>Ga0315281_10015249_pt1 | contig 10312 bp, 9 predicted proteins | sample YL17G07_0_MG_FD_204540 | JGI IMG/M metagenome (GOLD analysis project Ga0315281, IMG submission 204540) | Sediment microbial communities from Yellowstone Lake, YNP, Wyoming, USA - YL17G07_0 | ecosystem: Environmental > Aquatic > Freshwater > Lake > Sediment | place: USA: Wyoming | collected...
CGGGGATGTCACTAGGTGTTGAATTGCTCGGTTGGGTCGAAGCCAATACACCGCGAGAAATCACCGAGACATTCTCTATACCGCTGTCGCAAATGATTACCGGAACACGTCGAACTTTGTTACGCATCTTGCACTACCCGCCACTACGTGGTGACGAACCAGTCGGATCGGTTCGCGCCGCAGCACATGAAGACATCAATTTGTTGACAGTACTACCGGCCGCAAATGAACCGGGGTTACAAGTTCGTGATCTGGATGGCAAGTGGTATGACGTGCCCTGTGATCCAGGCAGCGTGGCCATTAATTCTGGTGACATGCTCAAATATGTGAGTGCCGGCTATTACCCGAGTACGACCCATCAAGTGACTAACCCGGTGGGCGAGGCGGCTCAACGTTCACGTGTATCGACACCGTTGTTTTTGCATCCCGCCGATGATGTGGTCATTGCCGAAAACAAAACCGCGTTTGACTTTTTGCGGGAGCGCATCAAAACAATTGCCGGTGTGGATCTCGCGAAGAACTGAAATTGAACTACCAAGGAGCTATTCTGAACACGCAACAACTGCGGACATCGTCGTATATCGGTGGTGCATGGGTGAAGTCATCTTCTACTTTTGATGTCCTCAACCCAATGACTGGCAAGTCGATTGCCAAAGTAGACAATGCAACGGTGGGTGATTGTATGGCCGCCGTGGATGCAGCACATCAAGCATTTGCATCGTGGCGAATGACTGCTCCTCGTCAACGCGCTGAAATCTTGCGTAAGGCATTTGAAATTATGATTGCGGAGCAAGAGGATTTGGCCCGGCTGATCACCCTTGAGAACGGCAAAATACTTAGCGATGCACGCGGTGAGGTTGCCTATGCCGCCGAATTCTTCCGGTGGTTCAGTGAGGAAGCGGTGCGTATCGATGGTGACTATCGTCGTGCCCCAAGTGGCGCGAACTGGTTGCTAGTGATGCGTCAGCCAGTTGGTGTTGCCTTACTGGCCACACCTTGGAATTTTCCGGCAGCAATGGCAACTCGCAAGATCGGTCCGGCGCTGGCTGCCGGTTGCACAGTGGTTCTCAAACCGGCGCACGACACGCCACTAACTGCATTGGCAATTGCCGATGTCTTGGAACGCGCTGGATTACCGGCTGGGGTCGTCAATGTGGTCGTGCCCGATCCGCCGAGTGAAGCAGTAAAAGCGATGCTCGACTCTGGTCGAGTGCGCAAGTTGAGCTTCACCGGCTCGACCGAAGTTGGTGCGCTTTTGCTCGCCCAGGCCGCCCCGAGAATCATTAATTGTTCGATGGAACTCGGCGGCAATGCTCCTTTTGTGGTGTATGACGATGCCAACATTGACGCCGCAGTTGATGGTGCAATGATCGCAAAAATGCGTAATGGCGGTGCGGCGTGCACGGCCGCAAACCGGTTCTACGTGCACACGGCAGTGTTGAGCGAGTTCACTGACAAGTTGACCGCTCGCATGTCGGCCTTGAAACTCGGTGACGGAATGGACCCTTCGACCACACTCGGTCCACTTGTATCGCGCGCCCAGCAACAGCGGGTGACTTCAGTTGTCAATGACGCAGTGAATGACGGAGCACGCGTGTTGTGCGGTGGTGCGCCAGCCACGGACGGTTCGTTTGGCTACGCGGCCACGGTGCTGGCAGATGTATCGGTCGATGCCGCTATTTTGCGAGACGAAGTATTCGGCCCAGTGGCACCGATCGTGTCGTTCGACGACGAAGATTTGCTTCGTAAGTACGCCAACAATTCTGAGCATGGTTTGGTGTCATACATTTACACCCGCGATGTTGCCAAGGGCATGCGTCTTGCCGAAGTACTCGAAACAGGCATGGTCGGGCTAAATCGCGGACTGGTCTCAGACCCGGCCGCGCCATTTGGCGGAGTGAAGGAGTCGGGAATCGGTCGCGAAGGTGGCCACGACGGTTTGCTCGAGTTTCTCGAAACTAAGTACATTGCTGGAAATTGGTAGCAAGTCATGTGCCGATAGCAAGATATGAGGGGTACTTCAAATGACTGACAGCCTTGACGTGCGAACGAATTGGCTTGACCCTCACCAACTGGAATCCGTTCGGGGTCAGGTTCCCCTTGTTTATGTGGACGCGGTACCCGTACGAGTTGACGATCAGGGAAATGTCACCCATGTTGGAATGCTGTTACGACAAGCACCTGATGGAAGTATCAGCCGGACGATCGTTTCTGGACGCGTTTTACTCGGCGAACGAATTCGACAGGCGCTGCTTCGACATCTGGAAAAGGATCTCGGACCGCTCGCCTTGCCACAAATTCCTCCCCAACCAGCACCCTTCACAATTGTTGAATACTTCCCTGATCCATCCATAAGTGGATTTCATGACCCACGCCATCACGCCGTCAGTTTGGCCTTTGTGGTACCGGTTTCGGGCGACTGCCAGCCCAGCCAACAAGCGCTCGATCTTGGATGGTTTACCCCCGCTCAATCGGTCAGCGAGCCGATGCGTAACGAAATGACTAGTGGTCATGACAGGCTCATCCGCCTAGCCCTAGCTTCGGTAGGTCAGTTGCCCTGAATTCTGCGTCGACGGCGCACCCGTCGTGACCGTTGCGAACGTGCGTATGGAGCCGGCGAAATCACTGTGGTTGATTCGTTGAGAATCAATGTGATGCCCTCGTGGTCGATATTTCCAGGCTCCCCCGAGGCTTCAATGACAACCGCCGCTTCCTGCTTGGGCTTTCGCCCGAGAAGCCGATCGAACACCACCATTCCTCCGGCAAGCAGGGCGCCCACGGTTCCATATCGCTGCGATGCTCGACGCAACATGGCCTGTTCACTCGACTCGGGCATCGGCGGCACTTTCGGCAATTCGGGTTTTGCTGCCGACGACACGTTCATCAACCTAGTGCTCATCCCACAGATAGCAACTTTAGGTGCAATAATCTTCATATTGTGCGAGAGGTAGACACCATTTATCGCAGCGCTGCAGCATTACGAACCGCGCTACTTGGCAAAGAATTATTTCGTTTTGAAGCCCCTCATCTGATTGGAATTCGACCTTCTATCGGACGAGTAGTTGAAGAAGTACGCAGTCACGGCAAAAATGTAGAAATTATTTGGGACGATGGAGTTGTGCTACATACTCACTTGCGTATGTTTGGCTCGTGGGAATTATATCGAGCGGGCGAACGGTGGAAAAAATCAAAGGATCGTGCCAGCGTCGTGATTGTCGTGTCTGATTGGGTCGTGGTTTGTTTCAATGCGGCAATTGTTGAAACCTACAGAGACTTTGATCCACGACGACATCCGATCCTCGGACGGCGTGGTCCAGATTTATGCCGCGCCGATGCCGATCTTGAAGAATGCGTTGATCGGATCATGAATTACCAAGAACGAGATACTCCGATTGCCGATGTGTTGTTCGATCAACGAGTGATGTGTGGCGTCGGAAATGTTTTCCGTTGCGAGTTGCTGTGGGCTTGCGAGATTCACCCGTGGGCGCACGTTGGTTCACTCAAGCGGGGAGAATGTCGTGAAATGGTTATGTTGGCTTCCGAGATGATTCTGGCAAACCTTGATCACACGCCACATGGTACGGCCGCCGAATTCAGCGGCAGCCTTGCGGTATATGGCCGACAGGGTAAGCATTGCCATCGATGCGGAGATCTGATCAAAGTGACCCATCACGGTGAGGCGCACCGAGTGTTGTACTGGTGTCCGAATTGTCAAATTACACATCAACCACTAATGCGCCCAAATTTCACTCCGGTTTATATCGAGCGTGATCAATCAGGGGAGATGTTACATTCCGTCGAAGCCGGTTATATCACCGACTAGACGCGACAGATTACATAGTGGCGATGGCCTGCATGATTTCAATTTTTGTTGCTCGGTGCGCGGGGTAAATCGAAGCGATCACACCGATGACAAACGACAACACGAGGATGACAACGGTGCTGCGTAGTGGCAGTTGGAACGCGGCAACGCCATTATCGGCTAGGACTGCCATAAGCACTATGCCCATCAAAATTCCAAGCAGCACACCGACAACAGCACCGAACATCGACGTAATCACGCTTTCCCAACGCACCGTGGTTCGAACCTGCGAGCGCGTCATTCCCACGGCACGTAATAATCCAATTTCTCGCTGACGTTCAAATACTGAAAGTAGCAGCGTGATCACAATTCCGACGATGGCGATGACGACTGACAATGCAAGCAGACCGTAGATGAGTCCAAGAATCAAGTTCACCTGTCCCGATTGGGAGTCAATAAATTCATTGCGACTTTGAAGTTCGCCCAAACCTCTTTCGGTTGTGACAGCCGCAAGCGCGTCATGTGCATCGGACGCACTCACACCGTCTTTCAATTTCAAGTAGATGACGGTGTCGAAAAATGAGTTGTTGGTTCCGTTGAAGACATCACGATCGATGACGTATGAGCCAATAAAACCCCTGGGCCGAAACGTTCCTTGAATGGCAAGTTTTTTGGCGGTTCCGTCCACCATCACTATGTCAATCTTCGTTCCAATCACCCAGCCTTTTGATTTCGCACTACTTTCGCTCACCAAAATGCCATTAGGCGTCAACGACTCTTGTTTATTCTGCACCATTTCAAGTTCGAACAATCCCTGCGCCGTTTGTGGGTCGATGACCTGAACGAATTGACCTTTGCCGTTGATTTTGATTGTGGCAAAGCCCAGCCCGCTTGCCTGTGCCACTTGTGGCATATTTCCTAGTTCATCGACAAGTGTCGGGCTCAATCCACCAAAGCCGTTGTTGGGCGCACTCACGGCGTAATCACCGCGGAACTGACTACCGATGGTGTCGCGAATTTCTGATTTAGCACTTGCCGCAAACGCTGTAAACGCGGTGACAAGAGCGACGCCGATGAGTACCGGTGCCGCCGTTCGGGCGGTGCGTTTTGGATTTCGGGCCGCATTCTGACGGGCCATTGCACCGGTGACACCGCGAAGTTTTTGGATCGGTCGTCCAATCCAAAGTGCAATCGGTCGTGCCACGCCTGGGCCGACGATGAGGACACCAGCAAACACAAAGAGCACTCCCAGCCCCAAAAATGCGGTATTTGCTCCAGTGCCGGCCGCAGTGAGTGCTAAGGCACCCAGTGCGAGTATGGCTAGGCCGATAGCAAACCGCTTCTTGTTGCTACCCGTAGTTTCGAATGCGGTATCACGAAGAGCCGCCAAGGGTGGCACTTTTCCGGCCCGCCTGGCAGGAAGAATCGCCGAAAGCGCCGTCACGATGACGCCCATAAATATGGTGATCATCACGGCTCGCAATTCGATACTCAGTCCGGTTGATGGAATGTCGATTCCAACGGCCCCTAGCAATGCGCTGAGTCCGCGCGAAAGACCGATGCCGGCAAAGAATCCAAGTACCGATCCGAGTAAGCCGACTACCAACGCTTCGGTGAGAAGCGCCCTCGTAATTTGTCGACGACTGGCCCCGATTGCCCGCAATAATGCATTTTCACGCAAACGCTGGGCGGCGGTGATGGAAAACACGTTGTAGATGACGAAACAGCCGATGCCAAGTGCAATTAGAGAAAAGGCGGTGAGAAACGTGGAGAGAAAGCCGAGAGCTTTGCCGATTAGATCTTGTTCTTCCTTGGTTATTTCCGCGCCAGTGAGCGTTTCAAGCTTGGCTGATGGCGGCAAGGCGGCGGAAATTCTCGCGGCAAGTTCAACATCGGTAATAGATCCGTCACCCTGAACTAGGAAAGCATCCACATAGCCGGGAGCCAGTAAAAACTCGGACGCAGTCGGCTGATCGAAAAGAGCAAATGTGGCTCCGCCAGGCGAACTCACATTGCCAAAGGCGGCGATTCCCACAAGAGTGAATTCGCGACTGCCCGATTGAGCATTCACGCGCACGGTATCTCCAATTGTGAATTTGCCTTTCTTGGCAGATCCTCGGTCCATCATCATCTCGGTGGGACCAATTGGCAGGCGACCGGAGTCGACATTCCAGAGCCCCGAAAAATGCTGACTAACAATTCCGCCGAAATTCGGGGGACCATTGTTGCTGCCGAGTGGCAAGCCATCTTTGTCGACTATGCGAGCAAATGCTGAAATGCTGCCAACGGCGTCGACCACGCCGGGAACAGCGCGCACGGTATCGAGTTCGCTTACCGGTATTCGGGCCCGCTGTTCACCGCCAAATTGAACTTCCACAAAATTCGACGATCTGACATACGCATCTACATCTTGATAGACGTCCGAAAATAACTGATCGAATGTCTTATTCAGCGTGTCGGAAAAAATGAATGTTCCAGACAAGAACGCCGTGCCGAGGATGATCGCCAGCGATGTCAAAAACAGTCGACCCTTGCGGGCCAAGATCATCTTGAGCGAAAGAAGTACCACCGATTTATTCTCCGAGGTGCTTGAGATAATCAAGTACTCGCTCCGGAGTTGGCTCGGTCATTTCGCCGGCAACTTTCCCGTCCTTGAGAAACACGATGATGTCGGCATAACTTGCGGCAACGGCATCATGAGTCACCATCACGATGGTTTGGCCGAGATCGGTCACGGCGCGTCGCATAAAGTTCAATACTTCGCTTCCAGTTTTGGAGTCGAGATTTCCTGTCGGTTCGTCGGCGAAGATGATTGCTGGTTTACTTGCCAATGCTCGCGCAATTGCGACGCGTTGCTGCTGACCACCCGACAATTCACTCGGACGATGGTCGAGTCGATCGCGCAGGCCAATTGTGTCGATGACCTGATTTATCCATGCTTTGTCACCCGAACTTCCACCCAAGGAAAGCGGAAGGACGATGTTTTCAAACGCATTCAAAGTCGGTATGAGATTGAATGCCTGAAACACAAACCCAATTTGTTCACGGCGCAACGAGGTCAGTGCTTTGTCGTTAAGTGGTGCCAAATCAGTTCCGGCGATCGACACACTTCCAGACGTGAGTGAATCTAGTCCGGCCAAACAATGCATCAATGTGGATTTACCCGAGCCGCTTGGACCCATAATCGCACTGAATCGACCTTTGTCGAATTGAATGCTGACCCCGTCAAGGGCGTGTACTTCGCTATCACCTTCGCCGTAGGTTTTGGTGGCATTGACGGCAATTGCCGCCGCAGAAGTAGAAGTCATCCTGCCATTGTAAGTGGCAGTGTTATTAGCCCTTTGGTTGTGGCAACACTCTTAAATAAGGCTTAACGGTTTTCCATCCATTGGGGAAAAGTGTCTTGGCCTCGTCGTCGCTTACCGATCCGCCGATGATGACATCCTGGTTGTTCTGCCAGTTTGCCGGGGTCGCAACCTTGTATTTTGCGGTGAGTTGCAGAGAATCGATGACACGGAGGATTTCGTCAAAGTTGCGACCAGTTGATGCCGGATAGGTAAGGGTGAGTTTCACTTTTTTATCCGGGCCAATGACAAAAACGCTTCGGACGGTGAGAGTGTCGTTGGCATTTGGGTGGATCATGTCGTAAAGATTGCTCACCGCGCGGTCTAGGTCACCAATCATCGGAAAGTTCACAGCGGTTCCCTGTGTTTCTTGGATGTCGCTTTCCCATTTCACATGAGAGTCAACACTGTCAACGGAGAGTCCAATGACTTTGACATTGCGTTTGTCGAACTCCGGTTTGATTTTGGCGACATAGCCAAGTTCGGTTGTGCACACCGGCGTGAAGTCCTTTGGATGGCTGAACAGAACACCCCACGAATCACCCAACCATTCGTGAAAATGGATGGTGCCGGCGGTGGTTTCGGCTACGAAATCGGGGGCGATATCTCCAAGACGTACGGGCATAACTGTTCTCCAAAGTGTGGGGTAATGACCAGGGGCGACCATTCAATCAAACCTGACCAGTTTTGTCAACTTTCGGGAGTAATTGTTTGGGATTTGTCTTGTCCGAGGTATCGTCGCGCCATGACTGACTCACGAATTTCTCCGCTCCACCGACCCGCCACGCTGGGTCAATTGCGATCATCTGGTTGGGTATCGGTACCGGTTAAGGAAGAGGTTCGGCGCAATGCGGTTCAAAGGATTGCTTCTGGGAAGGCGTTATTTGCCGGTGTGCTCGGTTTTCAGGACACGGTTATGCCGCAACTGGAAAATGCGCTTCTTGCCGGTCACGATGTGATTTTTCTTGGCGAACGAGGCCAGGCGAAAACCCGAATGATCAGATCGCTAACCGGACTTCTTGACGAGTGGATGCCAATTGTGGCCGGAAGCGAAATCAACGACGATCCGTTTGCACCTGTATCTCGATTCGCAATCGAAGCGGTGGCTGAATTTGGTGACAACACTCAACTTGCATGGGTGCATAGAGACACACGTTTTGGTGAAAAACTTGCCACACCGGACACTTCGATAGCCGATCTGATCGGGGAGGTTGACCCGATCAAGGTCGCCGAGGGTCGATATCTCAGCGACGAGCTGACACTGCACTTCGGCTTGGTACCGCGCACGAATCGTGGAATCTTCGCCATTAATGAATTACCAGACCTCGCTGAACGAATTCAGGTCGGGTTGCTCAATGTTCTTGAAGAGCGCGACATACAAATTCGTGGCTACAAGATAAGACTTCCACTGGATGTGTTATTGGTTGCATCGGCAAACCCGGAGGATTACACCAATCGTGGTCGGTTGATCACGCCGCTGAAAGATCGTTTCGGTAGTCAGATCCGTACGCACTACCCACTTGATGTGGCTACAGAAATGCAAATCGTGCGCCAAGAAGCCCGACCATCAAGCGTCGGAAATGTCGTGGTGCGAATGCCCGAATTTATGGAAGAAGTCGTCTCCACAATTAGCCAATTGGCTCGGGCCAGCAATCACGTGAATCAACGCAGCGGTGTGAGCGTTCGTCTATCGGTGAGCAATTACGAACTTTTGGCCGCCAATGCGATGCGCCGAGCACTGCGCGCGGGCGAGGTAGACGTTGCGCCTCGGGTCAGCGACTTGGCGGCACTTGCGGCATCCACTTCGGGCAAGATCGAAATTGAAAGTGTGGAGGAGGGCCGAGAATCGGCGGTTCTTGATCAACTTGTGCGGGCCGCGGTACTACAGGTGTACAAGCAGTATGTGACGAGTGAAAGAATTCGTGATGTCATCGCCGGCTTCGACGAAGGCATGGTCGCCCATACGGGTGAAGACATCGCCTCCTCTGAGTATGCAAACGTGCTTGAAGGCATTCCGGCATTGCGCGAGATTGTTGTGTCAATTGTCAAAGGTGACGAGTCGCCGGCGGTGATTGCAAGTGCAGTTGAATTTGTGCTGGAGGGTTTGCATCTGTCGAAGCGTCTTAATAAAGACTCCGCAGGTTCGCGGGCTACCTACCGGGCGCGAGCCTGATCTTCGGGACCGGAGCCAACTTCAGGAACGCGCCAACAGATCGCTGGTTTCGTAGCGCACGTCGATTACCGGTTCGCCCGACAACGAGACCACCGCTATCGGTGCGGGAAAACCAGGCAAAGTCATCGGATCGAGGGTGCGGGCGATAATTCCTGGTGGTAGGTCGGAAGCTTGGTCAGCGGGGATAAGGGTGCCGATTCCTCCAGCGGCATCGCATAATCGAGCCGCAAGATTTGGTGCCGAGCCGATGTAGTCCTGTCCTTCAAATAGCATCGTTTCTCCTGTCGCGACACCGATTCGCAAGGCCAGAGGTGCACAGGACGTTTGAGCATGACGCTGAAGTTCTACGGCAAAAATGATCCCAATTTGGGCCTCGACCGCCACGGCCATCAGGCCGTCGCCAAGATATTTGTCGATACGGACCCCATGATGTGACCCGACGGAACGGGCGCTAGCCCGAAATTTAGCGAGCAGTTCGGTGGCTGCTTCATCGCCATTGATCTCGGTGAAGTTCGTAAACCCCGAAAGGTCAACGAAAATAAAGGTTCGACGGAAGCGCATCTGACGGTCAGCCTAGAGGTGTGACCAATGTCTTACTCCACCCATTATCAAGCATGACCCAATCTTGGCCCGATTCTGGACTCCGTGTATCGTGCGTTCATGGGAGCGCGATTTACCTATTCACGTTGGGACGGCACTCAAAAGGGTTTTGAACTGGATGCCGATGGGCTCCTGGATTCGCTCACTGATGATCTGCTCTATCACGGAGATGTCAATGCGGCCTTGCGCCGGCTTATGCAGGAAGGCATGCGAGATCTCAATGGAGATCATCTCGCCGGTCTTCGTGAATTGATGGAAAAACTACGTGCCCGCCGTCAAGAAATTGAAAACCGTGGCGATCTTGGTGGCGTCTACAGTGAAATCGCCGACGAAATCAATGACATAGTTGACGACGAGCGTCACGCCGTGGAGAACCATACCGCCGAGGCCAGA
>Ga0315281_10015251_pt1 | contig 10311 bp, 7 predicted proteins | sample YL17G07_0_MG_FD_204540 | JGI IMG/M metagenome (GOLD analysis project Ga0315281, IMG submission 204540) | Sediment microbial communities from Yellowstone Lake, YNP, Wyoming, USA - YL17G07_0 | ecosystem: Environmental > Aquatic > Freshwater > Lake > Sediment | place: USA: Wyoming | collected...
CTGCATCTGCGCATGAAGGCGCATTGCGACAACGCGCTCAAAGTGGCGCAGTTCCTCGAGGCGCACGCGCAGGTGAGCTGGGTGAACTATCCCGGCCTCGCATCCAACCGCTACCACGCACTCGCCGCGAAATTCCTTCCGCGGGGTTGCGCCGGCATCATGACCTTCGGCGTCAAGGGCGGCGCCCGGGGCGGCGAGGCCTTCATCGACGCGGCGCAATTCATGAGCCACCTCGCCAACGTCGGCGACGCGCGTACGTTGGTGATCCACCCGGCTTCGACCACCCACCGCCAGCTGTCGGAGCAAGAGCAAATCACCGCCGGCGTCACGCCCGACATGGTGCGCATCTCGGTCGGACTGGAAGAAATCGATGATATCCTCTGGGATCTGGATCAGGCGCTCGCGGCCGCGGCGAAAATTTGAACTCGCGATCGCGATGTTCGCTCGCTTGCGCCGCCGGCCGGTTGCGCGCTGCCTGATTCCAATCTACTGAGGATTTCCTGCATGTCCGCGTTCGACTGGCAGTTTCCCTACGCCTCCTACCGCAAGCCCGTTCTCGCCCGCAATATCGTGGCGACGACACAGCCGCTCGCAGCTCAGGCCGGGCTGCGCATGCTGCACAAGGGCGGCAGCGCCATGGATGCGGCGCTGGCCACCGCCATGGCGCTGACCGTGCTGGAACCGGTTTCGAACGGCATCGGCAGCGACGCGTTCGCCATCGTCTGGGACGGAAAGGAACTGCACGGCTTCAACGCCTCCGGCCGTTCGCCCGCCGCGTGGACACCGGAATTCTTCGAAGACCACAAGACGATGCCGCAGCGCGGCTGGAACACGGTGACCGTGCCCGGTTGCGTCTCGGCCTGGGTTACGCTGTCCAAACGCTTCGGCAAACTGCCGTTTGCCGAACTGTTCGAGCCGGCCATCGGCTATGCACGCGACGGCTATATGGTTTCGCCCACCATCGCGAGACAATGGGCCAAACAAGTGCCCGAACTGCAAGCGCAACCCGGGTTCAGGGAAGCCTTCATGCCCAAAGGCCGCGCGCCGCTGCCGGGCGAGAAGTTCAGCTTCCCCGACCAGGCGAGAACGCTCGAACTGATCGCACAGACCCATGGCGAGGCGTTTTACCGAGGTGAGATCGTGCGCACCATTGCTGCTCACGCAAAAGAACACGGCGCGCTGATGGTCGCAGCCGATTTTGCCGCGCACCTTTCGGACTGGGTCGAGCCGCTGGCGCAGGACTACCGCGGCTATACCCTGCACGAGCTGCCGCCGAACGGCCAGGGCATTGCCGCGCTGATGGCGCTGGGCATGCTGCAGCATTTCGATATGGCGAGCCATGCAGTCGATTCGGCCGATAGCGTGCACTTGCAGATCGAGGCGATGAAAGTCGCGTTCGCGGATCTCTACCGCCATGTGTCCGATCCCCGGACCATGACGGTGCGCAACGCCAAGTTGCTCGACCCGGCGTATCTTGCCGCGCGTGCAAAGCTGATCGACCTGAAACGGGCGCAGAACTTCAATTACGGCGTGCCGGGGAAGGGCGGCACAGTCTATCTCGCCGCCGCGGATGCGAGCGGCATGATGGTGTCCTTCATCCAGTCCAATTACATGGGATTCGGCTCAGGCGTGGTGGTGCCGGGTACGGGCGTCAGCCTGCAGAATCGCGCCCACTCGTTCACCCTGGAGCCGGGTCATCCGAACCAGGTCGGCCCGGGCAAGCGTCCGTTCCAGACCATCATCCCCGGGTTCGTCACCAAGGACGGGCAACCGGTGATGAGTTTCGGCCTGATGGGCGGGAGCATGCAACCGCAGGGCCATGCGCAAATCATGGTGCGGCTCGCCGACTACGGGCAGAACCCGCAGGCCTGCGCCGACGGCCCGCGCTATCGCGTGGTCGAGGGCCTGCGCGTCAACGTCGAGCCCGGCTTTCCCGCGCAGACGCTGGCCGAGCTGGAGCGCCGCGGCCACCAGCTCGAGGAACTGGCGCAGGGCTACCTCGATTTCGGCAGCGCGCAGCTGATCTACAAGCTCGAAGACGGTTATCTGGGCGCCTCGGATCCGCGCCGTGACGGGCAGGCGGTGGGATACTAGAGCCTCTCAGCATCCGGATAGCCGTAGGGCGCAATAGCGCAGCGTATTGCGCCAAAGCGACCGATGAACGGCGCAATACGGCTTCGCCTATTGCGCCCTACTCGCTGAACAAGAATAAGGAGTTAGACATGCTCAAGCTTTGGGGACGCAACAATTCGGTTAACGTGCAGAAAGCGATCTGGTGCCTGGAGGAACTGAAGGTGCCCTACGAGCGTGTCGACGCCGGCATGCAATACGGCGTGGTCAACGAGCCGCATTTCCGCAAGATGAATCCGAACGGCCTAGTGCCAGTGATCGAGGACGGCGGCGCCGTCCTCTGGGAGTCGAATGCCATCGTGCGCTATCTCGGCGCGAAATACGGCAAGGGCACCTTGTGGGCCGAAGACCCGGCGGCGCGCGCCCAATCGGACAAGTGGATGGACTGGTGCGCGACCGTGTACTGGCCGCCGATGCGCGAGGTGTTCTGGGGACTGATCAGAACGCCGCCGGAGAAACGCAATCCGGAGCTCATCGAATCCTCGCGCGAGAAGGCCGGCGAGACCCTGAAAATCCTCGATGCGGCGCTCGCCGATAGCGACTACATCGCCGGCAAAGCGCTCACCATCGGCGACATTCCGCTGGGCGCCATCAGCTGGCGCTGGTTCGGCATCGACATGGAACGGCCGTCCCTGCCCAACGTGGAAGCCTGGTTCAAGCGCCTGTCCCAGCGCGACGCGTTCAAGAAAAGCGTGCTTCTGCCGCTCAATTAAGAACCGCCCGCGCTACGCGGCAATCTAATTCTTTAGCATGGACCGCATCCGGGCGTCACGCTCCTCCTTGGGCAGCGCAGCCAGCGCTTTCGCCGCGGCGTAGAAACGCGGCAAGTCGCCGCCTTCGCGCTCGAGCAGCGCACGAAACGCCGGCACCAACTCCGTGTACAGCGACACCGAGGCGAGGGTGGCATTGTTCGGTCCTCCGGCGAACCAGCGGTCGTAGCCGGCGAACCCGCCCCATGAGGCCTTGATCTGGCGATACTCTTGTTCCATTTCAGCCAGCACCCGCGCCTTGCCCAGGCGCTTTGCCTGGACCGGAAGATCCTGCCGGTAATGCTGTTCCAGCGTCGCGCGATACTTGAGGATCAGCGCCACGAACTCGTTTCTGATCGTTTGCGAACGCGCATAGGCGGCGCGGTCGCCGTCGCTTCCGCTTTGCGCCAGCCAGCGCTCCACACCGGCCTGCTCCACCGTCACGGCAAAGGACTCGTTGAAACGTGTGTCGTTGTTCACATAGAGCACCTGGTGCGCGAGTTCATGGAACATCAGGCGCGCGAGCGCGAATTCGGGGTAATGGATGAACGTGTTGAGCACCGGGTCCTCGAACCAGCCCAGAGTCGAGTAAGCGGGCACGCCGCCGATATGGACGTCGTAGTCCCGCGCGCGCAGGGCCGTGGCTTCCGCCTGGGCATCGGCCTCGCGAAAATAGCCGCGATAGCTGACGCAGCCGGCGAGCACAAAACACGAGGTAATCGGCACCAGCGAAAACTCCGGCGCGGCAAATACGTTCCATACCGCAAACGGCCGGCCCAGATCGGCATAACGCTTGTAGCTGCCGTTGTCTGGCAGGGCGAGCTCGCGACTGGCGAAATCGCGCATGCGCAACACCGCCTGCAGCTTGGCTTTGAGCGCCGCCGGCAGCGCATCGTGCCCGAGCTGCTCGTCTATGGGCGCCGCGCGGCGCATCAGATCCAGGTGCCCACCCACGGCCTGGGAGTAGTAGCGCAGCGTGTCACAGCCGCCAAGCAAGGGCGCAAGCGCCGCGACGAGCAGCAGGCAACGCGCGCGCATCAGCGACTCGCGCGCATGAACGTCCCGCGCCCTGCGTCGTCGAACGGTCGGCGCCCTTCGTGTCCGAACGTTCCGCGCCCTTCCTGGTCGAACACGCCGCGTTCGAGAAAAGCTGCGACCTCGCGCGCGACGCGCGCGGATGCGAGCATGCCGCTGTGACTGACGGGCAGCACGATGCGGTCGCGCATGCCCGCCACTCCCGTCTCCTCCAGCCGCACCACGCCGTCGTTGGTCCCCGGCAGACGCATGACCAGGCGCCCCAGGCCCCAGGGGCGGCTGCCGGCGATCACGCCCAGTTCGCACTGCGGCCGGTAGTCATCCGGCAGCTTGCGCCAGATGTCGCGGCTGGACCCGAGCAAGCGCTCTCCCGCGGCCAAGTTTCCCAGGCGAAGCCCAGACATGCAAGCGCGCACGGGCGTCGCCAGCAACACGACGCGCGCGACGCGTTGCTCGCCATGCAGCCGCAAATATCGCAGGATCACCAGACCGCCCAGACTGTGGCCGACCAGATGCACCGCGGGATCACGCAGCCCGGCGATGCACGCGGCGAGCCGGCGTGCGTGTTCGTCCAGGCCCTGCCCCATGGAACGATAGTCCAGGGCAGAGGCGGCATAGCCGCGGCGAACGAGCATCAGGCGCAGGCCCTGCATCACCCAGCCGCCGGTCCACAGACCGTGCAACAGGATCACGGCTTTGCTCACCGGGTCCTCCTCGGCCAAGCCCGCCCGCCAAGCAGCAATCGCAACCCGGCGAGCGCGGGCAACAGGCAAAAGATGAAATACGCCTTGCCGTAAGTCCCGACCAGTCCGACCAGCAAGCCAAATAGGGGAGGTGCCGCCAATGCGCCGATGAACGTGAAAAACTGCGTGCCGCCGGTAATCGCGCCCACCCGGCCGGGCGGCGCGCGCCGCGCCACCTCGGCGAGATAGACCCCGTTCCAGCCTACCGCGGACGCGCCGAACAGCGCGCTCACCACGATGACCGCCGGCATCGGCCAGTCCGCGCTAAAACTCGCCGCGCCCATGCCGGAGAGCGCCATCAACAGCCCGAGCACGCCGAGCATAATGCGCGGCGACAGCCAGCGATCCGCCACCGCACCCCAGGCGATACGCCCGACGATTCCGGCAGCGTGCGCGCAAGAATAAATCAAGCCCGACGCAACCAGGCCATAGCCGAGCTCCAGGTTCAGATAGGAAACGAAGTAGGCGATGAGCGCGAGCTGCGCCGAGCCAAAAATCATCGAGACAATCGCCAGCTCCCGCAAATGCGGATTGGTGAACACCATGCCCAGCGGCGCGAAGAAGTCCGCCGGCGAGCCGGTTCGAGCGGTCGGCCGCGTCGCGGCGTCGGCGATACGCACCGGCTGGATCGCGAGCGCAACCAGGAGGCACAGCAGCGCCACCGCCAGCGCACTCCAGCGCCAGCTCAGCGACAGCACCAGCGGCGGCACCAACATGCCGGCCAGCGCGCCTCCCAGGGGCACGCCGGTCTGCTTGATCGAAAAGATCAGCGACATCATGCGCGGCGGGGCCGTGTTCGCGAGTATGTGCGAACTTACCGGATTGACCAGGCCGTAACCGGACCCGATCAGGGCGGCAGCGGCGAATACCGCGGGCAACATCCCGCCGGTGCCGGCCGCGAGACCCGCCGCGGCGAGGCATACGGAAATCTGGCATACGCGCACCTGGCCGAAGCGTCCGATCAAGGCGCCGCAGGCGAGTCCCGAGAGCATGCCGAGTAGATACTCCAGTGCCACGAACCAGCCTATGCCCTGGGGCGAAAGGCCAAGCTCCAGCGCGGCGACCGGTGCCATCACCGAGGGCGCGATCATTGCCATGGAAGTAATGGCTTGCACCGCGAGCGTGATCGCCAGCGGCAGGACGACGCCTTTCATGTGCTCGCAAGCGCCGCGAGGCGAAGAGATTTAATTGCGCGCACGATTGCACCAATGGAAGCGAGGAAGCGCAAGTATAGCCGCTACCCCTGCAATGGCGCCCGCGGCGCTTGGTATATACTTCCACTTCCGGTCGGAGGCGTATTTCAGCCGATTGCCGCCATGCAAGATGTCGAACCCGCATATGGAGACCAAAATGATAAAACTGTTCCAGGCGCTGGGCGTCGCGACCATGGTCGCCCTGTCCGCGCCGCTCGCGGCACAGGACAAGGTCAACATTTCCATCGCCACCGGCGGCACCGGCGGCGTGTATTACCCGCTGGGCGGAGGCATCGCGGCTGCGCTGTCGAAATTCGTCCCCGGCATGGACGCCACGGCCGAAGTCACCGGCGGCTCGGTGGACAACCTCAAGCTCATCGGCAGCGGCAAACCCTATATCGCCCTGACGATGGTCGACGCGACCCTGGACGCCTATCGCGGCGAGGATAAATTCAAAGGCAACAAGATCCCGGTGCGCACGCTGATGATTCTTTATCCGAACCGCATGCATGTGGTGTCGGTCGAGGGCCGCGGCGTCAACAAGATCGCCGACCTGAAGGGCAAGCACGTATCGACCGGCTCGCCCGGCAGCGCCACCGAAGTGATGGCCTTTCGCGTGATCGAGGCCGCCGGCCTGGACAAGGACAAGGACATGAAGCGCGAGCGCCTCGGCGTTGCCGAGTCGGTCAACGCGATGAAGGACGGCAAGATCGACGCCTTCTTCTGGGTCGGCGGTCTGCCGACCGCCGCCGTGACCGACATCGCCAACACGCCGGGCACCAAGATCAAGATGGTCGACCATGCCGACGTGGTGCCGGCGATGAACAAGAAGTACGGCAACCTGTACGTCGAGGACAGCATCCCGAAGGCGACCTACCGCGGCATGGACACCGATAACAAGCAGGCCACGGTAATGAACATCCTCGTCGCCAATGCGAGCATGGACGACAAGATCGCCTACAATATCGTCAAGACCATCTTCGATAAGCGCCAGGACCTGATCAACGTGCACAAGGAAGCGGAGAATTTCAAGCTCGAAAACCAGAAGGCCTCGGCCTCGCCCATCCCGTTTCACCCGGGCGCGGTAAAGTACTTCGCCGAGAAGGGCATCAAACTCAACTGAGACCTCGGTTGACGTCTTTGCCAGCCCCGACCCCGCCAGCCGGCGGGGTTTTTTTGTTCTAGCCGGACACACCGCCACCGGACGCGAGAGGCGCTGATGACATGAGTGAACAGGTAATACCGGACCCGAATGTCGAGCCCATCGTCAGCGACGACGCGCTGAAGAAGGCCGAGGAGTTCATCGAGGAGGAAGAGGGCGCCGCCAACAAACTCGGCGGCCGGCTGGCGGCTTTCGTGACCTTCACCGCGGTGGCCATGTCGGCGTTCCACCTGTATACCGCCTACGGCATCCTCGCGACACAAACGCTGCGTCCGGTGCACGTGGCTTGGGTGCTGTTCCTGTCGTTTCTGGTGTTCCCGATAGCAAAGCGCTATCGCCACCGCATCATGTGGTGGGACTGGATACTTGCACTGCTGTCGGTCGCGGTGGTGGTATACCTGATCCAGGGCGGCGACGACTTGAACGACCGCAACACCTCGCCCGACAACTGGGACATTGTCTTCGGTGTCGCCCTGATCCTGATGGTGATGGAGGTCATGCGCCGCACCAACGGCTGGATCATGCCCGCGATCACCAGCGCGTTCGTGCTCTACGCCTTGTTCGGCGCCTACCTGCCCTCGCCCTGGACGCACAAGGGCTACGAAGTCGGCCGGCTGATCGGGCATATGTATATGACACTGGAGGGGATCTACGGCGTCGCCGTGGACGTGTCCTCGTCCTTGATCATCCTGTTCACGATTTTCGGCGCGTTCCTGCAGTATTCGGGCGCGGGCAAGTTCTACATCGACTTCTCGTTTTCGGCGATGGGCGGCAAGCCCACCGGCGCCGGGCGCTCGGTGGTGCTCGCCTCGTTCCTGCTCGGCGGGCCGTCGGGATCGGGCGTCGCCACCACGGTGACCCTGGGCGCAGTGGCCTATCCGATGCTGGCCAAGGCCGGCTACGAGAAGAACGCCGCGGGAGGCCTGCTCGCCGCGGGGGGCCTGGGCGCGATCATTTCACCGCCGGTGCTGGGCGCCGCGGCCTTCCTGATCGCCGAGTTCCTGAAGATTTCCTACCTCGATGTGCTGCTGATGGCGTGCATCCCGACCATCCTGTTCTACCTCGCGCTGTTCCTGATGGTCGAGATCGACGCGCGCAAATACCACATGGGCAAATTGTTCATCGAGAAGGTCGATACCGTGTGGAATCTGACGCGGCACTACTGGTATCACTTCCTGTCGCTGATTTCGATCGTCGCCTTCATGATGTGGGGTTTTTCGCCGGTGCTGTCGGTGTTCTGGGCGACGGTGGTGTCGTTCCTCACCAGCTTTCTGCGCCGCGACACGGCGCTGTTTTCCTACGACCTGTTCCGCGGCAAAGGCCGGATTACCGATCTGATTTTCAAGTCGCCCTTCGTCAAGGCCATGGAGGGCGGCTCGATCGGCGTGCTCAACGTCGCCGCCACCTGCGCCGGCGCCGGCATCATCGTCGGCGTGGTGACGCTAACCGGCCTTGGGCTCAAGTTTAGCTCCATCGTGATCGATTACGCCGGCGGCTCGCTCTTGATGACGGCTATCTTCACCTCGCTGGTGGTGTGGATCGTCGGGCTGGCGGTGCCGGTGACCGCGTCCTACATCATCTGCGCGGTCATCGCCGCGCCGGCGCTGATCAAGCTCGGCGTCCCCGACTTCGCCGCGCACATGTTCATTTTCTATTACGCCGTGCTGTCCGAAGTCTCGCCGCCCACGGCGCTGTCGCCGTTCGCGGCCGCGGCGATCACCGGCGGCGACCCGTACAAGACGACGATGCAATGCTGGAAGTACACCGTGCCCGCTTTCCTGGTACCGTTCATGTTCGTGCTCGACCCAAGCGGCCAGGGCTTGCTGTTGATGGGATCCACCAAGGCGCTCGCCACGGCCAACTGGTGGTCGATCGCCGAGGTCACGCTGAGCGCGGCCGTCGGTATCGCCGCGCTTGCCGGCGGCTTCCAGGGCTGGGCATTGATCAAGACCAACCTAGTCGAACGCTGCATGTTGATTGTCGCCGGGTTCGCGCTGGTCTACCCGACGACCATCGCCGATATCATCGGCTTCGGCTTCGTCGCGGCTGCGCTCGGAATGCAGGTCGTGCGGCGGCGCGCCGCCGCCGCGCCGGCTTGAGCAGGGCCACACCTGGGCCATGCGTGAACTCAGCACCGACATCCTGATTCTCGGCTCCGGCGGCGCCGGGCTGTTCGCGGCGCTGCACGCGCATCAAGCCGACGCCGCCCTCGACATCACTATCGCGGTGAAAGGGCTGCTCGGCAAATGCGGCTGCACGCGCATGGTCCAGGGCGGCTACAACGTCGCGCTTGCCGCAGGCGATTCGGTGGAACGCCACTTCATGGACACGATCGAGGGCGGCAAGTGGCTGCCCGACCAGGATCTGGCGTGGAAGCTGGTGACGCTCGCCGTGGAGCGCATCCACGAACTGGAGAACGAGCTCGGCTGTTTTTTCGACCGCAATCCGGACGGCAGCATCCACCAGAAGGCGTTCGCCGGACAGACTTTCGATCGCACCGTGCACAAGGGCGATCTCACCGGCATCGAAATCATCAACCGCCTGGCTGAGCAGGTATGGGCGCGCAGGATCAAGCGGCTGGAAGAGCATCGCGCCGTGGCGCTTATCAAGGCGAAGAGCGGCGAGGCGCTCGCCGGTGTGCTGATGATCGACATGCGCACCGGCGAGTTCGTCTTCGTCCAGGCGAAGGCGGTGCTGCTCGCCACTGGCGGCGGGCCGACCATGTACAAGTACCACACGCCCTCGGGCGACAAGAGCTGCGATGGCCTGGCGATGGCGCTGCGCGCCGGCCTGACGCTGCGCGACATGGAAATGGTGCAGTTCCATCCCACCGGTCTTCTCGCCGGGACGCATACGCGCATGACCGGCACGGTGCTCGAAGAAGGGCTGCGTGGTTCGGGCGGCTATCTGTTGAACGGCGCGGGCGCGCGCTTCATGGGCAACTACGACGACAAGCTCGAGCGCGCCACGCGCGACATCGTGTCGCGCGCGATCTACGTCGAAATGCGCGCGGGCCGCACCACGCCCAACGGCGGCGTGCATATCAGCATGGCGCACCTGGGTCCGGAGAACGTGGCCAGGGAGTTCAAAGGCATGGTCGAGCGCTGCGCCGACAGCGGCTTCGATCTCGCCGGCGGTCTGGTCGAAGTCGTGCCGACCGCGCATTACATGATGGGCGGAGTCGAATTCGGTCCGGATTGCTCCACCGCCCTCCCCGGCCTGTTCGCCGCGGGCGAGGACACGGGCGGCGTGCACGGCGCGAACCGCCTGGGCGGCAACGGCGTGGCCAATTCGACCGT
>Ga0315281_10015252_pt1 | contig 10310 bp, 7 predicted proteins | sample YL17G07_0_MG_FD_204540 | JGI IMG/M metagenome (GOLD analysis project Ga0315281, IMG submission 204540) | Sediment microbial communities from Yellowstone Lake, YNP, Wyoming, USA - YL17G07_0 | ecosystem: Environmental > Aquatic > Freshwater > Lake > Sediment | place: USA: Wyoming | collected...
TCTCGCTTTAGACCGGAAATTAACAGAGAATGCCCTATCAATGAATTGTTTAATAATCGCTGTGCTCTCTAAGATGTAACAGGGAGATCCCAGAACAAGCCCGTCATTCTCAAATATTTTATCCATGATGAAGTTAAAATCGTCCTTCAGGTTACACCGCGTATTTCCGAAAACACATGGAGCCAACCCATCGCAAGGCAATACTTTGTAATCCGTCAGTCTTAGCATTTCAACTTGTGCCCCTTCCTCCTCAGCTCCCATTAAAGCTTCTTTGACGAGGATCTCTGTATTCCCTAGTTTTCTTTCGCTGCCATTCAAACCAAGTATTTTCATGACACACCTCCGATTTGGGAACCACCCCGTATACACATAGCTTTCATCGTATGTAGGAAATGCTTAAAAGAATCCTGTTGAACAATAACTATAAGAGAAAGGCGGTCCGAGGGTCAAGCGGAACAGGAAAAGATAAAAGAGATGTCCATAAAATTATATACGCCAAGCGAGACGTTATTTTCCATTTCGATATTTTGAAAAAAATGCGGTCATTTTTTAAATGTGATATAGTGAATTACCTTTCATCGGGATCTTTATGCTCCTGAAAAATTAAAATATTAGGCCGAAGGGAATCAAATAGGGGGTCACATTATGCACAATGCTTATATAGGAAAAATATTGAGAGTGGATCTTTCAAAAGAAGCGGTCTCCGAAGAAGAGATTCGCGAGGACTGGGTGAAAAAGTTCATCGGGGGAGCTGGATTGGCCACCCGATATCTTTATCAGGAGATATCAAAAGGAGTGGACCCCCTGGGAGCAGAAAATCCTTTAATATTTATGACCGGACCGCTCACCGGAACAGCATCCGCAAGCGCCAGCCGATATTCTGTTGTGGCCAAATCTCCTTTGACGGGGATTTGGGGACATGGGAATTCGGGGGGGAGTTTCGGCCCAGCCCTTAAACAAAGTGGTTATGACGGCATCATTTTGCAAGGCATATCCCCCAAACCCATTTACTTGAGAATTTTTAATGGCAAGCCAGAACTTTGTGATGCCAGAGGCTTATGGGGAAAGACCGTTCCAGATACCGAAGATTTAATCCAAAAAGACTCGAATCAGAAAATGACGATTGCCTCTATTGGGCCTGGGGGTGAGAATCTGGTACGGTATGCATCGATCATGAATAACAGACATCGCGCCATAGGCCGATGTGGCTTGGGAGCGGTGATGGGTGCGAAACGTCTAAAAGCCATAGCCTGTGCAGGAAAAGCGCAAATCACTCTCGCAAACCCAGATCTTTTCAAGGAGATTGCCAAGAAGCAGTTCGATTTGCTCAATGAATCCATGCTAAAAGTTGGCTTTGAATCCTTTGGGACAAATATGGTTTCAGATATGGTCAATATCAGGGGAGGGTATCCCACCCGCAATTGGCAGGAAGGTGTTTTTGAGCAAATTGAGGAAGTGAATGGACAGGCATTAACTGATAAAGTTTTTGTCAAGGGTGTCAGTTGTTTTGCCTGTCCAATTGCCTGCGGAAGGGGGACTGAAATCAAAGAAGGCTCCTGGGAAGGCAACCATGGAGAAGGTCCTGAGTATGAAACGGTCAATACCTTCGGGGCAATGTGCGGTATCTCAGATTTGAATGCCATCACTATGGCCAATTACCTCTGCAATGAATATGGTCTGGATACGATTAGTGCTGGATCTACGATTGCCTTTGCCATGGAATGTTATGAAAAAGGGATACTGAACAAAGCAATGACCGGTGGTATGGAGTTGAAGTTCGGGGATGAGAAGCTGATCGTTGATCTGATTCATAAAATTGCCAGGAGAGAAGGAATAGGTGACTTGTTGGCTGAAGGAACAAAAAGGGTATCAGAAAAACTGCGCCAGGGATCTGAGCACTTCGCGATGCACGTGAAAGGGCTTGAACTTCCAGCCTATGATCCACGAGCCGCCAAGATAACTGGGCTGGGATACGTGACCGCCAATCGTGGGGGAGATCATATTACAGCCTATGTTCAGGGCCCGACATTTATCGATACCCCCTTTCTGATAGTAGAAGATAGCAAGATTGAGGATCCCTTTGTGGTCAATCCCAAAGAAGCCAAGGTCGTGGTAGATTTGGAGAACGCCCTGACCATGTTTGATTGCATAGGAGCGTGCAAGTTTATGGGCATTCTGCTGCCAGCAGAGGAGTATGTGGATTTGATTGCTGCAGCCACAGGATGGAATCTTGGGGTTGATGACTTCAGAAAGAGCGGTGAGCGAATTTATAACCTGATGCGTGTTTTTTGCGTAAGGGAAGGGATCACCAGAGAGGCAGATTCCCTGCCAAAGCGTTTGATGGAAGATCCATTGCCGGAGGGCCCTGCAAAAGGTATGGTTATTGAGAAGGACATGCTTGAATTGTTGAAAGATGCTTATTACGAGATTCGCGGGTGGGACAAAAAAACGGGCAAACCGACTGTCGAAAAACTGAAGGAGTTGGAACTCGATGATCTGATAGAGGATATATGGGGCAAGTCGAATCTACCTTGAAACATCAGGATGGAGTAATGATATGAAAAATCAAATGACCTATGCGGACAAACCCTGGTTAAAAAGTTACAAACTGGGACCTTACAAGTTAGAAGAGAGCCTTGCACCTTATCCCAAAGTTCCAGTTTTTAAAGCGTTAGACGATGCTGCAGAAAAGTTTCCTGGACAGACGGCGCTCCTTTTCCTGGGCCGGACCATTAAATATCGAGATCTGAAAATTCTGGTGGATAGGCTTGCTGCTGCCTTGAACAACTTGGGGGTCAAGAAGGGAGATAAAGTCTGTCTTTTCTTGCCCAACTGTATGGAATTCATCATCAGCGATTGGGCCATTCTTAAGACAGGCGCTGCCGTCGTACCGACCAGCGTGCTGCGCACGGATGAGGGGTTGATTCATGAGGTGAAAACTTCAGGCAGCAAAGTGATCATCTGCCAGGAGGGGTACCTAGAAAGAGTTTTAGGAATCAGAGAACAGTGCGATATCGACCAGATTATCGTCACCTCTAAGCAAGGTTTTGATTTAGCAGACGTCTCCGTCCCGTTGCCTGAAAAGGTCCATGATTTCAGAAAGCTCTTGGCAAAATATGACCCTGCGCCTCCTCATGTGGAAATAGACCCGACCGAGGATTTATGTGAACTGGCCTTTACAGGAGGAGCTACCGGAATTCCCAAAGGGGTCATGATCACCCACTACAATCGCTACTGTTGCATCCAACAAGGAATACCTTGGATTATGAAGCCCATGATGAAGGGGATCATTGGCAAAGCCTCTGTCTTTTTACCCATCCCTTTGTTTCATTCCTACGGCCATTATGTGGAACAAGCAGCGGCCTATTGGGGTCTTCGCATCATCTTGATTCCGGATCCGAGAGACACGGAGATGCTAGTTCAATCTATCCGCGAATACAGACCATTATTGATCGTGGCTGTTCCCACCCAGTTCATGCGAATTGCTCAAGCTAAAGTGGGTAAAATGAATGTGGTTTTAATGAGTGCATCAGCCTCCCTTCCCAGAGAAGTGGCTGAGGCAGTCAAGAAAGAAATGGGCACCCCCATCTCCGAGGCCTACGGTCTAACCGAGACCTCACCCGTGACCCATTTTAATCTCTCGGGCTTTTCCAAGATCACCGGATTTATGCCAAAGGAGAAAGGGGGCCTGGGAATTCCATCCCCGGACACGGAATGTAAGTTAGTGAATCTGGAAACGGGGGAAGAGGTTCCTTTTGGTGAACCAGGAGAAATCGTTGTAAGAGGGCCGCAAATCATGAAAGGATACTGGCCTGATCCGGGTTCAGGGTTAACAAAGGATGGGTGGCTTCACACAGGGGATATCGCTTTAATGGACGAAGATGGTTATTTTCATTTAGTGGATAGGGCTAAAGACATGGTGAATATATCCGGCATGAAAGTTTATACTGCCACACTTGATGAGATCCTGTACAAACATCCAGCAGTCCATATGGCAGCGGCCTTTGGTGTCCCGGATCCAAACTCTCCCGGTAGTGAGAGAGTCATGGCGGTGATTCAATTAAAAGACCAGTATAAAGGTAAGGTGACAGAAGAAGAGATTCGGGAATTTTGCCGAAACCATGTTGCTCCATATGCCGTCCCTAAATATGTTGAGTTCAGGGATGAGATGCCTTTAACGGTTACTGAAAAATTATTTAAAAAGGTTTTAAGGGATGAAGTCCTTAAAAAAATGAAGGAAAGAGGTGGGTGATTTAATTTAGAATAAGGAGGGGATAAAAATGGTAAAGTGCCAGTATTGCACACCGGAATGGCTTGAGGAGAGCGGCAGAATTTATAGATCCAATCCCGGTCTTGAAGAAAAATTGAGGAAAATTTCAGCGAAAGTATGCTTTCGGGTTAAAGGGGAGCCCGCCTGGGGGATCGAGAAAGACGTACTATTTGGTACCTTCATAGAAGCAGGGAAATTGACGAAGATCGCTTTTTTCAGTGAGGTTGATGCCAAACGGGAAGCAGATTATATTATAGCAGCCACGCCTCATGAATGGAAAAAATTGTTAAGAAAGGAGCATAAGTTTTTAACCGATTTTATGCTAGGGAAGATAAAACTTGAGAAGGGAAACAAGGTGACCATTTTGGGTTTGGCGCCCTATGCCCCTTTCTTAATTGATGCACTGACCCAGGTTCAAATTCAATTCCCGGACGAAATGTCGGCAGAGGAGTTGACCAAGTATAGAGCCTACATGGAGGAATTCCGAAAGAATATGACCGTCTGATTCAAAGGATCAGGGATCCCAAGGTTATTGTAGATCACAATGTGCTCTTAGATCTAAGTCTCATCAATATCTACTTGGGTCTTCGAAATTATTTTGAAAAGACGGGCAGGGATGTTCTGAAGACACTCTTCCGGGGGAAATCTTAAGATCGAAGGAATGCTTAAACACCCCCTGCAATAAGCCCACCTCGCAAAGATTTTTTTGGTGTATTGACTCAAGATCTGTAGTTCAAAACGGATACATAGCGGTTAACCCTACAGGTCTTCACCGTTGGTTTGGATTGGAAACTGAGGATTACTGATAAAAATCTTTAATAGATAGTTTTGTGTTACCAAAACCTCACATGAGAATTTGTCCGTTAAAATACCTGACCATCTGCTCCCTCTTGTTCAACACATGGGAGCTCATGGCTACCAACCCACCTCCTGATTTGCTTAGGATTTCGGATGCATTTTCTAATTCGCCTTTAATGGCACCTTGCTCATAGCGTACTCGGCTAGAGCGGTGATAGTCAGGCTGGGATTGACGCCCGGGTTGGCAGGCACAATCGACCCGTCCACCACGTAAAGACCGGGATAATTGTGGACCTGGCAATCCAGTCCGACCACCCCTTCTTTAGCGTCCTTGCCGAAGGAGCACCCTCCCAGAATGTGCGCGGTGGTCTCCATATTAAGTAAGGTCTCGCTGATTGAGCCGGCAGCTACCCCGTTTATCTTGGCGGCGAAATCGCGTGTTACCTTGTGCGCAATATCGACCCTGGGCGGGACAGACTCTTCGATATCCGGCTTTGAAATCAGGCCGCGCAGGAAAAGAGTGAGCAAACCGCGTCCTAGACGCAGCCGTACACGGTTGTCCACGGTCTGCATGACGAGTAAAATCGTAGTGCGGCGAGCCCAACCGAACGGAAGATGTCCCCAAAAGAAGTCCACAGGATGGCGTAAATTCTCCCATAGAAACCTGGCCAAGCGCACCGATGCCCTCGGCGACCTATCGAATAAGGGCCCGGCGATGAGCGAAATGAACCCCGAGCCGTCAGGAAACCTCACTGGCTCAATGCAGGTCACCTCATCACCGTGAAAGATGGAGGTGATGGCTATTCCTTTTGAATAGTCAACCTCACCTCTACCACGATTCGTCACACCCAGCAAAGCCTCACTGTTGGTGCGCACCATGTCGCCCAGCCGCGGCGAGATATTGGGGAGTGACCGAGTAACATCCCGGCACTGAAAGAGCAACTTCATGGTTCCCAGCACACCCGCGGAGAGCACCACGTTGCGGGCCCGTACCCGTCGCGTAGGTTTTAATAGCCAGGAGGTGGACTTATGATAAGCCACTTCGTAATGAGCGCCATCCGGCTGTCCAGAGGACAAAGGTCTGATGTCGGTGACATCAGATTCGGGGAGGATTTTCGCGCCCCACTTTTCGGCCAAGTATAGGTAATTCTTATCCAGGCTGTTTTTGGCATTATTGCGACACCCTACCATACAAGCGCCGCAGTGGTCGCATCCTCGTCTGGCCGGCCCTTCTCCGCCGAAATATGGGTCAGGCACTTCCTCTCCCTCTGGCCCAAAGAAAAAGCCCACGTTGGTAGGACGGAAGGTATGACCCTGCCCCATCTCGTCGGCGATTTCTTTCAAGACATCGTCTGCGGGAGAAAGCTTTGGATTGAGGGCTACGCCGAGCATTCGTTTTGCGGTTTCGTAGTGTGGTGTCAGGATGGTCTTCCAATCCGCCAGGTTCCGCCAAGAAGGATTTGCAAACAGCTTATCGTCCGGTACCTCCAACACACCTGCATAGCACAGGCTTCCGCCTCCCACCCCTGCACCGTGCAGAACGAGTCCGCACTCCATGGGTGTGAACTCCCAGGTGCCGAAAAGGCGCAGGGCCGGCATCCACACGAATTTCCAGACGATCCAGTTACTGGAGGGGAAGTCCTGGTCGCGATAGCGTTTCCCACGCTCCAGCATCAGAACGCTATAGCCTTTCTCCGTCAAACGCATCGCAGACACGCTTCCACCGAAGCCGGATCCAATAATGACGTAGTCAAAGACCTCTTGAGATTGTTCACCCATGGCGGTCGCCCTCCTCCATAGAATCAATGCTCTCTGTTGCCAAAGGATTAACGATATTTATAACCATCGAGAGCGATCAATCAAGTTTTCCTTGCGCTAATTCTCAATATATATTTGCATTTAAAATGGGGACACATACCATTTTCCCCACGAAGATTACATAGAAAAGACGTGGAGAAATGGGTAGTTAAAAAATGGTATGTGTCCCCATTTTTCATTCTTACTGGCCATACTTGCCGGTGATGGAGGCCGAGCCTATCACCTTCCCCTCAAGGGCCTTTTTAAAAGCCGAAAGAGAAGTATTCACTCCAAGATCAAGCTTTTCCAAATTGAGCGCATAAAGGGCGACCACATACGGATGGTCTCCTGTCCCCTTTGGGGGTTGTGGTCCACCATAACCAATATCACCCCAAGAGTTCTTGAGTTCAACAGATCCCTTGGGCATTCTCTTCTTAGATGCCCCTTCTTCAATCGATGTCACCTGCGGCGAAATATTGATGACCAGCCAGTGGACCCAATGTTGGGCGACCGGGTGTGGATCAACGATTGAAAGGCAAAAAGATTTCGTTCCGGCTGGGACATTCTTCCACGCCAGAGGGATTGAAATATTTTTACCTCCTGCCCCTGGCATCACATACTGAATCGGAATCTTCTCCCCATCTTTAAACGCAGAAGATGAAATTTCCATGGCCTCCCCTCCTAAAATATTTTTTTGATTAAGCAATAAAATCAGAACAATCGTTAATAATAATAAGCATTTCTTCATGGCTCCCATTTCGATCACACTCCTCTCATTAAAAATAATTTAATTAAAATACTGTTACCGTAAATCTGCTGACCGGTCAATATAATCTTTTATGAATTCATCTCATTCTCCTCGTCTTGAAACGATTGGGTAAAAATAGGACTTTCCCCCTATTCTTTATTCTGATATAATTGTTAAAATCTTCCATGAAACTTTCAGTCATTATCCCTGTCTATAATGAAATCCATACCATCGGCGAGATTCTCTCCAGAGTTCTCGAAGTCGATCTCCCTAAAGAAGTGATCGTAGTGGATGACTGCTCCACAGATGGGGCTAGGGAGTTTCTAAAAGAATGGGAAGCGGAGAGAAACAAAAAATCGGGAGGCGAGATTCGTATCTTCTATCAACCCCAAAATATGGGTAAGGGGGCTGCCCTCCGTCTCGGGTTCAAGGAAGCCACAGGAGATATCGTCATCATTCAAGATGCGGATTTAGAATACCATCCGCAGGAATATCCAAAACTTATCGAACCTATCCTCGATGGAAGAGCGGATGTCGTCTATGGTTCTCGATTCCTCGGCACGCCGAGACGGGTGTTGATGTTTCGACACACTCTGGGCAATAAGTTCCTGACTTTCCTCTCCAATCTCTGCACCGATCTCAATCTCACCGATATGGAAACAGGTTATAAGGTCTTCAAAAAGGAGATATTGGAGCATCTCCACTTGAAGTCAAATCGGTTTGGCTTTGAGCCTGAGGTGACAGCCAAGATTGCAAAGATGAATTACCGGATCTACGAAGTCCCCATTTCCTATAGCGGTCGAGATTATTGGGAAGGAAAGAAAATCAGGTGGATGGATGGAATGAAGGCAATCTTTTCCATCCTGCGCTATAATTTTTTTGATTCGGAGACAGAGGATATCGTTTACAAAACCCTCCAGAGAATGAAGAAACTCCATCGTTATAACCAGTGGATTTTTTCAAAATTCCAGCCCTATTTAGGCAGGAGAGTTTTGGAGACCGGCTCCGGAATTGGTAACATCACGAAGTTCCTTTTGGATCGAGACCTTATCATCGCCACCGATGTGGAGCCGAAATACCTCACCCTTTTAAAAAACACCTTTGGAAAATATAAGAAATTTATGATCGAACAACTCGATATCTCCGGGACAGAGGTGAAACGATACCAATCTTATCATATTGATTCGGTCATCTGCTTCAATGTATTGGAACATATTGAACAGGATGAAAAACCCCTAAAGAAAATCTTCGAACTTCTAGAACCCGGAGGGCGACTCCTCCTCCTCGTTCCCTCTCATCCATGGCTCTATGGAAGTCTAGATGAACATCTCGGCCATCAGAGGCGGTATGGTAAGAAGGAATTAAGAAATAAATTAGAGACCGCGGGGTTTAGGGTAATTTTTCTGAAGCATTTCAATAGAATTGGAATCCTGGGATGGTTTTTAGACAGCAGAATACTCAGAAGAAAAAGGCTTCCTCTCTTTCAATTAAGAATTTATAATCTCTTCGTCCCCCTGTTCAAATTAGAAAAATTCTTTCCCTTTCCCTTCGGCACCTCTCTCCTTGCCGTTGCTGAAAAATCAGAATGATGGAGACGGTTGAATATTTCTCAGACTTTTTAAGAAAAATCGGGGCTCCAAATTTCTTAGCCATCGGCATTGTCATCATTGTCATATGGCTTCTGATTTCAGGTTTCAGAAAAGGGCTTAAGAGACGAGGGTGGAATAAAGAGCCTCAGAAAGATGAAAAAAATAAAAATGAAGATCCCTCTGAATAAGCATCCAATGATAAATGACTGATGACCGGTGGAGGACATTTGGAGGCGACTCTAAGTTTTTGTTTTAAGTATCATATAAGACAGGATAAAAGAAACTGTCAAAGCGATTAACATCCCTGACATGGAGAAGAAGAAGAAAAGAAGGATCAGCTTTTCCTTCATCGAGGCATATTTACTCTCCAACATCCCTACATAAAGCATCCCGACAATTTTATCTTGAACATCCCGTATGGGTTCATAGGCAGTGATATACCAATCATCAACCACAAAGGCACGATGGATCCAGGGCATTCCTTTTCCGAGGATCTGCTCTTGGACCTCTTTCATCGCTCGCGTTCCAATCGCCCGATTTCCTTCCTTATCCATGACATTGGTCGATATTCTCAAATCGCCCAAAAAGATGGTGGCTGTTCCAATTTCTTTCCCTTTGTATTTAGCATTTTTAAACACGATATTTTTAATCTGATCGACGATCTCGTAATTCCGATTAAGGAGCACTCCTCCTGTCAGAACCCCTAAAACCTCTCCATTAAAATCAGTAATGGGATGGGCTGACTTCAATACCATTCCAGAAGTCTCTTCTATTTTTCTGGCCGGTTTTTCTTTGGGAACAGGAATCGATAGAATAATGGCCTTCTGGGCTAAGGTTGCCCCTTCCTTTGACAACTCATCTCCTGAGAGTACCTGAGTCCCTGAAATCTCCTTTTTCCCAAGGGCACTCTTAATAAAAGGATCGTGCAGTAAATTATCCCCTGATGCTTGGGGATTATGAAATCGGTATATGACCGTTCCTTTTCGATCAATCAATGTCAAAAAATCAAGTCCCTCTTCACCCATTAGCCTTGCAAGTTCATCCCGGATCGGAGAGATATTTTTTTCTTTTAATCCTTTTTTCAGCACATGTCTAATGGCTGTCCAGC
>Ga0315281_10015253_pt1 | contig 10310 bp, 11 predicted proteins | sample YL17G07_0_MG_FD_204540 | JGI IMG/M metagenome (GOLD analysis project Ga0315281, IMG submission 204540) | Sediment microbial communities from Yellowstone Lake, YNP, Wyoming, USA - YL17G07_0 | ecosystem: Environmental > Aquatic > Freshwater > Lake > Sediment | place: USA: Wyoming | collected...
CGCCCGCGCCTTCATCGCTTCGTAGAGCGAAGGCGTGATCCGGGCGTGGCCCAGGTATTCGCGCAGGTTCTTCACATCCTGCCGGCCGAGCGTATTGCTGTGATGCGGTCGGTGCAGGACGTCCTCGTAGCCATTCAGCTTCACGCGCAGGCGCGCGCCCGAGAGCTCCTCGATCTGGGCCCCGAGGTGATTGAGCAGTGACTCCACCTCGCGCCAGTGGATGTTGGCGCTGATGGGGTCGCGGAAGATGGACTGGATCAGGTTTTCGTGTTTGTGGCTCATGGTAGGCTTGATCTTGGCAATACCAACGTGCAATGAGGATAAAGGATAGCGCAGCCGGCGCAGACCAACTGACTTGTCAGAGTTGACAAGTGGCGTTCACGTGCTCAGGGCTTGGCGCTGGACTCGTTTTCGCTTCGGCCAGCCACAGGCGCCGCTGGCGCAGCGCTCGGCGCGGGTGCACGTGCGGAAGGGGTAACGCGCGGCGCGGTTGCGGCCGATGCATCGCTGGGTACCGGCGGCCCGCCCTTGGCGAGGCGCTCGAGGTCCGCCACGACCGCCGTGTTATCCAGGGCCACGCGGCCCTGCATGCGCAGCAGCACGCGCGCGGGCAGATCGATCAGCCGTGGATCGCCTGCGCGCATGTTGGCCGCTACCTGCAGAAGGGGCACGGCGTGCGTGTTGCGAAAGCCCGGGTTGGCACGCTCCATGGCGTCGATGACTGCCGTCTGCGCCTTGGCGATTCCGATCAGCAGGTCGGCGAGGTACTCGGAGCTGATTTCCATGCGTCCCTCCTTCAGTCCAGCTTGACCCCGGAGGCCTTGATCAGGCGCGCCCAGGTCGCGAGATCGACCTTAATCTGAGCGGCGAATTCCTCGGGGGTGTTGCCGATCGGGTCGAGCGCGTCCCGGATGACCCGTTCCTGGAAGTCCGGGCGCCTGACGATGCTGACCACGTCGGCGTGGATCTTGTTCACGATGTCGCGCGGCAGTCCGGGCGGGGCGAGGAAGCCGTACCAGGCGAGGATTTCGTAGCCGGGAAATTCCTCGGCGATGGCGGGCACGTCGGGCATCATTTTGGCGCGATTCTTCGTGGTGATACCCATGCCTTTCAGCTTGCCGCTTTTCGTTATCTGGATCGAGGCGGTGGCGCCGCCGAAAATCATCGGCACCTGGCCCGCGAGCGCGTCGGCCAAGCCCTGGCCGAAGCCCTTGTAGGGGATGTGGATCATATCGAGACCCCCCGCCATGGTGCGGATCAGTTCCATGGAGAGCTGCTGCTGGCTGCCGTTGCCCGAGGAGGCAAAGCTCGCCTTGCCGTTCTGCGCGCGGATCCAGGTGATCAGCTCCTTCAGGTTGTTCGCGGGCACCGCGGGGTGCACCATCAGCACAAACCCGCCCTGGGCCACGTTGCTGATGGGCGCGAGGTCTTTCACCGGGTCGTAGGGCAGCTTCGACATGAGGTTGGGCACGATGGTGATCGGCGCATCCGAGGCGAACAGCAGCGTATAGCCGTCGGGCGAGGCCTTGGCGACCATGTCGGTGCCGATGGTGCCCGAGGCCCCGGTGCGGTTCTCCACCACCACCGACTGGTTCCACAGTTTGCCAAGCTCCGCGGACATGATGCGGCCGTAGATGTCCGGCGTGCCGCCGGGCGGATACTGTACGACCACGCGCACGGGCTTGTTGGGATAGGCCTGCGCAGAGGCGGGCGGCGCGGCGCAGGCCAACGTAAGCAGAGTGAACATCACCAGCGTGGCGATCAGCGCGATCCGGGTGCGGGTATTTCTCATCGATTCCTCCTTCGACGTTCTTTTCTGGGGCGACGCCCGCGGCAGAGTATAGGACGGGACCGGGCGAACCGACAGGCCTGCATGGTCTTTACGCCAGTTCCGACTCCAGGACGAAACCGGCCGCGGCGTCCTGGCCCAGTACCTTGACCAGATAGGGCATCGCGTCCCTGAGCGCCTTGGGCAGCGTCCAGGGTGGATTCAGGATGAACATGCCGCTGCCGTGCAGGCCGAGGCCGCCTGCCACCGGCTCCTTTACAGTAAGCGTGACGTGCAGCCAGTCCTTCTCCTGAAGGCGCTTCAACATGCCCGGGAACCGGCGCGATTCGTGGCGCTGCACCTGCGGGTACCAGACCGCATAGACACCGGTGCTGAAGCGCTTCAGGCCTTCGCGCAGCGCCTCGAGCACGCGCTTGTAATCGCCCTTGTCTTCGTAGGACGGGTCGATCAGCACCAGGCCGCGGCGTGAGGGCGGCGGCAGCACCGACTGCAGGCCTTCGAAGCCGTCGCCCGCCTGCGCGATGGCGCGCGGGGCCTGGTCGCGGAAATACTGCTGCAGCAGCCGGCTTTCGGTGCTGTGCAGCTCGAACATGCGCAGCCGGTCCTGTTTGCGCAGCATCTGCATGGCCAATTTCGGCGAACCCGGGTACGAGCGCAGCGCGCCTCCGGGGTTGAGCGTGCGCACCTGCTGCACGTACTGGGCCACCGCGGCGGGCAGGTCCTGTCGCTTCCACAGGCGGCCGATGCCGGTTTCGAATTCGGCGGTCTTGGCGGCATAGCCCTCGTCCAGGGCGTAGACCGCCGCACCCGCGTGGGTATCCACGAACCACAGCGGCTTGTCTTTCTGCACAAGGTAATGCAGCAGATGCACGAGGATGATGTGCATGAGCACATCGGCGTGCATGCCGGCATGGAAGCCGTGGCGGTAGCTGAGCATGGAGTGGCCTGTAACAGCTATTCAGGCCGAATACTAGCAGCGGCAGGGTACACCTTCGGTTCCTGCCGGGTCTTCCCGGAGCGGGTGCTTTGCGGCCGATTGGGGACTAGAATATTCGCTTCCATGGACGAACTCGATTTCTCCGCGAAACCCGCGGCCTCCGCCCAGGCGGCGGCACGCGTCACGGTCCAGAGCACGGCACAGAGCCCGCTCTACCAACCGGCGCTCGCGCTGGCGTTCTTCCGCTCCGCCGGCACCCTCGACGAAAAGCCGGGCGGCAAGCCCATCTTCGTGGAGAACGAAAAACCGGGAGGCTTGTTCTCCAAGGGCGCGAAAATGTACCTGCTGCTTGAGGGCGAAGTCGGGCTGATGATCCAGAACAAGTTTTTCGGGGTGGTGAAGAAGGGCGAAGTGTTCGGGGAGCTGGCGGTCATCGGTGGATTGCCCAGAAGCGCGACCGCGATGGCGAGGACCGACTGCCGCCTGCTGACGCTCGACGAGAAGCAGTTTCACACGGCGCTGCAGAAGACACCGGACTTCGCGCTCATGCTGATGAGCATCATGGTCCAGCGACTGCGCCAGAGCCTTGCCAAGCTCGGCGCCGGCGCACCGGCCGCCGGCGCACCGGTGGACCGCAGCGACGTGCTCGACAAAAAGGCGCTCGCGGAACTGCAAAGCGGGCTCGGCAGGCAGGAGCCCGCCATCTTTCCGGCCGGCAAGGTCATCATGAGCGCCGGCGCAACCGGAGCATTCATGTATGTGGTGATGGTAGGCCGCGTCGCCATCTCGGTGAGCGAGCGTATTGTCGAACGCGTGGGACCCGGCGGAATGTTCGGCGAGATGGCGCTCGTGGACCGCTCCGCGCGGGCGGCCACCGCGACCGCGGAGACCGACTGCAGCCTGCTCGCGATCAACCGCAATGATTTCCTCGACCTTGTGAGGGCCAAACCCGCGTTCGGCGCCTCGCTGCTGAAGTCGATCGCCTTACGCATGCAGCAACTCGCGCTGCAGGTTGCACAGATGCAGGCCTGACGGGCGCGGGCCCGGTGTAGCGATCCAAGGTCGAGGCAAGGGAAGGCTTTTCCCTGTTACCTCGGAGTGCGGTCCGGAACCGCCACTCGCCGCAGCCAGGTGCTGATATCTCGAATCTCCTCCGGGCACACCGAGTGCGGCATGTGGTACTCGTGCCACTCCACGGCGTAGCCCTCGCGCCCGAGCAATTCACGCGACTGCAGGGCGCGCGAAATCGCCACGACCGGGTCCAGCGTGCCGTGCGCCATGAACACGGGCACGTCCCGGTTTGCCGCGTGCGCCTCGGCGGCGAGCTTGTCCGAAACGGGGAGGTAGCACGAGAGTGCCATGATTCCTGCCAGCCGCTCGCGATGACGCAAGCCGGTGTGCAACGCGATGGCCCCGCCCTGCGAGAACCCGGCGAGCAGGAGCCGGTTCGCGCTAGTTCCCCGCTCCTTTTCCCGCGCGATCAGCGCTTCGAGACGCGCCTGCGATGCGCGCACGCCGGCCTCGTCCTCGCGCCGGATCGCGGCGTCGGTCACGTCGTACCAGGCGCGCATGACCATGCCTGCGTTGATTGTGACCGGCTGCATCGGTGCATGCGGAAAGATAAAGCGGATGGGGATGGCGGGCAGGTCGAGCTCGGGCACGATGGCCTCGAAGTCATGGCCGTCCGCCCCCAGTCCGTGCAGCCAGATGACGCTGGTGGTCGGATTCTCTCCGGTTTCCAATTCGATGGTTTCGAGCAGTGCACTCATGGCAGATCAAGCACCGATAATCAGGGGAAACCGATCTTAGAGCGGGTCTGGTCTGTGACGCTGTTCAAGCATTCCACGCGCTGTTCGGCACGACCGGTAACGGGAAACAGTCAAACGGAGGGACGAAGCCGCCTTCCCGGTGCTTCAAGACGGTGGGCTTTATCTGCGCTGGCGCAGCTTCCTGATCGCCGCGAGCTGGGCGGCGGCTTCCGCCAGTTCGGCTGCAGCCTTGGCGTATTCCATTTTCGCGGTGCGGTTCTGCAGCGCTTCCTGCGCCCGCTTGTGTGCCTCGGTGGCCTTGGCTTCATCCAGATCGTGGCCGCGGATAGCGGTGTCGGCCAACACGGTGATGATGTTGGGCTGCACTTCGAGCACCCCGCCGTTGACGAAAATGAGCTCCTCGGCTTCCTGGCCCGCCACCTTGATGCGCACCGAGCCGGGCTTGATGCGGGTGATGAGCGGCGTGTGCCTCGGATAAATGCCGAGCTCGCCGGCTTCGCCCGGAAGCACGACGAACTCGGCCTCGCCGGAGAAGATCGACTCCTCGGCGCTGACGACGTCTACGTGGATCGTGTTTGCCATCTATGACCTCGCCCGCTCGCCCTTGCCCTCTTTCCCCGCCCGGGGAAGAGGGTGCCGGCAGCTAACCGATTATTGCAGTGTTTTCGCTTTTTCGAATGCTTCCTCGATGCCGCCCACCATGTAGAACGCCTGCTCGGGCAGCTGGTCGCATTCGCCGCTGACGATCATCTTGAAGCCCTTGATCGTCTCCTTGAGCGCCACGTACTTGCCCGGCTGGCCGGTGAAGTTCTGCGCGACGGTGAACGGCTGCGACAGGAAGCGCTGGATCTTGCGCGCGCGGGCCACCACCAGCTTGTCCTCGGGCGAGAGCTCGTCCATGCCCAGGATCGCAATGATGTCGCGCAGTTCCTTGTAGCGCTGAAGCGTTGCCTGCACCAAGCGCGTGGTGTTGTAGTGGTCTTCGCCGATGACGTTCGGGTCTACCTGGCGCGAAGTCGAGTCCAGCGGATCCACCGCGGGGTAGATACCCAGCGAGGCGATGTCGCGCGAGAGCACGACGGTTGCGTCCAGGTGGCCGAAGGTGGTCGCAGGCGACGGGTCCGTCAGGTCGTCCGCCGGCACGTAGATGGCTTGCACGGACGTGATGGAGCCGGTCTTCGTGGAAGTGATGCGCTCCTGCAGGCGGCCCATTTCTTCCGCGAGCGTCGGCTGGTAGCCCACCGCTGAGGGCATCCGCCCGAGCAGCGCCGACACCTCCACCCCGGCCAGGGTGAAACGGTAGATGTTGTCGATAAACAGCAGCACGTCGCGCCCTTCGTCGCGGAAGAATTCGGCCATGGTGAGGCCGGTCAGTCCCACGCGCAGGCGGTTGCCCGGCGGTTCGTTCATCTGGCCGTAGACCAGCGCCACCTTGTCAAGAACGCCCGCGTCTTTCATTTCGTGGTAGAAATCGTTGCCCTCGCGCGTGCGCTCGCCCACGCCGGCGAAAACGGAGTAGCCGCCGTAGGCTTTGGCGATGTTGTTGATGAGCTCCATCATGTTCACGGTCTTGCCCACGCCAGCACCGCCGAACAGACCCACCTTGCCGCCCTTGGCGAACGGGCACACGAGGTCGATCACCTTGATGCCCGTTTCGAGCAGTTCCTGCGAGGGCGCGAGCTCTTCGTACGGCGGCGCCTTGCGGTGGATCGACATCGTCTTGTCCGCACCGATCGGGCCGATCTCGTCGATCGGGCGCCCTAGCACGTCCATGATGCGGCCGAGGGTCTTCTGCCCCACCGGCACCGTGATGGGCGCGTTGGTGTTCACCACCTGCATACCACGGCGGATGCCGTCGGTGGACCCGAGCGCGATGGTGCGGACCACCCCGTCGCCGAGCTGCTGCTGCACCTCCAGTGTCAGGCCGATGTCGTCCATCTTGAGCGCGTCATAAATGTGTGGCATGGCCTCGCGCGGGAATTCGACGTCGATCACCGCGCCGATGCACTGAACGATTGTTCCTTGGTTCATAGTCGTTTCCTAGACGTCCAATTCGAATTCGTTATACCGCCGTTTCATCCCCGCGGATCAGACCGCGGCGGCACCACCAACAATCTCCGACAGCTCTTTGGTGATTGCAGCCTGGCGCGACTTGTTGTAGATCAGGGTCAGCTCGTCGATGACGCTGCCGGCGTTGTCCGAAGCCGCCTTCATCGCGACCATGCGCGCGGACTGCTCCGAGGCAAGATTCTCGGCCACCGCCTGGTAGATCAGCACCTCGATGTAGCGGGTGAGCACCTGGTCGAGGACGACTTTCGCGTCGGGCTCGTAGATGTAGTCCCAGGTGCCTTCCGGGGCGCCGAGGCGCTCGCCCGAGAGCGGCAGCAGCTGCTCCATTACCGGCTCCTGCTTCATGGTGTTGATGAACCGGGTGTAGAAAATCACCAGGCGGTCGAAACGGTCGGCGATGTAGTCGTCGAGCATGACCTTCATCGCGCCGATCAGGCGCTCCATGTGCGGGGTGTCACCCAGCGCCGTCACCTGGGAGACAATGTTCGCGCGCAGGCGCTGCATGAAGCCCAGGCCCTTGTTGCCGATGCAGCACACCTCGAACTGCTCGCCCTGCGCTTCCCACTCTTTCATCTTGCCCAACGCGAGCCGCAGCACGTTGGTGTTCAGGCCGCCGCACAGCCCCTTGTCGGTGGTGACCACGATGATGCCCACGCGCTTGACCGTGTCGCGCTCCACCATGAACGGATGCTGGTATTCAGGGTTGGCGTGCGACAGATGCGCCGCGACGTTGCGGATTTTCTCTCCATAGGGGCGGGCCCTTCGCATGCGCTCCTGCGCCTTGCGCATCTTGGACGCGGCGACCATCTCCATCGCCTTGGTGATCTTGCGCGTGTTTTGCACGCTCTTGATCTTGGTCCGGATTTCTTTGCTGCCTGGCATCTGGTCCTCGCTTCGTCATTCCCGCGAAAGCGGGAATCCAGCCTGTGGACCCCCGCTTTCGCGGGGGTGACGGCACTCGCTAAAACGTCCCGTTCTTTTTCCAGTCCTTGACCGCCTCCAGGAGCTTCGCCTCGTCTTCCTTGGGAAGATCCTTGGTGCTTTCGATGCGGGTCACGAGCTCGGCGTAGTTGCTCTTCATGTAGTCGCGCAGGGAGCGTTCGGCCGCCAGCGCCTTTTTCACGTCGATGTCGTCGAAAAAGCCGCCGCTCACGGAAAACAGCGTCAGCGCGATCTCCCACACCTGCAGCGGCTGGTACTGCGGCTGCTTCATGAGTTCGGTGACCATGCGGCCGCGTTCGAGCTGTTTTCGCGTCGCCTCATCGAGGTCGGATGCGAACTGCGCGAACGCCGCCAGTTCGCGGTATTGCGCCAGCGCCAGGCGCACGCCACCGCCCAGCTTCTTGATGACCTTGGTCTGCGCCGCACCGCCCACCCGCGATACCGAGATACCGGCGTTGATGGCGGGACGGATGCCCGCGTTGAACAGGTCGCTCTCCAGGAAAATCTGCCCGTCGGTAATCGAGATCACGTTGGTCGGCACGAATGCGGTCACGTCACCGGCCTGGGTTTCGATCACCGGCAGCGCGGTGAGCGAGCCCGTCCTGCCCTTGATCGCGCCCTTGGTGAAGCGCTCGACATACTCCTCGTTCACGCGCGCCGCGCGCTCGAGGAGGCGGCTGTGCAGGTAGAACACATCGCCCGGATAGGCTTCGCGGCCCGGCGGGCGGCGCAGCAGCAGCGAGATCTGCCGGTAGGCCCAGGCCTGCTTGGTCAGATCGTCATAAATGATCAGGGCGTCCTGGCCGCGGTCGCGGAAGTATTCCCCCATCGTGCACCCGGAGTAGGGCGCGATGTACTGCATCGCTGCCGAATCCGAAGCGGTGGCCGCGACGACTATGGTGAAGTCCATTGCGCCGTGCTCTTCCAGCTTGCGGACCACGTTCTTGACCGTCGAGGCCTTCTGGCCGATGGCGACGTAGACGCAGACGAGCTCCTTGCCCTTCTGGTTGATGATCGTGTCCACCGCCACGGCGGTCTTGCCGGTCTGGCGGTCGCCGATGATCAGCTCGCGCTGGCCGCGGCCGATCGGCACCATCGAGTCGATTGCCTTCAGGCCGGTCTGCACCGGCGTGGAGACCGAACGGCGCCAGATCACCCCGGGGGCGACTTTCTCGATCACGTCGCTTTCCTTGGCGTTGATCGGGCCCTTGCCGTCGATGGGCTGGCCGAGCGCATCGACCACGCGGCCGATCAGCGCGTTTCCCACCGGCACCTCGAGAATGCGGCCGGTGCACTTGACCGTGTCGCCCTCGGTGATGTGTTCATACTCGCCCAGCACCACCGCGCCGACCGAGTCGCGCTCCAGGTTGAGCGCGAGGCCGAAGGTGTTCTTCGGGAACTCGAGCATCTCGCCCGCCATCACGTCGGACAGACCGTGGACGCGGCAGATGCCGTCGGTGACCGACACGACCGTGCCCTGCGTGCGCACATCGGCCGCGAGCGCCATGCTCTGGATCTTGCTCTTGATCAGATCGCTGATTTCGGAGGGTTTGAGTTGTTGCATGCTGAGTTCCTAGATTTGTATCCCGTTAACTCTTCAGGGCCACGACCATCGAAGCGAGCTTGCCGCGCACCGAGCCGTCGATCACCTCGTCGCCCACCTGGACGCACACGCCACCGATGAGCCCCGGGTCCACCGTGACGATCGGCTGGATCCTGCGCTTGAAGCGCTTCTCCAGGTCTGCCACCAGCGTCGCGAGCAACGCGCCTTCAAGCGGGAACGCGGAGGCGATTCGCGCCTCGACAATGCCCTCGCGTTCGTTCTTCAGTTCCTCGAAAAGGTCCCGAATTTCGGGCACGAGAGACAGGCGCCGGTTCTCGATCAACACGCGAACCAGATTCTGGCTCTGGGCGAACATCGCCTCACCTGCAAGCGAGGCAAACAGCCCGTAGAGCTGGTCCGCGGTAAGCCGGGGGTTACCCATGGCCTCGAGCATATCCGGGTTGGCGGCGATGCCGGCCATGCGCGCAAGCGTTTCCGACCACTTCGCCAGTTCGCCCGCCTTGTCGGCAAGCTGAAACACCGCCTCGGCGTAGGGTCGAGCGATGGTGATCGTCTCGGCCATGGCGCTAGCGCAGCTCCTGCTGCATCTGCGCGAGCAGGTCCGCATGCACCTGCGCGTTGACTTCGCGGCGCAGGATTTTCTCGGCACCGGCCACCGCCAACTGGGCGACCTGGTTACGGAGGGCGTCCTTGGCACGCTGCATTTCGCTGTCGATTTCCGCTTTGGCGGCGACGATCAGGCGATCGCCCTCGGCCTTGGCGGAGGCCTTGGCTTCTTCGACAATTTCGACGCCGCGCTTTTCGTTCTGCGCGATGATTTCCTGGGCCCGCGTCCGCGCTTCGGCTTCGAGCTGCTGGAAGCGCACCAGGGCGTCTTTCAGCGCTGCATTTCCACGTTCGGCCGCAGCCAGACCGTCGGCGATCCGTTTCGCGCGATCGTCCAGCGCCTTCATCAGCGGCGGCCACACGAATTTCATCGTGAACCAGCCAAGGATGAAAAACACGAACATCTGCGCGATGAAAGTGGCGTTCAGATTCACAGTGCTTGCCTCCCCGACGTTAGGGGGACCAGGTCGCCCGCGGCCGCGCTGGCCGCCGGTCGAACCTCGTCCGGGACGGTCGGAATTAGCCCGCGAACGGGTTGGCGAACGCGAACATCATGGCGATGCCGACGCCGATCAGGAACGCGGCATCGATCAGGCCCACGAGCAGGAACATCTTGGTCTGCAGCGCGTTCAT
>Ga0315281_10015254_pt1 | contig 10310 bp, 10 predicted proteins | sample YL17G07_0_MG_FD_204540 | JGI IMG/M metagenome (GOLD analysis project Ga0315281, IMG submission 204540) | Sediment microbial communities from Yellowstone Lake, YNP, Wyoming, USA - YL17G07_0 | ecosystem: Environmental > Aquatic > Freshwater > Lake > Sediment | place: USA: Wyoming | collected...
ACCGATTCACCCATTCACCGATTCACCCATTCACCGATTGTATTCATCCTCGATGATGGTTTTCAGCACTGGAAACTTTTCAGAGACAAAGATCTTCTGCTCATAGATGGTACGAATCCTTTCGGGAATAAAAGGCTCCTGCCGGTTGGGCCATTAAGAGAGCCTTTGCGTGCAATAAGCAGGGCTGACATTGTGGTAATAACAAAAACGAATATGCTTAGCAGTCAATCTACGGTTCATGGGCAGTCAACAGCCTCCCCCACCTACCCCTCCCCCTTGAGGGCCATGGCTCGTAGAGGGGAGGGTAAGGGAGGGGGTGACATAAGTCAGTCTATGACCCATGGGAAATCAGAATTTAGAAGGCTGATTAAAGAAATAAGAAAATACAATAAAAAAGCACCTGTTTTTTCTGCAGAGCACAGACCTTTACAATTTCTGTCAGCACGCGGTGAAATCTTTCCCTTGGAATGGGCAAAGGGGAAGAGATTTTTTGTATTTTCCGGTATAGGAAATCCAGGATCTTTCAAAGAAACTCTTTTGTTAGCAGGTATCAATTTAAAGGGGTTTAAATCTTACAGGGACCACTACAGGTATGCTCTAAAAGATATAGAGAAGATTGTAGAGCACTCTAAAAGAAGCGGTGCCGACTGGATTGTTACGACTGAAAAGGATATAATGAGACTCAAAGAATTAAGTGTTCCCGCGAACCTTATTGCACTTGTGATTGAGTTTAGTGTTGGTAAAGAATTTTATGATGAGGTATTTGGAAAAATTCAAAGAATGCCTTGAAGCTCTCAATCAAGGTATAGTGGTTTGTTTGTCATTCCCGCTTGCCGGGAATCGTTCTTTAATGCAGAAAGATTCTGGACAAGCCAGAATGACAGGCTTGGCACCTCGTAGCTCATCTGTCGATAATCCATAATATTTGCTCAGGGGGGATTATATGGTCAGATATATCAATGTCAGGAGTAAGTCAAGAATCGAATTCATTGATGTGACTGAGATGGTCCAGGGGGTTGTGTCAGAGGCAGGGATCAAAGATGGCATCTGCTGTCTTTATGTCCCTCACACAACTGCGGGGATCACAATAAATGAAGGCGCTGATCCAAGTGTGCAGCGTGACATACAGAATACCCTCAACAGGCTTGCACCGCAAGACATAAATTATTTCCACAGGGAAGGCAATGCTGATGCCCATATTAAATCAACCCTTGTTGGTGCTTCTGTGAATGTGATTATAGATGAGGGCAAACTCCTCTTGGGAACATGGCAGTCTGTTTTTTTCTGCGAGTTTGACGGACCCAGACATAGAAGGATAGCGGTCAAGTTTACTTAAAAGATGTCCAGGGATGCATTTACTGACGAAGCCCACTACCTGCGCGATGAGATAAAAAGGCTCAGGAAATCACTCTCAGAACTTACTACCTCCCTTGAGGTGCTCTTAAAGATGCGAGGGTTCAGAATTTACAGAAAAGAACCTTCAGAGGACCTTCTCCTGCCCAAAAAAGAATTCCTGGAAAGCTACTTTGAAATGATGAAGAAATACTCTTTCCGTCTGTTCCTGAGGGAGATTATTAAACATCAGGAATTCTTTAAACTCGAGAATGTTACACGGTATGCCACGCAAGAGGTAACAAAAGATTACGTTGAGTATATGATAAAGACAGGTCTTGTGGAAAAATTACCTGACGGGTTCAGTCTTACTATTGGGCCAATAAAGAGTTTTGGTGAGACCCTCGAGTGGTTTTTATCAAAGATATTTAAAGTAGAATTTGCTGCTGAGGCAATATGGGGAATCAGATTCAAGAGGCCGAGGGTTGGCGGAGACTATGACCTTATTGCGAAGGTAGATGGGAAGATACTCTATATGGAAATAAAATCCTCTCCCCCGAAGCAGATATATCAGAAAGAAATAACTGCTTTTTTTGAAAGGCTCTCTGACCTTTTGCCAGGAATAGGAATATTTTTTGTTGATACAGAACTGAGGATGAAGGACAAGATTGTTCCGATGTTTGAGGAGGAATTAAAGGTAAGGTATGGAAGTCCCCCAAAGATTATAAGGATGGAAAAGGAGCTTTTTCAGATAGACGACAAAATATTTATCATAAACGCAAAGGATAGTATCGCTGCAAACCTTGAGAAAGTACTAAGCTGGTATTTTAGGAGGAGTCTGTAAGACACGGTTTTCCATTAGTGCCTGGACAGGCTTGAGTCCATAAGGACTTCCCTGTTCTATGGCTGTCAGGACAGTACCGCCGCCAGTAAAAAAGTAGTATTGAGTATTATCTAAAACAGAAAGATAGAGGCCAGGGCAGAGATCCTTGAACTCCTGCAGGGTGTCACCGCCGCCATACATCTTAAGGGCAACTCTGTTCTGGTCTATTGTCCTGTCCAGAGCCTCTGATCCAGAAGTAAAATGGGGTGTAAATCCCATAACAGCATTGACGAATATTGTTCTGGCACTCAGGAGGGTATCTATCACAAAAGGTTCTTTAAATGATTCCGAGTCTATATCAAGCACATACCCATATTTCTTGCCTTCTTTAAAGTCCTTGATTGATATAGTCCTGTATTTCCCTTCAATGCGTCCTTCAATTGTATCTGATTCCACAACATAAGGAAGCTCAATAATCTTCTTATTTATCCTGTCTTTTTTCACCAGGTCTTTTGCAGCAATGATGTCTTTCTCAGGTACGCCTTCTATAAGAATTCCATATTTAGCACAGAGGAAAGTATTATAGATTACGCCTCCTAAGACCAGGTGATCGACCTTTTCATAGATTGCATAAAGTGGCTTTATCTTTGTGTCGTACTTGGCACCTGCAACAACAGCCAGAAAAGGTCTCTGGGGATTCAGAACAAAGTCCAGATTAATGATCTCCTGCTGCATCAAAAAGCCTGAATAAGAAGGAAGATATTTGGTGATATCGTATGTCGAGGCATGGGGCTGCCATGAACCGAAGGCATCATTAATAAAGATATCAGCGAGTCCTGCGAGCTGGAGTGCAAATTTGTCTCTGAGTTCTCCTTCTGCTTCTTCACCCTGGAACCAGCGCGTATTAGGCAGGTAAATTCCGCCAACCTTCCTCTCTCTCAGGTCACGGATAGCAAGATTAATTGATGTATCAACACCGGGAATTCCAGTTTTAGGGTCTATATAGAACTTGGGTATATGAAACCTTGTGTGCAGCTTGTGTTCAAGGTAATCAACAATAGGCTCAACAGATTCACCAGGTCTGCATTTGATTTCACCCGTCTTTTTATCCTTTGGTCTTCCCACATGAGTCATAAGGATAGGCCTTCCACCGCGCTCTACAATGTTATAGAGGGTACCGAGGGAACGGTCTATCCTGTAAGGGTCTCTCATCTCACCGTCCTTGACAACGTTATGGTCAAATCTGACAAGAACTATCTTGTTATTCAGGTCAGCACCCTGAATCAAAGGAAGACGTGGGTCTAATCTCTTATACTCAACGCTCATTTTTATTTAATGGAATTGCTTCATTTATCAACATAACAGGGATACCCTCTCTTATTGGGAAAAGAAGCCAGCATTTTTCGCAAATCAATCCATCTTCCCCATGAGTCTTGGACTTTTCCACCAGCCTGATATCTCCCTTACATTTAGGACAAGCTAATATCTCTAAAAGCTCTCTATCTATAGCCATATATGCTTCACCTTAATGCATAAAACTATCATGAATGGGAAAATAGGTCAAGAGGGAAACCTCTCGTATCAAGCCAATTTATTGTCACAAAAGGGACATAAAAATGTCACCCTGAATTTATTTCAGGGTTTAATGTCATGCTGAACTTGTTTCAGCATGACATTTTCGAGACAAATACCGTATCATGGCATCCAGGAATTGGAGATGCTTTAGGAAAATTTGTATAGCAAATAAAACAAGGAATATGTTAAGCTTTTAAGGCTTCAAAGGGGAAAGGGAGCTGAATCTAAAAGAAGGGGGTGATTATTCAAAATAATCCAACCGACAATTGCAAAATCGGGGATTTTCAAAAATGGCGTTATTTCTCAGAGGTATATTCTTTTAAATTTTGCGGCTTTGTCTGCAGAGATAGGTAGAAAAAGGAGGTTAAGATATCATGTATTGTAAAGATAAAGTGTTCAATAAGAGTGTAAAATTTATGATGATTGTATTATTTGTCTCCTTCTTTTTGCTTTCTGCTGGACATCTCCAAGCGGCTGATGTAGACACATTAGTTCAAGACCTTAAGGATAATGACTTAATTGTGAGATTGCATGCGGCAAAGGCACTGGGTGAGGCAAAAGATGCCCGCGCAGTAGAACCTTTAATTGCTGCCTTGGGGGATAAAGGCTGTGGACACACAGCAGCAAATGCATTAGCTAAAATAGGAAAACCAGCAGTAGAAACTTTAATCGTTGCTTTAAAGAATGAAAATCCATTTGTGAGGAGGAATGCGGCAGAGGCACTGGGAGAGATAAAGGATGCGAGTGCAGTAAAACCTTTGGTTGATGCTTTGAAGGATGACGATTTAATCGTGAGAAGGGATGCGGCAAAGGCACTGGGAAAGATTAAGGATTTCAGTGCAGAAGAGCCATTAACTTCTGCTCTCAAGGATGAAAGCCCTGCTGTTCGCAGAAATGCTGCAATTGCCCTGAGAGAGATGGGTAAGCCAGAAGCTGTTGTTGTTGATATTCTGTATTAAAGAAATACTTTTGGGGGATAGGAAATTTATTATCTCTGCTGATAAAATTCTCGCTTGGTAGTTTTTGGAAAGGCTTCTGTTTTTAAAAATCGAAGCCTTTTCATTTTCATTCTATGAATATCTTAAGCTATCATTGTCGGGTGAGCAGTAATTTTGATTGGCCAGGCATATGTTCCTGGTTGGGCATTTCCTGAAAGAAAAAATTTATAGCTCAATTCGAATGTGGCAAAACCTCGTACGTCCGGAAGGAAGAAAGAACTTTCTCTTTTGTTAATGAGGAGTTCTTTTCCAAATCCCTGTATAAAAACTTTTTCGAACGGTTCTCCTAAGCCATTAAATCTCAAGAAGAAAAAAACATTGCTCCTGATCTCGATGCGAGAGGCTGATTTAATTTCAACATAGCCCTGCATTATATCAGCCTGAGTGATAACTAATTCCGGAGCTTGATAGAGCACATTCAGTGTTAAATGGATGTTAGTCATCTCATTTGCAACTGTTTGCTCATGAGAAAAGTCGGCCTCGGAGTGTTCTATTATGGGACTCATTGGAGAGCTGAGAGACAAAATTGCTGCCAGTACTGCAGTTAAAAGTTTATGTTGAAGTTTTAACCCATGAGTAACTTGTTCGGGTGTGACATGGCCTGCTTCAATGAGCAGTTCACCTATTTTCTTATGGGGTGAAAGTTGTTGCTGGTTTAATGCATTTTGAAGTTGTTCGGGTGTAATCTGACCAGCAGTAACAAGCAGTTGGCCAAGCCGGAGCTTTGTTGCTTGTGGGTCACCTTGATGTTTCTGAAATGCGAGTAATCCATCGAGTTCCTGTTCTGAAAGTAATCCAAGGCGCTTGAATACCTCTCCAATTTTTTCGCCTGTTTTGTGCGTCTCTTGCAGAACATACTCAAGCTGTTCGGGTTTAATTCGCTTAGATTGAATTAGAAGTTCTCCAAGGAGTTTACGCACGCCAGCAGCAAGCTTGATTGAGTCTTTTAAAGAAGCCAGATCCTTCTGGAGGGAGAGTACTACCTTGAGGTCCACAGGATCCAAAACGCCCATATGAACAAGAATTTCTCCCAGAAGATTGTTGTTATATATCTGATTTTCTAATGCCTTGTTGAGATCTTGGGATGCTATAAACTCGCCATTAATCAGTATTTTACCCAGCGGGCGCCTTGTAAGTTTGCCAGTCATAATAGAATTTTCCTTTCAGAATCAGACATAAATATCACACATAAAATCAATATATTACAAGTCTCTCCAAACATAATATCAAAAACCCTTTTTTGGGTAAATATTTCTCCACCAATTGCTCAGAGCCCTTATTATGGTAAAATAACTTATATTGGCAGATTTAAGAATAGGCTGTAGCGGTTTTCTATACGATCACTGGAGAAAGAATTTCTATCCAGAAGATCTCTCCAAGAACTACTGGCTTGAATACTATAGCAAGCATTTTTCAACAGTAGAGCTTAACGTCACTTTTTATAAGCTCCCTGACAGAGAGACGTTCTCAAAATGGTATTTATCCACTCCTGAGGGTTTTGTCTTTTCTCTTAAGGGGAGCAGGTTTATAACGCATATCAAAAAAGTCAAGGATTGTGCAGAACCTGTTGAGGCCTTTTTTTCGAGGGCATTACTCCTTAAGGAAAAATTAGGCGTAATCCTCTGGCAGTTTCCTCCATCTCTTACCTTAGATCTGGAACGTCTTAAAGACTTTATCGAACTTCTTGAACCGTATGAAATGAAAAATACATTTGAATTCAGGAATAAGACATGGATAAACAAGAAGGTTGTAGATCTTCTGAAAAAGAAAAATGTGGCTCTCTGCATGGCAGACTGGCCTGATTTTCTTGATAAACTTCCTCTGACTGCTAATTTCGTTTACATAAGGAGGCATGGACAAGAGGGCAGTTACGCAACAGAATACAGTAAAGAGTTATTAAATAAGGACGCAAAAAGGATCAAGGCTTACTTGATACAGAAAAAAGACGTTTTCATTTATTTCAACAATGATGCCTTTGGCTATGCTCCTAAAAATGTATCAGAGCTTGTTACCCTTACGGGGAAGAAAAAATAGCCGTATCATTTTAATAACGGATTAACGACGGATGTTGTATTTGAGCGGATTTTTTTGCTGATACTCCTTTAAGAATATTTCTAATATAAAGAGGCAAAAGCCTCGGTCTACGACTCATAGAGAGTCCCGATCTTATCGGGGCGAGAATGAGCGAAAGTACAATATCCGTCATTAGTTAAATATCTATGAATTAAGCGGGTTACTTTCTTTAGCCCAGTCCATCCTGTAACTCTTTCTTTTGTAGAGGTATTTCTCTGCTGCCAAGGCTGCAATGCAGCCCTGTGATGCAGCTACAACAACCTGCCTTATCTCTGTGCAGGTGACATCTCCAGCCGCAAAAACCCCTAAGACTGATGTCTCCATCATGCAGTTTATCTGGATACACCCATCTTCTCCTGTCTCAAGAGAGCCAGCAATGAAGTCTGTTATAGGTACGTTTCCGTGCAGATAGACAAAGACGCCGGATAAGTTTAGTTCAATTTCCTTTTTTTCAGGATCGAGCATCTTTATCCTCTCAGCAACCTCTGTACCTTCAATAGCATTGACATGATAGCCTAATAATGTCCTGACATTTGCTAACTTGAGGTCAGGGTGGTCTTCTACCTTGAGTTTCTGAGTGGGAGAAATGAGATATACAGTCTCAGCAAACCTTGAAAGTAAACCAGCCTCTTTTACCGCCTCTTCTGAATTTCCAATAACACAAACTGTTTTTCCTCTGAAGAATGCTGCATCACATATGGCACAGTAGCTAACCCCTCTGCCAAGAAATTCCCCCTCACCTTTTATGCCTGGCTTCCTTCCCATAGAGCCTGTAGCAATGATTAAGGTCTTCCCTTTGTAAATACTGTCCATAGTTATAACTTCTTTTATGTCTTCAGAAAGATTAATACCGACAACCTGGGCTTCTTTAAACTCAGCGCCAAACCCTGCTGCCTGTTTTCTCATCATACTGAGGAGTTCCTTCCCTGAAACAGGGTTATTGAGTCCGGGATAGTTTTCGATCTTGCTTGAGTACGCAAGTGCTCCGGCTGTTAAAGATTTATCGAGGATTATGGTCTTTAGTTTTGATCTTGACGCATAAAGCCCTGCAGTTAGCCCGGCTGGCCCTCCTCCAATTATGACTACATCATAGATGTCTGGTGAATCCTGCATCATATTTTTTCTGAAAACTCGTCTTTGTACTGTGGAATAAGTCCATATGTTTTTATAAGTCTTAAATCATCTTCATAATTTCTTCCTGATGTTGTCAGGTAATTACCGATGAGCAAACTATCAGCTCCTGCAAGGAAGACCATTGAGTTAAACTCCCCGAGTATCTGCATTCTTCCACCGCAGATCCTTATCTCTTTTTGAGGTAAGATGTATCTGTAGAGACTGATAATCTTTAAAGCCTCAAAGGGATGAAGGGGTGCTCTATTATCAAGAGGTGTTCCCTTAATCGGAACAAGGAAGTTTATCGGAACAGAGTCAACATCTAATTCTTTAAGCAGAAAGGCCATATCAATCCTGTCCTGCCATGATTCTCCCATGCCGAAGATGCCACCAGAGCATATGGAAAGGCCAACTGATTTTACAGCATTAATAGTCCTGAGTTTATCAGCATAACTATGGGTGCTGCATATCCGGGAGAAAAAGCCTTCTGATGTTTCAAGGTTATGGTGGTAGCGATCAAGCCCGGCTGACCTCAGTATCGAGAGTTCTCTTTCTCCAAGCATGCCAAGGCTTGCACACGGGATAAGCCCAATCTCTCGAATCTCTGCAATCATATCTTCTATTTCTAATAAATTTAGTTCTGAAATCCTCTTGCCACTTGTTACTATAGAAAACCTAATTGTGCCTGATTTTTTTGCCTCCCTTGCCTTTTGGATAATTTTTTCTTTACTTATAAGAGGATAGACCTCTATCTTTGCCTTGCTTCTAAATGATTGGGCGCAGAAAGAACAGTCCTCAAGGCATGCGCCTGATTTTGCATTGACTATGGAGCAGAGTCCTACATTATTTCCCATGAAATGGTTTCTTATTTTATTTGCTGATGCAAAGAGCTCAAAGAGTTCGGTGCCGGAAACGTCGGCAATATATAGAGCATCTTCTTTTGTTACATGACTGCCCCCTAAAACTTTTTCTTCAAGATGTTTAATCATAGACAAGTGATATTCTTAACAGAAGGTGCTGTCATTGTCAACCAATTTTAACTCTTTGGAATCATCTCTTTTTCTGTGATAAGGTTGACAATTAATCTATAAAATGGCAATAAAATGCAGGATATAGTATTCTCGCTCATTCTCGTCCCGATAAGAACGGGACTCTCTATGAGTCGTAGACCGAGGTTTTTACCTCTTTATATTAGAAAAATTCTTATTGGACTATCGGTCTACGACCCGTAGGGCAAAAAAATCCGCTCAAATACTATATCCTGCACTAACAGAATTGAAGGTGCTATCTTTTGCAGGTGATTTATTGAAACAAAACAGAACTTCTTATACACTATATTCTGCTCTTAACAAGATTAATCAAAAACAAAGAAAGGTACATAGATGAAAAGTTTCAAAAGATGAAAAGGACTGTCCTGAGGATAGGGAAAATTCCCTTTACGAATCTCTTTCCCATCTTTTATATGCTTCAGAAGGAATGTGATTGTTCGCATTATGAATTCGTAGAAGGTGTTCCCTCTATGTTAAACCGTATGCTCAGAAATGGGCAGATAGATTTAAGCCCATCTTCATCAATCGAATATTTGAGGTATAAAGATAGATATGTTTTCATTGATGGACATTCCCTAAGTTCAAAAGGCCCCATTGAAAGTATATTTCTCATAAGCAGAATACCGATAGAGAGATTAGAAGGCAGGAAAATTCTTACATCATCTCAGTCAGATACATCTGTTGTTCTCCTCGATATTATTCTGAGGAAATTTTATAAGGTTGAGTGTTTTTTGGAATCAACGGATGAAACACTGGAGTCTTTACTCAATAAAGCAGATGTCTTTCTCTGTATTGGCGATGATGCTTTAAAGGCAAAGAAAACAGTAAACAGTACCCCCCTTTCCCTAACCCTCCCCTCTACGAGCCATGGCCCTCGAGGGGGAGGGCAGGGGTGGGGGGGGATTCAGATCTATGACCTTGGAGATTTATGGTTTAGGAACACAGGGCTTCCTTTTGTCTTTGCTTTATGGATTGTGAGAAAGGATTCCTCACAAGAGAAGGCTGAGATCTTGGAGAAATTCACTCATGATCTCAATAAAGCCAAGACACTTGCAATAGAACATTTTGATAAAATAGCCCATGCATTGAAGCCCTTACTCTTCAACCGGCATGCATTGCTTCTGACAGAAAAAGAAATCCTTTCTTACTGGAAAGGTATATCTTTTGACTTAAATGAGGAGCATAAGAAGGGACTTGAATTATTCAGGAAGTATTCAGAGGAATTGGGCTTGTTGTGAAGGGATTTAACGCCTGTCTAAAAAATTGCAATTAGCACAATATGTCATGCTGAACTTGATTCAGCATCTATAGAAAATGATTTATAAGACCCTGAAACAAGTTCAGGGT
>Ga0315281_10015255_pt1 | contig 10310 bp, 7 predicted proteins | sample YL17G07_0_MG_FD_204540 | JGI IMG/M metagenome (GOLD analysis project Ga0315281, IMG submission 204540) | Sediment microbial communities from Yellowstone Lake, YNP, Wyoming, USA - YL17G07_0 | ecosystem: Environmental > Aquatic > Freshwater > Lake > Sediment | place: USA: Wyoming | collected...
AGGTATTGTGCACCGGACAATTTTTAATAAAATCCAGGAGCGCTTGCTTTCTTCGTTCATCAAGCAAGGCGCCTTTCAAATCGAGGGTAACTCTGATTTCCCTGAAGCAAAGCGGCGGCTCCTTGGAAAATTCGGCCTCCGCGGTTACGGTGAAATCGTTCAAAGTAATCTTGGCCCCTTCCACATACGTGCGTATATACACCCCCACGCAACTTGCCAGGCTTGCCAGCAATGCATCAGGCGGAGTGACGCCCCTGCCCTTCGTATCGATAGAGAACTCATAATCCTTGGCAATTGCTTTAAACGGCGAATCGATCTTTGCAATTATCTTAACGCGATACATGGCAACATTATAGCACAAAATAATTCACTCGGCAATTATTTCCCCAGACGCGCCAACACCCGGCCCTTGCCGATCCTATCGGATGGATCGGCATGCGCCTTTGCCCTATCGGAACGGCGGGTGTCCCACCTTCGGTGGGATGTGCCGCCTACTGCGACAAGTCCCACGCCAATACGGATATCGCTAATAAACAAATAATCAGGATAAAGCGATTCGGAATATCGGCTCTTTGAACGTGCTCCCGCGAACGCGTAACATTATTGCGATATACGTGCGCGATCCCGGTTTCGGCTACCTTCTCTAGATGATAAGCCGATACGAGCGCGCTGAGCTTCCTCTCCCGCCTGCCTTCTTTGTCTTTAAACCAGATAATCAATTTCGCCTGCCGTATAGGATCCCGCCACGTTCCGGGGTCAATCTCTTGAAGCATAGCGTCAGCATCCGCCCGGCCGAGCTGCGCCGAGATAATAGTCCCCATAAAAGGCAGATTGGTAGAAATGATGTCGTTATCTTTGGAATTCGTTTTGACGATCCTGATAAGTTCGTCCATAAATTTTGAAGAAGTAACCGAATATTCATTCGGCCGCTTAATTTTTTTCTCGAAAGAAACAAGGTTGATATAGGTAGAATTAAAAATAGAAAAATTAACGGCCTTGCTACGGGTAACGGCAATGGTGGGGGAGAATAAAATAAAAACGAGAATCCAGGGTATCACCAGCGGCATCGCCGCCTTCTTTTGAAAAAACAAATCCAGGCCGACCGCGGAAAGGAGGATTAAACCCAGCAGCCCCTGTCCGCTGATATATCGATAAGGGTAGCTGGAAATAAAGGGCAGAATCGCGATACCCAGCGACAACAAAATAAAAAACCTCCCTTTTTCATGAAAAACCATTTTTATACTTAAGAGCGCCAGCAGCATATAGAGGTTCAGTTCGAGGATAAAATCCTCATACATAAGCCGGGGATTATAGAAATGCCTGTTCCTGAAAAGATACGCTATTATGGGCAGCGACAATACAATACCGCATAAGACGACGATAAGGCATCTGGTTAATTGAGCCCTGTTAAAGAGACCGTACGCGATATAGGACAGGACAAAAAACCACGGTATCTGGGCATGGGAATAAAATGCCAGGCTTAAAAAAATCGATGCCGAAATGATTCTACCCCTCTCTTGCGCCCAGAAGGAGAGTAACCCGAAGATACACGCAAACGTTGCCGGCATAAAATTTGAACTGGCCAGATAAAACGAGTAGAGCGAGGCTGATATCAGAATGCTGAAAAATGCCAGCCTGCCGTTAAAAAGAGAGTGCATAAAAAACCAGATTACGGCCAAAAATGCCGGAAAAACGAAGCAATCTAAGAGACGGGCGACAAATAAGGGGGAAAGACCGGTTTTGAGTAACGCCAGGATAACAAAATGAAAGAGGGGCGGGTAAAGGTGGGGGCGCCCAACGGGCGCGTACGACCAGAAATCATGGGTGATGAAACCGCCGGCCTTGGCAAATCCCTGAGCAGTGGCAAGATGATAATAGATGTCCAGAAAATTCGGTAAGAGCGGCCATCGCAGAAGCAGAAGAAAGAATACAAAACCGATGATAAGCCAGGAGTAAAGCATCCACCGCCCGTCTGCGCCTTCCTTCCCCTGCTTCATAGTATGAACCGTTTGTCTTTACTCAGGGGATGGTTTTTTATGTCATCGACTATTTTCTTATCTAACCCCTGCTTACCTAACGCATAATACATATAATTTTTATACCCTTCTACCCCCGGCTGGTCAAACGCGTTTATGTTTAAAAGTTCGCCTTCAAAAGCAGTTGCCATTTCAAAGAAAAAAAGCAACCCGCCCCAATGGAAAGGGTTTACCTCGGGCATGCGGATGGCACAGTTCGGCCTGGATGCCTTGACCAAAGACCATTCGGTCGCCTCCTGGGCCAATCGCATAAGTTGAGAAAATCTTTTACCCGATAACACGCCGTTTTTGGGAGAACAAATGATATCGGATTTAAAATTGTCAACACCTACAAAGGTAATAACCTTATTGTTCTCTCCTTCGATATTATTCTGCTGTATGGAATGTAAATCATTGGTGCCCCGCGCGGAAACCGGCGTCCTTCCCGTATTAACCACACGCTTAAAATCCAATCCCCATTGCTCAGTCCCGTCAGACGCTACGGTGATTTTTCTACCGTATTTTTTACCTAAACTTTCCGCAAGAAGCTGCACATACCAATCAGCAGTAGACTTCAGCATCTCTGAAAAGGGCATTACAATAGCGATATTTTTTGACTTTTTTTGATACAGAATAAAATGCAGCGCCGCATAGAGAGAGGCCGGATTTTCGAATACGGCCGGATTGCGGCACCTCTTAAACATTGCCGCAGCACCGTCCAATACTTCGCCGATATCGACTCCTATTACTGCCAAATGCAGAAGCCCCATATTCAATTCCGAGAACCTTCCCCCCACTCCCCTTAAGAGGGGAAGACTGCGGAAACTTAGCCGGTCTTCTTTTTGCTTTTCTTCGACATACCTGCGTAGCCCCCCCGATGCCGGATCGGTTATAGCGACTATCTGCCGGCCGTATTTTTTCCCCGCGCCCTTTTTTAACCATGCTTCAACCGAGGCAAAAGCAGCTTTGGCTTCGGTAGTTTCGCCGGACTTGGATATTACGACGGCAAAGGTCTTTTTCGGACTAAGATGAACGAGAAGCGTATGCAGGGTATCGGGATCAAGGTTGTTTCCTTCGAAATATATCCGCGGCCTGCCCCGGCGTAAGGCGCTAAATTCGTTGTAATACGGCAAACAGAGCGCATCCTGCGCCGCTTTAAGGCCCAAAAATGAACCGCCAATGCCTAAGAAAATAACGTTTTCGTATTGTCGGGCAATACGAAGGCCTAATTCCTGAATTTCCGCGACCCGCCTTTTTTCCTGAAACGGCAACCGCGTCCACTCTAACCCTACGGCAACCCGACCAGCAGGAGAAGAAATAATTTTGTCAAGATGCCGGCAGGCTCCCTTGAGGTTTCCCGATATCCGTGCGAGATCGGCATGGCTTACCCCGTCCTCTTTCCCGACGTTAACATCCAGCATATTATTAAAATCGAAGCGGATTTGTTTCATGGGCATTCCTTTCATCATCTCTTCGCTTCCTTATCTTTTGCAGTTTTTTCCGCTAAAATTTTCGCGGCTACCTCACCCGGAACCTGGACATACCGGTCGAATTCCATGGTCCCGCTTGCCCGGCCGCTCGATAAAGAGCGGAACGTGGTCATGTATCCAAACATCTCGGACAGGGGGGCTTCTGCGGAAATAATCTTCTGGCTGCCCCTGGTATCCACGTTTAAGATTTTTCCCCGGCGGGAACAGATATTGCCGACGATGGCATTAAGGTATTCTTCCGGCACCGTTACTTCAAGCGACATCAAGGGCTCCAGAAGCGCCGGCGAACAGCTTCTAAATGCCTGTTTGAAACATTCCATCGCCGCTATCTTAAAGGCCAATTCCGAAGAATCTACTTCATGATAAGAGCCGTCGATAATATTGGCCTTGATATCCACTACCGGATACCCCGCATACGCGCCTTTGCGCATTGCCTCGATGATACCCTTTTCTATGGCAGGTATATACGACTTAGGGATCGCCCCGCCTTTGATACTGTCCTTGAATTCAAAACCTTCTCCGGGTGTTGCCGGCGCAAGCTCCATAACCACATGCCCATACTGGCCTCTTCCTCCCGACTGCTTGACGTGTTTGTATTCGCCGCTGCCCGGCTGCGTGATTGTCTCTCTGTATGCGACCTTAGGCTGTCCGACGGTCGCCTCTACTCCGAATTCATTCTTGAGCCTGTCAACAATGATCTCAAGGTGCAATTCCCCCATGCCGGTCAGGATTGTCTCTTTGGTTTCCTGGTCGGATTCCACTCTAAAGGTAGGGTCTTCCTCGACCAATTTAGCCAAGCCTTTTCCCAGTTTATCCTGGTCCCCCCGGCTCTTGGGGGCTATGCTTAAAGAAACAACGGGGACGGGGAACTGAATGGCTTCCAGGAGAATCTGGTTTTCAGGCTCACAGAGCGTATCTCCGGTCGTCGTACGGGCAAGCCCTACTACGGCGACAATATCGCCCGCATAGGCGCTTTCTTTGGCCTCTCTCTGGTTGGCGTGCATTTGCAGAATCCTGCTCACTCTTTCTTTCTTATCCTTGGTGATATTTAAAACATAGGTACCGGAATCGAGATAGCCGGAATAGATACGGATGTAAATGAGTTTACCCATATGCGGGTCGGACTGAATCTTAAACGCCAGCGCCGCAAACGGCTCTTTATAGTCGGCCCGGCGCTCGATATCCTTATCCGGTTCATTGACATCATGTCCTTTGACCGGCGGCAGGTCCAGCGGAGAAGGCAGATATAGAGTGATCGCATCAAGTAATTTTTGCACGCCTTTATTTTTAGACGATGAACCGCATATCACGGGAACCAGTTTGTTGCCCACCGTGCCTTTACGGATGGCGCTTATTAATTCTTCGGGGGTAATGGACGCTTCGGATTCGAGGTATTTTTTAGTAAGTGTATCGTCGAACCCCGCCGCCTTTTCAAGCATCATATGGCGGTACCGGACAGCAATCTCCCTGAATTCAGCAGGGATATCTTCGACTTTAAAGGTCTTGCCTTGAGTCGCCTCATCGTACGCGTAGGCCTTCATTTCGATGAGGTCTATAATGCCGCGGAAATTTTCTTCCGCGCCCAGGGGTATCTGCAGGGGAATGGGACTGCTTTCCAGTTTCTCCTCAATGCCTTTAAAAACCCCGAAGAAATCCGCTCCGACCCGGTCCATTTTATTTATAAAAGCGATCTTGGGGACCCTGTATTTATCTGACTGGCGCCAGACGGTTTCGGACTGCGGCTCTATCCCTCCGACGGCGCAGAAGACCGCCACGGCCCCGTCGAGAACGCGCAGGCTCCTTTCTACTTCGGCGGTAAAATCAACGTGCCCTGGCGTATCAATAACGGTGATCCGATAATCGTTCCAATAACAGGTAGTTGCCGCGGAAGTAATCGTAATGCCTCTTTCCTGCTCCTGCTTCATCCAATCCATCTGCGCAGCGCCCTCATCTACTTCGCCTATCTTATGGGATTTACCGGTGTAAAATAAAATCCGTTCGGTCGTGGTAGTCTTACCGGCATCGATATGCGCCATAATACCGATATTTCTGATTTTTTCTAAATCTACGGGGGGAGGCGCGTGCGCCTCGACAGGAACCTTGGGCTTTTCAATCGGCGCTGCCTCTTCGGGTTGTTCCTCTTCAACAGCCGGCTGGGGCTCGGGAGAAACCTGAATTTGTTCCGGCAGCAAAGGTTGCGGCATAACTTCGGGCGGCGCAGGTAGTTGCGGCTGGGCTTCGGCTGACGGCGCTGCTTCAGGCTGCAAGGGTTCTTTTTCTGCCGGGATTGCCGACGGTTCCGGCTGGGTTAATTTCTGGGAAAGCTCTTCCGTCTTCCTGGCAAGCTCGGTAATCAAACGGTGCTTTTCTTCCTGGAACGCCTTAAGCTGCTCTTCCTGTTTCTCCAGTTCTTTCTCCAGCCGGGTATATTCTTCATTGAGTTTATTAAATTCCGGCTTGGGGATCCACTCGCTTACTTCCTGCTGCTTTTTTAACTCTGCTATTGTCTGGGCCTGGAGCTTTGATTCTTCGATGTATCGCTCTATCTTATGCTTTTGGCCTTCTATCTCATCGGTTTTTTTTCTGGTTTCCGCCTCAAGTAATTTTATTTTTTCGCCGACCTCCCGCAATTGCCGGTTTAATTCTACGTTTTGCGCAAATACGTCTTGTACCTCTTTATCCTTACTCCTGGCTTTCTGTTCCGATTCGGCATACTGTTCCTGAACCCGCTTGGATATTTCTTCGCTTTTACGAACCCACTCCTCGCGCTTGGCTAATTGCTCTTTAAGGTTCGCCTCTGTCTTTTTCGTCGTTTCGAGTGTCCCGCGTAAATTCGTATAATCGGATTCGATTTTTCCCAGCTGATCCTGTAATACGGCAATCTGACTTTCCAGGCGGCCCGGCTTTACCGCTTGGGCGTCCGGTGGTTCCGGCGCGCCGGGGCGGCTCTTCTTCTGAGGCTTCTCGGCACCCCCCTGCGGCTCAGTAAAAATTGAAAGCGCAAACAAGATAACCGATGCGGTAGCGCAAACAATGAGTATAAATAACGGATTCATCTATTCTCCATCATGCCGTATGTTTCCTTATATATTAACAGAAGACCGCGATTTACGCAAGGCAATGCTCAACCACTAAAATGGGGACAGCCATTATTTTTCCTTTTGGAAAAATAATGGCTGTCCCCATTTTTGCAATGGCTTTTATCATCCCTTAAGAAATTTCACGCAATTCATAGTCCAAACGGCCCAGGCCGATTTCAACGGCATGGGCGAGTTGCTTAAAACCGTCTCTTTTAGGATGTTCTTGTTTAAATATGTCTTTGCCGCACGCGTGCGTTATCAAATCGAAGCTGGCTTTATCGATACTCACGGGGTCCGCAGAAGCCAGTATCCCTATGTCAGGTGAAATTTTAGGATCGTCTTTAGCCAGGCAATCGCACTCTTTGGTGATTTTGATTGCGAAATTTATAAATACCGACTTTTTCTCTTTGCCCTTTAAAACCCCCGATGCATACTCGGCCATCTTTTCCTGAATGTTGCTTCCCCCTGCTTCCCAATTGATATCAACGGCATTAAACTTACAGGCGGCAATGCAACTGGCGCAGCCGATACATTTTTTGCTGTTAAGGTCTGCTTTTTTGCGAATAAGCACGATTGCCTGTACCGGGCAAACTTTTTCACACGCACCGCATCCGGTACATTCTTTAATGATGATAATCGGCGAAACATCCGAGTGCTGGGCAAGTTTCCCCTCCCGCGACGCGCATCCCATCCCAATGTTTTTAAGCGCACCGCCAAACCCGGTCATAAGGTGCCCCTTGAAATGCGCGATAGAGACAATCGCATCCGCGTGCAGGAAAAAGGTCATAATGTTAGCTGTCGTGACAAATCTCTGATTGAGCGTAACCCGGGTAACACTCCCTGCTTTTTTCTCATCGGGAATGAACACCTCTGCCTTGACCGATTCCCTGGTAAAACCGTGTTCGTAGGCTAACCGGATATGGTCGTAAGAAGTCATTCTTCTGCCGCGATACATGGTATTCGTATCCGATAATAACGGCAGGGCCTGTTTTTCTAAAATCCGCTCGCATACCTGGCGCGCGTATTCCGGCTTTACGAAACCGGTATTCCCCTCTTCGCCGAAATGTATTTTGATTGCAACACGTGCCCTCTTATCGATACAGTCCAGTATATTGCTCTTATCAAGTAAACGGGCAAATTTTTCCTTCCTGACCGCAAGGTTATCCGCGTTATCAACTTTTGTGAAATATACAACGCTTTTCATTTACTGAGTTAATATTATTTTTTTGCTTTTCCCTGAGCCGCTACCGCGTCCATGGCCTTTTTTATTTCTTCGGGATCCGCGAGGTAATAGTGTTTAAGGGGTTTTAAATCGGCGTTTAATTCGTACACCAGCGGTATCCCGGTAGGGATGTTCAACGCCACTATCTCATCGTCTGAAACATTGTCCAGGTATTTAACCAGGGCCCGTAAGCTGTTTCCGTGAGCGGAAATGATTGCCCTTTTACCTGTTTTGATTGTTGGCGCTACCACTTCGTGCCAGTATGGCATAAACCTGGCTACGGTATCCTTAAGGCACTCGGTGAGAGGTATATCTTTAGGATTCAGATCATGATACCGGGGGTCATTTTTTGGCGAACGCTGGTCATCGGCTGCAAGCGGCGGCGGCGGACAATCATAACTTCTTCTCCAGATGAGCACCTGGCTTTCTCCGAATTGGGCCGCCATCTCTGACTTATTTAATCCCTGCAGGGAACCGTAATGCCTTTCATTCAACCGCCACGAACGATACACGGGAATCCACATCAAATCCATCTCATCCAGGACTATCCACAGCGTGCGAATCGCCCGTTTTAATACCGAAGTAAAGGCCACATCAAATACAAAACCTTCCTTTTTGAGGACCCGGCCGGCTTTTTTAGCTTCTTCTATACCCTTCTCGGATAGATCAACGTCTGTCCATCCGGTAAATCTATTTTCCTTATTCCAGGTGCTTTCACCGTGCCTTAAAAGTACAACCTTATACATTTCTCATCCCCCTGATTTTTTTATGCGGCCGCAAATACCTGTCACGCCAATGCCCGTCGTTGAATTATTTTAACTTTCTGGATATCCTGCTCATGATATCGCGGGCAAACTGGACTTTAGGCAGCGCATAGCGCCTGGCAGATACGGTAATCTGGGTCGCTCTCTCGGTAAGCTGCTCTATATGCACCGCTACATCGTGCTTGTCAATAATCGCCTTAACCCATCCGCCCTTTTCATCTTCCATGTCAGTCTTGCCCAGAGATCTTATGGTAGAAAGGCTCACCTCATACGCCCGGTTATAAGGAGTATCAAATTGAGCCCTCACGCTGTCGGGACTTACTTCATACCCTGCCGCCCCGCCGATAAGAATCGCGAGACAACCGGATAAAAAAGGAATACCCGCAGCTAATATACACAATGCAACTAATCTTCTAAACATAATCTGCTCCCTTCATAGCAATGAACACCGGCGCATGGCCACGAGGCCACACCAACGCAATTCATATTAAGCGTTGGGTGACTCCGATAAGCGCCGGGTGTTTCACAGCACTTTTTGCTTGTTTTTATGGACCTTAACCCTCCCCTGCCTTGCTGCGCAATAACACCAGAATCGCCGAATGGGGCGCTACGACATATTTCTTCTTCTCGAATTCCATTTCGATACCGGCGCTGCGCAAGAAAATACAGTAATCTCCCTCTCTTGCCTGGAGAGGAAAATATTTATTTTCAAATTTAGGGCTCTGCCAGGGTTCTATCTCCAGCGCCGTAGGGTCGGGGATAGGATATCCCGGCCCAACCTTAACCACTACCCCGCTTTGCACCTTGTCTTTCTCTTTTACTCCTTGCGGCAGATAGAGACCGGTATCGGTGCGGTCTTCGCCTTCATCGGGTAATATCAGTACGCGGTCTCCCACGATAAAAAGTTCTTTTTGCATGGCCATGCCTCCGTGTATGGATATATTGAGCGTCCTTGCGTCTTCTTATGCCGCGACAGTCCTATTATTTTACCGCCAATATGCCTCTGTTTCAACAAAACTTTTAAACAAGCCATGCCTCTCAAATAAAACACGCCTCTGGCGTTTGTGTTTTATTTGCTACCGCACCATGTGCGGTAAGTGCGTTTATGGCTTGTTTGATCCCGCGCATTGCGCGGGATATCTCGACCCTGAGACAAAGCACAGAAAAATATGAAGGGTTGATTTTATGGAGATTGGTTGTAAAATAAGGGCATGAAATGCCGCAAGGAAGATAAAGCGCTGGAAGCCGGTTTTGCCCAAGCCAAAGCAATTACTAAGAAATACGCAAAGACATTCTACTTTGCCTCCCTTTTTTTGCCCAAAGAGAAGCAATGCGTCTCCTATGCCGTCTACGCAATCTGCAAAATAAGCGATGAAGCGGTAGATAACCCTAAAGACAAATCGCTGCCCTCAGATTTGGCAAAAATTGAAGAAATGATTGAAACGGCGTACGGCAACGGGCCGGTCGATAATCCCTTAGTATCCGCCTTCCGGCATTCGGTAAAAAAATATAATATCCCGAAGGATTATTTTAATGAACTCATCGCGGGGATGCATATGGACCTCAATAAAAATCGTTATGCCAGCTTTGATGAACTATATCTCTACTGCTATAGGGTAGCGGGCGTAATCGGGCTCATCATGCTTAAGATACTGGGATATGATGATGCCAGGGCCGAAGAATATGCCGTAAAGCTGGGGGTGGCGCTGCAACTGACTAATATTACAAGGGACGTAAAA
>Ga0315281_10015259_pt1 | contig 10307 bp, 11 predicted proteins | sample YL17G07_0_MG_FD_204540 | JGI IMG/M metagenome (GOLD analysis project Ga0315281, IMG submission 204540) | Sediment microbial communities from Yellowstone Lake, YNP, Wyoming, USA - YL17G07_0 | ecosystem: Environmental > Aquatic > Freshwater > Lake > Sediment | place: USA: Wyoming | collected...
CTATGCTCTTTGCGAATTTTGATTAGGAGGTTCATATGCCACTCGATTTTGATTTGAACGATGAGCAGCAAATGCTTCGAAAGATGGTCCGAAATTTTGCTGAAAAGGAGATCGCTCCCATTGCTCAGGAACTGGATGACAAAGAAGAATTCTCCTATACGTTGACCAAGCGAATGGGAGACCTTGGCCTTTTTGGTCCCTTCGTTTCTGAGGAATACGGCGGAAGCAATGTAGGTTATGTCTCTTACATCATTGCCGTGGAAGAGATTGCACGAATAGATGGTTCTCAGGCAGCCACCCTCGCCGCTGGAAACTCCTTAGGGATTTCACCCATCTATTATTACGGAAATGAAGAACAGAAAAAAAAGTGGCTTCCTGACCTCTGTCCAGGAAAAGCCCTTTCCTCCTTTGGTCTGACCGAACCGAATGCTGGCTCGGATGCCGGAGCTTCTAAAACGAACGCAGTTCTGGCAGGAGACTATTGGGTCATCAATGGTTCGAAAATTTTTATCACCAACTCCACTACCGATATCAGCAGGGTCTGTGTGGTTCAGGCTTTAACCGGAAAACGTGAAGATGGAAGGACTGAACTCTCCTGTATCTTAGTTCCGAACGGCACCCCCGGTTTCACGACAAAAACCATGCATGGCAAGATGGTCTGGAGGTCCTCCAATACAGGGGAACTCTATTTCACGGATTGTAAAGTCCCCAAGGAGAACCTCCTTGGCCGGCGGGGAGATGGTTTCCATCAGATGCTCGCAACATTGGATGGGGGAAGACTTAGCATCGCTGCCATGGGTTTAGGTGGCGCCCAGGGTGCCTTTGAATTGGCGCTCAAATATTCCAGTGAACGGGAGCAATTTGGAAGACCGATCGGTTCATTCCAAGTCAATTCCTTTAAATTGGCAGACATGGCCACCGAGATTGAGTTGGCAAGGCTATTGCTTTATAAAGCCTGCTGGTTATGTGAGCAACACCGACCTTTCTCGAAAGAATCGGCGATGGCAAAAATGTTCTGCTCTGAGATGTACCACCGAGTGGCCAACCAAGCCGTCCAACTCCATGGTGGATATGGTTTGATGAAAGAATATGCCGTCGAGCGCCATTATCGAAATCAGAAACTCCTGGACATCGGAGAGGGGACTTCAGAAGTCCAAAGGATTGTCATCGCCCGGCACATCGGGGTTCCAGGAAGAGCCTTATAAAGAAAGAACGTGTCCGACATCCGTTTTCCGTGTCCGAAAAACACGCTAGACACGTGACCCGGACACGAAGACACGATAATTCTTGCCTCTTCTTCCTAATTTTGGTATCTTTTTGAGACTATGAGTTTAGCCAAGCGAATTTTGGAGGGGGATATTCGGGCCGCTTCCAGGCTGATGAGGGATATTGACGATCGCATGCCCAGAGCCCTGGAATCCCTGAAAGAACTCTATCCTAAAACAGGAAAAGCTTATATCATCGGGATTACAGGCCCTCCGGGTTCCGGTAAGTCCACCATAGTTGATAAGATGGTGGACATCTTTCGAAAGGAAGGGAAGAGTGTTGGGATTGTGGCCGTCGATCCCACCAGTCCTTTCTCCGGAGGAGCGATCTTAGGTGACCGGATTCGGATGCAACGCCACGCCACAGACGAAGGGGTCTTCATTCGCTCCTTGGCGACCCGGGGATGTCTGGGTGGACTTACCCGTTCTACTCAAGATATTATCCATGTCATGGATGCGATGGGAAAGGATATCATCCTGGTTGAAACAGTAGGCGTGGGTCAGGATGAAGTGGAGATTGTCAACACCGCCCACACCTCCATCGTTATCTTCGTCCCGGGATTAGGAGATGATATCCAGGCCATCAAGGCTGGAATCATTGAAATCGGAGACCTCTTTGTCATCAATAAATGCGATCGTGAAGGGGCAGATAAGGTGGAACGAGATCTCCGAATGGTTCTCGAAATGGGCCGAAGGAGAGAGAATAACTGGGAACCTCTCATTTTTAAAACGGAGGCGATCTTAGGGAAAGGGATTTTTGAACTGGTTTATGGGATATACCGTCATAAGCAAGTTTTGGAACAGACCAATGTCTTTGAAAAAAAGCTGAGAGAAAGGACGAAAACAACCTTTTTAGAAATCCTTAAAAGCGAAGTCATGGCCCATTTTATTGAAAAAATGGAAAAAGAGGGACAATGGGATAAGATCATCGATGACCTGATGAATCGCCGGATAGACCCTTACTCCGTAGCAGAAAGGGTCATGGCCGAAGAGCTCGTGAAACATCACTGACCCCCTTCCCCACCCTCCCCCCTTGAGGGGGAGGGATGAGGTGGGAGTGCATTTTTCATTGAAGTACTTTTTAAAGGAGGAGGGAAATCGTTCATGAAGTCTATTGAAGCGATCCGTAAGGAATTGGAGAAGAGAAGAGCTGAAACATTATTAGGTGGGGGTCAGGAAAGAATCGATAAACAGCATCAAGATGGAAAACTGGCTGCCCGTGAACGCATTGATCTTCTCTTTGATCCCGGGACTTTTGTTGAACTGGACCGTTTTGTCACCCATCGCTGCACCGATTTTGGCATGGAGAAGAAGAAGTTTTTTGGGGACGGTGTAGTGACGGGTTATGGAAAGATTGAGGGCCGTCTGGTCTATGTGTTTTCTCAAGATTTCACTGTATTCGGTGGCGCCCTGGGAATGGCTTTCGCTGAAAAGATTTGTAAAGTAATGGACCTCGCCATGAAGACGGGAGCACCTGTGATCGGCTTAAACGATTCTGGAGGAGCAAGGATTCAAGAGGGTGTTGAGAGTCTCGCTGGCTATGCTTATATTTTTCTGAGAAATGTCCTCGCCTCTGGTGTCATCCCACAAATCTCAGCCATTATGGGACCTTGTGCAGGAGGAGCGGTCTATTCCCCTGCCATGACCGATTTCATTTTAATGACCAAAAAGACAAGCTATTTGCATATCACGGGTCCCGATGTCATCCGGGCAGCTATAGGTAAGACAGAGACTCCAGATGGAAAGCCTATCACCTCTGAACTCTTAGGTGGAGCAAAGGTCCATATGGAAAAAAGTGGAGTGGCTCATTTTGCTGGAGAGAATGATGAGGATACGGTTCGTCTCATCAAGGAGTTGCTCCGATTTTTCCCACAGAATAATCGGGAGAAGCCGCCGATTATCGAATGTACGGATGATCCCAATCGAATGGATGAATCGTTAAAGACGGCAGTACCCGAAGATTCCAAAAAAGCATACGACATGAAAAAGGTGATCTTGCCGACTGTGGATCATGGTTTTTTCCTTGAAGTGCAGAAGGATTGGGCCAGGAACATCGTCGTCGGCTTTGCCCGCTACAACGGGATGCCCGTAGGGATTGTTGCCAATCAACCTAATTGGCTGGCAGGATCTCTTGACCCAGATTCTTCGGTGAAGGCTGGACGATTTGTTCGTTTCTGTGACTGTTTCAGTATTCCCATTATCACCTTTGTCGATGTCCCGGGTTTTCTTCCTGGAATGGATATGGAGGAAAGAGGGATCATTCGACACGGATCTAAACTCCTCTACGCATTTTGTGAAGCGACTGTCCCGAAGATTACAATCATCACCCGTAAGGGTTATGGGGGTGCCTATGATGTGATGTCGAGTAAGCATATTCGAGGGGATATTAATTACTGTTACCCCACAGCCGAAATTGCGGTCATGGGTGCAGAGGGTGCGGTGAATATCATCTTCCGAAACGAACTCAAAGAGGCGAAAGATCCCAAGGAGGCGCGCCAACGACTGGTCGCTGAATATCATGAGAAATTTGCCAGCCCATATAAGGCTGCGGAATTAGGGTATGTGGATGAAATCATCGAACCCGAGGAAACCCGTCCAAAAATCATCCAGGCTCTGGATATTTTGAAGACCAAAGTCGATACTAATCCCTGGCGGAAGCATGGGAATATACCACTTTAAATAATAGTTCAGAGTTCGGAGTTATGAGTTTTGAGTTAAAACCTAAATTGGGCAATAATACTTGACCCCTTGAATCCTAGAATCCTTGAACCCTTTATTTTGAGAAAATGGAGTGAATATGGCTAAAAATGTTCGAGAAGAATTTGAGCGATGGGGAAAAACCACTCTGAACAAGGTCATCACAAAGTCACCTGAAAGGGAACCTTCTTTCAAAACGACTTCCCATATTGAATTGGAACGCCTCTATACCCCTTTGGATGTCTCCGATTTGGATTACTGTGATGAACTGGGATTCCCTGGAGAATTCCCGTTCACCCGAGGAGTCCAGCCCACTATGTATCGGGGGCGTCTCTGGACTATGCGACAGTATGCAGGATTTGCCACACCTGAAGAGACAAATAAACGATACAAATATCTCTTGGAACACGGGCAAACCGGTTTGAGCGTTGCTTTCGATCTTCCGACGCAGATTGGTTATGACTCTGATCACCCCTTATCTGACGGTGAGGTTGGAAAGGTCGGTGTGGCTATCGATACCTTGAAGGATATAGAGATCCTTTTTGATGGTATCCCCCTTGATAAGGTCTCCACTTCCATGACGATCAATTCCACAGCAGCCATTCTTCTGACGATGTATATCGCTATGGCAGAAAAACAGGGGGTTAAAAGTGAAGCCCTCCAAGGGACAATCCAGAACGATATTTTGAAAGAATATTCGGCCAGGGGAACCTATATCTATCCACCTCTCGAATCGATGCGCATTGTCACCGATATTTTTGCATTTTGTAAAAACCGCGTCCCCCGATGGAATACCATCAGCATCAGCGGTTATCATATGCGGGAGGCAGGTTGCTCGGCTGTCCAGGAAGTGGCCTTTACTCTGGCCGATGGCATTGCTTATGTAGAGGCAGCCATTCGGGCAGGTCTTGATGTGGATTCCTTTGCCTCCAGGCTCGCCTTCTTCTTCTGTTGCCATAACACTTTCATTGAAGAGATTGCCAAATTCAGGGCGGCTCGAAAGCTCTGGGCAAAAATCATGAAGGAACGATTTAAAGCAAAAAGGGACGAGTCGTGCATGTTGCGGTTTCATACCCAGACGGCCGGCTGTTCGCTCACCGCTCAACAACCCGACAACAATGTGGTGAGAGTTGCCTTTCAGGCTCTGGCTGCCGTGTTAGGAGGAACACAGTCGCTCCATACCAATTCCAGGGACGAAGCCTATGCCCTGCCTACAGAAGACTCCGTCAGGCTCGCATTGAGAACCCAGCAACTCATTGCTTATGAAAGCGGGGTCGCCGATATAATCGATCCCTTTGGAGGATCCTATGCGGTGGAGGCCCTTACAGACGAAATAGAGAGTAAGTCGATGGAATATATCGAAAAGATCGAAGCCATGGGCGGAGCCATCAAAGCCATCGAATCGGGCTATATTCAGGGAGAGATTGGTGAAAGTGCTTATCAATACCAGAAGGAAATCGAGACCAAGAAGCGGATCATTGTTGGATTGAACCAGTTTCAGATGGAAGAGGAACCTCTCAGGGATATCCTTCGTATCAAACCTGAGGTGGAACAATATCAGAAGGAAAAACTCGCTCGAGTTAAAAAAGAAAGAAACAACACAGAAGTGAAGGAGACCTTGGCTTTTCTAAAGAAGGCTGCCCAGGGGACGGACAATGTGGTGCCTCCCATTTTAGAGTCGGTTAAGGTTTATGCTACCCTGGGAGAAATTTCAGACACCTTAAGAGAGGTATTTGGGGAATACAGAGAACGATAATTAAAGGCATAGGACATAGAGCATAGTGTTATTAACTCAATGTATTTTTCGCTATGCGCTATGCACTTTGCTGATTTTAAGGGGAGGGAATTATGGCCCGAAAAATTCGAGTGCTCATCGCTAAACCAGGGTTGGACGGTCACGACAGGGGTGCAAAGGTCATTGCACGAGCCCTGAGAGATGCTGGGATGGAAGTGATCTATACAGGAATAAGGCAGACCCCTGAGCAGATTGCAAATGCTGCCATCCAGGAAGATGTGGATATCGTAGGTCTCTCTAGTCTCTCCGGTGCCCACAACAATCTTTTTCCAAAGGTTGCTCAGATCCTGAGAGAAAAAGAGGCGGGGGATATCCTCGTTTTTGGAGGGGGCATCGTCCCAGTCGATGATATTCCAGGGCTGAAAAAAGCCGGGATCAGGGAGATCTTTCAACCTGGTACCTCCACAGAAGACATTATTAAATACATTAAAGAAAATGTGAAAACCGCTTAAAATAAATCGGCAAAGAGCATAGGGCTAAGCGCATAGCGTCAAAATATAAAATATAATTACTCTATGCCCTCTGCGTTTTGCAAATAGAAGGAGAACCCCATGCTGAAGAAAATCAACCATATTGCCATTGCTGTGAACAACATCGAGGAGGCAGCCAAGTTCTATCAGGATGTCTTAGGTCTTAACCTTTCAGGAGTGGAAGTGGTCACTGCCCAAAAGACGAGGGTGGGATTTTTTAGGATCGGGGAGTCCAATATCGAATTGGTCCAGCCTGCGGAACCGGATTCCCCTCTCGTTAAATTTTTAGAGACCAAAGGCCCGGGGATACATCACATCTGTTTTGAAGTTGATGATGTGGAAGCAGAGGTGAAGGTCTATCTTGAGAAGGGAGCGACGTTGATCGACCAGAAACCCAGGCCCGGGGCTCACAACACGAAAGTCGCTTTCGTCCACCCCAAATCCTCAAGTGGCGTTCTCCTCGAACTTTGTGAACTTCCAAAAGGCCACTAAATAATTTAAATGAATGGGAACCCCCACGCCTATCTGATTATCGGATGTGGCCGTTTTGGAAGCCGGGCTACAGAAAAACTCTTTCAAAAAGATTCCCATTCAAAGATCATCGTTATTGATCAGAGCAAGAAGGCACTCCAAAAAGTTTCTCACCTCCCCATTGAATCCACGGTTTGTGAAGGGACATTATATCTCAAACAATTTCTATCAGAGGGTCGAAAGGCCGATTACATTATCCCTGCAGTTCCCCTCCATCTTGCTTTTGAATTCATTCTATCCCAGCTGAAACCTTGGGGTGTAAAAAGGAAAAGAATTCCTCCCATCTCGGGATTACCAAACCCCGTGATAGGTAAAACAGGGGATCTCTATACCAGCCTTGCTGGTTTTCTCTGCCCTGAAGAATGTCCAGAACCTGCTCAATATTGCACCACCACCCAAAAAAAACGTTCAAAACCCCTCTATAAAATCTTAAACGATTTAGAGGGGGCTTTTGAATCAAGAGTGATCCGCAGTCAGCAACTTGGGCCGGGAATAGGAGGATTTCGACCAAAAGCGCTGTTGGACCTGCTGGAGGATATTAAAAGAAAGAATAATTCAGGCCGTTCCATCTTGGTCAGCACTGCCTCCCGCTGCCACGGAGTCACCTCCGCCCTATCCTTCTGATAGTAAATGAGATGGAGGGTTTTAAAAATATCACTTCCACCGCGAGGAGTAGAAAGAGATGGAAGGTAGACAAAAGGGGATTGATAAAAAAATGGGATTCTCACCAAAACTAGATAAGGAATTACTGATCCGTTGGATTATCGACGCTCTCCGGCGTACCATGGTTCATTATGGTTATTGGCTCAAAGAAGTGGAATACCAGTATGGAATGGATGTCGCCCTTGAGATTGAAAAAGAGGTCGGTGAAACAAGTATGATGATCCAATTGAAGCGGATCGCGAAACTTCTCGACATTGAATTACAGAATGGTCTTCCGGCGTTTTTATATCGGATGGACGAAAAACAATTGGAAGAACTTTTGGACGCCCTTTGCCTCAATTGGTTGGCCAATGACGGCGTTTGGTTTCAAACCATTGAAAATAAATTCGGCATGTTTGATGCGAAACGATGTAATGATACCTGCTGGACCCGATTTTCGCCTTATGAAGCTTACCACATCAAAACTTTGTTAGGCCTGCCAGAACAGGGTGGATTGGAAGCTCTCAAAACGGCGCTTCAATTCCGTTTATATGCCCGGATTAACAAACAGGATATCGTAGAAGAAAAAACGGACTCCTTTGTTTTTCGAATGATAGAATGCCGTGTTCAGGTCTCACGCCAGCTTAAAGGATTAGAAAATTATCCCTGCAAGTCTGGCAGTATTATTGAATACCGGACATTTGCTGAAACCATTGATTCCCGCATTCAGACAGAATGTATAGGATGCCCTCCTGATCCTCCACAACCGGATTGGTATTGTGCCTGGCGATTTTCCCTTCGTTAGGACTATACCCACGAAACAAAATTCATCAAGGAATGAGTGAATAAACCTGCGCCTTCTTGGTCCATTCGCTACTCGGATAATCCCTCTGGAGGACTTCCAATCCTAATTTCAGTTCTTTTGGATCATGGCTCGCCTTATATTTGGAGACCCCGAGATAGTATTGGGCTTCGGGCGCAGCCTCTGTCTTGGGAAACCGAACCAGAATCTCCTGGAAGCACTGGATGGCCTGTTCAAACCGATCCAGATCAAACTCAGTCTTTCCCTTGCCGAGGGTGATCTGGGCAATGAAATCTTCAGGGGGCAAATACCCGACGAAGCGGTGATGCTCTTCACCATCTGAATCTAAGATCACAATCGTCGGAGTCCATTTAATGCTATATCGTTTTACCAAAGTTTTGTTTTTGTTGAAATCAATCTGGAGGGGAATGAAGCTATTCTCCACTGAGAAACAGACATTGGAATCGGGGTAAGTAACAGCTGCCAGCTGTTGGCATCCAATTCAGAGATTGTTATAGTAGTCCATTAAGATTAACTTCTTTTCCTTCTTCGCCTTTGCCTTGGCCGTGGTAAGAGAGGTCTCCCACTGAATTTGTTTTCCCATAACGAATCCTCCTTTCGTTGAATTAGTTTTTATAAGTCGGGAAGGCATTAACCTTCGGACACAGCATCAAGAATCAATCCTTAACGAATCTGAAACAGTCGTCTCTGAAGCAACATTGGAATTGATCGCAATAGTCCTTGGCCGTTCCAAAGCAATCAAAATTCCCCTCGGCCTTCTGAACCCTTCGAATCAACTCGGTTTTCGACAATCCGAAGGTAATCTTCAGGCCCAGGGCCTTTGCCTTCTCTCTTATCTCTTGTATTTTCATTCTTGACCCCCCCCAATTTTTTAAAAACCACTTTATCCCTATCAATACCATTCTTTTCCGATTCCGGCCATTTGTCAAGTCCAATCAGGCCCTCTCGCGGATGAAAATTTTGTGGATAGAATCTGCACTTTTTTAAACCAATTCTGTTATAATTCGGCAAAATGGTCCTTGAAAGAAAGATCGCCTTTATTCATCTGACCAAAGATTCGGTTGAGATCGTTCCTATTTCCCTGGATCTGAGAAAAAAATTCTTGGGGGGGAGGGGAATCAATATGTATTTCCTCTCCAAATATTATTCCCCGGATCTCGATCCTCTTTCCCCGGAAAATCCGCTTATCTTTGGATCTGGCCTCCTCACCGGAACCCTCGGCTTCGGGTCACGGATGAACATCACGGCTAAATCACCCGAGTCAGGCCATCTCGGAGACTCGAACGTGGGGGGAGATTTTGGAGCGGAGTTAGTCAAGGCAGGTTTTAGTCACCTGGTGATCAAAGGAAAAAGTCAAAGACCGGTCTATCTCCTGATTAAAAATGGGAAGGTGGAAATTCGGGACGCACAGAAACTCTGGGGGCTTGATACTGTTGAAACACAAAGAATGATTCGTCAGGAGTTAGGAGATGGAAAGATTCAGGTTGCCAGTATTGGTTTGGCTGGAGAAAATTTGGTCAGGTTCTCTGCCATCCGCACAGGCATGAAAAACTCTGCCGGGAGAACTGGAATGGGTGCTGTGATGGGTTCTAAGAACCTGAAAGCAGTGGCCGTCAGGGGAACCCAGGACATCACGATCTCAGATCCAAAAATTTATTTCAAATATTATTTGAAAAGCATGAAGAGGCTGATGGAGACAAAATGGGTCCAAGCTCTTGGGAAATACGGAACTCCCCTCCTCTTCCAGTATGCCAATGCCATGGGCTTTTTAAGCATCCGTAATAATCAATATACAACGATCGGGGATCAAGGAGTCGCTTTAGAGGCTGAGGCGCTTGAACCTTTCTCCACAGGAATGCTCTCCTGTTTCGGTTGCCCTGCTCATTGTCGCCATCGATTTTCTATTGAAGAGGGAAAGTATAAGGGGACAAAAGGTGAAGGACCTGAATATGCGTCTATTGGTTCATTAGGTTCAAAATTAGGAAATCTTGATCTTCAGAACATACTCTATGCCACCGAGCTCTGCAATCGCTACGGTCTCGATACTATTTCAACCGGCTCTTATATTGCCTGGGCCATGGAAC
>Ga0315281_10015260_pt1 | contig 10307 bp, 8 predicted proteins | sample YL17G07_0_MG_FD_204540 | JGI IMG/M metagenome (GOLD analysis project Ga0315281, IMG submission 204540) | Sediment microbial communities from Yellowstone Lake, YNP, Wyoming, USA - YL17G07_0 | ecosystem: Environmental > Aquatic > Freshwater > Lake > Sediment | place: USA: Wyoming | collected...
CGGAAAACGCAGGAGCAGTTTCCCCGCGAAATCGATTCAGGTCTCGCTTGCCTATTGATGTTGGCACGTTTCTTCGGTGTGCCTGCGAATCCCGAGCCACTCAAGCACCAGTTCACGGAGCCCGGACAGGCATTCGGCGAAACCGAACTACTGTTGGCTGCCAAGCATCTGGGGTTCAAGGCGGGTGCAGTAGTAAGCGACGGGCAACGCCTGCCTCATATCGCGCTTCCCGCCATTGCCCAACAGAAGGATGGACGCTATGTCATCGTCGCGCGCGCCGACGCCGAGAAGGTTCTGTTGCAGGACCCGGCCGAGCCCAAGCCGTTATTACTACCGCGCGCCATTTTCGAAGAGGCTTGGAGCGGGAGACTCATTCTGCTTACCAAGCGCGCCAACCTGCGTCCCGAAGATCGCCAGTTCGATTTCACCTGGTTCATCCCGGCAATCGTCAAGCACCGTAAGCTGCTCGGCGAGGTGTTACTTGCCTCGTTCTTCCTGCAGCTGTTCGCGCTGCTCACGCCGCTGTTCTTTCAGGTGGTGATCGACAAGGTGCTGGTCCATAAGGGCCTGACCACTCTGCATGTGTTGGCTATCGGTATGCTGGCACTCACTTTTTTCGAAGTACTGCTAGGTGGTTTACGCACTTATATCTTTTCCCACACTACCTCGCGCATCGACGTGGCTTTGGGTGCGCAACTGTTCCGCCATCTGGTGCGTCTGCCGATTGCCTATTTTGAGGCACGGCGCGTGGGCGACACCGCGGCGCGGGTGCGCGAGCTTGAGACCATCCGCCAGTTTCTGACCGGCACCACGGTGACGCTGGTGATCGATTTGTTCTTTACCATCGTGTTCCTGGCGGTGATGTTCTTCTACAGTCCGCTGCTCACGCTCGTGGTCATGGGCACCATACCGTTCTATGTGTTCCTGTCGGTGGTCATCACTCCGATCTTCCGCAACCGCCTGAATGAGAAGTTCAACCGCGGCTCCGAAAACCAGGCGTTCCTGGTCGAGACCGTGCACGGCATCCAGACCGTCAAGGCCATGGCCGTCGAGCCGGCACTCGAACGACGCTGGGACGAACAGCTCGCCGGTTACGTGCGCGCCAGCTTCCGTGCCAGTCACTTGGGCAATATCGCCGGCCAGGCGGCGTCATTCCTTAATAAGCTCACCACGGTCGCGATTCTCTGGATCGGCGCCTACCAGGTGATGAACGGCACGCTCAGCATCGGCCAGCTCATCGCCTTCAACATGCTGGCCGGTCGTGTCACCGGCCCGCTCATGCGGGTGGTGCAGCTCTGGCAGGAATTCCAGCAGGCCGGCATTTCGGTGCAACGCCTGGGCGATATCCTCAATGCCCCGCCCGAGCCGAGCTATCAACCGAACAAGACCACGCTCCCGGCGCTCGCCGGGCATGTCGTGTTCGACCAGGTTGTTTTTCGCTACCGGCCGGATGGCCAGCTGATTCTGAAGAAAATCTCTTTCGAGGTTCCGGCTGGCAAGACCGTCGGCATCGTCGGCCGCTCCGGCTCCGGCAAGAGCACCATCGCCAAGCTGATCCAGCGCCTGTATGTGCCGGAATCCGGACGCATCCTGATCGACGGTGTCGATCTTTCGCAGATGGACCCGGCCTGGCTGCGCCGCCAGATCGGCGTGGTGCTGCAGGAGAATTTCCTTTTCAACCGCAGCGTGCGCGACAACATCGCCCTGGCTGACACCGGCTTCCCGATGGAGCGGGTGATCGAAGCCGCCCAGCTGGCCGGTGCCCACGACTTCATTCTCGAAATGCCGCAGGGCTACGACACCATCGTCGGCGAACAGGGCTCGACCCTGTCCGGCGGCCAGCGCCAGCGCATCGCCATCGCCCGCGCGCTCATCACCAATCCGCGCATTCTGATCTTCGACGAAGCCACCAGCGCCCTCGACTATGAATCGGAAAGCATCATCCAGAAAAACCTCGCCCTGATCTGCAAAGGCCGCACGGTCTTCATCGTTGCCCACCGTCTGTCCACGGTGCGCAACGCCGACCGTATCTTCGTCATCGACAAGGGCGAGATCATCGAGCAAGGTACGCACCGCGAACTGATTCAACTGAACGGGTACTACACCAAGCTCAACCAGCATCAGGATGGAAGCTATGCGGCGGTTTGATGTAAAGAAAACATGACCGACAACACACCACAAAATACCGATCGCACAGGCAAGCTCGCTGCCGTGCTGCGCTGGCCATTCAAAGCCGCCTTCGCGCTGTTGCGCCTGCTGGCCAAGTTACCGCTGGTCGCGCCTCTCCTGAACAGCATTCGCGAACGTACCGCCCCGCTGCGCGCCAGCGTCGACCACCACGTCACCGCTTGGCGCATCGCCTGGGCAGAGGCCAAGCGTGAGGAGCCGACCTCCACGCCAAAGGGCAAGGAGCTTGAATTCCTGCCTGCGGTGCTCGAAGTGCAGGAATCACCTCCATCCCCGGCGGGCCGGGCCGTGGCCTTCAGCATCGCGGCGGTCTTTGGCTTCGCGCTGCTGTGGGCGTTCTTTGGTAAGATCGACATCATCGCCGTGGCGCAGGGCAAGATTGTGCCGGGCGACCGCTCCAAGGTCATCCAGCCGCTCGAAAGCGGCGTGATCAAGGCCATCCACGTACGCGACGGCAGCCGCGTGAAGGCAGGTGACCCGCTCATCGAGCTCGACACCACCGCCAGCCCCGACCACGAGCGTTTCCAGAATGAATACTTTGCGTCGATCATCGAAGTCGCGCGCCTGCGCGCACTGCTTGCCGACAAGGAGCGCTTCGAGGTGCCGGCCGGCGCCAATCCGGCGCTCATCGAGGCCGAGCGCAACCGCCTGCGCGACCAGCTTACCGAATACCGTTCGCTTAAGACCCAGGCCGAAGCCTACAAAGAGCTGTTGGAGAAGCAATACGTCCCGCGTCTTCAGTATCTGGAAGTCGAGCGCAAGCGCGCCGAGAAAATGAACGAATACACCGCATCATTATCCGCCGCCGAAACTCGCGCCCGTTCGCTGTCGAAGGAAATCACCAAGGCCGGCACGCGCGCCGACCAGCAACACCTCACTGCACCCATCGACGGCGTCGTGCAGCAGCTCGCCGTGCACACCATCGGCGGCGTGGTCACGCCCGCCCAGCAGCTTATGGTCATCGCCGCGGAAGAAGGCCTGTTGGAAGTCGAAGCGATACTCGAGAACAAGGACATCGGCTTCGTGAACCCCGAGCAGGCGGCCGAAGTAAAAATCGACGCCTTCCCCTTCACCCGCTATGGCACTGTCGAAGGCAAAGTTATCAGCATGTCGCGCGACGCGGTACAGGTGGAAAAAGTCGGGCTCGTCTATACCGCTAGGGTGAATCTGCTCCGCTCCACCATCCAGATCGAGAACAAGGAAATCCGCCTCACCCCCGGCATGACGGTGGCTGTGGAAATCAAAACCGGCAAACGCCGACTGATCGAATACTTCCTGAGCCCGCTTATTCAGGCTGGGCATGAGAGCATCCGGGAACGCTAAACAACCAACCGCTATCTAAAGCTACCCTCTCCCCTTGGGAGAGGGTAGGGTGAGGGAGGAGTGGATGGACGAGAGTCGAGCGAAGATAAACGCGAGCGAAGATTTATGTCTCTCCCGGCAATCATGAACGACAAACTGATCAATTCACTCGCCGCCGTCGGCACGATCGACGAGTTCAAGGCATGGACGCGCACCGAGTTGCGGCCGGTGCTGCCGCACGGCGCGCTGATCTGCGGACTGGGGCACCTGCACGCCGGCGGCGTGAGTCTCGACTACTTGGTGACGGTGGATTACCCGGCAGAGCATATTGAAGCGATTCGCAACCGGGCCGGTGCGATCGACACGCCCATTCTGCGTCGCTGGCTGATGACCCAACAGCCGGTGATTTTTGACGCCGATGCTCCCTGGCCGGAGACACCCAAGGTCTGGCTCGACAGCTTCCGCCACCACCGGTTGCAAAACGTGGTGGCGCACGCCAGTTACGACCGAACGCGCTGCGTCGGAACCTACCACAGTGTTTATCGCATTCCGACAAAACCAGATCAGCGCTATATCGAAACACTGTGTGCCCTGGTCCCGGCCATGCACGAAGCCCTCTGCCGCGTGATCGAACAAACCCGGAGTAACGAATCGCTCGCCATGGTTGTTTCCGCCATGACCGAGCGCGAGCGTCGGGTGATTCACTGGCTGAGGCTGGGCAAGACCAACGCACAGATTGCCGAACTGGTAAGCCAGAGCGAAAACACCGTCAAGCACCATTTCACCCGTATTTTCGGCAAGCTCGGGGTATCGAACCGCGCGCAACTGGTGCGCCGCTTGGCGGAACGAGAAGCGCAGCCTGTGCCCGGAACGGGTACCCGGTTGTTGTGAAAATAGGCACTAAAGTGCCTTTACTTGTCCGAGCCGAACTCGGTATCTTGGGCGTACCTGCAGGAGGCTTGGCGATGGATGCAGGGGAATGGCGAGAAGGGAGTGATGGATACGTCCCGGGCATGGGCGCGTGCTTGCGCACAGCAACAGCCGGCAATCACCAAGCTCGCCGAAGGATAAAAAGCTCGCTGCCAAAGACGAAGCGAATGCGTGAACGGGAGCCAAGCGAAATGCATCGATAGAGCCTGAGCGTGGCCTCGGGTCAGGAAGTGTAGACAGGTGCAGAGCAATACGATGAGAAGATCGAGACCACACAATGGCCCTGCCTGCCTCGGGTTAGTGCCTGCCCGCAGACAGACCGGGGGCAGAAATCTTCCGACCGGTTGTCGACCGCACCCGTCAAAGCAATCAAAGTACTGTCATACCCTACCTGCTCGATGCGCCACTGCCGGAATACCATGTTGTTCAGCATCGACGCCCACCACGCCGACCGGTCGGCACACCGATTCTAGATTCGCAGAACACAACTGATAACAACCCGGGAGAGCTTCATGACCAACACCACGAGCACAGACACCAGCGAAAAACACCCCAACCTCAACGGCCAGGCGCAAGCCAAACCGCCGCGCGTCCTCAGCAACCCCAACGACATTGCCGGCCTGGTGATGATGCAGATCGACAACATCAACGCCAAAAAAGACGACCTCACCATCGCCATCAAGGGGCTGACCGACACCTCGAAACAACTGGTGCGCGCCTACGCGCAGCAACAGCAGGTCATCGCCAGGCTTGCCGAGCAGGTCAAGCCGCTTGAAGGTAAGGCCGAAGCGAATTCGTGATTGGGGACGGGGTGAAAAGAATATGTATTTCCGGCGCGTGGCCTTGAGCCAGGCAGCGTAGACGGGAGCAGGGCCATTCAATGACGAGATCGAAAGCGCACAATCACTATGCATTCCCGAACTGCACCGGTTGGCCACGTCGCGATGGACGAAGGGGAATGACGGTGATTACTTCGTGTGTTAGGGGATATTGTTCTCTGAGCTGCCCCGCCTTTCTCGGACACACCATTTAAGCACCTCGCCATTGTCGTTCAACTTCATCCGGAGTGCGATAGTTGAGTGTCTGATGTAATCGCTTCCGGTTGTAGAAGAGCTCGATGTAATCGAAGATCGCGGCCCGTGCCTGATCCCGAGTCGGGAAGTCGCAGTGATGCACGAGTTCATTCTTGAGGTTCGAGAAGAAGCTCTCGGCCACGGCGTTGTCATAGGCGCTTTTCTTTCCGCTCATGCTGGGCAGGAGTCCGGCCTCCTGCATCCGCGCTCGGTAGGCAGCGGCGCTGTAGGTGGACCCGCGATCGGTGTGGTGCACGAGCCCCGGGGCTGGGCAACGGTGTGCGATGGCCATGTCGAGTGCGCTTCTCGCCAGTGCTTGATTGGGTTGCGGTCCCATGGCCCAGCCCACCACTTTGCGTGAGTAAAGATCAACGAGCACCGCCAGATTGAGCCAGCCCTGGCGGGTGCGCACGAAGGTCATGTCGCCCACCCACGTCCGGTTGGGTGCCGAGGCACTGAAAACGCGGTTCAGGCGATCCGGTGCCGCGATCGGTGTCTGATGGTGTTCAGTGATGACCCGGAAGCGCCGTTTGCGATTGGCTTCGATACCGTGCAATTTCCGCAGACGCGCCACCCGGTGCTTGCCGCAGGCGATGCCCTCGCGGTTCAGCGCCTTCCAGGTCTTAAAGGCCCCACAGGTCTTTCGATACTCACGGTGGACGCGATGGATCTCGGTCACCAACCTTTGATCCTCCAGTTGGCGGGCACTCGGGACACGTGTTCGCCAACTGTAGAAGCCGCTGCGCGAGACGGACAGCACCCGGCACAACACGGCCACCGGGTGTTGCCGACACACCTTGTCGATCCAGGCGTACTTCACGTCACATCCTTCGCGAAGTACGCGGCCGCTTTTTTTAGGATGTCACGCTCCTCGGTCACCTTCTTGAGCTCGTGCTTCAGGCGTTCGATCTCGCTTTGCTGGTTGAGCGGCTTACGGCCGGGGCCACGGAACGCGGCATCGTTGCCGGTTTTTTTAAGCTGCTCCTGCCACTTGTAGAGCTGGTTGCGATTGATCCCCAGCTCCAGCGACAGCTGTGTCGGTGGCTTCTGCCCCAGCTCCAGTAACCGTACTGCTTCGAGCTTGAAGTCCTTACTAAAGCGGGTGCGCTGCCGCTCCGGGTTGAGCTTGTTCTTGGTCTTTCCCATCTGACACCTCCTCGGGTATTGTCTACCTTCAAAAGTGTCCGAGGAAGGCGGGTTAGCTCACTCTGACCCTGATTCTTCTATTGATTTTTATTAGGAAATATTGTTCGTTGACTCTGATTTATAAGGCCCTCGTCGCGGCGGCGTTGCTCCTTACCGCCGCTCCAGTTCTCGCTGGGCAATACGAGCTCGTCAAAGGCAAGGGGGTGGAGGTGTGTGAGGCGTATGAGAAAAGCCTCAATTCCTTCCAACCGAACCTCCCGATGGTTGGCGGCCGACCGGTGAGTTCCAACCTTGGTATCGATAAACCAGAGTGGAAGTCGCCAGAGGATGGTCTCGCACCAAACGGTGTAGCGCTTGCCGAAACCTTCCAGAACTTCAGTGAGTTCCTGTGGGAGCGCGATGTAAACCCAGTTCGGTACTCTCGCAGCGAACGGTGGCCACAGTGGGAGGGCACACCCGTGCAAATGAAGGAAGCTCATAAGTACTATCGATCGAGCCGGGGGCAAGTTCTAACTTGGTCGCCGCCTTTGCTCGCGGAATTTGATATCGACAATGACGGCAACCCGGAACACGTGTACTTCCAGCATCCCGCCCGCAGCATGATCGGCGACCTTTTTGCGGTGCTGGTCGCGGACTACAAGACGGTCGATCGAAAAAAGACCGAGCGCATTCTGCCGCATCCGCCGTTCAAGAAATTAGGGCTGGGGATGGTTCGGCCGGTAAAGAAGGGTGACTGGGGGATTGCACCAAGCGATGTGAAAGTGGGTAACACGCTGGTCGAAGATGCCGCTAGCGATCTTCATTACGATTTTTTCTTTTTCAAGGGCAAGACCTATTTCGACCAATGGTGGGAAAGTCATCCTGATTTCAAAGGCAAGTCCGATATTGATGCTGGTTTGTTACGGGTCTTTGAACCTAGTCCTCAAGGTACCCAGGAAATCTGCACCTACCGTTTCATTTACAAATAGACCGACAACAGACATCGGGAGACAACAATGCTCACACACACCATTGGCAACTACGTAGCCCAGCGTTACAAATTTCTCGATCTGGTCGAAGGCGATGTGCTCTGGGCCTATGCGGACAGCAAGGGTATCCCCTCCATAGGTATCGGTCTGAATCTGAACCCATCTTCAACACCACACGCCCTGCTGGTGCTCAAGGAACTGGGATTTGATCTGGGTGGTATTGCACTACAGGGTGCGGCACTTGTTGCAGAGCGCGAGTACGCAAGACAGATTATTGCAGAGCTCAACAGAACAACGCCATTCCCTGCCACAACCAATCCCTTAACCGATTCCAACAACGCCGTCATGCAGGCTCTCAATCCAATCCTGCAGTTGCGCGCCCAAAACAACTTGCTACTCAACTACGATCCGGCGAATTATAAAAGCTTTGACGTGTATGCGAACTACCGCTTTGCCCTCGATAGCACCGCGTTGAACGGCTTCCGCCTACCCTCGAAAACGGTCAGCGCTGAACTGCTGCGGCAGGTGTTGGACGATGGTTATACCGTGCCGGGCGTGGACGGTACCCGGATCACGTTCAACGGCGGCTATGAAAATCTTCTGGATACCTGGCTCAATACGACGGGCGTCGGTGCCCGCCATCCGGATTTGCGTACGCACAACAACAACGAGCGCATCGTGCTGCTCTCGCTGGTCTTCAACGGCGGAACTGAAGCGAATGACAACCCAAGCACGCTTTGGAATGACGTCGGCCTGCCCAGCCTGCTCGGCCCCAAGCTGACCAAAGCCTTGCTCGCGGACGATCGCGCCGAGGCGTGGTACGAGATTCGCTACGGCTCTGGCAATAACCCTGAGCGCCGTTTTCTGGAAGCCGACACGTTCGGACTCTATAACGACGCCGCAGCGAATAACGATATCGATGCCAAAGGGGCGTTTCGTACCTACACCCGGCACAAGGCTGCGATGGATGCTTACGAAAGCGATCCCAGCAATCAGGCAGGCATTCAGATCGCCATAGGTCGAGGAACTGCATTTGGAGTGCCTGTTGACGTCCATCCAGAATTGACCCACTTCAGGGCATTATTTTCACTCAAAACTGACCCACGTGAATTGGTTACCCTGCCTGTAATTCAGGCAGGAGAAACAAGGAGTGATCACTGTGGGCATGTTGGCAAAAATCAGGCGGATGCATATCCGCGACGGACTGTCGTTGCGCGAGATCGCACGGCGGACCGGGTTATCCAGAAATACCATCCGGGACTGGCTGCGTCAGGCGGATGTCGTCGAACCGAAGTATCCCAAGCGTGTCACCAAGAGCGTGCTCGATCCATGGACCGAGCAGCTGTCGTCCTGCCTCAAAACGGATCGACACCGCCTCAAGCGTGATCGCCGCACCGCGCGGGTTCTGTACCAGACCATCCAGCAACAGGGCTATGCCGGCGGTTACGGGCGTGTCTGCGCGTTCGTGCGCCGCTTCAAATCCGATGAGAGCGGGCCAGCGCGCCAGAACGCCTACGTGCCACTGCGCTTCGCGCCGGGCGAAGCCTTCCAGTTCGACTGGAGTTGCGAGTATGCGATCGTGGGCGGGTGCCGCCGGCGGCTTGAGGTGGCACACGCGAAGCTCGCGGCCAGCCGCGTCTTCTGGCTCGTGGCCTACCTGAGCCAGAGCCACGAGATGCTGTTCGATGCCCATGCCCGCGCCTTCCAGGCCTTCGGCGGCGTACCGAAACGCGGCATCTACGACAACATGAAGACCGCCGTCGACCGCGTCGGCCACGGCAAAGAACGCACGGTCAACGCGCGCTTCGAGGCGATGTGCGGCCACTACCTCTTCGATCCCGAGTTCTGCAACCGCGCGGCCGGCTGGGAGAAAGGCATCGTCGAGAAGAACGTCCAGGACCGGCGGCGGCAGATCTGGCAGGACGTGGCGACACGGCCCTGGGACTCGCTCGAGGAGTTGAACACGTGGCTGGCGGAGCACTGCCGGATGGCGTGGGACGCGATGCGCCACCCCGAGTGGCCGGAGCGCACGATTGCCGAGGTGTGGCGGGACGAACAGTTGCAGCTCATGCCGGTGCCGCGGCCCTTCGATGCCTACCTCGAACAGCCGGTGCGCGTCTCGACGACGGCGCTGATCCACTTCCAGCGCAACCGCTACAGCGTGCCGGCCGAACACGTCAACCGCGTCGTCAGCCTGCGCATCTACCCGGCGGAGCTCGTGGTGGTGGTGGACGGTGAGGAGATTGCGCGCCTGGCGCGCAGCTTCGAGCGTTACCAGACGCGCTACGACTTCCGTCATTATATCGGGATCGTCCAGCGCAAGCCGGGGGCGTTGCGCAACGGCGCGCCGTTTGCCGACATGCCCGAACCCCTGGTCCTGCTGCAGCGGCACCTGCTCCGGCACCCGGGCGGGGACAAGGTCATGGTGCAAGTGCTGGCCGCCATCCCGGTCCATGGCCTCGACGTGGTGATGGAGGCCGTGCGCCAGGCGCTGGAAGCCGGACGGCCGAGCGGTGAGCACGTGCTGAATGTGCTCTCGCGCCTCAAGTCGCCGCCCCCGCCCGACCCGGGCGTGATGGAATCTTGCCCGGCGCTTCGTGATGAACCGGTGGCCAACGTGGCACGCTATGACGAACTCATGACGTTCCAACAGGAGGTGGGCCATGACCATTGAGACGATGGAGCGACTCAAGGCGCTCAA
>Ga0315281_10015261_pt1 | contig 10307 bp, 8 predicted proteins | sample YL17G07_0_MG_FD_204540 | JGI IMG/M metagenome (GOLD analysis project Ga0315281, IMG submission 204540) | Sediment microbial communities from Yellowstone Lake, YNP, Wyoming, USA - YL17G07_0 | ecosystem: Environmental > Aquatic > Freshwater > Lake > Sediment | place: USA: Wyoming | collected...
ACAGGTCGGCTTCTACGTCGTCGGCTACGGCTGCACCACCTGCATGGGCGGATCGGGTCCGCTCGATGCTGCTATCGACGACACGGTAACGAAGAACGACCTGATAGGCGTCGCGGTCCTGTCCGGCAACCGCAATTTTGAAGCGCGCATCCATCAAAGCCTGAAGGCCAATTTCCTGATGAGCCCGCCGCTGGTGGTCGCCTTCGCGCTCGCTGGCACGGTCGACATCGACATGAACAAGGATCCCATCGGCACCGGCAAGGACGGCAAGCCGGTCTACCTGAAGGACATCTGGCCGACCAACGCGGAAATCGCCACAGTGATGAAGTTTGCCAACGATCCAGCCAACTTCCGCCGGCTTTACAGCAATCTTGCCGAGTCTAACCCGCTGTGGAAGGAAGTGGCATCGTCAGCGGGCGACGTGTTTGCGTGGGATCCCGACTCGACCTATATCAAGGAGCCGCCGTTCTTCGAAGGCTTCAGCATGCAGCCGGCAAAATCCGGCGACATCGTCGGCGCGCGCGCTCTCGGCCTGTTCGGCGACTCCGTCACCACTGACCACATCAGCCCGATCGCCAGCATCAAGCCGAATTCGCTCGCCGGCAAGTATTTGCTCGAACGCAACGTCAAGCCGTCCGACTTCAGCAATTTCGGCATGCGCCGCTGCAACCACGAGATCATGCTGCGCGGCACCTTTGCTCACGTGCGCATCAGGAACCTTATGGCGCCAGGCACCGAAGGCCCCGCGACCGTGCACCAGCCATCAGGCGAAAAAACGACGATCTTCGAGGCGTCGATGCGCTACCAGAAAGAAGGCGTGCCGCTCATGGTGTTCGCCGGTGAGGAATACGGCACCGGCTCCTCGCGCGACTGGGCGGCGAAGGGAACACAACTTCTCGGCGTCAAAGCGGTAATCGCACGCGGCTTCGAGCGCATCCACCGCAACAACCTCGTCGGCATGGGCGTGCTGCCGTGCCAGTTACAGGGCGATACCACGTGGCAAAGCCTCGGCATCAAAGGCAGCGAAACATTCGATCTGCTTGGCATCAGCGGCGATCTCAAGCCCGGGCAGGAAGTCACGCTCGTGATCCATCGCGAGAACAGCAGCACGCAGCGCGTGCCGCTCACTCTGCGCATCGACACACCGATTGAGGTCGACTACTACCGCAACGGCGGGATACTGCCATACGTGCTGCGCCAGATTGCCGCGGCAGCGTGATTTCGTCCCGTTTTTCGCCTGACGTTTCTCGTGGTTCGTGATGAAGGCGGCAGCTTCAGCGCTTGGGCGCGAGCAGCTTTCTGAGGCGTTTTGTCGTGGCGTCGCGGTCCACGCGCGATGCCGCCACGTCAAGCACGAGCGCTTCCCATTTGTCGCTGTCCGGCGCGGGCTCGATGCTGTTGAGACGCAGAAAAACGATGGCCGCGGTCATGGCTGTTCGCTTGTTGCCGTCGATAAAGGCGTGGTTGCGGCAAAGGTAGAATAAATAGGCCGCCGCAACTTCGACCAAATCGGCAAAAGGCGACTGTCCGCCGAATGTTGCTTGTGGCGCCGCAACGGCGGAATGAAGCAATCCCTCGTCCCGGATACCCCCCGCTCCGCCGAACGCCGCCAGCACGGCCTCGTGAATTTCCTTCACGACGTCTACCGTCAGGTGGACGCAGGTGTCCGGCGTGACGCTCATGCAAGTTTTTTGAGCGTCTTGCGATAGTCCTTGACGGTCTTGCGGATGGTGGCCGATATCTCGCCGCGCGGCGGGGCCTTGCGTATAGGCGTGAGTATGATCGCCCCGCCCGGCGCCACAGCGATGTTCACTTGGTCGCCGACACGCAGGCCTGTGAGATCCATGAGCGCGCTGTCGAGAATCAACCCTTGGGAATTGCCGACTTTCGTGATCTGCTTGAGCATGTCCGGCTCCGTAAAACTATGTATTACGGACAGTATAACCTCTGCCGCCGGCGGGCGGCAAGTCTAGAGGCGGTGGGTAGAGGTTCGGGGTTCGGGGTTCGGGGTTCGCGCTTCGGAATTCAGGACTGAGATTTCAAGCGTACCTCGCGGTTACGGCGGCGCGCCTAGCGCGGCGTTGACGGCGGGAATCACCTTCTCCGCCATCAGCTCCATCGACCGGCGCGCGAGCCCGGCGTCGGCCCAGTCGTGCCCGGCGTAGAGCAAGGTCCCGAAGTCCCCGACGATCTCGCGGAATGCGAGAAGCTGATCGACCACGCTGTTGACACTGCCGCAGATGACCAGCTGATCCAGCAGATATTCGAGTGTCACCGCCGAGTCCGGCATCCTGAGATCATGCTTGAAGACGTCTGCCGCGCCCCGCGCTTTGCGCTTGGTCAGCAGATTCCAGTAGTAAAACCCATACGGCCCTGCCGGATCCTTCGCGTAGCGCCGGGCAGTTGCGTCGTCATCGGCCACGAATATGCTCTTGCAGACGCGCCAGTCGCGCCGGTCCGCAGTGTGCCCGCCTATCTTGCAGCCCTGCTCATGCATGGGCCAATGCGTCGCCGCCCACACCGGTTGCAGAAAGTTGGCCGAGATCGGCTTCCATCCGCGTTGTGCTGCCGCCATCAGCCCCTTTGAATGCGGCACGACGACGGTCACGATGATCGGCGGATGCGGCTGCTGATATGGCTTGAGCATCACGCCCTGCCCCGCTTCCCGGATCAGCGTTTGCTCGGTGCTGATTTTCCAGAATTTCCCGTGGAGATTGTACGGCGCTTCGCCCGACCAGATCGCGAGAATTTGATCGATCGCCTCGACGAACATCGCATTGCGGTCGCCGTCCAGATTGCCGAACATCTCCATGTCGGAGCGCAGCCCGCCGGGGCCGATACCGAACAGAAACCGTCCTTCCAGCATGTGATCCAGCATCGCGACGGTGGCCGCCACGTGCGCCGGATGGTTGTTGGGCAAATTGATCGTCCCGCTGCCTAGCCTGATTTGCCTGGTATCAAAGGCGACGCTGGCGATGAACGCGAGGCACGACGGAATCGATTCGCACACGTCGGTCGTGTGCTCGCCGATGAACGCCTCGCAAAATCCGAGCCGGTCGGCGAGTATGACCGCCTCGCGGTCTTCCTTGAGCGTCTGCGTGTAATTGCGGCCCGGCGGATGCATGGGCATGGTGAAAAAGCCGAGCTTCATCGTACTCCTCCCACACTAAGCCAACACAGCCGAAGCCAAAGAAAATCCAACGCAAAGACGCAAAGGTGCAAAGAGCGCAAAGACAGGCGAAATGAAAATAAAGCGAACTACTGATTTTCTTTGCGTCCTCTGCGTCTTCGCGTTGATATCCTTTTTCATTAGTCCGTAACAGCTACCCGTGCGCGAGCCGCTGACCGTGCTCGCGCGTCGCGTGAAAGCCCACTTTGGGCCAGCGCTCCATCACCAACTGCAGATTATATTTATTGGGAGCCAGGTAAACCGGATTCTCGTCCACGTCCTGCGCCAGGTTCAGTCCATTTTCCTTCTCGAAGCCGCGGCGCGCGGCCTCGTCGGGGAAGGTCAGCCAGCGCGCAGTGTAAATGTTGGCCATCTCGTATATCGCATCCACCTTGTATTCGCTCTGCAGCCGCTGCACCACGATTTCGAACTGCAGCGGCCCCACCGCGCCGAGCAGCAAGGCATTGCCCGAATCGAATACCTGGATCGCGCCTTCCTCGCCGAGTTCCCGCAGCCCTTTCTGCAACTGCTTGGCCTTGAGCGGATCGCGCGGCCGCGCCAGCCGGAACAGCTCGGGCGCGAAATACGGAATGCCCTTGAATCCGAGCGCCTCGCCTGCCGTCAGCGTATCGCCGATCTGCAACTGGCCGTGGTTATGGATGCCGATGATGTCCCCCGCGACCGCGTCATCGCTTCTCACGCGCTCGTTCGCCATGAACGTATGCACGGTGCCGAGCTTCATCTCGCGCCCGATCCGTACATGATGCACCTTCATGGCGGGCTGATAGCGGCCCGAGCACACCCGAAAAAATGCAATCCGGTCACGGTGCCTGGGATCCATGTTGGCCTGGATCTTGAACACGAAGCCGCTGAACGCATCTTCCGCAGGCTGCACCATGCGGCTGCCGCCATCGCGCGGCTGCGGCGGCGGCGCCCACTCGATCAGCGCCTGCAGGATTTCCTGCACGCCAAAGTTATTGATACCGGAACCAAAAAACACCGGGGATTGTTTGCCCGCCAGAAACTCCCCGAGATCGAATGGCGTGCTCGCGCTGCGGATCAGCTCCACGTCCCGGCGCAATGCGCCGACCTCGTCCGGGAATAACGCATCGAGCTGTGGGTTCATGAGTCCTTCTATCATCTCGGAGTCCTCGCTGCGGCGCTCCTCGCCTGGCGTAAAGCGCAGCAACCGGTCGTGCAGCAGATGGAACACACCACGGAACGCCTTGCCCATGCCGACCGGCCACGAAATCGGGGCGCAGTCGATATTCAGCACCGACTCGATTTCCTCGAGCAGCGCGACCGGCTCGCGCACTTCGCGGTCGAGCTTGTTCACGAACGTGATGATCGGCGTCGCGCGCAACCGGCACACTTCGAGCAGCTTGATCGTCTGCGCCTCGACACCCTTGGCGGCGTCGATCACCATCACCGCCGCATCCACCGCGGTCAGCACTCGATAGGTGTCCTCGGAGAAATCCTCGTGGCCGGGTGTGTCGAGCAGATTCACCGTATGGCCGCCGTATTCGAACTGCATCACCGAGCTCGTCACCGAAATGCCGCGCTGCTTTTCCACTTCCATCCAATCGGAGGTGGCGTGCCGCGCACTCTTGCGGGCCTTCACCGTGCCTGCGAGCTGAATCGCGCCGCCGAACAGCAACAGCTTTTCGGTCAGCGTAGTCTTGCCCGCGTCGGGGTGCGAGATGATGGCGAAAGTTCGCCGGCGCGCGACGTCGCGCATCAAATCGGCGGAAATAGCAGTTGCATTCATCAGATTCGACTATCCATACAGGGCCGCAGCACCGCGGTTGCAAACAAAAAACCGCCGGCCAGACTGCGGCGGGCGGCAAGGAAAGCGCGGATTATACCAACCCGCCGGGGCATATGCAGGTTGGGTTGGCTCGATAGGCGGGAAGCAAGCTACAATTCCCGCTCAAGCCGGGCATATGATGAGCATCGCCGCGAAATTCGAAATTCCCTACTCGCAGTTCCTCGACCCGCATGGCAAGGTGGTCGCTACCCTTCCTGCTTTTGCCAAAGACCCCACGGCGCTGATCCCGCTCTACGAGGCCATGGTGCTGATGCGCACGTATGACGCCAAAGCTATCGCGCTGCAGCGCACCGGGCAGCTTGGCACCTATGCGTCGCTGCTCGGCAAGGAGGCGGTCGAGGCCGGCGTCGGCGCGGCGATGACGAAGGATGACGTATTTCTGTGCACTTACCGCGAAAACGGCGTCCAGATCCTGCGCGGAGTGACGATGCGCGAGCTTTTCCTCTATTGGGGCGGCGACGAGCGCGGCAGTGATTTTGCGGGACCGCGCCGCGATTTTCCGATCTGCATAACGATCGCTTCGCAGTGCCTGCACGCGGTCGGGGTCGCCTACGCGATCAAACTGCGCAAGCAATCCCGTGCCGCGGTGTGCATGCTCGGGGACGGCGCAACGTCCAAAGGCGATTTCTACGAAAGCATCAACGCGGCGGGCACCTGGCAGCTGCCAGCGGTGTTCGTCGTCACCAACAACCAGTGGGCAATTTCGGTGCCGCGCAAAACCCAGTCAGCCGCGCAAACATTGGCCCAGAAGGCGATTGCCGCCGGCATTCAGGGGCTGCAAGTGGACGGCAACGACGTGATCGCCGTGCATCACGCCATGCGCGAGGCGCTCGCCAAGGCGCGCGCGGGTGGCGGGCCGACATTGATCGAAGCAGTCACTTACCGTCTGGCCGATCACACCACTGCCGACGACGCATCGCGCTATCGCCCGGCCGAGGAAGTTGCCGAGGCATGGCGTTGCGAGCCGCTGCCGCGCGTGCGCAATTATTTGTTCGAAGCCGGCGCCTGGAACAAGGCGCGGGAAGAGGAGTTGCTCAAACATTGCAACGAACAGGTGCAGGCGGCGGCGCAGGCTTACCTGGATACTCCGCCGCCACCGCTTAACCAGATGTTCGATCAGCTCTACGCCACGCTGCCACCGTCTTTCGCCGTGCAGCGCGCGGCAATACTTGCCGATCATGGCCCAAATCACACTGGTTGAAGCCGTCAATCTTGCTCTCGCGCGCGCGATGGCGGACGACCCTGATGTGGTCGTGCTGGGGCAGGACGTCGGCAAAGACGGCGGCGTATTCCGGGCCACGCTGGGCCTGCTTGAAAAATACGGCCCGGAGCGCGTGATCGACACGCCGCTCGCCGAGAATCTGATAACCGGCATGAGCATAGGCATGGCGGTCGAGGGCTTAAAACCGATATGCGAAATCCAGTTCTCGGGCTTCGCCTACACCACGATCGACCAGATGCTTAACCACGCCGGCCGCATGCGGCATCGTTCGCGGGGCCGCTTGAGCTGTCCGCTGGTGCTGCGCACGCCGTGCGGCGCGGGTATCCATCCGCCCGAGCACCACTCGGAAAGCCCCGACGCCATGTTTGCGCACATACCCGGCATCCGCGTCGTCTATCCGTCTTCGCCCAGACGCGCCTACGGGCTGCTGCTGGCCGCGATCCGCGATCCCGACCCGGTGGTGTTCCTCGAACCGACGCGGCTCTATCGCCTGTTCAAGGAAGAAGTAACCGACAGTGGCGAAGCGCTCGCGCTCGATGCGTGCTTCACATTGCGCGAGGGCACCGATATCACGCTCGTAACTTGGGGCGCGATGGTTTATGAAACCCTGCAGGTGGCCGATGAATTAGCCGTCCAAGGCATCGCCGCCGAGGTGATCGACGTTGCGACTCTCAAGCCGATCGACTTCGACACCATACTCGCATCGGTGGCGAAAACCGGCCGCTGCGTGGTGGTCACGGAAGCACCGCGTCATTGCAGCATCGCTTCCGAAATCGCGGCCACACTCGCAGAGCTGGGCCTGCTCACGCTGCTCGCGCCAGTGCAGCGCGTGACTGCGCCCGATGTCGTCGTTCCCATGCCGCGGCTCGAAAATTATTATTTGCCCGGCAAACGACAAATACTTGCAGCCGTTAAAAAGACCCTCGAATTCGCATAATCCCAAAAACGGCAATTACATAACCGCAGAGGCGCAAAGACGCAGAGAAGGCAAAAACATGAAGTCATTTGAACATCTACAAGACAGGTAATTGCATGAATCTTTATAAATTCATGTCTTTCCTCCGCGTCTCTGCGTCTCCGCGGTTCAATAACTTTCTCTAGGGTAATTCGTCCAAGCAACATGAAAATATTCAAACTTCCCGATCTCGGCGAAGGCCTGCAGGAAGCGGAAATCGTCGCCTGGCACGTCAAGGTCGGCGACGAAGTCGCGGTGGACCAGCCGCTGCTGTCGGTCGAGACCGCCAAGGCCATCGTCGACATACCCGCGCCATTCCCAGGAAAAATCGCCCGGCTTTATGGCAATGCCCACGATGTCGCGCACGTCGGCCAGCCGCTGGTCGCGTTCGAAGGCGGCAACGACGCGGATGCCGGAACCGTGGTCGGCAAAGTCGAAGTCGGGCAAAACGTTTTGTCCGAGGCGCCTGCCGCGGCAACCCCGCTGGCGCACGGCATCAAGGCGACACCGGCAGTGCGCGCGCTGGCGCGCAAACTCGATATTGACCTCGCAATGGTGACGCCGACCGGCGCCGACGGCCTGATCACCAGCAGCGACGTGCAACGCGCAGCGCGCATTCTGTCGGAGCTGGGTCCGCAGGAACTGCTGCGCGGCGTGCGAAAAGTCATGGCGCAGAGCATGACGCTCGCGCACGCCGAGGTCGCCTGCGCCACCATCATGGACGACGCCGACATCAACGCCTGGCGCGACGGCGAAAACGTCATGCTGCGCCTGATCCGCGCGCTGATTGCCGCGTGCCGCGCCGAACCCTCGCTCAACGCATGGTATGACAGTCAGGCGGTCGGACGCCGGCTGCTCGCGAACATCGATCTCGGCATTGCGGTGGACACGCCCGACGGTTTGCTGGTGCCGGTGCTGCGCAACGTCGAAAAGCGCACGCCAGCGGACCTCAAGGCGTCGCTCGCCAAACTTGTCAGCGACACACGCGAGCGCAAAGTCCCTCCCGAAGACCTGCGTGCAAACACCATTACGCTGTCCAACTTCGGCACGATCGCCGGCCGCTACGCGTCGCCCATAGTGCTGCCGCCGACCGTCGCCATCGTCGGCGCCGGGCGCATGCTGCAGGAAGTGGTTGCGGTCGATGGCAAACCGGCGGTACACCGCATGCTGCCTTTATCCGTGACGTTCGACCATCGCGCGGTCACGGGCGGCGAAGCGGGACGCTTTCTCGCTGCGATGATGGCCGATCTCGCGAGTGAGGAGTAAGGAGTTAGGAGTGGGACTCTTCACTCTTCACTCTTCACTCTTCACTCTTCACTCTTCACTCTTCACCAACGTATCGCGCAGCGTGTCCTTGTTCGGAGTGAGCCCGAGACCCGGCGCGGCGGGAATCTTCACGATGTTGTTTTCCGGACGCGGCGGGTTGACGAACACCATTTCGCCGAGCGCCTGCATGTCGAGGTGAAATTCGACGCGCCACCCGTTCATCAGCCCCGCCATCGTATGCATGTTGAATAACGGCCAGCCGCCGCCGTTGGCGATCGGAAGATTAAACATCTGCGCCATGTGTGCGACCTTGACGGTCTCCGTATAGCCGCCGTTGTAGCAGCAGTTGGGCTGCACGATATCGACTGCGTTGTGCTCGATCAGCTGGCGCAAACGCCAGCGGTGACCTTCGTTTTGCCCCGCCGCGATCGGAATCCCGGTATGCATGCGCAGATCGGCAAGCGCACGCGTGTCGTTCTGAAACACGGGCTCTTCGAACCAGACCAGGTTGCAATCCTCGATGGCGCGGCACAACAGGCGCGCCTCGACCGGACTGAACTTGTAATTGGCGTCCATCATGAGCTCGATGTCGGGCCCGATCGCCTCGCGCACCATGCGCACGCGCTTGGCGTCCTCCTGCCAGCCCAGCTTGTCCACGCCGACCACCATTTTCAGGCGGCGATGGCCGTTTTTGATTTGCAATTGGGCCGCCTCGACCAGTTGTTCACGATCGTACTCGTGGAAACCAAACGTGCAGTAAGTCGGGGCCCAGTCGCGCGCACCGCCCAGCAACTGCGCCACGGTGCGTCCCACCACTTTGCCGTGGATGTCCCAGCACGCGATGTCGAGGCACGACAACGCGCTGGATATCACGCCGGTCATGGTGCGCTGGTTCAGCTGCCACCAGACTTTTTCATGTATCGCCTCGGTGTCGCGCGGATCCATGCCCATGACGACCGGCAGCAACTCCTTGGTGAGTGCCGTCACTATCGACAACGGCAGGTAGGCGCCGCCCGTCATGCCGTAACCGATGTGGCCGTCGTCAGTCTCGACTTCGCAAAAGACGATTTTGCGGCTGAGCGGTTTTTTGAGCAGCGGCACCGGCACGGAAAACCGATGCACCGCAGCCTTAATCGATTTGATCTTCAAATTTCCCCCTATACGAAATATTCAATCACGCACCAGCGCCAAAACTGGCCCCTCAGACGAAACGCCCCGGTGCGTGAGCATCCGGGGCGTTTTCCTCCTTAAATCGAACCGCCGCGCGCAACGCGGCGTCCAAGTTACGCTGCGGCGCGTTGGCCGAGAACGCCTTTGGCGACCTTGCGGAACTCGTCTTCCGACAGCAGCTTCTTCGTGCCCAGCGAGTACTTCTTGACCTCCGCCGTAATCTTGAGCGCTTCTTCGTCCGATGCCTCGATACCCATTTGCTCGAGCCACATCTTGACCGAGTCGATGCCGCTGCCCTTGCCCATCACCACCGTGGGAGCCGGCTGCCCGACGAAACTCGCGCGCACCGGGAACAGCTCGGTGGCGAATTCATCGCCGCAATTCTTGAACCAGCTCGCGATAATGCCGGACTCGATTTGATACAGCGACTGGCCGACTACCGGCTTGTTGGTCGGCACGACCACGCCGCACAGCTTCTGCACCAGGTTGGCAAGCGGAGTCAGCTTGGAATAGTCGATCCCGACATCGATACCGTACATCGTCAGCAACGCCAGCACGGTTTCTTCCATCGGCGTATTGCCTGCGCGCTCGCCCACGCCCAATACGGTCGTGTGCATCACTTCGACGCCTTCGGCCAGTGCCATGATCGTGTTGGCCACGCCCATGCCGAAATCCTGGTGGAAGTGCGCCTCGAGAC
>Ga0315281_10015262_pt1 | contig 10307 bp, 9 predicted proteins | sample YL17G07_0_MG_FD_204540 | JGI IMG/M metagenome (GOLD analysis project Ga0315281, IMG submission 204540) | Sediment microbial communities from Yellowstone Lake, YNP, Wyoming, USA - YL17G07_0 | ecosystem: Environmental > Aquatic > Freshwater > Lake > Sediment | place: USA: Wyoming | collected...
CCTCCGCCCTTGCCGGGGAGCGTTACTTTCTTCTCCCTCCCCCGCTTGCGGGGGAGGGTTGGGGTGGGGGGCGTCGTGAGGATGCGACGGTAAACAGCGAAGTCACCCCACCCGGACCGCACGAGAACCCTGGGGACTTGAACGTCATCCGATCGGGAAAGGTGCCAAAAACGGCGCGCAAACGGGTGGCGGCGGTGAAGGGAACGGGGCAGGGGCGGAAAACTTCACGGCGAGACGGCATGTTCTTATTTTGTTCTTGCGGGGGATAACAACTAAAAATATGGTGGCCGCCTCGCCCTCTGCTGGAGAATCCCGCAAGGGTAGGGGCGTACGAGGCCGATGCCGAAACAAACCAACGATCGCAATCCCGAACGGATCGCCGCGCAGTCTCCCGACTTGCGCACGGACTTGCGCGCGCGCTTGCGCGACCTCGTCCCCGAGGCCTTCGCCGAAGGCAAGCTCGACGCCGACAAGCTGAAAGCCCTGCTGGGTGAGAACGGCGACGCCGGCGCGGAGCGCTACAGCTTCTCCTGGGCCGGCAAGCGCGATGCGATGTCGATGCTGCAAGTGCCGACGCGCGCGACGCTCGTCCCCGATCGCGCCAACAGCGTCAATTTCGACGAGGCGCAACACGTTTTCATCGAGGGCGAGAACCTGGAGGTGCTGAAGGTTCTCTACCGCTCCTATTTCGGGCGGGTGAAGATGATCTACATCGACCCGCCCTACAACACCGGCAACGATTTCATCTATCCCGACGACTTCGCCGATCCGCTCGACCATTATCTGCGCATTACCGGGCAGAAGAACGGCAACGGCGACTACAACACCTCGCAGGTGGACAAGAACGGCCGCATCCACTCGGCGTGGCTGAGTATGATGTATCCGAGGCTGGCGCTGGCGAGGCAGTTACTCAGAGAAGATGGCTTCATTGCTGTCAGTATCGACAATAATGAGCTTCACCATCTGCGACTTGCAATGAATGAACTGTTTGGCGCTGAGAACTTTTTGTCGACTTTGGTTTGGGAGAAAACGCGCAAGAATGATTCGCGATTTTTCTCAAACGGTCATGATTACATCGTAATTTATGCACGAAATGAAGCCTACCTCAGGGAGACGGATGTTCACTTGAGAGAAGCGAAGCCCGGTGCCAAGGAAATTCAAGACGAATATTTGCGGCTTCGAAAAATTCATCAAAATGATGACGCTGCTGTTCAAGTTGGCATCCGAGAATTTTACAAGAATCTTCCGCAAGGTCATCCTGCCAAAAAACATAGCCGTTATGGGAACGTCGATAAGAAAGGAGTTTGGCGCGACGATAACATGTCTTGGCCCGGAGGCGGCGGGCCAACATACGACGTCCCCCACCCAAAAACAGGAAAGGCTTGCGCAGTCCCGGAGGGTGGTTGGCGATACTCAACCTATGAAAAAATGCAAGAAATGATTGAGGGGGGGATTGTTGTATTTCGGGACGATCATACCAATCCGCCAATAAGGAAAACGTATCTAGTTCGCACCGAAACTCCGAGTGAGAATGGTGATTCGATAGAAGACGAAGCCGATGATGTTGGCATCCAAGTGATGGGGTCTTATTTCTATCGGAGCGCACTTCGTGCGTCGCGAACGGTAACGGATTTACTGGGTGGGAAAGTATTTGATAATCCCAAAGATCATGAGGTGCTTGCTCGATTGATCCGCTATCTAACTGGCCCAACAGATATTGTTCTCGATTATTTCGGTGGGGCGGCAAGCACCGCTCATGCAGTGCAAATCATAAATGAGCAGGACGGTACCAAGAGAAAATCAGTTGTAGTCCAATTACCGGAACCCGTCCCCCCGAAGTCGCCCGCTGCACAGCGTGGTTTTGGCACAATTTCGGATATTGCGAGAGAACGCATTAGGCGGGTGTTGAGTGGAGGTTTTCGCGCATTTCACCTCGCTCCCTCTAATGTTCGATCTTGGACTGGCGTTGCCGAAAAAGACGTAGATATATTGGCTACCCAAATCGAAGCCTTCGCCGATTCCTTCGTTCCCGGCTGGACACCTGAAAACGTCATCTGGGAAACCGCGCTGCGCGAGGGCTATAGCCTCACGTCGCGCATCGAGAAAATCGCCAACACCGGCAAGCAGAACTTCTGGCGCGTCACCGACCCCGAGCGCGAGCAGTCCTTCGTCATCTGCCTCGACGACACGCTGACGCTCGACGCCATGCGCGCGCTCAAGCTCAGGAAAGAGTCGCTGTTCGTCTGCCGCGACGCGGCGCTCGACGACACGTTGTCGGCGAATCTGGCGCTGCAATGCCGGCTGAAGGTGTTGTGATGCGCCGCTCTCCTCCTCTGTCATCATCCGCGAAAGCGGATGATCCAGTAACCGCCGGAGCGCGATTGTGGCGCCTGCGCTGCTCAACGGAATCGTCAATGGCTACTGGATGCCCCGCTTTCGCGGGGCATGACGGTTGAGATTGGTTCGCCGCCATGGAATTCAAATTCGATCCCGCGCAGGAGCATCAGCTTGAGGCCATCGCGGCGGCGTGCGGGCTGCTCGAAGGCCAGCCGCTGACCCGTAGTCAGCTTGTCGCGCCGCCGGGCGCTTCCTTTCAGGTCATCGCCAACCGGCTCGATCTCGACGACAGCGCGATGCTGGCTAATCTGCAAAAGGTGCAGGCGACGCGCGGCATCAAGCCCGATGCGAAACTGGAAATGATCGAGGCTGGGATCGAAACCGTCTCGGGCGCCAAGCAGGCGCGCTTTGCCAATTTCTCGGTCGAGATGGAGACCGGCACCGGCAAGACCTACGTCTATCTGCGCACCGCGCTCGACCTGTTCACGCGCTTTGGCTTGCGCAAATTCATCGTCGTGGTGCCGTCGATCGCGGTGCGTGAGGGCGTGCTGAAGACGCTGCGTATCACCGAGAAGCACCTGAAGGCGCATTACGGCAATCCGCCTTACCGCTTCAGCGTCTACGATTCCGCGAACCTGTCCCAGGTGCGGACCTTCGCGCTCTCGGATGGGCTCGAACTGATGGTGATGACCATCGACGCCTTCGCCCGCGCCGAAAATGTCATCAAGGCCGCGACCGACCGCCTGCAAGGCGAGAAGCCGATCCACCTGATTCAGGCGGCGCGGCCGGTGCTGATCCTCGACGAGCCGCAGAACATGGAGAGCGAGAACCGGGTGCGGGCGCTGGCCGCGCTCGATCCGCTGTTCGCGCTGCGCTACAGCGCCACCCATCGCAATCCCTACAACGTGATCGATCGGCTGACGCCGTTCGACGCCTACCGGCAGGGACTGGTGAAGCGGATTGAGATTGCTTCGGTCACCGAGGACGACAACGCCAACCTGCCGTTCATCCGGCTTGACGACATAACCACCAAGAAGCGCACGCTGACCGCGCGCATGGTGGTCCACAAGCTGATGAAGACCGGCGCGATCAAGGAGACGGCGCTGACCGTCAAGCCGGGCGACGATCTGGCGGACAAGACCGGCCGCGCCGACTACCAGGGATTCGTGGTGGACGAAATCAACTATGGGCAGAACTTCGTCCGCTTCGCCAACAACGTCGAGATCAAGAAGGGCGGGGCGGTCGGCACCGAAAAGGCCGCGATCTTCGAAACGCAAATCCGCTATACGATCGAGGAGCATTTCCGCAAGCAGGCGCGCTACCGCGACCGCGGCATCAAGATTCTGTCGCTGTTCTTCATCGACAAGGTGGAGAATTTCGTCAGCGACGAGGGGCTGATCCGCAAGCTCTACATCAAGGCGTTCAACGAATTGAAGGGGCAGTATAAGGAGTGGCGCGCCGCCGACCCGCTGAAGGTTCAGGCCAGTTATTTCGCCAGCAAGACGCGCAAGACCGGCGAGGTGGAATTCCAGGAAAGCACCGGGCGTTCGAAGGAGGACGAGGCGGCCTTCGACCTCATCATGCGCGACAAGGAGAAGCTGTTGTCGTTCGAGGAGCCGGTGGCGTTCATCTTTTCGCATTCCGCCTTGCGCGAGGGCTGGGACAATCCCAACGTGTTCCAGATTTGCACCTTGCGCGAAGTGGGCTCCGAGACCGAGCGGCGCCAGCAGGTCGGACGCGGCATCCGCCTGCCGGTCGATCAAGCGGGCGACCGCATCCGCGACGAGGCGGTGAACGTGCTGACCGTGGTAGCGAGCGAAAGCTATGAGCGCTTTGTCGCCGGGCTACAGAGCGAGATCGAGGAGGCCTATGGCATCGAGGGCGTGCCGCCGCAGCCGGTCAATGCGCGCAAGCGCACGAAAATTACGCTGCGCAAGGGGTATTTCCTCAAGCCGGAATTCAAGCAGCTTTGGGAGCAGATCAAGCACAAGACGCAATACGCGGTGACGGTCAATACCGCGAAGCTGATCGCCGACGTGGTGCCGGAACTGGACAAGCAGACGATCCGCAAGCCGCGCGTGAGCATCGCCAAGGCGGCGATGCGCGCGGCCAAGAACGAGGATTTGTTCGAGGCCATCGTGCAGAGCGGGGCGCGCACCGCCATCGATCTCGCCGGACGCTATCCGCTGCCGAACCTGGTCGAGATCATGGAAGGGCTGATGGAGAACACCTCGCCGCCGATGCGGCTGTCGCGGCGGACGCTGCTGGAGGTTTTTCGCCAGACCAAAAACCGGCAGGCCGCGCTCGACAATCCGCACGAGTTTGCGACCGTGGCGGTCGGCATCGTCAAGAACAAGCTCGCCGACCAACTCGTTGACGGCATCAAGTACCAAAAAATCGACGAATTCTACGATCAGACCTTGTTCAAGGAAGAAATCGACAACGTCTGGCGCGATTATCTGGTGCCGAGCGAAGCGATCGGCGGCGTCGGCGGAACGCATCTCTATGACGGCGTGCCGTTCGATTCTGAGATCGAAAAGACGTTCGCGCAAGACCTGGAAAAGCGCGCGGACATCAAGCTCTACATCAAGCTGCCGCATTGGTTCACGGTGACGACGCCGATCGGCGAATACAATCCGGATTGGGCGATCGTGATGGAGAACCCGGAGGGCGGCGCCGACCTGCTTTATCTCGTGCGTGAAACGAAGGGATCGTTGAATCTCGACGAGCTTCGGCCGGACGAGAAGCGCAAGATTCTGTGCGGCCAAAGCCATTTTCGCGGCGCGCTCGGCGTCGATTACAAGGTGGTGACCGATGCGGCGCAGCTTCCGGCTGGCGGCATTTAGAGCTAACGAACGGCCATGGCCGCCGAACAAACGCCGTTCTGGAAGACCAAATCGATGGCGGCGATGAGCCGGCGCGAATGGGAGAGCCTGTGCGACGGCTGCGGCCGCTGCTGCCTCAACAAGCTGCAGGATATCGACACCGGGCAGACCGTGTTCACCGATGTCGGCTGCCGGCTGCTCGACGGCCAAAGCTGCCGCTGCAAGGACTATTCCCACCGCGCCGCCAAGGTGCCGGACTGCGTGCAGCTCACCCCCCGCAATGTGCGGCGGATTCCCTGGCTGCCGCCGAGCTGCGGCTACCGGCTGATCGCGGAGGGCCGCGATTTGTACTGGTGGCACCCGCTGGTGTCGGGCGATCCCGACAGCGTGCACACGGCCGGCGTCTCGGTGCGCGGGCGGGTGGCGGCGAGCGAGAAGGACGTGCCGGACGACAAGCTGGAGGATTACATCGTCAGCTGGCCGGGGCGGGTGCCCAAAGCCGCCCGCTCGCGGGCGGCGTCAAACGCAAAAGAGCCGGCGAGGAAGAAGGTGGCGGGATTAAGGGGAACCGGGCGGGGGAAGGCAGTGCCGCGCTAAACGTGGGTGGCGCCAATTCACCTCAACTCATCGTCGCCGATTTCGGCGAGTTTCGCCAAATGCCGCAGCAGACCGGTCTTGAGCGGGCGGTTGCCATGAATGGGAACCGACAGGCGCACCACGCTGCCGGGCTTGCCGTAGATGTGATGGCTGCCGCTTACCCGCAGCAATTGCCAGCCGCGCCGCTCGATCATCCGAGCGAAGTCGCGGCCGGAAACCGACTTCATACCACGAGTTCGAGCATGCGCTCGGTGCCGCCGGGCTTGGGCGCGGCGACATCGACGGCGAGGCAACCTTCGATCGCCTCGTGCAGATTGCGCAGCAACTCGTCCATGGTTTCGCCTTGCGTGGCGCAACCCGGAATGGCCGGAACCTCGGCCCAGAAGCCGCCTTCCTCCGCCTCGTGCACCACAACCTTGATTTTCATGTCCAGGCTCCAGCCGGCAGCGGTTGAACATACGCCGGAAGCGGCGAAATTCAAGCATGGCGGCACGCCATGCCCCTGAGCGAGCATTTCCCGACCGATCCTTATGTCATACTCGCTCGATCCGGCGTCTCGGTGCGCGGGCGGGTGGCGGGGAGCGAGAAGGACGTGCCGGACGACAAGCTCGAGGACTACATCGTCAGCTGGCCGGGAAGGGTGCCGAAAGCGGCAAGGAAGAAGGTGGCGGCGGTGCGGGGAAAAGGGCGGGGGCGAAAGAAGGCGGCCAAACAGCGGCCGTAATCGTTGTTCATCTCTCTAGCTATGAAACGAGAGCGCATTGGCAAAAGATTTATGCGCAAAATTTGCAACCGGCTCAAATCCGGCCGGCCGCGTGTCACGCTCGAAGATGTGGAACATCGGCTCGCCGCCAGATCGCAACGCAAAATCTCCAGATCAATTCGGCGGCCGCGACCTGCAAAGGTGATTGAAATTTTACATTGATTTCAACCTGCTCGTGTTATAGAACAAAACACGAACAAGGATGTCGCCATGTCTGTTCATTCGTTCGGCGGCGCGTGGACCGAGCGCAAGCTTTCGGTGGTTCGACGCTATCTGGAGATTTATGCGAATGCGTTGAAGAACCAGCCATTTCAACGCGTCTATATTGACGCCTTCGCCGGCACAGGCGATCGGACCGACAAGCGGCGCGAGACTTTGCCGCTACTCGACCTTCCCGAATTCGACGCCGTCGCCAAAGGATCGGCGCGCCTCGCCCTCGAAATCGAGCCAGCATTTCATCGGTATTTTCTTATCGAACGTGCGACACGGCGCGCGAGCGAACTTGCCACGCTCAAATCGGAATTCCCGAGCCGCAAAATCGAAGTCATTAGCGCGGATGCGAATGACGCAATCGTTGAGCTGTGCCAAAAGACCAACTGGCGGGCAACGCGCGGTGTCGTCTTTCTTGACCCTTACGGTTTGCAAGTAACTTGGGATACGCTTGTAGCGATCGCGCGGACCAAGGCGCTCGATGTCTGGGTCCTGTTTCCTTCAGGGATGGGTTTGAATCGTCTGTTAACGAAATCGGGCGACATTCCACAGGAATGGCAGGATACCCTGGACCGAAGCTTGGGCACGAATGAATGGCGGTCTGCGTTTTATCGCAAGGAGGAAGAAGCTGATCTTTTTGCAGGAACACGCAGCAAGACCATCAAGGACGCTGATCCAGTGAAGCTTGAAAAATTCTATCTCGATCGACTGCGCAAGATTTTTGCGACGGTTTCGAACACTTGCGTTCGCCTGACCAACAGCAAAGATCAGACCATGTATCTACTGTGCTTCGCCAGCGCTAACCCTCACCCGAAAGTGAAGGGTCTGGCGACCAGACTGGCCGGTTGGGCCGCAAAGGCATGAGCTGATGGCCGCATCCGACATCGAATGGACCGAGGCGACCTGGAATCCGATCGCCGGCTGCGCCGTGCTCTCGCCCGGCTGCAGCAATTGCTACGCCATGCGAATGGCGGCGCGGCTGCAGGCCATGGGCCTGGCAAAATATGCCGGCACCACGCGCAAATCCGGCCAGCGCCATGTCTGGACCGGGCGGGTGAACATCGACGACAAGGCGCTCACCGCGCCGCTGGCCTGGAACAAGCCGCAGCGCATTTTCGTCAACTCGATGTCCGATTTGTTCCAGGACGCGGTCGATGACAACATCATCCGCCGGGTCTGGCAGGTGATGGGGCAGGCGCCCTGGCATTCGTTCCAGATTCTGACCAAGCGCCCGGAGCGCATGCGGACGGTGCTGTCGCAAGCGGCCTTCCCGACGCTCCCCAATGTCTGGCTCGGTACCTCGGTGGAAAGCCGCGACCATCTCGACCGCATCGAGGCATTGCGCCGGGTGCCGGCGGCGGTCCGCTTCATCTCATTCGAACCGCTGCTCGGGCCGATCGTTGAGCCGGATTTGTCCGGCATCCATTGGGCGATCGTCGGTGGTGAGAGCGGCCCGCGGGCGCGGCCGATGGAATCCTGGTGGGCCGAGCAGTTGCGCGATGACTGCAAGCGGCAGGGCGTGGCGTTTTTCTTCAAGCAGTGGGGTGGCAAGCGGAAGAAGACAACCGGTCGGGTGCTGGGGAATCGCACCTGGGATGAATATCCGAGCGTTTCCGCGCAGCTTTAGGAAAGCTTGCGTTAGGTCGAATAGTCGATCTTTACACCGCCGTTGCGCCGATTTTCATTTCGAATTCGATGAGATGGACTTGGGTGTCGTGCGCGTCGCGCGCTGCCTTGAGCTTGTCGTCGATCTGTCGTGCCACGATGACGCCGTGCACCTTGGCGCCCTCGGCCGCGAGGTTCTTGCGGACCCAGCCCATGTAGCGCGAGCACTGGCCGTAGACCTTGTCGGCGCTGCGACCCTTTTTCAATTCGATGACGACGTATTCGCTCGTCTTGGTGTCGATGGTGAGCAGGTCAATCGGGCCGACCGTGGTGCTGTACTGCCGCCCGTCCTTGACCAACTTCAGGTTGGCGCCGATCTTCGAGCCGATGACGTCGAGGTGGTTTTCGAGGTAATCTTCAACGGCCTTCTCGGATACGATCATGTCCTGAAACTCCGCCAGTTCCTTGGCGGACTTGGCAGTCTTCTTCTTGGTGGCGACAGCGTCTGCGACGAGGCCTTTGTCGACATAGTATTCGAGAGCGGTATCGACCGTGGGAAACGCCTTCGGGTCGCCGAAATAAGCGATCCAATCTTTTTCGTTGGCGAAGTTGATATAGGTCCCCTCGCGGCCGTAATTGGCCAGATAGCCGCGGTATTCTTTGAGCGCTCCCTTCCGAAGCTTAAGTCCCGGCTTGTCCGTCATCTCGATCAGTTCGGACAGCGCCCAGACCTTTAATGCATATGATCGGTTCAGTTTGATCGTGTTGTAGATGCTTTTGCGGCGACGGCCGCCGAGCATGTAGGCCTCACACGCTTCGACCACACGCTCCTGCAGATCCTCGTCAAGCTTACGGAATGCGTCGATCTGGCCTAGAGCCTCGTCAACGTCTTCAAATTTCTTCGATCGGGCGACGAACAGGCTGTATTCGACCGCTGTGATGCTCTGGCCGTCAACACTCCGAAGAATCTCCCCAAGGAAAGGAATCGGGTGCACCTTGATTTCGCGGTGCACTTTTGATTTCACGCTGGGATTCCAGAATTGGTATCGAGAGAGTTGCTGCGACAGCACCTGCTCGGGTTTGTCTGACGACAGGAAGGCTGCGCCGGCTGGCGTTATTTCGACGTGCTCGGCGGGATCGACCCACGCCAACCCAACACTGCCGAAGACCTTTTTCAGCATCCGGGCAAGAGGGGCCCCACCTTCAGGCCACTCCGCGCCCGCATTTGAAATCTTCTCGTCATTCAGACGCTGCACGTATTGTTGCTGCAGATCGCGCCACGGCTTCGCGCTGCCCTCAAATTCCTTGAGTACATGGAGTCGAGATTTCAGTGCCGCTGGCGTGATCGCCAGCCCCTTGGGCACGTACCAATAAGCGCGATCGGTGCCGTAACGGTTGGCGAACGTGCGCCATTCCTTCGGAAGACTGAGCTTCTTCGCTTTCGCCATTCCCCCCGCCCCCCGGCCGCAGAGGTCAGACGAGCGTCAGTTGCCCGTCCTCCTTGATTTCTACCTTGCGTCCGTAGGTCTTTCGTTTGTGTTTCTTTTCGGCGTCCTTGCCTTGGCTGCCCGCGGTGTCTGCGGCAGCCATCTCGGCCAGTTCGTCCTTGCCAGGGTACTTGGCCCGGCCGACAAGCAAAAGGGGTTCGTGACCCGGCGCATCCCGGATACGCTCCTGCGCGATTTTCACGTAGGCTGGGTTGATGTCGATGCCGACATATCGGCGGCCCATGGTCTTGGCGACTGCACAGGTTGTCCCAGTGCCGACGAACGGGTCGAGCACGATCTCGCCGGGGAAATGGGCGACGGCGCCGTAGGTGTACAGGCGCATCAGCCGCGCCGGGAGCTTAGTCGGAAACGGCGCCGGATGATCCCCGTCGCGCTTCACGTCCTCCGGGTACATAAACCAGACCTGCTGGGCGAGATCGAGCCACTCGGTCCTGGTCAGCTCATTTGCGGCTTTGGTGTCTG
>Ga0315281_10015263_pt1 | contig 10306 bp, 7 predicted proteins | sample YL17G07_0_MG_FD_204540 | JGI IMG/M metagenome (GOLD analysis project Ga0315281, IMG submission 204540) | Sediment microbial communities from Yellowstone Lake, YNP, Wyoming, USA - YL17G07_0 | ecosystem: Environmental > Aquatic > Freshwater > Lake > Sediment | place: USA: Wyoming | collected...
GGCCGCCGCCTGCCGGGCGTACTCGTCTTCGAGGTCAAAGACCCAGCACGGTCCACCGAGGTCCATGTGCTGACGGGACACATGGAGGAGGATGAACGTCTTGCCCCAACGGGTCGGCCCGAAAACACCGATATGCTGGACGTCTGCGGCAGTGCCTTGCGGAAGGGCCAGGACCGGGCCTTCGGAGTCACCGTTCAGGACCCGGCCAATTCGGATACTTCCTGGCGGGAGTTGGGCGACCAGGGGAAACGAGGAAGGATCGTCGGGGTCCATCCCGGCTTGGCGGAGTTTGGCGCGGAGGAGGTTCCTGGCGATCCTGGCGCCGTCGGCGCTGCGTGCCGCCATGTCGAGCAGCCGCCGCACGTCTTCGCGCCGGCTACCGAGTTGTTTGGCCAGTCGATCCAGTTCCGTTTCCGCCACGGCGTTGATTCCTTCCGCCAAAAGTCTGATCGCACCAGGCTTTGCACGACCCGCCGCACCCAATAGCCGCCCCTGCGGCCATCGCCCCGGGAATCAGGAACGAATACGGCCACGGCACACAGGCCTTGACTATGACGTATTCTCCAACGGCGGCGGCCACGATTGCCCCGACAGCGGCTGGTATGAAAAAGGTCGAAAAGGCGAAGAACAACCGCCGGAGAGGCCTAAGAATCATGGTCACAATTAGGAGCACAAGCAGTAGGTAGATCATGGAACGGCCTCCTCACCAGAACCAGTATTTCTTCCAGAAACAGCGACTGCAGTAGGTAATGACTTGGCCATCGTCGATGTAGGATTTGCGGTGCTGTGAACAGCAGCAGGCCGAGCAGGCGGCACAAACAGCGAAGCAGCCTGGTGTGGAGCAAAGAATCGCCCCGCAAAAACACGTGCCCAGGGTCCGCACGTTCTGATCAATCCAATGGTTGTTGCTGCACCGATAAGTGATATAGAGGTCGGTTTGCCGCGCATTCCCCTTTTCGTCCTCGGTCTCGACATGCTCGTGGGCGAACGAAACACCTTGCTCATCAGCCTGTGGACCCAGAAGTCGAAGCGTGGTCGTTCGCAGGCCGGGATGGGCGTCAAGCATGGCGAGGCAATCCTTGAGGTGGTCCGAGTGCGGCGGCTTGGCATCAGCGGCAGACGGCGATTCCGCCGGCCCCGCAACCAGGCGCCGCAGCAGAACCCACAGGCTCCAGACGGCCCCGATCGTCGCGGGCTCGGCTGCGACGGGAAGGGCGTTGGTTCTTGGTTCTTCGTCATTCATGTCATCAGGTTTCACAGGCGGACTCCTGGGCTCGGGCGGGATGTGTGGATACGCCGAGGCAGGCCTTTGTCAGCCAGAAGACAATGGTGCCTATTGCGACAAGGCCCAGACCTACCGCCAGAGCGAAGACTACCTTCTTGTAGATCGCCTCGTAGGTCAGCGTCATCGGGATTGCGGACCCCTGCACGATGTCGGGAGCGCCATTCTCGGGCAGAAGGGTCAGGATGCCCTTTACCTGTACGTCGTGCCACCACCGGCTGCTGCTGGAAGGATCTGCGGGCCGCATGGACCAGGCCACGCGCTGGCCGGGACTCGCTACGGAAAAACCGTTTCCGTCCAATGGGTTCTGCAAAGAGCCCCGAACCCGCAGGTTCTGGGCGGCGGACGGCGCGAAACGACCACCGACAAGATGCAAGGTGCCGGCGCCGAGCACGCCCTGCGTGGGGTCTCCACCCGGGTAATCGCCGGCGAGGAGGACGCCTTTCTCGTCGCTGAGGACCACTTGGATGGGCTGAGGGGCCGTAAAGACGACGAAGACCGGCGGAGGGGTTGAGTAGCGGATGCCGTAGGTCGGGGGCGGAGGCAAGAGTTGGCAGGACCACGTCACCCGCCGACCGGCCGAGGTCACTTTGCCAGTGAGACGGATCTCCACGGTCTGGGACCCGGAACGGATGGCCACAGGGACGCCCTCGACTTTCACCACATCACCGCAAGGTGCAAGCCCTAGGACGGCCCCTGGCGAGAGTAGCCCATCGATAGTGACGTTGAGTTTGACGGGCACCGTCACAAGGCCCGCCGTCAGATCGCTCCACTCGGGCTCGCCCACGGAGGAGATCTGCTGATGGATTTTCGTGGTTCCGATGGGCGGCAGGTCGACGTCGGCCGTAATCTCTAGCCGGTCCGATGACAGGCGCAGCGTTCGTGGTTTCGTGACGGGCGTCAGTTCAAGCCGCATCTTGATCGGCTGGCCTCTGGCTAACTCGTCCAGGGAAAGGTTCCTGACCAGGTCCACGCTCAAGTCCTGGGCCGGGCCGTGCGACAAGGTCACTCGGATGGGTGTGACCTTGGCGCCTTCCAGGCCGCGGACCTCCCACAGGATCTGTTCCCGCCAGGCAAGCGGCGGGGTGGTCTGGGGTTCCAGGCGCAGCCGCATGGGCCAGCAGGCGAGGCGGTTCGACAGATCGTCCCACCGCGGCTTGTCGCGGCCGGACAGGCTGGCTCGAACGGTTACCGTGGGACAGAGCCGCGCGAGCGGGAGCGGGCAGAGGATCTGATTGGGGTTAATAATGACGCAGCTCAAACCCCGGTCGGTCTTCAGGAGACTCGGGCCCTGGAACCGCAGGGGCAGCGTGTAGCCCTGGGTCAGATTGATTCGTTCAGGGTCGAGTTTTACGAGCAGTTGGAACGCGCGTGGTTGGGCCGGCGCGGCCAAGGCGAGGCGGGGTTCGTTCAGCCATTGGCATCCCATCAGGGGACAGTTCATCTCCACGGTGGCGGCGGGCGGAAAGGCGGTGCTGTTGCCGCCGGTGCTGCTGACCATGGCGATGACCTGGATCAGGGCCAGACCTGCGGCCGGGTCTCGCCAACGAACATCTTGGACGGACGCCGACGGAACCAACGTGACCGTCCGGAGTTCCAACTCGCCGGCGTCGATGACCCGGACATTGGGGTTCTTCTGCAGGCGGGCAACCATTTCGCCGATGCAGCCGCCCCAACGTTTGACAACGACGGTCTGGGAAAGTCCCTTCGTGGCCCGCTGGCCGAAGAGTTTGTTCAGGTTACGTTCCTGTTCATACACCAGGTCGATGGGACCGACGTTGTGTTCGCCGTCGCTGTAGAGGTACAGCAGGAGGTTCTTGGCGGCGTCGTGTTGCTGGGCCTGTCTGATCGCTTCCCTCAACCCCGCGGCGATGTTGGTGCTGCCATCGGCGACCAACTGGCTGAGCGCCCGCTGCAGGTCCGCGTTGTTCGTGTAGGTCCGGATCGAGGCGCCCAGGACATCATCGCAAAACGGAATCAAGACCACGGGGGTCTTGTCGCCCGCCGGCAGCGTCCGCAGGGACTCAAGGAGTTCCCGCCGCGCGGTGTCCAGTCGGCTCAGGGCGCCGGCCTCTTGGGTCGACATGGAACCCGACACGTCGAGGACCACGATGCGCAGGAGGTCCGCATCTTGACCGAGGTTAGGGTTGGCGTGAGGGTTGGGGGTCGCTCCAGAGCAAGATGTCCACGCCGCCAAGATGATGGCGATAGTAATGATCGGGCAAAGGGCCCTGTAGCGGTTCAAACCGGCGAAGACACACATGGTCTTGATCCTTTCGTGACCCGAGGGGCCGTGCCGCTGCCGATCTTGCCGTCAGCGAGCGTTCTCGGCATACGGAGGCCGCTCGTGGGCGGGGAAGAACGCCTCGGGAACGTCATCCCCACAGTACCGGCAGCTTACTTTTTCGAAATCGAGGCCGTCGACGGCCCGGCTCTTGAAGTACCCGTAGTTGGCCATCCAGGACCATACCAGAAGGCCGTTGGCGTGGCAGACCTGCTCGATGGTCGAGAAGACCGCGCCGGCGTCGTTGCCGAGGCCAAGATGAAAGACATACTGAAATCCCTTTCCCCGCTTCTCGTATTCTGCCAATTCCATACGCGTCGCGTAGATGTTGGCCAAGATCCGGTCCGGAGCGACCTCGTTGGTCTGTTGCAGGGCGTGGGCGTACGGGTCGATGGCAAAGGCAATGGGCTTGGCGAGGAGATCCGGCGGGAGGCCCAGAAGCATGCGGTCCCGCCGTGGGCCGTCCACGAAAAAGTCCAGCCCCAGGATGGCGACGGCCGACCCGGTTCCGCCTCCCAAAGAGCCGACGAATACAGGCTGAATGCGGTCACCGTGTTCCTGTCGCAGGAGGGCGTGGATGGCCGCCCGGAAACCTTCGGTAAGGGTTTCCTCGTGGATCTCAAATGCCGCTTGGGTAAGCGGCCGGTGGGTCCGCGCACCCCTGCCAAGAGACTCACGCTCTAGCAGGTGCGGATGGTGTCGAATGAGGGCTTGGCAGGCAGGACCATGCCGGTGCGGATTACTGAGGATGGCACTGACAGCCTCGCGCGTCGGCGCGATGTTGATGGCGCTGTCGAAAGCGTCAAAGCCCGAGGGGTCGGTGTCGATGGCCAGGGTGTACAGGGCGAACGGTCTGCCGGCGGCCTCGTGGTGCCTGACGGCACTGCGAGCCGAATCTTTGCCGGCGCCCCCGGCGGCAAGGAGAAGAAATGCGGGATCGGAGCCCGCCCCGCTACGCCCGTTTCCGGAACGGGCAGGATCGGTCTCTTTCATCTGTGCACCTCCATTTCTTGTAGGGTTTAGGCCGACCCGAGGTCGGCCCGGTCCAAGAGTTTCAGGACGCCCGGCGCATGTTCCCCAGCCCGGCTGTCCGGCAGGATGCCGACCAGATGCGGCAGGTGCCCGCTGCGCCGGGAACGCGCGTAGGATTCAAGCAGCACGCCGTTTCCCCCTTCGATGCCCAGAGGCCACCCGGCGTAGATGCGCAAGACGCTGATGGCGCGGGCGTGGCCGTTGCACGCGGTGTTCTGGAAGCCCTGCTGCTGGAAGAGCGAATCCAGGAGGTTGCGTATCGTGACATCCTTGGGACTGGTCGCGGCCGGCAGGTGGACCATCTTGACTTCGAACCGCGTGATCCCGAACCGCTGGTGGTCTCGTCCGTCGAACCAACTCGTAATGCGCGACCGGCGGACAAGGTCGGCCACGAGCCGCTCAAGGCCATAGGCCTCGCAGGCCTCGTAGAGACTATAGAACCCGGCGACGGCTTCCCAGAGGAGCGTCCGGAATGTTTCCACCAGGTCGCTCACCGCCAGCGCCAGGATCAGGCGGCGGAAGGGCGGCCGCTCCGAACTCGGCAGGAGGCCGCGCCGTACGGCTTGGGCCATAAGCCGTTCCTCGAAGTCGTGCCGCATCGCCTCGATCAGTTCCGTGGAACTTGCTACCTTGTAATGCGTGAAGAGGGCGGCCCGGATTTGGTCGCGGCCAGGTTCGGCCAGCACGACCAGGTTCCCGGCCGAAAGGGCCGTGGCCGTCTGCTTGGCCCGGCGGGACGAATTCTCGAAATCATCGGTGCAGAGCCGGACCTTGGCCCGGAAATCCCGCGAGGTCTCCAGGTAATGCTCGAGATGTTCTCGGACGCCGTCGCGTTCTTTCTCCCAGCGATTCTCGAAGCGCTCGGTGACCAGCCGATCGAGGGCCCGACCATACGCGTCCTGCGCGTCATCGAGAAGACTGAGGCGCAGGGAATCAAAGGTCGGAGCCGGCAGGGCATTCCGCCACTTGCCAAGGCCCGCCACCTGCTCGCAACGGGCTGAAAGGCGCGCCGGGGCCCCTTCGTCGCCCAGGTTGATGGGAGCCAACTGGTCGAGGAAGGGAACGAGGTCGTTCAGCGCGGCGTCAACCTTGCAGGGGGCCTTGTCGGCCGCCAGGTCGATGGCTTGCCGGACCCGCTGGCCGGCCTCGCCGCACACCTGACCCACCAAGCGGGCGATTTCTTCCCCCAACTCGGGATGTTGGCCGGCAGCCACGGCCCGAAGCAGTGACGCCCTTTTCAGCAAGGTATCGGCGTCACCATCGGCGGGAAGTCGAAGGTCGGGCTGGGCGCGGATGGCCTCCCTGACCCGCGCCAGAAGCGGCGCCGGCTGGAGTTCGCCCCAAAGCCGCGGGTCGATCAGCACGGTGTCGTCCTCATCGTGCAACATGACGTCCGGAAGAACGTCCTGCGCCAAGGCCTCGAATTCCGCGGCGCCGACGGTCGTACCCGACACCATCGCGTTACCGTGCGAGCACAGCTGATCGCGTATCCCCCACATGGCCAAGTAGGGCCGGCGTGTTGCGCCGTTCTGGTTTTCGCTTGTCTCGTTCATTTCATTGTCTCCGATCAGGGTCATGGCCAGGATAAAGGTCTCTTACAAAGCATCATGGGCCGCCACTTGTGGTGGCGGTGGTTGACGGTGGCGTCGTCGCCGCCGGAGTGTCCGACGGCGCGGGCGGCGAGGGCGGTGTGGTGCCGGGAGGCGTCGGAACGTTGGAGGGTGCCGATACACACGGACCGCCGGTTGCAGTGGCAGTGGTTGCCGGTGGCGGCGTCGGCGCCGGAATATCTGGCGGTGCGGGTGGGGTCGCAACGGGAAGTGTCGGAAGGTTGGGCGACGCCCATCCGCCCGGAACGCCGGCCATCGGTCCCGCCGGGTTAGACGGGACGATCGCGGGCTGTAGGGTATTCGACAAGATGACCGTGGCGGTGGCCGTGGCGATTGTCAAGGCCAGAATGATGATGATGGCGGCGACCACCGGGGACCTGCACCGATGGGCGGTTTCTTCGGCCACGGCTTGTTTGCGGGCGAATTCCAGGTCGGTGTGGGTCCAGGCCCAAGGGGGATTGGCGCGCGGCGAGCTCTCGATTTCCGCCCGCGCCTTCTGGAACCGATGGATCGCCTCGGCCGGGTTCTGGAACTCCAGGAACGCCCGCCGCAGTTGCTCTTCGGCGGCACGCTCGGCAACCAGAACGCGCCGGATGCGATGTTCGATCTCCTCCCCGACCTGCCGCGCGATGTCCGCGACGCGTTTTCGACAAACCACGAAAACAGCGAAGCCCACCACGCCACACCCGAACCACAGTAGCGCTAACCAGAGGCTCATGATGCTCTCCTTTCAAGAACCGGCAGTAACTTTAGGCAAGAGTTCTTTCGCAAACGCGATGCCAAACCCGTGTAGGGGGCGTAAGTTGTTAACATACATTGGGTTACGTCTTTTGGCGGGCATCCTGTTCTGGCTCCACACACAAAGTGCGTCCCAATAAGGTGTTGACAGCGTGGTGGTTTCGTTGTAACAATGGTGTAATGGCGGATGAGCACGAGGATACGAGTGAGACCCAATAGTCGGCGGGTCGAAGGTAACCTGACGAAGTAAGGATGGACGCGATGAGAAAGCGGCCAGCGCTGGACATTGATCTTCCAGGATGTCCCCTTCAACTCGGTACACCACTGAAGGTGGCCACGAAGGCGTGGCGGCAGTGGGGCGTTTGTTGGCAAAGCGAGGAGGAGTTTCAGGAATTGGTAAGACAATCCGAGGAAGCCTACGACTTGGAATGGGCTTCAACCAGTAGTGGGGGGCTTGAGGATATCGCACGGGCCGCTCAACTAGCCGGCTTGGGCGACGCCAACAAGAGACTGAATCAGGCCGTGGCACACGAAGTGGCGGAGCTGGCGGCGAGGAGACGAGAGCGGCTGAACTTTGTCGACCTGGGCGCCGGAAATGGCGACACGACCGCCGCGGTTGTGCTGGCAGCGCCCCATCTAGTGGAACTCGGAAACTTCCATCTTATAGATCCTGCGACAGCATCGCTCAAGGATGCCTGTGTCAAACTCAAGGGCGTAGGTCTTTCGGTAGGAAGGAACCTCTTTGTCCATGAGGGCAAGGATGTCGAAGTCCTCAAAGGGATTGAACCCGGGTCCGTGGATTTCATTGTGGCCAACGCCGCGCTCCATCACCACGCCTACATGGCCCCTGTTTTCGCCGGGATCGCGAGGGCGTTGCGCCGTGGAGGGTGGTTGGTGATCGGCGACTGGCATTGCACAATGTGGTTAAGCCCGGCGCGCGTGTTGGAGTTGTTCGATGAGATGGAGTGGCTGGAAAAGCGCGAGCAGATGCGGGAACTGCGGCGCCGCTTTGGTGGCAGCGAGCCCGTCGAAGAAAAGCAGTCAGCTGAACTTGACGAGGCGGACAGGCAAATACGGGCCTTCTGGACGAACTACGCCCGGATCAAGGACCCTGCGAACCCGTTCTTCTTACTTCTTGAGGGCCATCGACCGGCCGGTGAATATGTCGAGGAATTGGCGGATTATGGGATCAGGGTCCGCCGCGGTCCCATCGGTTTGATGCCGGGAAGCGCGCTGCTGTCCGTGATGGTATTGCAGAAGGAGTGAGTTGTGGGTGACGGGAGGTGAATTATGGCGTACTACGACTTTCGGCACCGAGAGCGGACGACGTATCAAGACTTCATGGAAGAAGTGGAGGTCGTTTTCGCGAGTCCGCAAAGTGCGTTCTTTGGCGGGGAACACGCTGTGATTGACGGGGGGATCGCGTTAGTCCAGCACCTGGACCGGTACGTGTGGGCGGGAGTCAGACGCATCGAGGGGAAAGAGCCGCGGGTGCAGCCGCTGGTGTGGGTGCCGACCCTGGCGGATCTCCCCAGCAGCATGCCGGACGGATACGACCTTCGTCAGGAGAACCTTGCCCAAGAGCAACTTGCGCGGATTATCTTGGCGGCGTGCCGCCGGTTTGGTTTCCGGTCCGGCGTGGAGCTTCATCTTCTGACGGAGGGTTTTCCTGCTTCAGGAGCCAATACGTCCGGGGCGGTTGCAGCCACGGTAGCGGCCGGCCTTCTGTGGGCGTCGAAGGCGATGTCCGAGGATGAGATTGCCGTGATCGCGAAGATACCCATGCAAGACCTTGCGCGCACAAAAGCCGATCCCGCATTTCAGGCGAGGCTGCGGAAGGCGAAGTTGGATGCCATCAAAGGCTTCCCGTTGAATGAAAAGGCTTGTTTCCTCATTGACTTGGCCTGGATGATCGATGCCTTTGCTCATGGCGGGAGGGCTTCCGGATATGGAGCGGTGGCTGGGGTCGTGCATTCGCCGTTTCCATTTTGCTTTTTCCCAGAGAGGCGGTCGCCCCACCCGCGTTTGGCCTTTGGGCCGCTTGGCGTTCTTGAGCAAGAGGCGTTGGACTGCCGCCCGTTCGATCTTCGGCAGGGCGTTGAGAATCTGGAAGACGTGGAGCGCGTGTTCAACGCCGTCGCGGACGCCATTTCGGAAATCTCCTTCTGCGCGTTTCCGCTCGATGCGGTTGTTGGAGAGAACGCGGCATTCAGAAATACGGGCGCATTGCCGTTCACGTGGGGCGTGGTCCACAGCGGGTGTACCAAGAACACCGCGCAGAAAATCAGCCAGGTGGAAGACCTTCCTGGACGACGGTGGGCGGCATACCAGATCACTCGTGAGATTCTCCAGAGGAGCGGTGCTCATGAGATGGTTCCTCTATCCCGATCGGCATTCGGTTTCCTGGAAAAGATAAAGGAGGGCCGCGCGTCGGTGCTGCGCGACCCGATGCGATGGGAAATCATGGGACTTCATACGGAACTCCTGCCGGCTGTGTGCAAGGCCATAGAGGGCCTGGGGACAACGGATCTGGCAGGGTGCATGCGCAGAAACCAGGGCCTGCTGGATGCGCTGGGGCTTGACTGGCCCGAAGGCCGGTTCGTTGCGGATGCGATCTACCGCTCAGTGCCAAAGGGGCATTACGAGGCTACAGCAGTAAAGCTTTCCGGTGGAGGCGGTGGAGGGTGCTTAATGTTTGTGGCCCCGGCCGGCGATGGACAGATGATTGAGAAAGGAGTGTATGAACTCCGAAAGCAGTTGCCTAAGGTAGATCTCGTTGTCCTCGAGGATGGTACTCGGCCGGAATTCGAGTTTGGGCCTGGGCTCACCGTCAACCCCGAACTGTCGCACTCGAAGCGACGTGCAAGAAAGCCGACCAAGGTGATAAGCATAAAAGCGCCGACCTGTCGGCGGTTTGAGGGGATGCTTGGAGAGTCGGAGAAGATGACGAAAGTTTTCGAGTGGATCCTGCTGGCGGCCGTGAAAAAAGACACGGTTCTGATCACGGGCGAGAGCGGGACCGGCAAGGGGGTTGTGGCCCGCGCGATTCACGTGCATTCACCGAGGCGAGAAAAACCCTTTGTGGCAGTCAATTGTGGTGCGCTTGCGGAGGCCCTTCTTGAATCAGAGCTATTCGGACACGTGAAGGGGGCGTTTACCGGAGCCGTTGCGGAGCGAGCAGGCAGGTTCAAAATGGCCAATGGGGGAACGGTTTTTCTGGATGAGGTCGAGACGGCTTCGCCAGGCCTTCAGGTCAAGCTGCTTAGAATTTTGGATCAGGGGGAATTTGAGCCAGTAGGCAGCAGCCAGACACAGCGGGCGGATGTGCGGTGCGTTGTGGCGACCAACCAGGACTTGGAA
>Ga0315281_10015265_pt1 | contig 10305 bp, 7 predicted proteins | sample YL17G07_0_MG_FD_204540 | JGI IMG/M metagenome (GOLD analysis project Ga0315281, IMG submission 204540) | Sediment microbial communities from Yellowstone Lake, YNP, Wyoming, USA - YL17G07_0 | ecosystem: Environmental > Aquatic > Freshwater > Lake > Sediment | place: USA: Wyoming | collected...
TAAACTGAACCATAAGGGGTTGGGGGAGAGGGTTTGGGAGAGGGGGCAGGGGTCTGTGACCTCTGGCCCCCTCTCCCAACAGCCTCAAAATAAAAAAGCCACCCAGTGAGTCTGGGTGGCCTTTGCCTGACATAACTCTGATTTCTTACATATAGGGGAAGCCGCAATCTGTCAAGGTCTTTTTCCGGCGGCCCTCACGGTTTCTTGGCCAGTTCCAGGGCGATATCCACCTCATGCTGGCTGATATTGCGGACCGCGTCCAGGATAGCCAGGAAAATCGGGGCAGCCTGGGGCAGGCACACCCCCTCGATCAGGCGCTCCTCGTGCTCGGTGGCGAAATCCCGGCAGGCCTGGAGCAGGGCCTGGCCTTCTTCCAGGGTGTATTTCTTGAGAAAATCGTTATCGGTCTTGATCACATCCAGGATGGAGCGCAGCAGCCCCCCCTGGTGGTCCAGGAGATAGTTGGTTTGAGAAACCGCCTTGTCGGAAAACAGGACGCTGTCCTTGATTTTTTTCTGGATGGGGTCAGCCAGGCCTCCCAGGATTGCCGCCATGCCCTGCAAGTGGTGGAAAATGCCCTGGCAGCGCACCAGAAAGGTGGAGTGGGCCTTGGGTTCCAGGGCCATTTGCGAGGTGATCCACTTCAGGGCCGCCTCGATCTCCCGATTAGCAGACTGGTGATGGCTCTGGAGTTCTTCCATGGAACTGCGGCTGTGACGGTTGAAGGCATTCCGGGCAGCCCCCACCATGGCGATGAGCCGCTCAAAAATGGGGCTGTACATCTTGCTGATGGCAGGATCCACAAGCATGGCGCACCTCCTTGGTCTCGGCCGTCTGTGGAAAAAATAATCACTGGAGGGAGCGTTGCAAGCGCCGCCGGGAGGAAAACCGGCGGCTGGGGATGGAGGTGAGGTAGCGTAGGCGCCTTCGCCTACGCCTGAGCAGTCGAGGGCGCTGTCCTATACAAGAACAGCATTCCGGAAATCTTATTCCGGTTCCCAAAGCAAAGGGCAGGGAGCCCGGCCCCCTGCCCTTCCGGATTTCCCTTAAATTTCCTCGGTCTTAAAGCGCTTAGCCCGGGCCTGCTCCATCTTTCCCGGCTTGGTCTCGGGGGCCTGGCTCTTCACTTTGGCCAGGCGTTCGCTGGTGGGGGGATGGGTCTTGAAAATCCCGCTCGAGCCGCCCTTATCCTTGGCCAGCATTTTGGCCAGCAGGCTCGTCATGGCGCCGGGGTCGTAGCCGGCCCGGCCCAGGGTGACCACCGCCGCGGCGTCGGCGGTTTCTTCCGCGGAACGGCTGTAGCCGTTGACCACGATGGTCTTGAAGACGTCGTCAATGGAGCCCTCAAACAGGGTGACCAGGTTCCCGGCCACGCCCCCGTACTGCTTGGCCGTCTCCGTGCCCATGGTGGTCAGCACCGAACTCCAGCGGGCCTTGCTGATGGAGTTGACCCCGTCCTTGTTGGCCACGTGGGCCACTTCGTGGGACAGCACCGCCGCCAGTTCGTCCTCATTGCCGCAAGTCTTGAGCAGTCCCCGGGTGATGAAGATGGTGCCGCCGGGGCAGGCAAAGGCGTTGGGCTCGGATACTTCCAGGACGGCAAAATGATAGCCCTTGTAGGTGTTGGGCCGGGAGGATTTCCGGGCCACGGTCTGCCCCACTTCGTTGACATACAGGGTCAACTGCTGGTCCTGGCACAGGGGATAGGTGGCCAGCACCCGGGCCGCCACCGCCCGCCCCACATAATACTCCTCGGAGTCATTGATGGGCCGGGAGGCCTGGGCCGCTTGGTACCCGGTCTTGGCGGCAATGGTAGCCACGGAGGAGTAGTTCATGCCGCCGCCGCAGCCCCAGGCGCTGAGGCACGCCGCCGCTAACCCTGCCACCCAAAGCGTTCTGGCTCTCATGGGTTCAGCCCTCCTTCCTTGATGAAGGACTGGAGCTTGGCGTGGTTCACCTGAAAGGCCTCGACCCGGTCCACTTCGGCGAACTTCATCTCCGGATGCGACTGGCGGTAGGAGGCTTCCACTTCGGGGGTGAAGCCCTTGCCGGCCAGGGCCACTTCATCGCTCTTGGTCTCTTTCACCGGGGCCCCGAACAGCATGCCGGGCAGATTGAACTTCGGCCCCTTGGCCTGGGGAAAGGCCTGGCGATGCAGCCAGCCCTGTTGGCCCTGGAAATCCACCTGGTACCAGTCTCCGGACTGGCTCACGGCCTGGTCCGGGGTCAATTCCCCCTTCAGGGTCCAGACCTGGTACACCGCCACCGGGGTCTCCCGGCCTTTGACCGCCACCCGGTCCAGTTCCCGGAATTCCAGGGCGTCGCCGCATTCCTGCACCGTGGTGTCGCTGGCCATGACGGCATTGCGGTAAAACTTGTTGAGGCCTTCCAGCCGGGAGGCCAGGTTCACGGTGTCACCGATGGCCGTGTAGTCGAAGCGTTTCTGGGAGCCCAGGTTGCCCACCACGGCCTCGCCGGTGTGCAGGCCGATGCGGAGGCTGAGGGTGGGGAGGTTCTGTTCGGCAAAGCTTCGGTTCAAGTCCGCCAACGCGGCCTGTTGGCGCAAAGCGGCGCGGCAGGCGCGCCGGGCCTGGTCCTCCTGGTCCAGGGGGGCGCCCCAGAAGGCCATGATGGCATCGCCCTCAAATTTATCCACCGTGCCCTCTTCCTCCAGGATGATCTCGGTCATGCGGGAGAGATAGTCGTTGAGGAGAGCCACGACGGCTTCCGGGGTCAGGCGCTCCGACATGGTGGTGAAGCCCGCCAGGTCGGAAAAGAACAAGGTGACATGGCGCCGTTCGCCTCCCAGCCCCAGCTTCTCCGGATGGGCGATGAGGTGGTTGATGACCGTCTCGGACATGTACTGGCTGAACATGCGGCGGATGGCCAGCTTTTGCCGGCCTTCGGTGGCATAACTGTAAGCCGCGGCCAGGACAAAGCCCTGGACCAGGGCGACGCCGGGAAACACCGGGTCGCCCCAGAGGCTGGCTCTAAAGGCCCAGAGGCTGGCCGCAAAAAGAAGCGACCCCAAAAAGACCAGGGTCCCCAGGGTATGAAACAGGTCGGGGGAAAAGAGAACGGCCAGGACCACCCCGGCGGTCAGGCAGAAGGCCCAGCCCCACAGGGCCCAGGTGGGCAGGGGCTTGAGAAAATCCCCCCGGAGCAGGTTGTCCAGCAGGGTGGCGTGGATCTCCACGCCGGGAAAGACCGCGCCCACCGGGCTGGCCTTCAGGTCCAGCAGACCTGGGGCGGTGAGGCCCACAAACACCCATTTGCCGGCCATCGCCTCGGGGGGATAGATGGACTTCAACCCCTGGCGGCAGGCATCTTCGGATTGAATGACGTTGGCCGCAGAAAAGGCGCGGTGGCTGCCGCTGGGACCGCGAAATTTCAAAAGCAACTGTCCGGTCCGATCCAGAGGCAGGCGTCTCCCATCCAGGACCAGGTCGCCGTCCTGGAAGCGGGCGGGGCCCGAGGCGTCAGCGCGCAAAAAGGCCGCAAAGGCCAGGAGAGGCAGATAGCGGTCTTTAAAGGGAGCCACCAGGGGGATGCGCCGGTAGATGCCGTCCCGGTCCGGGCGGCACTCCACATTCCCCAGGGCCTGGGCTGCAGCCATGAGTGGGGCAATGGGCGTCAACACCGAGCGATATTCGGGCAGCCCGGCGGGAGGGCGCCCCGGGACGGCCAGTTCCGCCTTCTGCAGCAACTCCGGTTCTTCGGGATTGGCTTCTGATTTCTCTTTTCGGGAGAGAAAAAAGGGCAGAGTCACATTGCCTCCCGCGGCCAGGGCCTGGGCCAGGCGCTGATCATCGTCCGGGCCGTAGGAGGAGGGTTCGGTGAACAGGATGTCGAAGATGACGGCCTTGGCGCCGCCCCGCCGACAAAAATCGACGATGGGGGCGTAAAGCTGCCGGGGCCAGGGCCAGGTGACGCCCCGGTCTTTAAAAAAGTCCAGGTCCGGTTGGGCCACGGTGACCAGCACCACGTCGGCACTCGCCGAAGGCAGCGACACGTGGCGGAAAAGGAGGTCCAGGGTCTTCAGTGAATAAGGTTCGAGAAGTCCGGTAAGTTCCAGGCCCAGGGCCAGGATCATGGTCGCCAGGGCCAGAACGGCCGCGGCCTGCAGCTTGCTCCGGCGGGAATAAGTGGGGAAATTTGCCAAAGGCGCCTCCGGTGCCGTTATTATAACAGAATCAGGCCGGGGGGAATTGAGTCCTTGGGGCGTTATCGAATGGTCGCTAAGGCTCAAGATTACCTGAAAAAAAGACCGTGGAGTCAGGCTTAAGCCCTTGGAGTCCAGGTCTGGCCGGCCCCGCCCTTTCTTGCGGAAACGCGAAAAGTACTTATTTTTATGCAGGTTTCTATTTCCGCAATACCCGCGGATCCCCTCCCAGGGGGGGTGAATTCGTTTGACTAAAATCATTACTCAAATAAAATAAAGTGTTTAGCAGGGAACTACCTTCACACCACGGGGCCGAAGGCGGGGAGACTGGGCCCCGACCAGGATTTGCAGGGCGGCGCTAACCTTCGCAGCTGCCGGTGCCGTTCCTCCCTAGCCCAGCCAAGGAATCTCTTTTGTCTGACAACCACAATCAATGGTTTCGCCGCACCTGCAATGCCCTGGTTCTGGGTTTGGGTTACTGCGCCTGGCCCTTCATTATTATCAGTGTCTTGCTGGCCGGCCTTTCCATCTATTACACCCTCACCAACCTGAAGATGGAGACCAGCCGGAGCGACCTGATCTCCAGCAACCAGTCTCTGGTCGCCCTCAGCAATAAAGTCGACAAGGAGTTCGGCTCTCATGACGGCTACATCGTCGTAGTGGAAAATACCGATAAGCGGCGTTCCATCCAATTTGCCGAAGCCCTGGCGGCGGAATTGCGAAAAAACCGCGATGATATTACCCAGCTCTTTTACCGGGTAAATCCCGAACCCCTGAAAAAATGGGCCTTGCAGTTTCTTGATGAAAAGCAACTGTTGGAGCTTAAAGAGAAGCTCACTTCCCACGAAAAAGAAATAGCGGCCCTCTCCCAAAATCCCACCATTACCGAATTCTTCCGGGTGGTCAATACCGAGATCACCGAGTCCATGATCAGCGATCTTTTTACCTCGTTTCTGGAGGAAGAAAACGAGACGACCAAGATCCCCGACCTCAGCCTCCTGAACGGCACCCTGAATGAACTGCGCCTGCATCTGGAAGGGGCGACGGCTTACACCTCCCCTTTCAGGAGTTTGTTTCCTGGTGACCTGGGCGATTTCAGCCAGGAAGGCTATTTCTTTACCGACAACGACAAGTTCCTCCTCTTTCTGGTTACCGGCGTAGATGGAGACTTCGAGACGAAGGAAAGGGTGGTGCAGGAAATCCGCCAGGCGGTGAACCGGGTACAGAAGAACTTCCCCGGCTTGCAGGTAGGGGTGACCGGCGGCGATGCCCTGGAAGCCGATGAGATGCGGAGCGCCATGCGGGACATCACCCTGGCCACCGCGATCTCCCTCTTGGGCCAGATGTTACTCTTCATTTTCTTCTTTCGCAGCTTCAGGCGAACCCTGGCCGAAGGGGTGGTTCTGATTATCGGCCTGTGTTTGACCCTCGGGCTGACCACCCGGATTATCGGGCACCTCAACATCCTGTCGGTGGTCTTCGCACCTCTGATGCTGGGTCTCACCATCGATTACGGCTGCCACTGGTTTGCCCGGCTGGAAGAAGAACAGGGCAGGCGCAAAAAGTGTTCCGCGGTGGATGTGAGTTGCACCCTGAAGCAGTCCAGTCCGGGCATCGTCTATGCCGCCCTGGCGGCCTCGGCCTCTTTTTTCCCCCTGGTGTTCACCGGCTTTAAAGGGCTGGCGGAACTCGGCCTGATCCTCGCCCTGGGGGTCCTGTTGATGCTGGTCGTCACCCTGGTGCTGGCGCCCTCCTTTGTCATCCTGGGCGAACGCTGCACTCCCGAATCCCTGGAAGGAGAATGTCGGGGGCACCCCCGACCCTTTCTTTCCCTGCGCTGGGAGCGGCCCTGGGTGGTGGCGGCCGTAGGCGTGGCCTTGGTAATCCTGGGGGCCATCGCCGTAAAGCACGTCCCCTTTGATTTGAACCCCCTGCACCTGCAAAACCCGAAGACCGAATCGGTGCAATGGGAGATGAAGCTCCTGAGTGGAGCCAGGTATTCCACCTCTTACGGGGTCTTGACGGCCGACAGTCTCTCCGAGCTCAAGGAGAAAACCGCAGCCTTGAAAAGACTGTACGTCGTGTCTCACGTGGAATCCGTCCTCGATTTCTTGCCCGAGGATGTTGCGGTCAAACAAGTGATCATTAGATCCATGGCCCCCATGGTGCGCCAGGTTAACTTTCGGCCCGAGGCCTTGGACCAAGTGGACCCCCAGGAACTGGCCAACATCCTGGGACGGATCCACTTCAAGCTGGCCGAGGCTGCGAAAAGCGAATGGACCCCTGAGACCCGGGCCACCCAGAAGCAGGTCCTGGAAGCCGACCGCCTGCTGACACAAATTGCCACGCTGCTGAACCAGAAAAATCAAGCTCAGTTGGGGTCACGGCTGGGCCTCTTCCAGCAGCAGTTTTTTAAGGACCTGAACGATAAATGGCAGCTGATCCGGGGCAACATACAAAACCGGACTCCCTTCACCATCGCCAACCTGCCTAAAAAAGTGCTGGAGCGCTTCGTCAGTCCGCAGGGGGCTTACCTGATCCAGGTTTTCCCCTCCCAGGATATCTGGGACCCCAGACCCCTGGGGAAATTTGTCAAAGGACTACAGAGCGTCGATCCCAATGCGGTGGGGGACCCGGTGTTGCTCTATGTTTTTATCTTTTTCTTCCGCAACTCCATCCTCTGGGCTTCAGGCATGGCTCTCCTGGTCATTTTTATTTTGCTGGTGATCCTCTTCCGCAGCTTGAAATCGGCGCTGTTAGCCTTAATTCCTTTATGGGTGGGAACGGGCCTAACCATGATCATTATGGGGATTCTGCAGCTTCCCTTTAATCAGGCCAATGTGCTCTTTTTGCCCCTAATCCTGGGTGAAGGGATCGAATTCGGCATCATCATCCTGGCCCGCTGGAGGCTGGAGGAGTCGGCCCGGGCCCTCACTTTACCGGCGAGCACCGCCAAGGGGGTGCTCCTGGCGGCCCTGACCACCACGGTGGGTTTCGGCAGCCTGATGGTCTCCGGGGAGCCGGGGGTTTTCAGCTTAGGCCTGTTGGCCACCGTGGGCAGCCTGAGTGTGTTGCTGGCCTCTCTGAGCGTGCTGCCCGCGGCGCTGCGCCTGGTGGGAAAGCCTCCCCTGGTCACAAAGCCCGCCTTTCCACCTTTCTATAACTTGCGCCACTGGATCCGGGATAAGATCCGAAAGGAGACCCCATGAAAATTAAAATTGGTGTCTTGAGTATGGTTTTGGCAGTCCTCTGGTGTTTCGCCGTCCCGGCTCAGGCCCAGGGTCCCACCGCCTATGTCCGGTCGATCCTGGACCGGGCCATGGCCGTCCAGACCAACCCGGGCCTGGCCGGCGCGGCCCACGAAAAGGAGCGGGCCAGGGAGGTGCACCAGATCATCGCCAGCAGTTTTGATTTTCCCATGATGGCCCGGGAGTCGCTGGGGGCCACCTACGGCCGGTTGAGTCCCGGCCAACAGGCGGAATTCACCCAAGTCTTCAGTTTTCTATTTCAAAATTCCTACACCCGCCTGGTGCTGAACTTCCTCAAAAAAGAGAACGTCGTTTACACCAAAGAAACCTTCGAAGACTTTCGAGCCCAGGTGAACACCAAGATGGAGCGGCCCAACGAAACCATCCCGGTGGATTATAAGATGCACCGCCAGGGCCAGGGTTGGGTCCTTTACGACGTCATCGTGGATGGCGTCAGTATCCTGCACGATTACGAGACTCAATTTGCCAGGGTTATCCAGACCAGGGGCTATGCGGTGCTGCTGGAGAAAATGAAAAAGCAATATGAGGCGATCCGTTAACCCTTCGGCGGCCCTGGCCAGGCGGACGGATTTCGGGGCCGTGTTCTCAGCCCCGGGGTGGCCAATTTTGCCCTGACGGCTGGCGGTAAGTGGCCGGTTAGTCCGAAAGCCAGGCTGCCTGTCAACCCCCGCCGCTCCCGGCAAAGTGTTTTTTTCCCGTTGCCGGACCCCCGTCGCCGCAAAATTTTCCCGAGACTCATACCCGTGGGAAGGTGACCGGTCTTTTGCCCCCTTTCAGCCGCTGACTCTTGAAATCTCCAGCCTCGATGCTTACCAGAAAATTATGGCCAACATCGCCAGACCAAACAGGCTGCCATCTGTACGCCGGCAAACCTGGCTCATGGAAACAACTAGGAGGGATCAGCCATGGTCATTTATGTCGCTGAGAGCGGCCCCGATCGCGCCGAACTCACGGAGGTGTTGATTAAGGAAGGTGTGACCTATCAGGAGTGCCCGGTCCGCGCCAAAACGGAGTTGGATGTTTCCACTTACAAGATGATAGAAATTCAGGCCAACCTGCCCGAGGTGAAGGTGCCTCCGGAATACACCGAGACAGATGGGGATGTGAGGGCCTGGCGTTTGCCGTCCGGGCGCCTGATCATTTCCGACATGGAAGGCAACCTGGAGCAGATCGCCTCGGCGTTGCCCTAGTCGCGCTGCCGGTGCCATAGCGGACACTAGCAGGAAAGAATCGCCATGGCCATGGCGAATTGGCGAAAATGAGCAGAGAAGAACGGGGCCGGGCTTTCTGAAGCCTGGTCCCTTGCCCCGCCCTTTCTATAGCCCGGAGCCCCGTGACCAGGCGCCCCCGGGAGAGCAGACTCGGCGCCTCACCTGCAGTGGGAAAGATGGCGGTGCTTCGATGCCAAAGTCCCTTTGGCTGGCCTGCCTTTTTCTAGTCCTGGCCCACCCGGCCGGGAGTGGAGAATTGCAAGCCGGCCTGGCTAAAGCGGCCATGGCGTCACAGGAGGGATCGGTCGCTTTTGCCGGCGGCCAGGTGCCGGTTACCTGGCTTTGATCCCCCTCTCCACCAGTAGTGTCCGGCAGGGTATTGGCAGAAGCTCAAAAACCGTTCCCAAGCTCCCGCTTGGGAACGCATATGTGTTCCAAGCTCTGCTTGGGCACCTTAAATATTGGTTTTAAATCAATTAGTTAGTCAACGGTCTCGCAAAGCTGGAGCTTTGCTTCCAAGTGGGTTCCCAAGCAGGAGCTTGGGAACCAGAAAAACATCTCCATCCAAAAGGAAATGTCTTGGTGACACAGGCTTTCCAGCCTGTGCTGGCGCAGGCTAAAGCCTGCGGCTACATTTTACCTGCTCTCATCAAACCGGCGGTGCAAAATCCTTGCCGAACACTACTGAATCTCCACCCGTTTGCGGAGGGAGAGGGTTGGGATGAGGGAGGCAGGTCTCTACAAGCAGTATAACTTTTTATGGGGTAGGAGCGTCGCACCCCATAAGCACCTCTGCTCTCCCTTTAGCGTCTAAATGGCATGACGCGTGATTCGGTTGGGCAAACGCCATGGTTAAATTGCCAGTGAAAATCGCCATAAGATGCCTGGCTCTCCCGTCAGGGCGCGCCAGATAACGCTTCCTTTCCCGCCCTGCCTTCCTTTCAAGATTACAGTTCCAGGATTTTGAGGAGATCCAGGTGGTCTTCCAGGCAGTGGCAGGCGTTCAGGAGAGGGTTTTTATAAGCGATGAAGGGCGCTCCGGCCCGCTGGGAGACCAGGCGATCCACCTCTGCATCGCCGATGTAGACCACCTCTTCCGGAGCCACCTGAAAATGCCGCATGATTCTTTGGAGGCAATCGGGGTGCGGCTTGGGCTCGGTCACCTCCAGGGAAGTGACGGTCAGGTCAAAAAGACCGGCCAGCCGGTGATGCTGCAAGACCAGGGGCAGGCTCTTGCCCCGGTTGGTGGCCACGGCGGTGCGATACGCGGGGCGAAGGCGCTCCAGAGTCTCCCGGATGTTGGGTTCCGGGCGGATCAGGGGAATAAACGGGGTGTTGTCCATCTGGCTCTGATAGGACTGGGCCTCCCTCAGGAAGGGGCTGTCCCGGAACAGGTGGTCAATGGCTGCGGCGGCGGTGCTCACATAAATAAATTCCACTTGCTCAGGCGCCAGGGGCGGCAGGCCGAAGCGGGCCAGGATGTGATTGTAAAAGGCCTCGTTGGACTCCCGGGAGTCCACCAGGACGCCGTCGCAATCATAAACGATGACTTTGACCGAGGTTAAGCCGGGGCTCATATGCCTTTTAGTTTGCGAAAGTGATTTATGGGGGTAGGCCAGGGACCTGAGGTACCTGCCTTCCCCCCCCATACCCCCCTCCCAAC
>Ga0315281_10015267_pt1 | contig 10303 bp, 9 predicted proteins | sample YL17G07_0_MG_FD_204540 | JGI IMG/M metagenome (GOLD analysis project Ga0315281, IMG submission 204540) | Sediment microbial communities from Yellowstone Lake, YNP, Wyoming, USA - YL17G07_0 | ecosystem: Environmental > Aquatic > Freshwater > Lake > Sediment | place: USA: Wyoming | collected...
GAGATTCCGTTTCGGCTCGACGGTGGCGTAAAACTCGTCGGCTTCTTTAAGACGTTGCGCGAAGGTCTTGTCGAATTTGTCGAAAGGCCTGGCTGGCTCGCTCCCGCCGAGGCGGAGGCGCAGAGTCACGGTCTCGCCCGCGCCGACGGTGAACTGATAATGAAGCGCGACTTTGGTGCCGGTGTTCTCCGGGTTCACGCGGCCCGGCGCGTTGTGAACCAGGGCGTCGTTGATGCCGTCTTTGACGTAGGGTGAATCATTTTTGCCGCCCCACAACTTTTCTTTGTTGGTCTCGTTGTCGGTAAAAAGTAATTGGGGCTGGCCTTCGAAGTAGAGCCGTTGATTGGGGAGGTGCTTGGCGTTGGCGAAGATGACGCCCGGGGCGGCCAATTCCAGTTGGGGTTTCGTAATCCACCCATAGCCCCACGCCCAGACGTTGCGGAACCATAGTTGGGGCAGGAGGCGCAGAGGGGCCGGGTCAGGCCCCCGGTTGGTCGCCGTGATTCGAATCAAAACATCGTCGGGCGCGGCTTTGGCGTATTCGGCGACGACGTCGAAGTAGCGGTCTTCGTTGAAAATGCCGGTGTCAATCAATTCGAACTCGGCGGCCTCGCGCCCGCGTCGCCGGTTTTCCTCGATGAGCCGGCCGTAGGGGAAGGCGGCCTGCGGATATTTGTAGAGCGCCTTCATATACGAATGGGTGGGGGTGGAATCGAGATAGTAGTAATACTCTTTCGCGTCCTCGCCGTGATTGCCCTCGGGGCCGGCGAGGCCGAACAATCTTTCTTTGATGATCGGGTCGCGCTCGTTCCACAGGCCGAGGGCAAAGCACAAATTTTGGCGGCGATCGCACAGGCCGAGCAGGCCGTCTTCGCTCCAGCGGTAGGCGCGGCTCCGGGCGTGGTCGTGGGGAAAGTCCGTCCACGCTTCGCCGGTGGCGCTATAGTCTTCGCGCACCGTGCCCCACGCGCGCTCGCTGAGGTAAGGCCCCCAGAGTTTCCAGTCCACGGCGCGCCGTTGATGTTCGGCGAGGCGAGCGTGTTCGGCGGTGAGGGGCTTGGGCATGAAAGACTCCGGTGGGGGGGAGTGGAAGCGGAAGAAGTATAGACCGATGAGCCGGGTATGCAATCGCCGGGGCGCATCGCGCGTCGGTGATGGATTGGTCTCGCCAGCCCCAACGAGTGTGACCCGCTCGGGCGCTTAAACAAAAACGGGAGGCCATTTCATTCTGGCCTCCCGTTGGTGAGCGCTGATTTAGCGAATGGCCTGTTCGGTCTCTTTATCGAACAAGTGCATATTGTCCAGGTTCATGGCAATCTGCGTTTTCTGGCCAAGGCGCGCTTTAGTGCGCGGGTCAACTCGGCCGACGAAGATGTTCTCCCCGGTTTTTAGATGGAGAAACACTTCGTTACCCATTAATTCGGTCACTTCCACCTCGGTCTCGACCAGCGCTTGATGAATGTCGGGCGGGGCGAAGCTCGGATCGTGAATGTCTTCGGGGCGGATGCCGAAGACGACCGACTTGCCCGCGTGGGCTTTATACGGCGCGGCCTTGCTGTCCGGGAGGGTCACTTTGAAGCTACCCGCGTCCACCACCAGTTGGGCGCCGGCCTGTGACAATTTCGCGTCAAAGAAGTTCATGGCCGGTGAGCCGATGAACCCGGCGACAAAGATGTTATCGGGTTTGTCGTAGAGCGCTTGCGGCGTGTCGAGTTGTTGCAGCACGCCGTCTTTCATGACGGCAATGCGGCTGGCCATGGTCATGGCTTCCATCTGGTCGTGGGTCACGTAAATGAAAGTGGTTTGCAGACGCTGATGCAGTTTGGAAATTTGCGCGCGGGTTTCCACCCGGAGTTTCGCGTCGAGATTGGAGAGCGGCTCGTCGAAGAGGAATACCGCCGGTTCGCGCACGATGGCGCGGCCGACGGCCACGCGCTGGCGCTGGCCGCCGGAGAGTTGTTTGGGCTTGCGCGCGAGCAAATGCCCGATGCCGAGGATTTCGGCGGCTTCCTTCACCCGGCGGTCAATGTCCGCTTTGGGCGTCTTGCGCAGCTTCAGGCCGAAGGCCATGTTATCGTAGACGCTCATGTGGGGGTAGAGCGCGTAGGATTGAAAGACCATGGCAATGTCGCGGTCTTTAGGCGCGACGTTGGTCACCTCGCGGTCGCCGATGAGGATGCGCCCCTCGGTGATTTCCTCCAGACCGGCCAGACAGCGGAGGGCGGTGGACTTGCCGCACCCGGAGGGGCCCACCAGCACGAGGAATTCTTTATCTTGGACGGTGATGTTGATATCTTTCAGAACGGTGTTGTCTCCAAACTGCTTGATAACGTGCTCATAGGTTACGCTAGCCATAGTGGGGAGCCTCCTTTAGGCGCATGATATGGTGAGGGCATTATAGTCAGGCGAGGATGAAAGTCAATTGACCCCTGACGCGCCCTGCGCGCCCCCTTTCGTCTTCTCCACGTAACGCTCGAACAACCAATCCAATAGGGCTTTTGCAAACTCCGGATCGTCGGTGACTTGCTTGTAGAACTTGAAGTTGGAGTCCATCATGTCTTGCAGGCGGTCGTTGAGGACGGTGTTGAACGTCAACCGGGCGTTGTCGGGGGTGTTCACGCGGACACTGGCTTCGAGCGCGGCGTCGCCCTCCAGTTTGGCTTCCAGCTGTTGAATGGCGGTGCGGGCCTCGTCCCCCAAATCCGCGCCAAAGCGCCGGTTGAGTTCGTCAATAATCTTCGAGAGCATTTCCAAGTCATCGGGCATGGGAAGCGTCGGGCCTTTGGGACCGGCCGGCTCCAGTTCTGCCGCGCCGCGCTCCAGTTTGATTTTGCCCTCGGAAGTCTTTTGCAAGCGATAGGACTCAAGGTCAATGTTGCGTTGAACCTCGACGGGGAGATGCTCACGGGAGGCGGGCAGTTTCCGCAGGAGCAGACGCCCGAAAACGTAGAGCCGCTCCAGGTCGGCATCGGTAAACGAGACCACCTGCGAGAGAAACGCATACAGCCGCACGTAGTCGGCTAGATGGCCTCGGAAGGTGGCGCGGTCAGCCTCGGGGGCCGCTGTGTATCGCTCCACCGCCGGAGTGAGCGCGGCGTGCAGTTTGTCCTGCGTGGCTCTGGGGTTGAAGTAGAACCCGGCGAAACGGTTGACCTCGGCCTCGGTGTAGAACTGGAAATCGGTGAGCTGGGTTTGGAGGTCGTAGAGCAGGTTGGGGTCGGAGCCTTCTCTGAGCAGAGTCTTGTCGTAGTAAGGCGCGAAGGCTTTTTGAATCGCCTCGGCTTCATTGGCAAAGTCCAGCACCAGCGTTTCGGCCTTGCCGGGGTGGACGCGGTTGAGCCGCGAGAGAGTCTGCACCGCATTCACGCCGTCGAGTTTCTTGTCCACGTACATCGTGTGCAGGAGCGGCTGGTCGAAGCCGGTCTGGAATTTGTTGGCGACGATGAGCAGGCGGTATTCGTCGCGCTTGAACATCTCGGCGGTCTGCGCCTCCGGGTGGCCGTTCATGTTGCTCTCGGTGTAGTCCAGGCCGCCATCGCGCACCGTGCCGGAGAAAGCTACGAGGGCCTTGAAAGCGTAGCCGTTGGCTTTGAGATATTTGTCCACCGCCTGTTTGTAGCGCACGGCGTGCAGGCGCGAGCGCGTGACAAGCATGGCCTTGGCTTTGCCGCCGATGCGCCCCAGGCCCTGTCCGGCGAAGTGCTCGGCGATAAGCGCAACCTTCTGCGCGATGGTGTGCTCGTGCATCTCCACGAACGAGCGGAGCAGGAGCGCCGCTTTGCGGCGGTCGTAGCGCGGGTCGTCGGCGATGGTTTTGAGCAAATTCCAGTAGGCGCGGTAAGTAGTGTAATTATCCAACACGTCAAGGATGAAGTTCTCCTCAATGGCCTGCCGCATGGTGTACAGGCTGAACGGCGCGTAACCTCCATCCGTTTGGCGCGCGCCGAAGAGTTCCAGCGTCTCCGGTTTGGGCGTGGCGGTGAAGGCGAAGTAACTGACGTTGGACAGACGCCCGCGCGCTTTCATCTCGGCGATGATGCGGTCTTCGAGGTCGTCGCCCGTCTCCACGTCCTCCTGCTCGGCTTCTTCCAGACTCCCCGCCGAGAGCACCGCCTTGAGGCTCTTGGTGCTCTCCCCGCTCTGCCCCGAGTGCGCCTCGTCAATAATCACCGCGAAACGCTTGCCCGGCAAAGCTTTGATGTCGTTCACGATGACGGGGAACTTCTGGAGAGTGGTGACGATGATAGTCTTTTGTTCCTCCAACGCCTCCCGCAATTGCCTGGAGGTCGTGTCAATGTTCTCCACCACGCCCAACGTCTGCTCGAACTGCCGCACCGTGCGCTGGAGTTGGCGGTCTATCACGCGCCGGTCGCTGATGACGATGATGGAGTCAAAGACGCGCTCGTCCTTGTCGTTGTGTAATACAGAGAGTTGATGGGCCAGCCACGCGATGGAGTTGCTCTTGCCTGACCCGGCGCTGTGCTGGATGAGATAACGCTGGCCCGTCCCTCGGGCGCGCGCGTCGGCCACGAGGCGGCGCACCGCGTCCAACTGATGATAGCGCGGGAAGATGAGGACGCGCTCGCCCGTCTTGCGGCCTTTGTCGTCTTCGAGTTCGACGACGTGGACGAAGCGCTCTATCAGGTTGAGCACGCTATCCCGCGCCCACACGTTCTCCCACAAATATGCGGTGGCGAAACCCTGCCACGCAGGTTCGTTGCCCGCGCCGCCCTTGCGCCCCTGATTGAACGGCAGGAAGACGGTCTTTGGCCCCTCCAACCGCGTCGCCACGTAGACCAAATCGGGGTCAACCGCGAAATGCGCGAGACATCGCCCGAAGGCGAAGAGCGGTTCTTTGGGGTCGCGCGTCGTCCGGTATTGCTTGATGGCGTCTTCCACGTTCTGGCCGCTGAGCGGGTTCTTGAGTTCGGCGGTGAAGATGGGCAGGCCGTTGAGGAACAGCGTCAGGTCGAGGCTGTTCTCGTTCTTCCGGCTGTATTTGAGTTGACGAACCACCGAGAAGAGATTGGCGCGATGGAGTTGTTGGAGTTCGTAGTTGAGGCCGCTGGCCGGAGGGAGGTAAGCCAGTTTGAACTTGCACCCGTTGGCCTTGATGCCTTTGCGGAGGACTTCGAGCGTGCCGCGTTGGGCAATTTCGTGCGCGAGGCGCTGGAGGAATTTGTCTTTGGCCTCCGCGCCATACTGCGCTTTGAACTTCTCCCACTCTTTGGGCTGTGCCGCATAGATGAAGTCCAGCGCCAGGCCCGCGTCGAGGCAGAGCGTTTTGTCGTAGTCCTCCGGCTGACGCTTGCGATAACCGCCGGGCGCATAGCCCCCGCTGGCCGAGGCTTTCTCTTGCGCCACTTTCACCGCCGCGAGGTCAGCCTCCGGCCCGCCGACTAGCAAGAGCGCTTCGATGGTCGCTTCAAAGTTCTTCTCGGAGATGTCCATGCTCATTGTGTCCCCTCAGCGCCACGGCCCGCCTGGTTGCCAATCGGCCCGGAATGCCGCGCCGCGAATGAAGGCTTGTAGCGGCGGAAGTAGAAAGTTCTGAAGCAACAGCCCCACCGTTTCAAAATCGCCCTCCGCCGTAGCCAGCCGATTTTTATTCAGGAAGGCGCGCCACATGGTCTGCCGCCGAGGGTCGCGGTAAAAATCATCCGTGAGGGCCAGCGGGATTTCGTCGGGGATGGGAGTTTGCCGACGCCGCAGGGTCGCGCCGATGGCGCTGGCGAGTTTCGCGCCATTGAAAGCGAACTGCCCTGCCAAAAGCGAAAGGTCGTAGAAGTCTTTCATGCGGCTATTGATTGGCCCCAGGCGGAGCATGGCTTCCAGTTTTTCGGCGACCACGCTCTCGCGCGGGTAAGCGAGAATGTGCGGGCGCGGCGAGTCTAGCAGGGCCGGGAAAGTCAGCGGGGCAGGCGTCACTGCATCGCCATAGCCAATGTCCAGTTGCAAATTGATACGCGCTTCGCCCAATGTCACGCGCAAGTGCACCCGCTGGCCTCCATACTGCTGGTCTTCGCGGATGTCGTCCACGGTGATGGTTTTGGGATGAAAGACCAGACCATCCGGCTCGACTTCCAAAAGAGACAATGCCTCGAAGACGGTTTTCAACGCCACTGGGTCTGGATTGCCCTGCCCGAGAAAATCCACGTCGCGCGTAGGGCGCGGCGACCAGCCTTCCCACGCGATGAAGAGCATCGCCCCTTTGAGCACGAACCGCTCACGATAGGCCGATTGGCCGAGCCGGTAGAGCAAACGCTCGATGGCGTAGCGCGTGAGCATGAGTTGGAAGTCCATGCCCTCGCGCGCGCTCCGGTTGAGCAGGCGGGCGCGCACCGAGGTCGCGCGGTCTTTGGTCTCGCGCTCCGTCACGTCAGCGTCTCCAGATACGGGCGCATGACGTTGGCGACGCGACACAAGCGGGCCGCTTGCCACAGTTCGTCCATTGTAAAACGCCGCTCGCGCCAGCCTTCACGTAGAGCCTCCAGCGCCACGTCGCCGCCGATTTTGTTGCGATACTTGAAACAATCGGCCACGGTTTTGGCGGAGGTGGTGACCCGCACACTCACGCCTTCGATAAGATGCGACCTGTGCCCTTGCCGCAGACCAGCCCCCGAAAAGCGGACAATGCGCACAGGCAAATCGCTCGCGGCGGGTAGCCAGGCTTTGCGGTCGAGAGCCACCCAAACTTCGCTCGGCGCTTGGGTGGTGAAGCCATGAAAACTCAGGGCCGAGAGGAGGCAGATTATCCCGCTGGGCAGGCGCTTGCCGACTTGCGCCAGTGTGTGATGCTCACTCACCGAGGCCCCAGCTAGGCGATACAGCCCTCGGCCTACTCGTTCGATTTTTCCGGCTTCACACAGCCGCATCAAATAGGCGCGTGGAATGCCGCGCTCTTGCAAATCGCGCGACCGGAGCAGGGTTTGCTCTCTGGCCAGCGCCAGTACTTGGTCGCTACGTGATAGGGATTGTTTCGGTTTAGCGATGTTACGTTTTCTCGGCATATATTTATATCTGCCGATGATTTGTAACACCGTTGCTTTTCAACGTCAAGCGCTATCCCCAATGCCGGGTCGCAGAGCGCGCCAGCATTACAACCAGCCTTGCTCGCGGAGACGTTCCCAGGAGGCTTGAATGTGGCGGGGTTGAAAGCGAGCGCGTTTGTGTTCGCTCCACGCGTGAACGTCACTGACCGCCGCCTCGGGGTCAGTCTTGGCCGCCGGGTCTTCTTGAGCGACCCAATGCACGGTCGCTAACAGTTCCATGCCGTAAGGCGTTTCAAAGCCGTGAATCAGTTGACCCACGCGCTCTATGTGGGCCACGGTATCCGGCAGGTTGTTCAGAAAGCGACGGGCTTCGGCGGCGGCTTCGGACACGAGCCAGATGGAAGGGCTGCGGCTACGGTCACCATAGCCTCGGATGAAGTGGCCTTCCATGGGTTGCAGAACATGATTGAGGGTTTCGGTGTAAGGCCCGTAAGGCCCCTTAATGAAGTTCAGTTTGAGAGGCTCGCCAGCTACCTGAGCAAAGTAGGCCAACTTTTGAACTTCCAACATCGAAAGCCGATACATGGGCGTCATGTATTGTTCAAATAGAGCCAATAACACAGCCCGGCCTAGCGTCATGTTCGGTTTTTTGGTCGCAACCTTCATCGTCTCGGCTTCGGGAGCGCCCAATGGTTTATACAACTGCACTTCAACTCTTGTCAGAGGGGCAAAAGCCTGCTCAATCAGGTGGCGCACCTCCGCCCAGCCGAGGCCGCCACTGCCAGCGCCGAGGGGAGGAATGGCAATGGACTTAATATTGCGCTGAGTCACTTCTGCAACCAACGCCTTCAAGCCGGACTCGATATTCTCGATGCGTGAATTTTCTTTCCAGTGATGTTTGGTGGGAAAGTTGATGATATAGCGGGGGTTAATCATCTGCCCGGTGTCGTACACCAACACCTGGCCCAGTTGCACCTGACCATGTTCGCAAGCCGTCCGGTAGAAAGCGTAGTTCTGCGGGAATGCCTGTTTGAACTGCAAGGCAATTCCTTTGCCCATTACACCCACGCAATTAACCGTATTGACCAGCGCTTCCGCTTGGGATTCGAGGAGGTTACCCGTTGTCAGTTGAATCATGCCGCCCACCGCACGCTAATAATAATACCAATCCTTTCTCAAGGCTACTGCGGGGCGGTGCGCCTGGCTGGCCAAGAGGCGCGTCACCTTCTCCGCAATCTCAGATTCCATGACGCCGATTTCGTCAACCATCGTCCACGGCACGCTCTCGTGAACTAGAAATTCGGCATTGCGTCGGCGCAGACGGTCGCCGTCTTCTACGGTATCGTGCCAGTAGTGAGCGCGCATGATTTGCCAGTCAACTTTATCGAGGTCGGTCAAGGCGTTGTAAAACGTGGTATAGGCTTTGATGGCGTGACCGTCGGTGAAGACGAATGGCAAGCCGTCGGTTTGCACGGCCTCGGCGGTAGAGACGAGATGGAGAATGGGGAATTGGCCATCGGTGTATCCCTCTACATTGCCGCGGTGGATGACGTACAGCATCGGCGAGCGCGGCGCAAAATAGAACGGGACGTAATCGTGCAAGACGCCACCAGGCGGCAAGGGCACGCGAGTGGCGGCGCGGCGGTCTTGGATGGTTTGGTGAGCAATATTGATGTGCTGAATGCCCAATTGCGCCCGTTGCGAGTTGCAGTATAGCCGCCCATGTTGCAGGATGAGGGGCAGGTTGTTCAGATGGGTGATGTGATAAATGGGCGTTGGCACGTCACACCCTTATTTTCTCTGTCACTGCCGCCGGTATTCGCGCAGTCGCCGTCGCAAGGCGCAGTAGACCAAGGGCCGGGGTTTACGCCCGCGCGTAGGGCTGAAAAGTCTGCAAGGCGCTGATGACGCTGTAGTGTTTGGTGTTGAACGTGGCTAATTGCCCGCCGAGGCCGACCACGGTTTCCGCAATGAGCGCATCGAGCAAGCCCAAGTTGTGGCTGAGATGGTAGGCGACAAAATCGTCGAAACGAGGCCGGGCAGTCCGACCGGCGTCTCGCCGAGCGCCGCGAGCCAGTCCACCGCCGCCGGGTAGCGGCGCAAAACGTCCACCATCACGTCGGTGTCAAGCAACAGCATTGGTCAGCCCTCGCCGCTCGACCTGCTGGCGCAGTTGACGGGCGAAAGTCACGCTGTCGCCGATGTCGTCCCGGTCGGCCCACACGCCGACGAGGCCCGATTGCAACAGGGCGCGCGCCGTCAGCGGCGCGGGTTGAGCCGGGGCCGGGGACGCGCGCTGTTGCAGGTAGCCGATGAAGTCCAGCACTTCCGGCCAACGGCCCGGCTCTAATCCATGCAGCGCGTTCAGGATTTGCTTTTCGTCCACGAATGAGATGGTCATGGCCTTGCTCCTTTCCGTGTTTATTCTACCTCACCCCCGGCCCCTCCCCGCTCCGCTTTGCTTCGGGGGAGGGGGCTGGGGGATGAGGCCACGTCAATCTTCCCCGTCACTGCCTCGACGGATTGTTTTCATCTTCCGCCCACTGCCGGGGGTTGTCGCCAATGTATTGGCGAATGCGATTCAGGGCGGCCTCGTCACGGAGGATGTGTTCGTAGTAATTACGTTGCCACACGGGCCCGCCCGGCGTGTTGCGTATCCGGTTGATTTTGCGCGTGGAGACTGATTTGAAGTTTTGTACGATGGCCGACAACGAACCGGGTTGTGTGCCGTCCTGTCGGGGCGAAGCATCCGTCGGCAATGGTTCCGGCTTTTTCGGCGCAGGGTGAGGCGGGTTGGGCGAAGCAATCGCCAGCCGAGGGGTTGTTGAAGCCGGGCTGTCATAGGCGACTGCTTCGCCCCTACGCTGGTCGCCAATGACAATGATGCCGTGCAAATGATTGGGCATGATGATCCAGGCTTCCAACGTCACGCCGGGAAAATGGCGCGGGATGGATTGCCAAATGGTCGCCACGATCTGCCCGGCAACGTTCAGGCGCATTTTGTTGCCCATCACCTCCCCAAACAGGCATTCGCGGTGTTGGGCGCAGAGGGTGACAAAATACGTCCCGGCCCACGCATAGTCGTATCCGCGCAGACGGATGGAACGCCGATGATGTTTAGCCGGATCGTAGGTCATGGTCGGTGGTTGGTAGGGGCGAAGCATCCGCCCCCCGAACGCCGGAACTACCCGAGCTGCAACGGGCGGATGCTTCGCCCTTACGGTTTACGGCCCGAAGACCGCCCGCACATCAATCTTCCCCGTCACTGCCGCCGCAATCAGCGCCGCCCGGTATTCGCGCAGTCGCTCGAT
>Ga0315281_10015268_pt1 | contig 10303 bp, 5 predicted proteins | sample YL17G07_0_MG_FD_204540 | JGI IMG/M metagenome (GOLD analysis project Ga0315281, IMG submission 204540) | Sediment microbial communities from Yellowstone Lake, YNP, Wyoming, USA - YL17G07_0 | ecosystem: Environmental > Aquatic > Freshwater > Lake > Sediment | place: USA: Wyoming | collected...
CACCATCTCGGCAATGAGTTGCTCTATAAAAGTACGAAAACTTCGCGCGAATATCAATTTGAGAGGATTGAGGGCGGTGGTACGTTCCGGTCCACTACCTGCTTCCCACGCTCTGCGTGGAAAGCACCGTCAACGCTTTGTGCGTAGTGCAACTGGGAATTTTCAACGAATTCATGCTTGCTCCATTCATAATTCTGTTCCCGCCATTGTAACTGTACATAAGCTTTCTTACCTTCACCATGAGATATGGACAAGCGAACTTATCTAATATTGCTTCTCACTATTGCGTTGCTCGGATGCGACAAAGGGATTTCTCCCAGCGACACGCCCGAGGTAAAACCGGGGTTTGGCGGAACGATCACGTTTGTTAGTCCTCCGCCTCCTCGTGATAGTCTGATCCAATTACGAATAATCGCCGTACCCTATTATCCCATCGATACGGTCGTTGAAACGTTAATTCAAAAAATTGTGCAGGGCGTAATTCCATTTAGCGATACATTACAACTATCAAGCATCGATTCGGGCAAAACCCAGCGCTACGAATTTATTATTTCGCCGGGTGAATACAAATATGTGGCTGTTGTTCAGCAATATGGATTGCTATTGTATGAGGAATGGAGAGTAATCAGCATCTATGGTTTTTCACAATCGACGCCGTTTCCGCGTCCTGTTACGGTTGCCGTAGACAAATTTCAAACAGGAATAGATTTTATTGTGGATTTCAAAAACCTTCCGCCGCAGCCTTTCAAGAGATAACATGAAATCACTCGGATGGATACTATTTGCTGCACTGGGGAGTGCAGTGTACGGCCAGCAAGGTGGAGGAACGATTACCGGCGTCATCACTTCGTCCGAAGATGCATCGCCCCTTATTGGTGCGACAGTTGTTGTTCAAAATACAACACGCGGAACTTCTTGCGATGCAAGCGGCAAATTTGTTTTGAGAAACATTCCGGAAGGGAGCTATGCCGTCGTTGTCTCGATGGTCGGCTTTCATCGAAGGGTCGTTGAACGCGTTGAAGTGAGATCGAATGAAGAAACATCGCTCCCCATCCAGCTCGTCCTGGCTCCAATTCAAACAGATGCAGTTGTTGTTACATCAAGCAAACGAGAGCAAACACTCGAAGAAGTTCCCGTCAGCATGAGCATTGTTAACGCTCAGTTGCTGGAATATCGCAGCACAATCGCTGTCGATGATGCTCTCCGTTATGTGCCCGGTGTGAACGTGACTCAATCGCAAGTGAATATTCGTGGCTCCACCGGATACAGCAGAGGTGTTGGAAGCAGAGTTCTGCTTTTAATCGACGGGTTGCCGCTGCTTGCGGGTGATACCGGCGAGCCAATTTTTGAATCAATTCCCGTTTTTCAAATCGATCGAATTGAAGTTGTCAAAGGGGCAGGTTCTGCCCTGTACGGCACGAGCGCCTTGGGCGGTGTAATTAACGTGTTGACGAAGGAAATTCCGGAACATCCCGAAACTCGCTGGCGGCTGTATTCGAAGGCATACGATTCCCCGCCGTATGAATCATGGAAATGGAGCACCAAGTTGCGGGCGTTGAATGCGCAGTATCTTAGTCATTCGGAGCGTATCGGCGATGTGAGTTTCATTCTTGCCGGCTCGCGTCTATTCGACGACAGCTACCGCGAAGCCGATTGGACGCGGCGGTACAACGGTTACGCAAAAATAAAATATGATCTTTCGCCCTTCCAGAGTCTGGCCGTGTCGTCGAGCATACTCTGGCAGCATCGTGGAGATTATCTCTGGTGGAAAGGTGTAAAAGATGCGTTGCGTCCGGCAGATTCACAATTGAATTTTAGCGTGACATCGTTCCGGATTAACAGTTCAGTACTGTTTAAACATTTTGTCAGTGAGAAATTCACTTATGAACTGAAAGCGATTCACTACCACGGCAATTGGCGCGAAGACAGTTTGAACGTAGCTCTCGCAAACAAATCGACATCGGATGTTCTTTCAACCGAAGTTCAGGCAAACTATTCACTCGATGAGCTGAATAATATCACACTGGGTGCTGGTGTCAACTCCGACAATGTCTCATCGGATATTTTTGGGGCACACGGAGGTCTTGGCGGTGCACTCTATGCGCAAGATGAGTCACAATTGTCAAAAAGGTTGAAGGCGACGCTCGGAGTCCGGTTCGACTATCAGATGGTTCAATCGTTGCCCTCTAATCAACAGATCAATCCAAAGCTGGGATTGAATTACCAGGCGGACGAAAAGACATCGCTTCGTGCCTCTGTCGGTCGTGGATTTCGCGCCCCGTCAATTGCAGAATTGTTCGTCTCGACGAATGTTGCAACGAGTGCTGTTGCTATAGTGCCAAGCACCGATTTGAAGGCAGAACACAGTTGGTCGTTTGAAATTGGCGGAACCACGAGTCTAGGAGAGAACGCGCTATGGGATGTTGCGCTTTTCCAAAGCGATTTCTCGGATCTGATTGAAGCCGGTATCGAGTTCGATTCTACACGAAAATCTCCAGTCATCCGGTTCCGAAATGTGACCCGAGCACGCGTACAAGGATGCGAGAGCAACATTCGAACAGTGTTGTTCGATCAGTTGATTTCACTCGACGTGAACTATACGTATTCGTGGCCGTACGACGTGAACAAAAAGTCAGTTCTGCGATTCCGCCCGCGGCATGTTGCCAGCGTCAATGCTGTTGCATCGTACAAGGAATTAATGTTCGGCACTGATGTGAGATACATCAGTCGGGTTGATGCAATAGACGATGATCTGGTTCGATTAGCCCCGATCATAGATGGGGATTTGCGTGTGCCGGTCTATGTCGTTGATGTGAGAGCGAGCGGGCATTTTCATGAATTTGGCTTTCCGTTGAAGATAAACTTTCAGGTCAATAATTTGTTTCGGTACAGTTACATTGAGTTGATCGGGAATTTGGCGCCGCTCAGAAATTATGTTCTCAGTGTAGAAGGCATGTTCTAAGGGCAGATCCTAACAGACTATACTAGTGTGCCGTCTCGCAAGTACGTCGAATATTTTTCTTGTGGTTTTGCTTGAAAATCATTCAAATTCGCCATTCCACTGATAGGGACTTATTCAAGGTATTTCCGAGACGGCACACTAGAAGCCATCTCAAAAATGAATATCGTCATGCTGAACTTGGTTCAGCATCTCAGTACTTCAGAAATTTAGACCCTGAAACAAGTTCAGGGTGACGTCAAAGGGTTTTTGAGATAGCTTCTAATAAAAAAGGGACGCACGAGGCGTCCCTTTTTTAGCGTAAACAGCAAGGCTCGGACTAGAAACCTGAACCCCAAAGCGCATCGAAACTCTTCCACGCTTCAAGAGAAATTGACGGGGCAACTTTTGCTCCCGCTGCATATTTTCCGAGGGGCATCGGTATGCCGGGAATTTTTGAGATGTCCACATAGGGGACACTCATGCCGTATTTCGAATTCATAAGCTTAATGAACTCGTTGGCTACGATTGCATAGCCGCGCGACGATGGATGCACGCCGTCGAGACTAAATAATCCGCCTGAGATATAATCGGCAGTGTACTTTTCTCCGGCAATCGAATAGCCATTTGCCTTTATGTTGTTGAAGAAAGAGTATGCGTCGAATACACCTGCGTTGTCCAATGCGGCAACGGATCTGATTGTGGCATTGAATGTGTAGACATAATCGATTGCATTCGTCTGTTCACCCGCATCAAGCGTTAGTGCATCGGGCCACGGGTTTTGTGGATGGAACCCAAACGCTTGACTTGTGTCGATACCGGCTGGCAATGCAGGGTAGGCGTTGTCCTTGTACCACTTTCCAGTCTTCTGGCCGAGCAGCGTAGCATAAGCACTCCCTTTTAACGTGATCAACGGCGCGCTCGATTCGGTCAGCCGTGTGGAGTCGAATGCCAGTCCCGAGTTGCCATGCTTCTGATACCGCAGGTAGAGGCCCGCAGGGATACCCGCCGCCATTTTCGGTCCCACAGTAGTGAAGAATGGAATCGCACGAACATCTGGAATTGTGGCTACAAGTATTTTTGCGTTGGGAAGTGTAGCGCGCAACGTGTCGAGCGCCTGCTTATATAGAAACGCGAAAGTGGTTGTTGAAGTTGGCGAGGCTGGTTTTGTCCCGCCGGTTGTCGCAAAGCCGAGCACATCATTCGCTCCAAGCCAGAACGTCACGATGTCCGGAGTTTGCCCCGCAGCTTTCAATACGGCAACCTGACGGAACACACTCTTGCCGAGCAATGCGTTGGTTGTCCATCGGAGAATTGCATCACGCCCCAATGGCGCGGATTGGTACGTCCCAGTGGTGTCGATGAAACCGGCGAGTGGGATACCCGGAATTCCAAGATTGTCGTATGGGCGAGCCAACGTTGAATTTGTCGGAGATCCGGGTGTCGATCCTTTCGGGCCGATGACCGGATTTTTTGGGTCGGTGAAGCTAAGGATTTCATACCGCTGTGCTTTTCCCGTTAGCGGATCGGGAATGCCGGGGTCTGAGTAGATTGGTTGCTGAAACGCAGCCAGAGGAGCTCCTGCCGTCACCAACTGTTGCGCTATCATATTCGGATAGCTGTAGAGTTGAGCCGATTCGTACAGGCCGTTCGATTGGTAACCGGCGGTCAGACTATTACCAATCGCAACGTACTTCGTCACCGTAGTACCGCCCAACCCCGGTGTGGGTCCCGACGGTGCGGAATCCGTACACCCGCTGAGGAGTGCGCCAAGGAGAGCAGAGAGCGCAATAAACGAGATAATGATTTTTTTCATTGTCATCTCCAAAAGTTTATTTTTTTGATTTTTCAATTGTTCTCACTCGAGTCGGGCGTTAATAATTAATGCTAAGATTGACGCCGAGTAAATTAGCGGAGTTGTTGTACGTACCGTCGAAGTTGACTTCCGTGCCTGTCGCTTTCCGCTGGTCGAATTTCAGGAACATGTAGGCAGCATCGACAGAGAACTGCTCGTTGATTTTGTATCCGACGCCGAGGTTCATGCCGTTGCGATTCGCATCGGGCAATAGTGGTTCGACATATTTTGCCTTCACGGGTGAGCGGTCCAACAAGTATCCCGCGCGGAACTGAAAATCGCCCATTGTGTATTCACCGCCAAAACGAAGTATATAGGTGTTTCTATAATTCTTCGGCGATTCAGTTTTGGACCCGTCTTTCTTGAATTCAACAACAAGCTTATCGTACGACGACCAACCAATGTATTGATAGTCCGCTTCCACTTCGAGGTTTTCTATCGGTGTGTATGCAACGCCGACGAATGCCGTCGCCGGAAGCTCAAGCGATGCGCTTGCATCGCCGATTGGGTACACGCTCCGTGCCGGGTCGAAATTCGCGCTTCCAGTGGCATCGAGCTTCACTGAACTGCGATACGACGCACCCGCGGAGAGTTCTTTTGTTATCTTGTAGATTGCGCCGACATTGAATCCGTATCCCGTTCCAGAAAGGTCAATCGCCGCTTTCGCGTGCGGGTCGAACGGATCGCTGACAACGCGTCGTATCTTCACATCGCCGGTAACGATGTTAAATCCTGCGCCAACCGACATTTCTTCGTTCACTTTATACGCAACGGTCGGCGTAATGAAGAACGACATCAGATCAATCTTCGTTGAGATAAATTTTCCCGACCAATCCTCAGGCCATTCAGTGCCAAGTCCGAACGGATTGCTGACGCCAATACCGACATGAATCTGGTCGTTGATTTCATACGTTCCGTACAAATTTATCGGCGTGAAGGTTTGGTCTACCATCTTTGTTTCTTCGTTGGAATTATTCTGAAGCGGTCCGAAGAAGGAAGACTTTGGCATAATGAAGGTTGTGCCGAGATAAAACGAGCGCCCCTTCTGGAATCCAAGACCCGCCGGATTGAAGTACATTGCCGAGGCGTCCGACGCGCGTGCGGCAAAAGCGCCTCCTTGTGCCATCGCCCTCGCGCCATGCTCATTCAATTGGAAACCTCCTCCGACAGCAACTGCAGTACCAATCACCGCAACGATGCATAGGTACGATATGTGAAGGATAATTCTTTTCAAGGTAACCTCCTGTAGAAAAGTGTTTCGATAGGTTATTTATTCTTCTTTCTGATTATGCGGTATTATTTCATTTTCTGGCGCAGCGCTGACAAAGGTGGCTCAAGTATAGCACTCTCACTTTTTAGATGCAAGCTTTTAAGATTACAAGATTGCAAGATTACAGGATTACAAGATTGCAGGATTATAGCCTTCCTAGCCCGAATCTTGCAATCTTGCAATTTTGCAATCTTGGAATTTATTTATCCTTAATCTTTTCCAACAAATCCTTTGCTTCCTTACGGAACTGATTATCATCCTCATCTTCCGTCGGCATCGCAGCTATTCTCGTGAGCTGTTCTTTCGCTTTATCGTATTCATCGAGCTCAGCGTAGGTGCGCGCAGCATCAAGCCGGTACATGATGAATGTCGGCCTTATGGCGATCGCTTTTTCGAAATTCGCACGGGCGTCTTCATAATTTGCCCAGCTTAAGCCAAGAGGCCAGCGTATCACTTTGGGTTTCTCACACAATTTGGCATGCGTGCGTGCCAGAACGTAGTATGCGGCGGGATTGTCTTTGTCGAGCTGGATCGCCTTCTCGCAATCGCCTTTCACTTGCTTCACCAGATCAATCGAATCCCAGACGCCTTTGAACAAGGCCACTCGCCCGTTGGCTATCGCACGCCTCGTGTAGCCCATCGCTTCGTTCGGATTTGCTTTTACCGCAAGCTCCGCAAAGTCCAACGCTTTCTGGTAGGTTTCCAATTGTTTTATTTTATCCTCTTTCGTGGCAGCCGGCTGATGCTCGCCGATGTCGACGTACGTCCGGCTGATGCGCCAAAGGACTTCGTAGTTGTTCGGTTCAACCCCGTATGCCTTCATGAATGCTTCAAGTGCCTTCTGATTTTCGAAGGATTTGGTGGAAAACGAATCACCGACTGCAATAATTGCAGAGGCGGTCTCTTTTTGCTGTGCTTGGAGGGGGAGAGAGTTAACGAGAGTCAGGAAAACTGCAACGAGGAAAATAAGGCGAGTACCATAGCGCATGATTTTCTACCTCCTTGTTGATGTTGTTAAAGAATTGCAAAATTACAAGATTGCAGGATTACAAAATTGTATGCCCCAATACCCCTTCATGCCAAAAGTTTCTGTGCTGTTATCTTGCAATCTTGTAATCCAGCAATCCCACAATTGTTTAATATTTCAATGCCGCAAAAATACGCAATCATTTCACGTTACGCAAACGGATTTCCAAAAAAATTTGCGACCTTGTTCCGAAGCTTCCCCTGCCCGGTTTTGCCCAAATAACCCAGGGATAACACAAAAATAACTTGCTTTTCTTCCCTTCAATGAAGATATTCCTTAGGAAATCACCACTAGAAAGCAGTCAAAAACGACTGCGCCTTTCGAGATACCAGGATGCTGCGAAGTCTTAATGCCCGCGTGAAAAAGGTACCAGCTGCGGTAAGACATGTTCGATCTGTCTTTGCCGCGAGCGCTTCTCGTGCTTCTGCCTCCGTCTAGCGTTGTACGGTTCGATTTGGTCGGCTATCAGATACGATGGTATTTTCTGCTGGCTGAAGGGCGTGGCATCTCACTTAAAGGAAGGCGGTCCCTCTTCAATAAGTACGACCGAGCGTGCAAGCAGGTGTCACAGTCTGATAATTCTGAGGATAGGATCTTGAATCTCAGCGTCCTAATTGGTAACCGTTCCATAACATAGTTTCTTTGATTCGTTCGCCTTCGTGTATTATATTGAGCATAGTGAGAAAACATGGCAATAAATGTCTCCAAGAAATCATCTTTTTCATAATTCAAAATAGAGGAGCTCTCTCATGAAAAGAACCTTTACAATTTTTGCACTTTTCCTACTGCTGCTATGTGCAAGCACGTGGGTATCGGCGCAAGTCCTTTTGACGGAAAATTTCAATTATACCACAGGCGACTCGCTTACCACTCACGGATGGGCAGCACATAGTGGCGCGGGGACCAATGTCGAGACGATAACTACCGGATTAACCTATACCGGATATATTGGCTCCGGCATCGGAGGCGCATCCACTTTGGCTACGACGGGCCAGGATGTTAATAGAACCTGGGTTAGTTATCCTAATGGCATAACTTCCGGTACCGTCTATTACTCTGTTCTGGTTAATCTGGACAGTGCACAGACTGCAGGCGATTATTTTTTTCATATCCACAAGAATAGCAGCACTTTCACGGCCAGATTATTTGCCAAGAAGGCCTTCACCAGCAACAATTTTGCCTTTGGCATAGCAAGGTCGAGCACGACAGCAAATATTGCCTATTCCGATTCAATATATTCGTTCGGTACAACATATTTGATCGTTGTAAAATATTCGATCATTGCCGGTGCGACGAATGACACTGTGGCGATGTGGATTAATCCGAATATTACAGGTACCGAACCGGCCCCAACCGTTTTGGAAACGAGCGCGGATAAAACAACGGCGGACGTAGATACCATCTATGGAGTCGCAATTCGCCAAGGAACTGCCGCAAACGCACCTAGAGGAAAGGTCGACGGCATCAGGGTTGTCAAATCGTGGAAAAGCCTCAACAACAAATTGGCCGTCCTTAGCAAAACCTCGATCAATTTTAGCAATATAACCCTCGGCACAAGCTCAACGGACTCAGTCATCATCAAAAACGATGATGCAACGTCGTTCAGTATTTCTTCGGTCACATCTGGTGCTGCAGTATTTGGAGTGTCGCCCACCAGTGCAACCATCGCAGCCGGCGCTTCACAGAAATTCGTCGTTACATATACTCCTGCCGCGACTGTGACAACTTCATCCGCGATCGCATTCATTAGCGACGCAGCATCGTCTCCGGATTCAGTATTCGTCACCGGCAACGCAATCCAGCCAGGCCTTACATTATCGAAGAAAACCTATAGTTTCGGCAATGTCTACAAAGACTCCACTGTTATTGACAGCACTACCGTTACGAATACGCTCGCGGCGAGCAATCTGGTCATCGATTCAGTGACATCGTCGAACGCTGTCTTCACCGTCGGTCCCGCGAGTGCGAATCTCGCTGTTTCAGCTTCGCAGAAATTTGGAGTATCCTTCAAGCCGACTGCGGGTGGGGTCGCCTCGTCATTCATTGTTTTTTATAATAACGGCGGCCTGCTAAGAGATACGCTCAGGGTATCCGGCAACGGGATTATCAAGGCCCCCCTCATATCGGTAACGCCGACACTAAGAGATTTCCACGGAGTTCTTGTCGGACGTTCCTGGAAGGACAGCGTAACGGTGAAGAACACCGGCTACGACTCCCTTTTCATTACAAACGTTGCTTCGACAGATCCCACCTTCACGGTGACGCCTACCTTAGCACGACTTGATTCACAAGCATCGAAGAAGTTTTTCATCACTTTCACGCCGACCGCGGTAGGGGCAAAATCTGCCACCATAGTTTTCACCAGCAACGCATCTGAAATAAGGGATACAGTCATCGGGACAGGTATGACATACGTAACGATTGCCGAGGCAAGGAAGGACGCCAACAGCGACCTGATCGCAGATCACTCGATCACCAAAGATACGCTTGCGATCTACGGAGTCATCACAACTCCAAATATGGGTGCTTCGGCCGGCCAGACATCGTTTTTTATGCAGGACTCGACCGGTGGTATCGATGCGTTCGCTTTTGGAGCAGCCCCTGTGACCTACTCGAAGGGCGATTCTGTCCTGGTTATCGGAACTGTAGCCCAATTCCGAGGTTTGGTTGAGTTTACTCCCGTTGCACTTGACACTTTGCACTTCCAAATCTTGAAGCACAACGCAACTCAGCCAAAGCCTAAACATCTGACACTTCACCAATTTGTTACCAATGCAGAAAGTTATGAAGGGCAATTGATCGACCTCGATACACTCTACAAGGCAACGGGTACTTGGCCTGCTACCGGCATTGGGAATGTCAGTGTATATCTGACGAATGCCTCTCATGCAGACACAGTGCAAATGTTCCTGGATATAGATGCGGGCATCGGCGGGTCGACGGAACCGGCATATCCAATCCATGTTGTTGGAATTGTAAGTCAGTTCTCCTCGGCTACAACAGTATACAACAACGGGTATGAAATAGCGCCGCGCGATTCGTTGGACATCACAAAAACAAAATTTGCACCAACGACAAAGATTTCCGAAGCCAGAAAAGACGCCAACAGCGACTTAATCCCGGATCATTCGGTAACTAAAGATACGCTTGCTGTGTACGGAGTGATTACTTCACCGAATTTTCAGCCGAGCCAAACGTCGTATTTCTTACAGG
>Ga0315281_10015269_pt1 | contig 10303 bp, 9 predicted proteins | sample YL17G07_0_MG_FD_204540 | JGI IMG/M metagenome (GOLD analysis project Ga0315281, IMG submission 204540) | Sediment microbial communities from Yellowstone Lake, YNP, Wyoming, USA - YL17G07_0 | ecosystem: Environmental > Aquatic > Freshwater > Lake > Sediment | place: USA: Wyoming | collected...
ACATTGGCGGCGTGGCTTTAAGCTGGCTGACTAATCTGCTTTACGGACAGAACATCACGGATGAACCGACATGTTATAAGCTTTTCAAGACGGATCTGCTAAAAAGCCTGCCCCTCGCCTGCTCGCGCTTCGAATTCTGCCCCGAGGTTACGGCTCTAGTAGCCAAGCAAGGCATCAAAATTCCAGAAGTCCCTATCGCCTACCACCCGCGCACCACGACCCAGGGCAAAAAAATTAACTGGCGCGATGGTTTGGAAGCCATTTGGACGCTGATTAAATTCCGTTTTGTCGGAATCGAAAAATCCACAGCACGCTGGTGCCTGGGACTGGCCTTGATTTTCGCGGCCCTGGTCGCGGTCTTTGATTTTTCAGTCGCTGGTCTTTACCAGCGCGACGGCGATACGACGAGCTATGTGAACATGATCAATTTCTTTGCCGGACGCCCGCTGGCCCAGGCAGACATCCCCTACCATCGTCTCATTAAGCCCATGTACGGCTTGATCGGCGCCGCGGCATCGCCCTTCGTCAGTCCGGAAAATACCATCTTGATTTTGAACCTGATATTTTATTTCGGCATCGTAACGATACTGTTCTTTTTGCTTAAGCGACACCTGAAATTCGCACCCTGGATGGCCACCCTTGGAACCGCCTGGTTTGCTTGCAGCTATCCCATGTTAAAAACCGGTTTCATGCTGATCACGGATTTGAGCGGCTGGTTCTTCACCCTGCTGACAGTCCTGATCGCCCTGGAAGCCGAAAACAAAAATCGCGACAGCCTCTTATTTATCGCAGGCTTATCTTCGGCTGTCGGCTTAATCGGCAAAGAGACCGGCTCCATGGGCATGCTTTTTGTTTTTTTCTTTTACCTGCTCCAGGTCCGTAAGGCGGGCTGGGCACGAACGGTCAAACGATGGTTTTTTGCCGGCCTGCCGTTCGTGCTCATAACCGCAGCCGTGCAGTATGGAATTTTTGCGGCCTGGCACTATTCTTATTATGACTGGATGTTCAGAACAGCGGACATAACATCCAATCAATTGCGCCTGCCTATCTATTTTATCGGCACCCAAATCGCGGCCTTTCACGTGCTCTGGATATATTTTTTCTTGGGTTTGTTACAGATCCGCAAACAGCAAGGATGGAAAGTTCTGATTTCCCTCGTTCCTGTCGGCCTCTCGACATATATTTGGATCATATACCTGGTCCGCATATTATTTTTCCAGTTTGTTTTCATTATTCCATTTTCATTGCTTGGCTGGGAAACGATTAGCAACAGGATGATTAAGCATAAATTCAGTAAAATGCTACTATCCGCTATTTTGCCGCAGGCATTGAGCATTGCTTTATTTTTATTTTTCGGCCAAAATAATGCATTCAAATTGCTTCACTTGGCGAGATAGCTTGGTGTGCGGCCGTTCTTGCTTCAACTGGACGCTCGGCGCTCTTCAATATAAGATTGGTTGGTATGCCAAACATAGCCATAATGGGCACCGGAATGGTGGGCGGAGCCTTGGACCGCTACTTTAAGAGTGTCAACGTCGAAGCCGGCTTGTTCGATCCACCAAAGGGCCTTTCTGATACGGATCTGCTCGTCCGCGCCGAAGTTGTTTTTATCGCCGTGCCCACGCCATATTATCTGGACGGCTCCGGTTTTGACGATTCTTTTTTGCATCAAGCGATCCAAACAATTCCCAGCACAGGCAAAACCATCGTAATCAAATCGACAGTCACGCCGGGAACGACGGACAATTTGCAAGCCAGATATCCTGACCATCGTTTTTTGTTCAGCCCCGAGTTCCTGACCGAAATCACAGCCGATTTTGACATGCAGCATCCCAACCGGCAGATCATCGGCTATACGCCGCAAAGCCGCCGCGATGCTGAGATGGTCATGGGCATGTTGCCGCGCGCGCCGTTTGAAAAAGTCGTGACCGCCAAAACTGCCGAGCTGATCAAGTATTTCGCCAACGCTTTCTACGCGCTCAAAGTCACTTACGCAAACCAGATGTACGACCTGTGCCAAAAACTTGGCGTTGATTACGAGCATCTGCGCGAGTGTTCGGTCGTTGAACCGTGGATCGGAAAAAACCATCTGGAAATTTTTCACAAAGGCTATCGCGGTTATGGCGGCAAGTGTTTGCCCAAGGACACGCGCGCCATCATCCAGCTGGGCGACACGCTGGGCGCGGACATGACGGTGCTCAAAGCCGCGGAAGAGTTCAACAACAAACTGACCGCAGGCCAGGGCCTGGACATCCAGTGGCGCGAAGGGTCGCCTAAAAAACCTTGATCAAAAACTTATCGCTATGCGCATCGCTTACGTGCACAACATGCGCTTTCCGACCGAAAAAGCGCATGGCTACCAAATCGCCAAGATGTGCGAGGCTTTTGCCGACAACGGATACGACGTGCAACTAATAATTCCGAATCGCCGAACGGACATCAAAGAAACGGCTTTTGAATATTACGGCGTAAAAAACATTTTCAAAGTGACGCGACTCAATATTATCGACGCCCTGGCCTGGCACTGGATGCCGCGCACGCCGGCTTTCGCAATCGACAGCGCGTCGTTTTTTATCCGCTGCTGCCTAACTCCCCTGTCCAAAGACGCCGTCGTTTATACGCGGACTCCGGAATTGGCCTGGCTATTTGCCTGGCGCGGTTACCACACCGTCTTCGAATGCCACCAGCTACCTGAAAAATTCACAAGTATTTACGCCACCATGCTCCGTCGGACAGCGCTCATCGTCGCAATTACGCACGGTCTTAAGTCCGAGCTGGCGGTTGAGTTTAAGATTCCTGAAAATAAAATTCTGGTCGCGCCCGACGGCGTGGATCTGAAAACTTTTGACATCCAAATCAACAGGGACGAGGCAAAACGCAAACTTGGATTGCCGCTCGATAGAAAAGCCGTGGTTTACACCGGACAATTGATCGTCTGGAAAGGTGTGGACACTATGGCGCTGGCGGTCGACAAACTCGGCGCAGACGTTGACGCATATTTTGTCGGCGGCACTCCCGAAAGCATCGCCGACTTCCGTGGTAAATATCAAAATCCCCGCTTTACCAATATTCCAAACGTGTCGCGAGACACGGTGGCGCTATGGCTAAAAGCCGCGGACGTCCTGGTCATGCCCAACACTGCCAAAGACGCCATATCGGCGCGCCACACTTCACCGCTCAAACTTTTCGAGTACATGGCCAGTGGCACACCCATCGTGGCCAGCGATTTGCCGAGCGTGAGGGAGATATTGGATGAACGAATCGCATATTTTTTTAAGGCTGATGACGCATTATCTTTGGCCGCGGTTATCAAGACGGCTTTGGACGACCGCTATGCGGCACTCAAGTCAGAGAATGCAAAAAACGCGGTAAACGATTACACCTGGACAAAACGGGCTATCAATATTATCGACTCTTTCGACGCCCAGCTTAAGCATCGAATCATTTCTTAAATTGAGAATAATGTTCGAATAGCGGTTGCATGTCACCAATGTCATTCGCCTCTATAAAAGAGCATCCAGCTACCGGCTCAAGCGTTGCGTTGGTCTCTTTATAGATCACCCCGATCGGAATTTTTTTGTCTTCGCTCATCAAAGCCAACTGAAATGCAGCAGTTTTGTCGCCGCTGTCATGGCCTGACGCCCGGGCATCAACGACCCTGGACTGATAATAGGCATAGTCAAAATTTTTGTTGTAAACAACACAAGGCTGCAAAACGTCAATCAAAGCGAAACCGCGATATTGCATGGCTTCGGCAATCAAATCAGCCAACATTGGCACCATTCCCGCATAACCCCTGGCGACAAACCGACCACCGGCGGCCATGGCAAGCGCTAATGGATTAATGGGCACATACGGTGCGCCCTGAGGCGTCGAGGGCGTTATCCGACCCCGTTTGGCTGTGGGTGACGCCTGGCCCTTGGTAAGACCGTAAACGCCATTATTGCCGACTATGCAGACAATGGGCACATCAGCCCGGATGGCATGAATAAAATGCCCCATACCAATCCCATAAGTATCTCCATCTCCGGCCGTGACGATAACCTGCAAAGCGTCGTTAGCTCGTTTTATACCTACAGCTATGGGCAAAGGCCTGCCATGCAAGGTCACCAAACCATAAGTATCTGACCAGTAAGGTAAATTTGAACCGCAACCGATACCGCCAACCAAAACCGTCTGATTCGGATCGCGATCCAGCTTGGCCAAAGCCATCTTAATCGCTGCGTCAATTCCAAAATTCCCGCAACCCGGACACCAATTGGGTTGCACGTTCTTCCGTTTGTAATCCATCGCGTTTCTCATATGGCCGTCAAAATTCTTTTAATGCGCTCCGCGATCCGCTCGGGTGCGAATGGCCGACCCGAATAATCCAAAATTTTATCGACTATCTCATAACCCGTCTGCTCCCTTATCAATCCGCCCAATTGCGCACTAATGTTGCCTTCAATGAGTATGGGTCTCTTGGATTTGCTCAATAATTCATGAACCATGGGCTGCAATGGCCGCAAATATTTGATGTGCAGGATATTTGCCGTTACTCCATCATTCTTAAGCAGAACCGTTGCCTGACGCGCGGGGCCTAAAGTCGAACCCCAACACACAAGCGTCACTTCGGCGTCAGGAACGCCTTCCAGAGCAATCGCTGGCAAAGTTTTACTCAACGTCTCCATTTTACACATTCGTTTTTCGTTCATCTTGCTTACGTAGGCCGGATCTTCGGTAAAGTAACCGTCTTCTCCATGCTCATATGAACTGGCGGTATGCGAACCTCCAACCATGCCTGGAATGCTGCGCGGCGATATACCATCCGCAGAGATCTTATAACGTTGATAAACTTCTCCGATATCCAAATTATCATTCGTCGCCAGCAATCCCCTGTCGACGCTCAAGCCTCGTGTATCGGGTCTGGGCAGGTTTACGAAACTTTCAGCTAGATATTTTTCCATCAAAACCGTAACCGGACACTGGTACTTCTCGGCCATGTTGAAAGCTTCGAAAACCAAACCGAAAACTTCCTCATGCGTCCCGGGCGATAAAACGATGTGCGGAAAATCGCCCTGGCCGGCGTGCAGGACTTGGCGCAAGTCGCCCTGGCCCGTCCTGGTCGGCAATCCGGTTGAAGGGCCGGGACGCTGGACTTCAATAATGACAACCGGAACTTCCAGCATACCCGCCAAGCTAATTGCCTCGGTCATTAATGCATAACCGCCGCCCGATGTCGCAACCATTGAGCGCGCGCCTGCAAAACCCGCACCGATGGCCATATTGACAGCTGACAATTCGTCTTCGACATGATGTACCGACATCTTGTATTCCGCGGCGTGCTTGGCCAGAAAATGCAATATACTGGTACTAGGCGTCATGGGATAAGCGGAAAAAAATCTGCATCCGGCCTTGATCGCAGCCATGGCAGCCAGCATATTGCCCGAGGTGATCAGCAGCGGTTCAGTATGCGTCTGCGGAACTATTTTGAAGTCTCGTTGGTCTGTGGCGATCTTTTTGGCTTGTTCATAGCCGGCGCGCATGGCCAGAATATTCTTCTCGATTACATCGTCGCTCTTCTTACTAAAACGATTATTTATGGCCTTGACCACATTATCCTCATCCAAACCGATCATGCCGGCGATTACGCCCAAGCCGACCATATTACGCATCAGTTTCGTACCCCCTGTTGCCATGGCCAAATCATTGAACGGCACGGGATAAGCGCATCCTTTAAAAGATTCATCATTCAAGGTCCATATTTCGTCGTATATTAGACATCCATCCGGTTCCAGCGTTTGTAAATCTTGAGCCAATGTATCTTCATCCATGGCCAGAATGGCAGAAAAGCGGCTCGAGTGGCTAAACAAGGGTTCCAGGCTAATTAGGATCTGGAGTGTATTGTGGTAGCCCTGAATAACATTCTGTATTTCGTTATTAATATGAAAAAACCAGCCTGCAGACGAAACCGCCGAGGCTAAAATCTGCCCGGTCACATCCACGCCTTCTCCGGCCCTGCCGCCGATCAGAAGGTTGAAAGCTGGCCTCGATTTAATCATTTATTAAGTATAGCCAAACCGCCAGATATGTCAAAGGTTTCCGGCTATACGTTCAGATAAAAAAGAACTCTTGCTAACGGAATTCTGTAAACGTCGTAGAAAATTTAAGCAATACTAAGACAATGTTCTTATCACTTGATAGGCCTCGGCGTATTCACATCCCACCTCCATGCCCCGATACCGGGCCAGTATTCTGATGCCCTCAACCGAACGCGGATGAGGGTATTTTCTTAACTCGTCTTCGTATATTTTCATAATTTCAATTTTTCTTTCAATATTTTGAGAAATATCGACATATTCCGTAGGGCAAAAAACATGATGGGAATCTTTGATTTGCCATTCGGTTGAAGACAGGGTCTCAAAAGCTAAAATCTTTTTGACAAAAAATCCTGGTTGCGGACGACAAGCGGTCAATGTCGCTTGAAAAGTCAATTGATGGTCAATATTCAAATCTTGCGGATAATGGGTATAAATTATTTCCGGCTTTATTTTGTTTACAACATCTTCAATTTTTTTCGTGATGTCCAAAAGCGGGACTGAATCAAATTTATTATCCGGTAAATTCTCCAATATTACTTCTATAATCCCTAGTTCAGCAGCTACCCTTTTGGCCTGAGACCGTCTTTTCTGGATATCGGCATCTGGTTTTCTTGACGTCTCTCCATCACCCAATATCAATACGCTGACTTTATCATTATTACTCACGTGTTTTAGAATCGTTCCTCCGATGCCTAAAACCTCGTCATCCGGATGGGCAACGACAATTAATATTTTTTTTCCCATAAAACTTGTTATATCTTTTCGGTGCTTACGATCAAAAAGTTTCCTTTTTGTAAATCGCTCCTAAATATATCGATCGGAAAAAGCAGTATCTTCTCCAATAAAGTAGTATTACCATGCTCTTCAAAATATTTACGCAAACCAGGAAACAGCAAGCCCAAAAAAGAAAGATGCTCTCTGAAAGTAGACATCCTGATATTGTCAAATCCGTTATTCTCCAATAACATTCGAAGCTCTGCCGGTCTGATCAAATCTTCGTTTGGAGTCAGCAAGTTCCTCTTTCTTGCTATTCGCCAGTTCAAGCGTTGAAAATAATCATTGAAATTAGGTTCAATGGCTAATATTCGTCCTCCTTTCTTTAAAACGCGGCGACATTCACTGATGAGCTTTGCTTTTTCCGGAAAATGATGGATTACGCCACCGAAAAATATGATATCCGCGCTCTCATCCTGTATATTTAAGTTTTCAGCATCCCCGACTTCAAATTTTACATCCAAATCACCGGATGTTTCTCTAGCTAAATTATTCGCTTGCTCGATAAGCTCTGGCGATATATCAATCCCGATAACTTTTGCGCCTCGCAAACCTAATAAAATTGCGGAAATACCCGAAGCGCATCCCAAATCTAGTACTATTTTATCCTTTAGGTCTCCTAAAAAAATGTCGAATATGGAAGTATATTCTTCTTTATCAAGGGCGGCATAAATTCTTTTTTTGGCACAATCATCCCAAAACAATTGTTCAATGTTTTTATCCTGCTGCATATAATTATTTAAATTGATTTAACAATCCTTCTCTAGAGATATTGCCGTTCATCAAAATAGAACGGCTATTGTCACCACAATTAAAAAGCAGGTCAATTATACTCATATACGGAAGGAATTGTCCATAAAGTTGCGGGTATACCGGATGAGCATAATCCTGAAAATATATTTTTATTCCATTTTGTAAAAAATCCTCTTCCTTGGCATATTCCTTGCCCAAAGAACCAAATACATAAATGTCCGCTTTCAATTTTTTGCACATATCTAGCACTAACTCGGTTTTATGACCATTAAAGCACAATTCGGATGCTTTATGATACGCAATTTTTATCTGTAATTGATCTAAAAACCACTTTAACATATATTCATTTAAATCCGTTAGATATCGCCAATCCCTTTTGTATACATCTTCAAAAAAAGAAGCATATTTGTCAAAAAATGGAGCTTTTTTATAACTTAATAAAATTGATTTCCAGTGTTTTTTCCGCCAATCCGTTGAATTATTAATTTCAATTTCTCGTATTTTCTTATCTCGATAACCCTTATTTAAAACCGGAACGGTCAACCAAATCTCTCCATTTGATGTTTTAATTTTATTCCGGTTATTCCAATCTTTGACTTGATATTGGACATCGTCAAAATAACAATATGCATCACTTATAGCAATTTTTTGAAACAATCCAAGCCAAGGGAGATAAACCGGCTGATGAGCAGTAAGGACCATATCAAATTCACTTATTTCGAATATTTTTTAGATTGCGTTTTCTTATTGGCTATAATGATGTATTCATCATATTCAAAAAGTTTTTTTGGTTTATTATAAATTTCATGCAACGAATGCCTCATGACATTCTGAACATTGAAATTGACGTACAATTCCATCATTTCCTTGATATCAATAAAATGAGCTGCGCCCGCATTGTAAAAACAGCTTTCTTTAGGAAATTGGCCGTAGGTGTTTGGTTCGATCGCTTTCCCAAGTCCCCTATCGTAATGATCGGAATTATATATGAAATTGATCAAGGACCCCCTATTATTTAAAGTACGATGGATTTCTTTGACCGTTTTTTTAATATTTTTCCAGCGATTAGAGTAAAGACTTTCCCGGTCAATTACCAAATCAAAAAAATTTTCTTCATACGGCAGTCGAAAAAAATCGCCTTGAGAAAAATTTGCTTTCAGATCCAATTCTTTGAATCGGCTTCGGCAAACTGCAATTGCCGATTTTGAACCGTCTATACCATATACATCAAAACCGTTTTCAGCCAAAAACTTAGAATTATTACCCGCTCCGCATCCTAAATCCAAAATTCTAATTTTATTTCTTTGTTCTTTTGGTATTTTGAAAAATAATCTCGCTACCAAAGACACCACGATGTCATAAGGATAAACATTTAATTGTTTCCTCAAAGAATATATATTTCTTTCCCAAGTTGTATCAAAACTTTTTTTACTCATAGTTTATGGCAAATTATAAACAGCTCTAAAACGGATTTAATCCTACTGATTTCCGAAATCTCAAGCGAAGGGAAGATTGGAAGCGATAGGGTTGTTTTCGATATGCGTTCGCTTACTGGAAACCCTTTCTTGTCTATTTTAAGATAGCGATGAAGGAGCTCGCGCGTCTCTATCGGGATAATCGTTTTTATCCCTTTTGTTTCAAAATATTGTTTCACTTTCAAGATTTTATCGCTACGAAGTAAAAAACGAAAAAAATTGTTTTTTTTGTCCTTCGAATCTACTGGCCACAGACAACTTTGGGGAATAATTTTTTTGTATTCTTCCGCAATGGCTTTTCTTCTTTTTAAAAACAAAGGGAGTTTTTTTAATTGCACTCTCCCCATGGCCGCCTGGATGTCTGACATCTGAATATTAAATCGCGGCCTATACTCCTTACGGCAATCGAACTCTCTATAATCCCTTATTATATTTAACAATTTTTTATTCTTGGAAAAAACCATCCCGCCGTTGCCGGTCGTTATGACCTTGGAGGCGTAAAAAGAGAACGTTGAAATCGCACCAAACGTCCCCAAATACTTGCCATTAAATTTAGAACCTAAAGCCTGTGCGCAATCCTCAATTATCGGCACTCTTAATTTTAAAAATTCATCCAAATCCGCAGGACAACCGAACGTATGTGTGATAATTATGGCTTTTGTTTTTTTGTTTAATTTTTTTACAGTTCCAGAGAAGGATATATTTAAACTTTTCTCATCTATGTCTACAAGAACGGGCAGCACTCCAGCCATAAAAACCGCATTGAGTACCGCCGTGCATGCATATGTCGGTAATATGATCTCATCTCCAGGTTTTACATCTAAGGAAATAAGCGCCAGAAATAGTGCGGAGGTGCCGTTGGAAACGGCAACGGCATGTGATGTTTTATCAAATAAAAAATCACTAAATTCGTCTTCGAATTTTTTTACCTGTTCCCCTTCAGCCACCCAGCCTGATTTTATTACTCTTTTTATTGCAACAGCCTCTTCAGATCCAATGCTGGGCTTATTATGCAAAATATTTTTCTTCATATCTCATCTACTGCTATCGGGAGACTTAAACATTTTCACTCCTATGTTTCTATTAATTTTCTTGGTAATTAGTGGGAAACGTAACCAAAATAGATTGATAATAATAACTTGAAAAGGTTCTCGCTGCGGTGATTGAATCGATACTCCACTTCTTTAAGATACATGGGAAAATGAAATTTGGAAACTCCGC
>Ga0315281_10015270_pt1 | contig 10302 bp, 10 predicted proteins | sample YL17G07_0_MG_FD_204540 | JGI IMG/M metagenome (GOLD analysis project Ga0315281, IMG submission 204540) | Sediment microbial communities from Yellowstone Lake, YNP, Wyoming, USA - YL17G07_0 | ecosystem: Environmental > Aquatic > Freshwater > Lake > Sediment | place: USA: Wyoming | collected...
AGCCCTTGGACTTGTAGCCCCCGAGAAGGCTGATGCTTGCTAGTCGGCCCGTGACGTAGTCGTGGATGAGATCATCGGGGGCCAGGCTGGTCTTGCGGAGCCAGGCGTCCTGGGTCCGGCCGTTCGCGAACTCGCGGGGCTCGCCCAGCCGCCACCCTAGCACGGTGTCCTCGATGAGGACGGCAAGCCGACCTGCGAAGACGACACCCTCCGGGACCAACTCGTACGGGAAGTTGGTGCCCCTGCGGACGCTGCCCGTGGCACGGTCGAGGCTTGCTGAATAGAGGTCATCCGCCGCGGCGTCGGCGTACAGGAACGGCACCCGCACGAAGCCCGGCATGCCCATGGCCCCCAGCAGATAGCAGCACGGGCAGATCTCAGCCGAGGGGTCACGGTCTGTGTATGCGCACAAGCCCTTCTTGAAGCGTCCAGTGTCGGCCAGGCGCTGCTCGTCGGCCGATGGCTTGGCCGCGGGGATACAGGGCTTGAATGCTTCCTGTCCGGCCGCCCACTGCCTCGCCGCAGCATCGTAGTACCGGTCGATGAGAAACGCCTCGAGCTGCGCGCGGAGGGCGCCCTTCAGGGTCGAGCCAGGAATGACTAGGCGGTCGCCCACCCGGCTGACCACGTTCTGCGCGGCGGAGAGAGGGTCGTCGGGGCCGCCTATTCGTATCGGCGCCTGCGTCGTGACTACCACGTCGAACAGCGTCTCTTTCTTCACGTGCGTGGCCTCCTGTGGTCTCCGCTCGATTCGCCATGCCGCGGCTCGAGTACTTGGAGCGACTTGATGATGAGGCGCCCGATGGCGCGGTTGCGCTGGATGCGCGGGCAGGTCTGGAGGAGCCGGATTACCTCCTTTAGCCCAGCGGCCTGGGCGCTCTCCCGCCGCTCTTCCCGCGTCGCCAGGAACACGTCGGCCACCCCAAACCCGTGGGTGGCGAGGATACCACCCACCGCGTCGAGGAAGTTCGCGCTATACCTCACTGTCTCGCCACGCTGCTTCCAGACGCGGTCCGAGCCCCGAATACGTTCGCACAGGATCTGGATGTCGTCCACCCGTGCATCCCTCCTCTTCTCGTCGCTGCAGGACTCTTCCAAGAGGAACGAGGGCGCGACCACCTTGCTCCCCTCGAAGAGGGATAGCACGTAGTCACCCGTGTACAGCGACGTAGGCTTGAACAGGTAACCGTAGATAGGCATCTGCACCTCGCGGATGCCGAATAGCTCCCGACAGTCGAGCGGGAGGCGCGTGTTGAGCGTACCCGCGGTGCTGGAGGCGCCGTCCGGCACGGTTCCGAGTCGCCGGAGGCGGCAGTGGCCGAATCCCTTGGAGCGCAGCCCACCCATGAACAGGTCGAATTCCTCGGGCAGGAGGTGGCCCGCCTCGTTGGCCAGCACGTACACGGAACCCCGCACTGCCCTGAGCACCTGCACTCGAAGGGGGAGCCTGCTGGTGTCACGCACACGGTCGCGAGGCCCATGGATGAGGTAGTCCAGCGCGTAGTGAGAGAGATGCCCGGCCGCGTGCAGGCCCTCCTCCCCGAAGGAGCGACGGAGGGCCCCGGTGATCTGGCTGTAGGGGATCGTGCGGACGCACGGCCGGAACCAGCCGGCCTGTAGGCGTTCGCCCATGCAGATGACGTCGCTCTGTAGCTCGTAGCGAAGGAACTCCACGGCTACGCCTCTTTGCCTCGCGGCTTGTAGCTACTCTGGATCTGGACCAGGGCCAGCAGGCCCTCGAAGTCAAGGCCCGGCCCGCCCTCTTGCCGCCACTGCAGGTGTCGGGCGATGGTCTGGTAGGCGCGGGTGTCCGGGTCGCCCGGCCTGCTGCGGTCGCGCCAGTGAAGGTCCGCGAGGTGGTCGGACTCGCGGGCGATGCCCGCGAGTCGATGCAGGGCGCTGGGGCGAAGGCGCTCGCCCCGGAGGGACAGCACATCCGCAAGCCGGTGGTGGCTCGTCCGGAGACGCCGGCCCCCAACCAGATCCACCTCCACGTCTGCCGTCGCCTCCCGTCCGAGGCGCCACACTTCGCCGAAGGGGAACCGAGGATCCGCCACGAGCAGCCTGACGAGGAGGGGGCAGTGGTCCGTGCTGAGGAAGGCGGGCATGAACTCCTCGACCTGCCTTTGGTAGACTTCGAGCACCTCCAATGCCTGCCCCAGCGCATCAAACCGCACGCAGTGTAGATTGGGTAGGACCTGCTGTACGTTGTCCTCTCCGAACCGACTCTCCAGCGCGGTGGCGAGGGCCGTCAGGAAGCGCCCGTAATCGTGGTGGAACTCGGCGAGAAGGCTGAAGCGGACCTCAGCGCCCCCTGGCGGGCGGGGGACCCCGAGGTGCGCCAGGTAACGGTCATAGAGCCCCTGCAAGCACGCGATGAGCCTCGGGACGGGCAGCTCCAGGAGCAGCCACCCGAGCCGCTCGGTGGCCGCGCTCTCTCCCCACGCGGCTAACTTGGGGAGGCGCGCCCCGCGCTGTCGATAGCCGTAGCAGTTTGTGCACAGGTCCTCCTCGGGGCCCTCACCGTCTGGACTGGCCCAAATGTGGGTCCCTGGAGCCATCCGGCAGATCTCGCAGATCGGTGGCCGGAGGCTGTGTGGGAGGGGGCCGTAGACCGTCCTCGCTGGCTCCTGCACTAAGCGCAGGAGCGACGCGCGAGCCGTCGGCGACGCGGCCCCTGGCCTGTTCATCCACTCCCACACCGTGCCACTAACGTCCCTGGTGCGAAGCCAGAAGCCCGCGTCCGCGAGCTGCGCCTCCAAGGCAGTCGCGCGGGGGGTGCCGGCCCAGACGGTCAGCAACTCGGTCCCGGCCGCGAACACAACATTGTCGGCGTAGTCCCGGGCGATTCTGGCCACGGTCTCCTCGAGCGCGACGAGCACGTTCAGGTCCCTGGCGCGGATGGGGCGCTGGGGAAACTCCACCTGCACGTGAGACACCGTTAGGGTCGTCCGCTCTGCAATCGACTGCCGGAGCCTCTGGTCGCCCCACGCGGGGTGCGGCCCACCAACACTCAAGTCCAGGACGCCGTCAAGGAGGCGGTGGAACTTCCCGGTCAGGTCCATGTGCGTGCGGAGACTGGTGACGTTCAGACCTCCGCCGGCGTTCTCAGCGCGGGCGTCGAGCTCCTCGCCGTAGCGGGCAGCGAACCCCTGCCAGTCGGGGTCCGTGGCAAGGAACGCCATCATGTCGGACTCACTCAGCGACGGGGCAGCTGCGGGGCTGCTCGTTGCCCATAGCCTATGGGTGCCATGCACGGCCTGAGCGGCGCCGTAGCTGTCGGGACGGGAGGATGCCGCCGCCAGACAGTCCGCGAAGTGGAGGCGAAGCGTCTCCGCGTCAATGGGATCGAAGTGGTGCAGCACGCCCTTCCAAGAGGCCGTGCTGGGGCCTCCGGCTGGGCGCCTGGATGCCCTATGGCTATGCGTGCCAGTGAGCTTGAGCACGTCGTGGAGCTCGGGGATGAGGTCGTTAGGCATAGTCGGACCCCCAAGTCAAGAACGTTCGCCGGCCGGTCGTGGGGCCATGTGGGGGCCGCGCGATCACGGTTTCGCCGGCCGTCACGACACAGCCATCGTCCCACTCGGACATTCGTCCCCCCCGGGTCGAGTATCCCTCGACTGCTCTGCGCTAGACACGCCCTCTATATCGCCTCGTGTATTCAACGGGCGGTTGCCCGCTCCTTCTTTGAGGGAGGGGAGATTTCCGGCGGACGTGATCGCCCGGCCAGTAACCGCCCGCGCCGTGCATTGATGCCGGAGCGGCATTCACTGCTCTTCCGACGGGCTTAAGTCACAGCTGGAGAGGCAAGATGTCTGTTTCAATGCCCGAGCGGCATTCACTTCCATCGCGACACCCGCAGCCGAAGGAGGCCGGCAGTGGCTAGGCGGTTTCAATGCCCGAGCGGCATTCACTTAGATCGCGACGCCACCCGAACGTGGAACTGGGCGACCTTGCCAGTTTCAGTGCCCGAGCGGCATTCACTTCGATCGCGACAACCACTGTTGGTACGGCGCGACGGTGCAGGGCCTGTTTCAATGCCCGAGCGGCATTCACTTCGATCGCGACACTCGGCCAAGCAAGCCGCGGACGATTTCCTTCAGTTTCAATGCCCGAGCGGCATTCACTGCTCTTCCGACTATCTCCTGGTATGCGCGGGGAAGGAGCAGCGCAAAAGTTTCAATGCCCGAGCGGCATTCACTGCTCTTCCGACCATGCTATGTGCAGCCTGACCCGTTGGAGCATATCGAAGTTTCAATGCCCGAGCGGCATTCACTGCTCTTCCGACGGGGACAAGCTTCACCAGAGGCGACAGCAGAGGACACCGTTTCAATGCCCGAGCGGCATTCACTTCGATCGCGACCCAAGGCGGCGTGGCTGGAAAGGGCGAGGGCGGTGGTGTCTCAATGCCCGAGCGGCATTCACTTCGATCGCGACCTCGCGGGGCCGGGCGGCGGAGTGTACACGATGGTGTCTCAATGCCCGAGCGGCATTCACTTCGATCGCGACCACGGTCCAGGCCAAGTACGTGAAGGTGCCCGTTGGGTCTCAATGCCCCAGCGGCATTCGCTCCAATCGCGACAAGGAGGCGAAATGACGATCACGCGCAAGCGGCTGTTTCAATGCCCGAGCGGCATTCGCTCCAATCGCGACGATGATTACGAAGTGATCGTCTGGCTGCGTTCGGTGTTTCAATGCCCGAGCGGCATTCACTTCGATCGCGACGTCGGCGATGTCACTACCGCCTCAAACTACGGCTGGTTTCAATGCCCGAGCGGCATTCACTTCGATCGCGACGAAAAGGCGCAGGGCGGAAAGGAGACGCGATGAAGCTTCAATGCCCGAGCGGCATTCACTTCGATCGCGACCCTCCGCCCGACTGCCCCTCAGGTTGCCCCTGGGGCTGTCTGGAAGGAGGTTTTCGACTCGCCCGGCGAAACCCCTCTCTTTCGCGCCCCGGCCGGGACCGCCCTGCGACGCCGCCCTACCAGAGCCAGCCAGGCGCCATATCGGGTCGGCGAATATCCCCTCATTCCCGCACCCGCTTCCGGTCCGCCGCCTTCTCTATGATGCGCACTCTGGTCTGACCCATGCCCCGCATGGTCTCGATCCCGGTGCCGGAGTAATAGCCGGAGCGGCAGAGCCCTTCGAGGGAGGCGCGCAGGCCGTGCAAGAGTGTCCGGGGCTTGAGGATCTCGAAGCTCACCTCCCCCACGAAGCCCACGAAGTGCCGGCCAGGGTCCAGGTCTCTCACAATCTCGGTGCGCCCGGAAAAGGCGGCGATCACCACATGCGAGTCGATCGCCGCCGCCACTGACTCGTCGATAGCGAATGGCGCGCAGCCCCAGCGACCCGCGCACAGGTTCCAGCGGTTCAGCCACCCCTTGAAGTAGGTCTCGGGGGAGGGCGCCAACACCGCCTTGCGATACGGCCCGGCGGCGTGATGAGCGGTCGGGGTCAGCAGCCGCACCATGATGCACGGCCGCTGGCAGACTTCATGGGAGATCAGATCCTCCCAGGCGATATCAGCTCGGCGCTCTGGCGGCGACGCCAGTTCGAAACGCTGTCGCCCCAGCCACACCTCTCCCTCCTGCGCCGCCGCCTCTTGCAGCAGCGGCGCCAACCGATCATCCAGCAGCGATGCCTCGAACCAGAACTGGCCGGCCGCCCCCTCCCCGGCCTGCAGCGGACTCAGGGAGTAGGGCTTGGGTTGGTTCTCGTCGTGCAGCGCGGTGGAGCGCCCAGGCTGGGTGCGCCCCACCCACTCAAGGACTAGAGCGCGCAGCCCGCTCATGTGCTGGAACGGCTGGGTCGGCGCATCCCCCCGCAGATGGAATCGCAGCTTGACGGGCATCGCCGCACCTATTCCCTAGGGGCCGATGCCTCGCCTGCTCCCTTATCCCCGAGTGCTGGCCGCACTGCTGCGCACGGAACTCATCGTGCTCGACGACTGGGGGGCGGCCGGGCTGGTCCCCGAGCAGTGCCGGGAACTGCTGGAGATCCTGGAAGATCGCTACCAGCGCCGCTCCACCCTGGTCGCCTCCCAACTGCCGGTCGCCAACTGGCACGAATGCCTGGGCGACCCCACCCTGGCCGACGCCATCCTGGACCGCCTGGTACACAACGCCCACACCATCACGCTGAAAGGGGAATCCATGAGAAAGCGTCACAAGCCCTTGCCGACGGACGGAAAAACAGGTACAAAAGAGACCAAGTGAACGGCCCCGCGTCGTCGCTTCGCTCCGACCAGAATGGGTGATCACTTTCAACCGGAACGCGCGGTCACTTTGCTTCGGAACGCGTGATCACTTTCGCCGGAATGCGCATCAAATGGGTTGCTTGACCTTGCTGTGATGCTTTGGGCCCATAGGCCACGATACCGATTGCTGGCCATGGACAGTTTGTGCTCAATACCTCCTTCAATGCCAGCAACGCAGTGCAGGGCAGACAGTACGCAGGCGCGGAACGAGGATTTCAGAGATGCCGGCAGTACCTGCGGCCCGGAAGCGCTCGTCTCATCGAAGTTGTCAGTCACTCGTGCCATCTCCTGCGATGTAGCGCTCCCGAGTCGCGGGACTTGCTGACATTCGAGCGGAGACGGAACATAGACGGGAGGCCTGCAAACCCTTCTGGACGCGCGCACAAGCGCTGCCGACTCCCTAGCGTTCATGTTGCTCGATGAAGTGATGCAGTGCGCCAGCCTCTGGGGATCCTGGTTCGGTTTGCAGGTAACGACGGAAGCAGTCCGCGGCTTCTGCTGGGTCCAAGTCTGCTAGTAGCTTCCCAAGAGTTAGGTTCGCTTCCGGCTGGCCGGGATCACGACGTAGAACCTTCCGTAGTTCCCGGATCGCCGCCCAAACTGCCCCCTGCTTCGCGAGGCAGACGGCAATATTCACCCGCGCAACGGGATCGCCTGGAGCGATGCTCAGTACCCGACGATAGACGCGGGCTGCGCCGTCGATATTGCCTTGTTTCGAGAGCGCGAATCCAAGTGTCTTCCACAATGATACGTCACTGGGATGCGATCTGAGCGCGCCCTCGGCAGCTTCTGCAGCTTCCTTGTACCTACCCTCGGACAGGAAGGCCTGGCTGAGGTTGTTCTCCGGGAGGCCGACTGCCGGATATGCCTTCGAAGCCGCGACGAATGCCTCGAGCGCTTGTTCTCGATCCCCCTGCTTCAGGAACAGCGCCCCCAACGTAGTGTAGACACGTGCCCTCGCCTCCGCCGCATCCGCCGCTCCCGCGGGTCTAGTGCGCACAAGCGGCTGTCCGGTCCTCAGAGGTGTCAGTTCAGCAGTATCGTCCATCTGCGGTAGCGGGTCGACGCGAGTCAGCCGCCGACACTCTCGGATCGCCTCTGCCACCTTGTTCTGCTCCGACAGCAGAACGACCAAGTTGTAGCGGGCCGCGAAGTGGTTGGGGTCTCCTGCTAGCGCCGCACGGTACTCATTCGCGGCTGAGTCCAGAGCGCCCTGCTCGCGAAGGAATTCACCAAACTCGAAGCGCAGGTCAACGTCCCGTGGCGCGAGTCGGACGGCGGACTCGAACTGGGTCCGTGCTCCCCTCGTGTCCTGACGCGACTCCAGCCATTCGGCCAACGCTCGGTGCGCGTCAGCATCCGTCGGTGCTATACCGACTGCCGCTCGGTATTCCCGCTCTGCTCCCGCGGCATCCCCGAGCATATCGCGAACCTGTGCCGACCTGATGTGCGGAAGGGCGTCCTCTGGCTGGAGCCTAGCCGCGACACGATACTGCTCCTCTGCGCGTTCGAGGCCGCCCACAGTGCTCAGTGCGATGCCGTAGTTGATCCGCGCGGCGAACGAGCGCGGGTTGAGGTCGGTTGCCGTCTCCAGCTCGCGCAGAGCCTCCTCGACCCGGATGCTCTGAAGCAGAGCGATGCCCAGATTAGTGTGGGGACCTGAATCATCCGGGTCTATGGCTATTGCCATCCGGAACTGCTGGGCCGCTTCGTTGAGTCGGTTGCTGAAGAGCAATACCCGACCCAGCTGGTTTCTTAGCAGCAACTCGTCCTTCCTCCCTGTCTTCATAGGGAGAGCCTGACGCAGATATGCTTCCGCCTTGGATAGGTACTGAGCACGTCTTCCTACAGACGAGCCGGCCTCATGCACGCAGCACTCCGCGGCCCAACGGATGACGGTGACCTTCCCGTTCAGCGGCTCGTTCTGCCACCATTCCGTTGTGTCGAGGAGCTTCTGAAAGAACCGGATCGCCGACGCATGATCACCGCGGTGGTGATGGACATAACCTAGGATGAAGCAGCCGAGTGCCAACGAGCGGAGACTGAGCTCCAGTGGCGCGATCTCAGAACTGACCTCAATCCCCTGTTCTCTGCAGAACGACAACTCTTGCAGTTCACCGTATCGCGGCACAACTCTGACGTAGTATTTCCTGGGCCCGTCCGGACTGGAACGGTGGAGCACCTTGCCGATCACGACCAGATCCGCCTTCGCTCTTACGGCTAGGTTACTCGCAGACCTCGAATCAGCGCCCTTCTCATCTGGGTCCACTATCGTCTTGGTGGTCCTAAGCTCGATGTGGCCGGATATGTCCGGCTGGGCGTGCAGCTGTTCCAGTACGGCGCTCTCCACCTCTTCTTGAGCATCCAGCCCGTCTAGGCTGATCCCCATCGGCCCCTTACTGTCGTGGAATCGACAGATCAGGATGTTCACCGAGTGTTCATCTGGTGGAAAGCATGGCAGATGATAGGCCGTTCCCCATATGATCGTTGTGCTAAGGGCCGATCCCACAACCAAGCCGAGGGTAGCCTTCACCCGCGTCCACTTCCGTGCCAGGGATACATGGCGCCGGCTGAAGACAGGGGCCATCTCTGGGTGGTGAAGACCGGTCCTTCGTTGTGGGTCTTGTGCTATCCAGAAGATCAGCGCAGTAACATAACCAAGGAGTGCAAGGGCACCGCACAGCGAACACGTGAGCCCGAGCCACATGTTGGTACTCGCGACAAGCCATACGGCACGAGCGAAAACCCGAAGATCCTCGCTCGTAGCGTATGCCGAGATCGCTGCGGCCAAGGCGACGAGGCCGTACACCCCCAGGATGAGGAATGCTCTCGCCCAATCACGCCGGCGAAAGGAATTGGCAAGGCTCTCGAAGAACAGCCTCCGCATCGTTAGTCCTTCTCCAGTGAGCTCGGCGCGAGTACCAGCGAGCGGCTCCTGCCGAGAAGGCGGCCATCCGTGAGTACCTTCAGGATGTTTGCTAGTACGTCGAACCTCGAAGGTGCGAGTTGCCAGGCCACCCATGGCTCCGACGAGTGGCTCTTTGCCCTCCAGTAATACTCCGCCGCCAGGCGCCTGTAGCTATCCTCGGAGATCGTCTGCATACAGTCCCCCTTCTCACAGCTTCCCTTCGTTGCTCGGCGCCCAGTTACACCTACGCTTTCTCCACTCTTCGCTCAGCCAGGTGTATCATGGCCTCGCCTGGACTTGGTAACTGACCGCCGCAGACGGCCAGGCTGGCAGGCGCGGCGCAAGCCTCACACGGCCGTTTGTGGCGACAGAATGCGAGTCACGGGCCTACCCATCCACCTCCGCCCCCGACTCCTCCACTGGCTCCGTGACTGCATTCCGAAGCCATACCTGATCGAAGCCATCCTCCTTGTGCGCCTCGACCGTGACGTGGACGGTGCCAGCTGCGTCCGCCAAGTTGGCGAGTCCGTTCCACGCGGCGAAAAGCTGTTCCCGAGTGGCCCAGAAGCTGATGCGCACGGTGTCCGATGTCGCCAGCGGCGGAGATGGTGGCAACTCGACTTCGCCCTGAGCCACCGTGACTTGTGCCGGCGGGGACATCCGCCCTTCCTCATCGTGGGCGGTTACCAGTAGTCTGTTGACCGCGTCTGGCACCAGTCGGACCTCAATGCCGAACCGCCTCTCGGCCGGATTCATCCGGATCGAAACACTGTCGGCTCCACCCGTGACGGACACTAGCGCTCCCGCTTGTGCCGTTCCCGAGACCTGTATGGCAGTTCCCTCTGTACGGTCAGGCAGAGGGTCAAGGACCGGTGCAGGAAGCGTAACCGGCGGCGAGGGAATCGCCTGCGGCAGCATCAGGAACCCGTCGTCGAAGTCCACCTCGTCTTCCGACAGGACCTTCTCGAAGACGACCCGGTCATGTGCTATCGCGTACCTGCCGTCAGCGCCGAGTTCCGGCGCGCCGCGCCCCGTATACCCGAACATCCCATCCTTGACGCCGCTCGCAACTGCCTTCGACAGCGCGCTGCGATCCGTCAGCCGGGTGAACCCGAGGATGCTGAAGAAGGCATCC
>Ga0315281_10015271_pt1 | contig 10302 bp, 8 predicted proteins | sample YL17G07_0_MG_FD_204540 | JGI IMG/M metagenome (GOLD analysis project Ga0315281, IMG submission 204540) | Sediment microbial communities from Yellowstone Lake, YNP, Wyoming, USA - YL17G07_0 | ecosystem: Environmental > Aquatic > Freshwater > Lake > Sediment | place: USA: Wyoming | collected...
CGGGCTGAACCACCAGACTCACATGGGATCGTTTCAATTCCCGGGCTGCACATCGGTCGGGACCGGCACGCTGCAGGGAACAGTGAAAGACGGTTCGAACGCGGCGATTGCGGGCGCGACGGTCGCGCTTGGAAGCCGGATGGCGACCACGGACTCCGGCGGTAGTTACTCGTTCGCCGGTCTTCCCGCCGGCACGTACCCGAGCGTCACGGCCAGTTCACCTGGTTTCACCTCGGCGACATTCGCCAGCATCGTGGTGACCACCGGCGGATCGACGACGCAGAACTTCGTGCTGAGCACGGCGCCGTTGAGCAACTGCCTTACCGATACGTCGCAGGCGGACTTTCAGACCGGCGTGCTGACCAACTGCGATCCGACGAGCAGCCCCGGCGACGTCACGTTGCTGAATCCGATGGCCATCAACCAGCAGAACCTCACGGTCACGAACAGCGGATTCGGTTTCACCAATGCGTCATGGGCGGGCCAGACGTTCACGCCGACTGTGACCGGCAAGCTGACGAAAGTGGACCTCGATCTCTTCTGCAGCGGTTGCACCGGCACGACGCCGAACATCACCGTGTCAATCAGGGCGACCACCGGCGCGACGCCGGTGCCGACGGGCGCCGACCTCGCCACGGCGACGATTGCCGGATTCTCGAGCGGTGGGGGCGGCTACTTCACCGCGAACTTCGCAAGCCCCACGACGCTGACCGCCGGGACGAGGTACGCCGTGATCTTCCGGCCCGTGGCGAACCCCTCCGCTGGGATCTACGCGTACGTCTGCAGTTGCCTCGGTGGCGCCGGGACTGCCAACAGTAACCCGTACGCGAACGGCCAATTCGTCACGTCAGGGAACAGCGGCTCAACCTGGACCGCGGACCCCACGGTTGGCGGCCGCGATCTCGGCTTCGTCGCCTACATGCAGAGCGGCTTCGCCGCGTCGGGCACGTTCGTGTCGTCGGTCAAGGACGCGAACCCGCCGGTCGGCGGTTCGGCGGCGTGGACCACGCTCTCGTGGAATGCGTCGGTTCCCGCGAACACAACGCTGCGGTTCCAGGCGGCCGCCAGCAACAGCGTGAACGGGCCCTTCACCTTCGTCGGTCCCGACGGCACCGCCGGAACATTCTTCTCGAGCGGCGGATCGCTCGCGCAGTTCAACGGCAACCGCTACTTGAAATACGAAGCACTGCTGACGTCCACGGTCAACACCGTGACGCCGACGCTCAACGACGTGACGGTGTGCTTCGCCAATGTCCCGCCGCCGGCGGCGACGACGCTGGCGATCAGTCCGGCGTCCGGAGCGTATGGCGGCGTCACGACTTTGACGGCGACGCTCACGTCCGGCGGCACCGGCGTGAACGGCAAGTCCATCAGTTTCACGCTGAACGGGAACTCGGTGGGCAGCGCCTCGACCAGCGGGGGCGTGGCGACGCTTGCAGGTGTCAGCCTGGGGAGCATGACTCCCGGGACGTATCTCGGCGCCGTCGCGGCGAGCTTCGCGGGAGACTCGAGCTACGCGGCCAATAACGCGTCCAACAACCTGACCATCATCAAGGCGAACCAGACCATCAGCTTCGCCGCGCTCCCGGACAAGCTGCCGAGCGATCCGGACTTCACCGTGAGCGCGACCGCGACATCGAGCCTGACGGTCAGCTTTGCCGCGTCCGGCAACTGCACGATCAACGTGAACCTCGTGCACATCACCGGCGCGGGCTCCTGCACGATCACGGCGTCGCAGGCGGGCGACGCCAACTACAACGCGGCCCCGAATGTTCCTCAGACGTTCGCGATCACCATCAGCTCGCAGATGGTGGCGCAGGCGCTGCTGGCCGGCGCCAACCGGCTCGGTCCACCGCTCCAGCACGCCGATGGCGGCTGGTATTTCAAGGCGAACGCCACCAGCTGTGGCATCGCGGGGGCGCCGCCTCCGTCCTGCGACAACCTGTTCGGCATCAACGGGCTCGGCCTGCTCGAGGCGTATCGCCACAACACATCGAACGCGAACCTGCTCGTCTACGCGCGCGCCGCGGGCGACGCCCTGGTCGCGTTCTTCAACGCGGAGAATCCGCTCGCGCACAGCCGGCCGATCATGCAGGACGTCGAATTCCTCGGCGCGCTCTCGCAGACGTCCGGCGATGCGACGTACATGACGGTGGCCACCAACTGGTTCGCCGTCCTGGTGGGGGAGTACCCGTCGGCGGCGACGCGGGTCGACGCGATTTTCGCCTCCCGCAACAGTCAGGGATTCCGCACCTACGGCGCGTGGGACGCCTCCTCGCTGATTCGCGCAGCGCGCGCGGTCGGCAACGTGGCGTATGCGACGGCGGCCGCGACACGGATCGTCGAGCGCGAGGCCGATCGCGTCGAGGGCGGCGTGACGTTGCCCGGCTGGAAGTACACAAACCCCTTGAACGTGCCGGCGGACAATCCCACCGGCTACGACTACACACTCATCGCGGAGGGATCGCTGCTCGCCTCGATCTTCGATTTGCCGGGATTCCAGTCCAAGCGCGACGAGTACCGGACGTACTTGCTACAGCAGCAGGATCCCGAGGGCACGTGGGACGGCGGGGATCTGCAGATGACCGCCTACATCGTCAAGGGCCTGATCGCGCTCGGCGATGCGACCACAACCAACGCGGTCGCGAAGGCGGAATACTTCTTTGCGACCAACCAGCTGGCCAACGGCGGCTGGCCGTTCTCCATCGTCGGCGCGCTGCATGGCAATGAGTACACCGAGGTCGACTCGGAAGTGATGCAGGCGCTGAGCGCGCTCTACAACACGCCGGCCGGTTCAATGGTCACCACGCAGCCGTCGCCGCTGGCCGCGCTGCAGTTCTCGACAGTCACGACGGTCGGCACGACGACCGTGACGGCGATCGATCCGGCGACGACCGGTACTGTGCCCGCACAGTTCGCGCTGGCGACGTTCGGGTACGAGGCGTCGACCACGGCGGGCCTCGGCCAGGCCCCCGCCGACGGCATCAACGTCTGCCTGTGGGCGCCGACGATCACCGATCCGGTCGCGTTCGCCAACCTGCGCGTCATGCACAACGAAGGCGGCACGCTCGTCGATCGGACGATCGTGGCGCCGGATCCGCTCGCGCCGAACTTCGAGACGAAGATCGTCTGCGCGCGCGTGACGTCCCTCAGCCCGTTCGCGCTCGCCGTGTTTCACGCGACGCCGCCGACGATCACCGCGCCGACCGGGCGACTCACGGTGGAGGCGACAGGACCGTCCGGCGCCACGGTGACGTTCAACGCGTCAGCAGTCGATGCAGTGGACGGCGCGCTGCCGGTGACGTGCCTGCCGGCGTCCGGCTCGGTGTTCCCGCTGGGCAACACCGTCGTGCACTGCTCGGCGGCGAACGCCGCCGGAATGGCCGACACGGCCAGGTTTACCGTCAGGGTGCGGGACACGGTGGCGCCGGCGATCGTCAGCCTGACGCCGAGCGTGACAACACTCCCGCCGACGGGCACGATGGTGCCGGTGACGATCGCGGCCGTCGTGCACGACGTCGTGGACCTCGCGCCGGTCTGCACGGTGAGACGGGTGACCAGCAACGTGAGGGACGTCGATCACGACGGCGTCCGTGACTGGGCGATTACCGGCCCGCTGACCGTGTCGCTCGAAGCGGCCACGAGGAAGCATCGCGACCGCACCTACACGATTACGGTCAGGTGCACGGACGCCTCAGGCAACGCGTCGTTCGACAAGGCGGCGGTCGTCGTCTCGCATCTGCCGTGATCCGCGAGTCTCTGAAGGGGGCGTACATGAGAATCTGGATCGTGACCTGCGCGGTGTTGCTGACGGTCATCAACGGCCGCGCGCTCCATTCCTTGAAGGCGCAGTCCGCACCGGCGGTGGCCGCTGTTCCGGACCTCTCCGGCGTCTGGGATGGGTCGCGCCGATCGCATCCGACCAACAGCGCGACCGTGCCGTGGGCCCGAACGGTGCCCGAGGGGACGATCCTCCCTGACGGCACGCCGGCCGACAAGAACTACGTGTCGAATTTTCCGGTGCTGAACGAGAGAGCCCTGGCGTTCCAGAAGATATTCGACGAGCCGATCTCACCGAAATACGACTGCCAGCCGTCCACACCGCCGGCGCTCGAGTTCGATCCGTTCAATATGGAGCTCGTGCAGTGGCCGGATCGGGTCCTGCTTCGCTACGAGAAAGACGATCAGCTCCGTACGGTGTGGCTCGACGGACGTCAGCCCACGGCGCACGATTTCGGCATTCAAGGATTCTCGGTGGGGCACTACGAATCGAACGCGCTCCTGGTGGAAACCACCAACTACGTGTTCGACATCACCGGATTTGACGACTACAACGGGATTCCTTCGTCGCAGCAGAAAAAGGTGTCGGAGCGCTACTGGCGCAACGGCGACCAGCTGAAGGCCACGGTCACGGTCGAAGATCCGATGTTTCTGAGACAGCCGGCTTCGTACACCATGCGATGGTTGCCGGCGCCGAAAGGGTACAAGCTGAAAGCATACGACTGCGATCCAGAAGCGGCGCGGTTATCGGTGCAGTTCATTCCGCCGAGGTACAAATGAGGATTCTATTCACATCGGTGCTGGCCGTCGGATTCCTGGTGTGCGTGACGCCCGTGATGGCCCATCATTCGGCCGCGGCGGCGTACGACGAGACCAAGCGCGTGGAGGCGCAGGGGACCGTCACGAAAGTCCTCGTGAAGAACCCGCATTCGTGGGTGTTCCTCGAATCGTCCGACAACGGCCAGAAGATTCAGTGGCAGATCGAGATGGGCGGGGTGACGTCCATGGCCTGGACGAAGGACGGGCTCCCGATTGGCACCCCCGTCAAGGTCACCGGAAATCCGTCTCGAGCCCCGGGCACGCACGGCCTGACAGGCGCGGCGTTCGCGAAGATGGATGGGACGCCTCTTGGACCTCGCGCGGGGCGGGGTGAATATACGCCCCGGTGACGGACTTTGCCGCGTGGCTGCAGGACTCGGCGCTGGGGGTGTGGACGCGCGAGTCGCCTTCCATCTGGGCCTATCCGACCGTGCTGACGCTGCACACCGTGGGCCTCGGCGTGCTCGTCGGCGCGAACGCCGTGATTGACTTCAGGCTGCTCGGGTTCGCGCGCCGTCTGCCCATTCCCTCGCTGGCGCCGTTGTACCGTTTCATGTGGGCCGGCTTCGCCGTGAATGCGGTAACCGGTGTCATGCTCTTCGCCAGTGATGCGACGAAGAAGGCCACGCAGCCGGTCTTCTACATCAAGCTGGCGCTGATCGCCGTGGCGCTGGTGATCACCGCGATGATCCGAAAGACGGTGGTGGGCGGGCCGGCGCTTCACGACGCGGACCCGGGGCCAAGCCGGCGCCTGGCGGCAGTGTCGCTGCTGTTGTGGGCCGGAGCCATCGCCGCGGGGCGTCTGATGGCGTATCTCTGAGCGACGGACACCATGAACGGCTTTGTCGCCTGGTTGGAAAGCACGACGCTGTCGCGGGGCATCGTCCACTACGGCTGGATCTGGCCGATCTGCGAAATCCTCCATTTTTTCGGCTTGACGCTGGTGATCGGGATCGCCGGCTTCTTCGACCTGCGGCTCATGGGGTTCATGAAACGCGTCCCCGTGTCCGCGGCGAGGGATTTGATGCCGCTGGCGATGGCCGGGTTGCTGTTGAACCTGGCGACCGGCGCGACGTTTTTCATCGGCGCTCCGCACCAGTACGTGGGCAACGTCGCCTGGTGGGCGAAGGTGTTCTGCCTCGTTCTCGCCGGTCTCAACGCGGTTTGTTTCGAGACGATCGTTGGCGCGCGCACGATGACCCTCGGTGCGGGCGACGACACGCCACGTTCGGCGAAAATCGCCGGCGCCGTCTCGCTCGTGTCGTGGCTGGGCGTGCTCTACTGGGGCCGCATGCTGCCGTTTATCGGCAATGCCTTCTGACATAGGTCCTGGGCTAGAATGTCGGCCTTCCGACCTTCAGAACCCTGGACCAGGAGGCACGACATGCGCCGGAGATCGCTGATGCGTGCGGTGCCGATCGTCGGCGTGACCCTCAGTCTCGGGGCGAGCCTGATCGCGGGTCAGTCTTCCCAGGCGCCTCCCCAGAAGAATCCATTCGACGGCGAGCCGACGGCCATCAAAGCCGGCATGGGCATCTTCCGCGCGCGCTGCGCGGACTGTCACGGCGTCGACGCGCGTGGCGTGCGCGGTCCTGACATCTCGCGCGTGTGGGCCGAAGGCCGCACCGACGGCGGATTGTTCCAGACGCTTCGCACCGGCGTGCCGAACACCGAAATGCCTTCCGTGGGAACGCGGACGTCGGACATCGAGGTCTGGCAGATCCTGGCGTACGTGCGCACGCTGGCGGCCCCCGCGCCGACGGATCCGCCGCGCGGCAACGCCGAGAACGGCGAGCGCGTCTTCCGGGTGAATTGCGCGAGCTGCCATCGCGTGGACGGGAAGGGCGGTCGCCTGGGTCCCGATCTCTCGCGCATCGGGGCCGCCCGCGCCCGCGACGCGCTCGTCAACCGCATCGTCGGCGCCGCCGAGGGTTCACGCCCCGGCTACGAGCCGGTCACGGTGACGCCGCGAGATGGCCAAGCGATTCACGGCGTGAAGAAGAACGAGGATCTGTTTTCCGTGCAGATCATGGATTCGCGGGAGCGCATCCAGGGCTACGAGAAGGACAAGATGAAGGCGGTCGAGGACGACAAGAAGTCCGCGATGCCGGCGTTCAGCTCCGACCGCTTGAGCCAGGGCGATCTCGACGATGTCGTCCGGTATCTGCAGGGCCTGCGCGGATTTGATCCTGCGGTGAAACAGTAGGTCGGGTAGGGCAGGTGGGGCGGGCAGGTCGGGTGGGGCAGGTGGGAAAAAGGAGAAGTATGCGCAGCACGATCGTTCGCATCATGCGGATCGCGGGTGTCGCGGCGGTCGTCGGCGCCGCCGTTGTCGCCGCGCAACAGGCGCCGCCGGCGCAGGTCTCCGAGCAGGAGCTGCTCGACGGCCTGAAGGCGGACGGATCGCGCTGGCTCACCTTCGGCGGCGACTACGCGAATCATCGTCACAGCCCGCTGACGTCGATGACGCCGGCGAACGTGAATCGCCTCGTGCCGCAGTGGACGTTCCAGACCGGCACGCTCGGCAATTTCGAAGCGACGCCGCTGCTGCGCGACAACGTGCTCTACGTGACGGGTCCGCAGAACGTCGCGTGGGCGATCGACGCGCGCACGGGCCGGCAGATCTGGCGCTACCGCCGCGAGCTGCCGCCGAACTTGACCGCGTGCTGCGGCCTCGTCAATCGCGGCTTCGGCGTGCTGGGCGACAAGCTCTTCATGACGACGCTCGATGCGCACCTGCTCGCGCTGGACATGAAGACCGGCGCCGTCGCCTGGGACGCGACGCTCGAGGATTACAAGCGCGGCTACGCCGCCACGCTGGCGCCGCTCGTCGTGAAGGGGAAAGTGATCGTCGGTGTGGCCGGAGGCGAGTTCGGCATCCGCGGCTTCCTCGACGCGTACGATGCGCAAACCGGAAAGCGCGCGTGGCGCTTCCATACGATTCCGGGGCCCGGCGAACCCGGTCACAACACCTGGGCGGGTGATTCGTGGAAGACCGGCGGCGCCGGCATCTGGGTCACCGGCGCGTACGACCCGGAGTTGAACCTTCTGTACTACGGCACCGGCAATCCGGGTCCGGATTATCACAGCGACAGCCGCGAGGGCGACAACCTGTACAGCTGCTCGCTCGTGGCGATCGACGCCGACACGGGGAAGATTCGCTGGCACTATCAGTTCACGCCGCACGACATCCACGACTGGGATGCGACCGAGGTCCCGGTGCTCGCGGATCTCACGATCGCCGGGCAAGTGCGCAAGGTCGTGATGTTCGCGAACCGCAACGGCTTCTACTACACGCTCGATCGCGTCACCGGCAAACTGATTCTCGCCAAGCCGTTCGTGCAGACGACCTGGGCCAAACAGATCGACAGCGACGGCCGGCCGCACCTCGAGCCCGGTCACGTCCCGGACGAGAAGGGCGAGATCACGTGTCCGGACATCACCGGCGGGACGAACTTCTGGCCGCCGACCTACGATCCGGCGTCGCGGCTCTTCTTCGTGAACGCGCGCGACGTCTGCGCGATGTTTTACGCGTGGAAGCCCGAGTACAAGGAAGGCGAGCGGTTCACCGGCGGCGCGGCGCAACGCGTCACCGGGCCGAATCAGAAAGCGATTGGCGCGCTGCGAGCGATCGATCCGGTCACCGGCGAGCGGCGCTGGCAGTTCGAGTACCTGTCGCCGTCGACGGCGGGGCTGCTCTCGACCGCGTCCGGCTTGATCTTCAGCGGCGACGCCGACGGCAATCTGCTCGCGCTCGATTCCCGGAGCGGGACGCTGCTCTGGCGCTATCAGATGGGCGCGACGATGCACGGCACGTCGCCGATCACGTACATGCTCGACGGACGCCAGCACCTGCTCGTCCCGGCGGGGACGACGCTGACGGCGTGGGCGATACCCGAACGTTGAGCGCTCGTGTTCTTGAAGTGTTCACGCTCTTCGTGGCCTTTGTGGTTCATCGTCCGTGGCTCTGCTGAAGGAGGTCAGTGTGAAAAAGGTATTCATCGTCACGCTCGCGCTGCTCGTCGCCGTCGTGGTTGGCCAGGCGCAGCGGGGGGCGCCAAGCCCTGAACAGCAGGCCAGGCTCGCCAAGCAGGACGCGCTCGAGAAGGCCACGGCGAAGCTGCAAATCACCGAGGACGTGCTGGCGCTTTCCGTGCCCGGCCACACGATCGGCGAGGCGGTCGGCGTCGCGAAGAACGCGCAGGGCCACCTGTTCGTGTTCACGCGCAGCGGCAACGTCGGCCCCGCCAAGGGCGCGACCGCGTCGCAGCTCTTCGAGTTCGATCCGGCGCTGAAGTTCGTCAAGCAGTGGGGCCAGGACAACTACGCCGCGTCGTTCGCCCACACCGTCCGCGTCGACAAATACGGCAACGTCTGGATGACGGACGAAGGCGCGAACATGGTCGTCAAGTTCAACCCGCAGGGGATGGTGTCGATGGTGCTCGGGCGCAAGACCGAGGCGATCGACTACCTCGAGCGCTTCACCGAGCGCGGCGAAAAAGAGCGAGAGGATCAGCGCTACCCGGTCGGCACGATGGGCACGTTCAACCGCCCGACCGACGTCACCTGGGACACGCAGGACAACATCTTCGTCAGCGACGGCTACAACAACTCGCGCGTGGTGAAGATCGCGAAGGACGGCAAGTGGGTCAAGGCCCTCGGCACGCGCGGCGCCGGCCCGAACCAGTTCAGCACGCCGCACGCGATCACGTCGGACGCGAAGGGCAATATCTACGTCGCGGACCGCGGGAACTTCCGGATTCAGGTGTTCGACCCGGATCTGAACCCAGTCCGCATCATCGCGAACGTCGGCGCGCCGTGGAGCGTCTGCACGTCGCCGGCGCCGAACCAGTTCCTGTTCAGCGGCGATGGCAACGGCAAGCTCTACAAGGTGGACATGAACGGCAACCTGGTCGGCTGGGCGCAGACGAGCGAAGGCCACGGGCAGACCGGCTGCCTCGTGCACGAGATCCACTGCGAGTCCGACACCGTGATCTACAAGGGCGATTGCTCGACGTGGACGGTGGAGAAGATTACGATCAAAAAGTGAAAAGATAAAACTGAAAAGAGAAAACTGAAGACTCCCCAGTGTTCACTTTTCTCTTTTGAGTTTCAAGTTTAGCAAGGCCGTCAGCACCGCGATGGCGGTGAGCAACTGCCGCTCGGTCGACGGATCGAACGGATCGCGCGCGACCTTGAGCTGCAGCCGCGTGCGCGTCCAGCCGCCTTTCGCGTAGAGCGCGTCGTACTGTTGCGTGACCATGTCGTGCGCGGCGACGGCGTCGGGGTCATCACCAAGTCCCAGGGCGAGCTGGTTGGGCAGGACCGGCAGCTCGTCCCGTGGATCGACGGCCCAGTTGACGAGCTTCGCGGCGAGGCTCCGGTCGTCGCCAGGCGGCCAGACGAACACGATGAGCATCGCGACGACGGCCAGCGCCCACCACTGGAGGTTGTTCGGTCGCGGCATTCTCACGGCCCCCACAGCCTATCAGACACACTTCAATGAGCGCCGCCATGGCTCTCTCCGCTGGCACGCGGCTCGGCCCGTATGAAATCCTGTCCGCGATCGGTGCGGGCGAACGACTGCCCCTCCATTGACCGCTTCAAGATATGGCCATACCATACTTGCATGGCGACGATGACCGTCCGGGCGACGTATGCGCTCGATCCCCACACCGTGAGCACACTCGAGCGTCTGGCCAA
>Ga0315281_10015272_pt1 | contig 10302 bp, 6 predicted proteins | sample YL17G07_0_MG_FD_204540 | JGI IMG/M metagenome (GOLD analysis project Ga0315281, IMG submission 204540) | Sediment microbial communities from Yellowstone Lake, YNP, Wyoming, USA - YL17G07_0 | ecosystem: Environmental > Aquatic > Freshwater > Lake > Sediment | place: USA: Wyoming | collected...
AGACGGTCCGGTCGCGATGTCGTAGGCTTTTTGAAGATCCTTTTGTTCGTACTTGATCCCCGCCGTCACCCAGAACCGGTCGCTCAGGTGGAAATCGAAATCCTGCGCCACCGTCCAACTCGAATTGACCGACTGCCAGATCGAAAGGTCGGCGACCCGCACGACTCGCCCGTCCGGACCGGTCGCGTTCCCTCCGCTCACGAAATAGGAGTCGTTCGAAACTCCGCTCGTCCGGTAGCGGATGAGCGTCGCCGACTCCACACTTTCCGAGAGCTGGTTGCGGCTTCGAATGAAGAGGCCGAAATCGGGTCTCTTCCAGAACGAATTGGTCTGGGCGCGATCGGCGGCGTACTCCACTCCGTTCCCGGAATCCGTGACGAAATATTGCAGGCCGGCCTCGATCGTGTGAAGACGAACCCGGAGGTCGAGCGCCCTTTGACGGTGCATGGAATGAAAAGAGCCGCCGAGGTTCGAGTTGTCGACGAACCCTCCCCAGAGCCGCCGGTCGGCGTAGTACTTCGTTTTGGTGTATTCGTAGCGGTCGCCAATCGACGGATCGACGACGCCGTTGTCGAACCGGGCCGTGGCCGTCATCTTCAAGTCGTTCCAGTCGAGTGCGAAGCTGGCATCCGCGATTCTCGCTTCGCTCGATCCGGCCGCGAGAATCGCACGCTCACCCGGCCGGGCTTTTTCCCCGGTCGAGGTGATGACGTTGATCACTCCCATGAAGGCATTGGCGCCGTAAACCGAGGACGCCGGACCGTAAACCACCTCGACGCGATCGACGTTCGACAGGGGAAAAGAAACGAGAACGTCCGCCGTGTTGAAATAAAGATGGTTGAGGACCAGGCCGTCGACGAGCAGAAGGAACGGATCTCCAATGGTGTTGCGGTATCCACGCCAGTAGGTTTTGAACTCCGTGTCTCCGTACGGGCGCACGACGTCCATTCCGGGAAGGTCGTCCAGAATCTCCGAAAGATTGGTGTAGCCTCGATCGAGAATTTCCTCCCGGCGAATGACGATCACGGTGGCTGGCGCGTCGGCGAGCGCCTCGGACCTGTTCGATGCGGAGACGATCTTCACGAGAAGAAGGTCTTCGAGGCTCAGAGCGCCGAGCTCACCCGCGTCCTCGGCGGCGGAGCCCGCGGCGGATGACTCGGGGCGGGCCGGCGTCAACGGTGAAAACAGGGCGATCGCCATCCCTGCAAGACACAACCTGGACCAAAGGTTCGCCATGCCATGATCCTCGCAACGCCCATCGGCCCGTCGAAAACTTCCGTGACTTCCGGCATGCTAGGCCGCCAGGCTCGATCGCGTCAATTCGGGTTTCCCGGCGCGAAAAAACGCAGGACGGAAGGGCGCAAAAAAACCCCCGGTCGCCGATCGGCGGCCGGGGGTCGTTGGAACAAACTTCGGGTGACGCCTGAGGTCAGTACATCCCGCCCATTCCGCCGCCGCCGCCCGGCATGGCGGGAGCCCGGTCTTTCTCCTTGATGTCGGAGACGAGCGCTTCGGTCGTCAGAAGCAGACCGGCGATCGAAGCCGCATTCTGGAGGGCGCTCTTGGTGACCTTGGCCGGATCGATGACGCCCGCCTTGACGAGATCTTCGACCTGTTCGGTCTGGGCGTTGAAGCCGAACGAGCCGCCCTTTTCCTTGAGCTCTTTCACGATGACCGATCCCTCAAGACCGGCGTTGGCGACGATCTGCCGCATCGGCTCTTCGAGAGCGCGCTTGACGATCCGGACGCCGATCTTGATGTCGCCCTCGACCTTGAGCTTGTCGATGGCTTCGATCGCGCGGAGATAAGCCACACCGCCGCCCGGGACGATTCCGTCTTCGACGGCCGCCTTGGTTGCATGCATCGCGTCTTCCACGCGGGCTTTCTTTTCTTTCATCTCGGTCTCAGTCGCTGCGCCCACCTTGATGACGGCGACTCCCCCGACGAGCTTGGCAAGCCTCTCCTGGAGCTTCTCCCGGTCGTAATCCGAGGTTGTGTCTTCGATCTGCGTCCGGATCTGCTTGACCCGTCCGGCGATCGCTTCCTTCTTCTTGACGTCCTTGTCGTCGACGACGAGCGTCGTGTTGTCCTTGTCGATGGTGATCTTCTTGGCTTCGCCCAGATCTTCCCACTTGACGTTCTCGAGCTTGATTCCGAGGTCTTCAGAGATCAGCTTGCCGCCCGTGAGAATTCCGATGTCTTCGAGCATGGCCTTGCGGCGGTCGCCGAATCCGGGGGCCTTGACCGCTGCGACATGAAGCGTGCCGCGGAGCTTGTTGACGACGAGCGTGGCGAGAGCTTCACCCTCGACATCCTCGGCGATGATGAGGAGCGGCCTGTTCTGTTTGGCGATCTGCTCGAGAATCGGAAGAAGATCCTTCATGTTCGAAATCTTCTTCTCGAACAGGAGAATCTTGGCTCCCTCGAGGGAACATTCCATTCGCTCCGGATCCGTCACGAAGTAAGGAGAAAGATATCCGCGATCGAACTGCATTCCTTCGACGACTTCGAGGGTCGTCTCGATCCCCTTCGCCTCTTCGACCGTGATGACTCCGTCCTTGCCGACCTTGTCCATCGCCTCGGCGATGATCTCGCCGATTTCCTTGTCGTTGTTGGCGGAAATCATTCCGACATGGGCGATGTCCTTGCCGCTGACATCCTTCTTCAGCTTGTTGATCGACTCGACAGCGGCCTTGACGGCCATGTCGATTCCGAGCTTGAGCTCCATCGGATTCGCGCCGGCGGTGACATTCTTCGAACCCTCGCGGTAAATCGCCTGGGCGAGAACCGTCGCGGTGGTGGTTCCGTCGCCGGCGACGTCGGAGGTCTTGGACGCGACTTCGCGGACCATCTGAGCGCCCATGTTTTCGATGTTGTCCTCGAGCTCGATTTCCTTGGCAACGGTGACGCCGTCCTTCGTGATGGTCGGCGAGCCGAACTTCTTCGAGATGACCACGTTGCGCCCCTTGGGGCCGAGAGTGACTTTCACGGCATCGGCCAGCTTGTTGACCCCTTTGAGGATCGACTGCCGGGCTTCTTCACCGTAGGTAATTTGTTTCGCCATGGGATTCCTGTCTCCTTGTTAGTTTGTTCGGAATGTCTCGATCGAAACCGGATGGACCGGGTCTCGGATTACTCTTTGCCTTCGACGATTGCGAGAACTTCTTCTTCCCGCATGATCACGTACTCGACTTCGTCGATCTTGATGTCGGTTCCCGAATACTTGCCCATCAGGATCCGGTCGCCGGCCTTGACGTCGAGCGGGAGTTTCTTGCCTTCATCGGTGATCTTTCCGCCACCCACAGCCACGACCTCGGCTTCCATGGGCTTCTCTTTCGCCGTATCCGGGATGATGATTCCTCCCTTGACGGATTCCTTGGGCTCGACTCTCTTGACCAGAATGCGGTCGTAAAGCGGGCGAACTTTGACACTCATGCGCGTACTCTCCTTTTCAACAGTGGTAATGCAACTTTCGAGATGGGTGGCCGCTCCGGTTGATGGAGCCGCGGCTGCTAGCACTCATCTTCCATGAGTGCTAATAATAAGTATGTGTCCGCTTGCTGTCAAGGGACGTCAGGTCGACCTTTTGCTTGATCCAAATCACTGATTTTACATGGCTTATAAATATTTCCGCCATTTGTGCCTCCCGCTCCCGTGAAACTGCCGTTTTCCGCACGAAAGGACCTGATTCCGTTCCAGATCGCCCGGCCTCCTGCATCCGCCTTTCCTGGTTCGCACGATTCGACGCACGCGGCACAGACCCCCGGACACGGGCTCAAGGCATTCGAGTTGCATCTGTTACGATCCGCCGCCGGCCTTTCGTGACGAGGGAATCGGCCTTCAGGTCGAGAATCGACACCTCATCCATGATCAGCGATCAATCGAATTCTCACGCTCTCCCCTGCCGCCTTCGCCGTGTTCCGGTCCGGGCGTCTTTCTTCTGCATCCTCTCGCTGGCGGGAATCGCCGGCCGGCCGGAAGCAGCCGACCGCATCGGTGAGCCGAAGGGCGGTTCGGCACCCTTCTCTTCGGAGCTTGCCCCCGCGAGACCGTCCGAGCGGAGACGCCGCCTTCTGGAAGCTCTTCCGGAAGGCATCGTGATGATTTCAGCGTCCATTTCGATCGAGCTCGAACGTTACCGGGAATCGCCGAATTTCCTTTATTTCGCCGGCCACGAATTGCCCGGAGCGACGGTCGTCTTTCGCTCGACCAAAGTGGGAAGAAACGAGTCGATTCTGTTCCTCCCGAAAAAAAATTCCCGCGGAAATCAATGGCTCGGAGAACCGATCGCCGTTTCGGGCGATTCGAAAAAAGACGGTGAGCTGGCGCTCCGGCTCGGCGTCGACCGGGTGGAGCCATCGGACACCCTCGAGCCGATCGTTTCGGATTGGGCACAGGGAACGAAGAGACTTCATCTCCCCTTCGACCCCAGGTCCTCCGACGATCCGGCGGCTCGTCGACTCGAGCCCATCCTCCGCGCCCTTCGAAGGCGCCGGCCGGCTCTCCAGCTGCTCGACGCCCGCGGAGCCATGGCCGCGCTCCGCCTTGAAAAAGACGAGGACGAGATCGCATCGATTCGAAAGGCTGTCGACGTCACCGCCGATGCTCATCGCGCGGCGGCGCAAACGATCCGGCCCGGCGTCAACGAAGGGGAGATCGATGGGCTCGTTTATCAGAAGATTCGCGCCGCCGGTGCCGAGCGCCTCGGATTCGCGTCGATCGTCGGATCCGGCGTCCGGGCCGCGATCCTCCATTACAACCGGAATCTCGAGATCATGCCCGAGGGAGAGCTCGTCGTCGTCGACATCGGGGCGTCCTGGGGGAACTATTCGGCCGACCTCACCCGGACTTATCCGGTCTCGGGAAAATTCAGCAAACGCCAGCGCGAGCTTTACGAAGTCGTGCTCGGTGCGCGAAGGGCGGCTCTCGACTCCATCCGGCCCGGGAAGCGAATCCACGAGGACATTCACCAGGCGGCCGTCAATTATTTTCGGCGCGCCGGATACGAGAAGTATTTCACTCACGGAACCAGCCACTATCTCGGGCTCGAAGTCCACGATCCCGGTGACTACTCTCACCCGCTGACTCCCGGAGTGGTTCTGACCATCGAGCCGGGCGTTTACCTGCCGGAAGAACACATCGGCATTCGGATCGAAGACGACGTTCTGGTCACCGAGGGGGATCCCATCGTCCTTTCGAGCCGTTTGCCGGTCGAAGCCGAGGAAATTGAGCGCATGATGGCGGCAGGAAAATAATCCAGAAAGGTCGTCGCGTTTCGATCATGGCGAAAACCACAACGGCAGGCGAGAAAAGGGAGCGGGACGAACCGGCGTGGAACCGTTTCGCGGAGTGGCTTTTCGCGATGGCACTTTTCGGCGCGCCGCTGATCTCGTTGTCGGCTGCATCCGACAGCTTTCGCCTTCCCAAGCGCGTGGCCGCCGAAGTTCTCGTTTCCTTCGCCATCGCTTTCGCCGCCGGCTACCACCTGAGGCGCCGCGGAACGGCGGTGTTTTCCGACTTGTGGAAGAGAAGAACGGGGCAGGCGGCGATCCTCGTTTCGGTGCCCCTCTTTCTCGCTGCGGTTCTCTCCTCCCGCCACGACCTGTCGTTCGCGGCTCTGGTACGAGTCGTCCCGTTTGCTCTGATCGTTCCGTTCGCGATGTCGCTTCGTTCACCGAAATTCGATCGCCTCGCCGAAACGGCGATCCTTTTCAGCGGTGCGATCACGGTCGTGATCGTGCTGGCTCAGGCGGGTCAGATCTGGAATCCCATCACGTTCGTGAACCCGGACGATCTTCGAACGAGGGCGGCGGTCGTGGGCTGGATCGGGAACGCGGGAACTCTCGGGATTTTCCTGATGGCGCCGCTCGCCATTTCGATCCGCCGGGCTCTTCTGGGAGACCGCAAGATGGTGATCCTCGCTGTCGCCACCTTTGGGGCGATCGCGGCGAGCGCCACTTTCACAGCGGTTGGCGGAGCGATTCTGGGAGCCGGCCTGCTTCTCGTGAGCTTCACGAAAGAACTCACCCGCTCTCCGGGACGGCGGCGAGGAATCGCCGTGGCGCTCGCTGCCGGCCTGGCGCTGGCCGCACTCTCTCCGACGGTCCGGGAACGAATTCACGAGAAACAGAAGGCGTTCTCGGCCAGCAGCCTCGACCGGATCCTGACTCGACGTCTCGCCGGCTGGCACGCCGCAGCCACCCTGTTCCGCGAGCAGCCGTTGACAGGATCGGGGCTGGGGACTTTTCCCGCGCGCTACTACGAACTGCGCCTCGCAGCACTCCACGCCGATCCCGAGCTGGTTTCCCGCGAGAGCCAGGTGAAGACGTTCGGCGAGGCTCACAATGATCCTCTTCAATGGCTCGGCGAAGCGGGAATCGCTGGAGCCGTCCCGCTCTTCGCCCTGACCCTTCTCGTGGCCGCGTCTTCCCTCGCTAGCGCCCGCTCGGGCGGTGACCCGCTCCCGCTCGCGGTCATCGTCCCGATGCTGCTGGCGTCGCTCTTCCAGTTCCCTTTTCAAACGGCCGTCACTGCATTGCCTTTCCTCTATTTCGCCGGACGGGCGCTCCGGCCGAAAAACGAACCGGAGCTTCCGCTTTCCACCCGCCCCTACCCGATCGGAACGGCTCTGGCGGTCCTGACCATGTTCGCCGCGATCTTTCTTTCCATCCGCGCGCTCCGGGAGCTGCGCGGCTCCACCGAAGAGGCCGCCGCCGCAGCTTTCGCCTCCGAGTCCGCCCAGCGCCATCCCGACCTCGCCGGACCTCTCCTCCGGCGGGCTCTCGAACTGGGCGAGAGTGCGATGCGAGACAATCCGACCAGCATCAATGCGGCGAGCATCGTGGCGGGTTGTTATGTCCTGCGGGGGGATTCCGCAGTTGCCGAGGCCGCCCTTCGGCGAGCCCGGGCGCTCGAGCCCCGTGTGGATTTCGATTTCGAGTTGGCGAAGATCCTCTGGGCGCGCGGCGACCAGACCGAGGCACGCAAGCTCTACCAGGATGTCTTCCTCTACGATCCGACTTTCGCGCAGAGAATGGACCGGTCGCAACTCGAGCAGCTTGGCCGGGATGATCTCGTGAAAAGACTCGAGATCGAGTGAACTTGGATGGATTCCTCCTCGGTGGCGCTCGCCCTCAGCACGACGCTGGCTCTTCTCGCACTCTTCTACCCCCCTTTCGTCATCTTTCTGGGCCGATGGCTCGGACGGGACTGGCGGCGCGGAACGTTCGATGGACGGATCGCCGTTGTCGTTGCAGCTCGCGACGAAGAGAAAACCATCATCGGAAAGCTCGCCAACATTCGCGAGGATTTTTCGATTCCGTCCGGAACGGAGATCGTCGTCATCGCCGACGGTTGCCGAGACCGAACAGCCGAGCTGGCGCGCTCGGTTCCCGGGGTTCGGGTCATCGAGCACCCGGAGCCGGGAGGAAAGGCGCGCCGATTCAACGAAGTGGTTCCCGGAATCGACGCCGATGTGATTCTTTTTTCGGACGCGACCGCACGCTGGGCGCCGGGATCCGCCGGCGAGCTGCTCGCGCCTCTCGTGGATTCCGAGGTGGGGGCCGTGGGAGCGGCCCTCCTCTACGGCCGGTATGATTCGGCCGACATGAGCCCCACCTCCAGCATGGCCGGCACAACCCGCCGGTACTTCGACCTCGAAACAAGAATTCGCCAGGCCGAATCCCGCCTCTCATCCACGACCGGGTTTTCCGGAAGTCTCTATGCGGTTCGAAAGGAGCTGATTCGCCCGCTCGCCGAAGACGCCAACGAGGACTTTCAGTCGGCGCTCGACATGGCCGCGCAGGGACGCCGCGCGATTTTGACCGAAGCGAGAGTCTGGGACGAGGCCAACGGCGACGCCCGGAGTGAGCTTCGAATGCGGCGGCGTGTAATCGCCCGGGCGCTTCGTGCCCTCATCATCCGCACCGACCTTCTGTGGAAACGCCCCGTCGTCGCGGCGTTTCTTTTTTTTCACAAGATCCTTCGCTTTTTCGCCTGGTCGTTCGCCCTCGTTTTCATCTGGGGCGCTGCCGCGAGGTTCGCCGGAGGGGCTGCGCCGGCGGCGGGGGTCGTTCTGGCGATCGGAGGCATCCTGATTGCGGACGCCCTCTTTTCGCGGCGGCCGATGAGCGGAGCTGAACTCGATCCGGCGCGCCGGACGCCTCCGGCGAAAAGGGCGGTTCTCTGGACGATGACCGGCCACTTTTTTCTGGCTCAGCTCGCCGCGATGCTCGCGTTTTTCGACGTCGTCACGGGCCGGGCGCGCACGTCCTGGCGCCCGGACCGGAACATGAATGAGGCCTCCCGATGAAGCGGCCCGTGAATACTCCCGCAGCGCTTCTTCTCACCGGGGATATGGGGCTCGGTCTCGCCGCATATTGGCTCGCCTTCAGGATTCGCGAAATCATTCCTCTTCCCGGTACGCGAAAACTCCTTCCGCCGGAACGATTCTCGGTGGTCGAGCACCGCTGGTTTGCCCTGGTGTTTCTCATCCTCGCGGCGGGATACCTCGTGGACCTTTACCGCGAGCTCCCGGGAAAGCGGTTTCGGGAGCTGGCGGCCGGCGCGGTCGGGGCTTCAGGGCTCGTCTCCCTCGGCCTCGTCGCGGTCTATTTTTTCGCCGGCGATCTGGTGTTTCCTCGAACCGTCGTGATCATTTTCTGGGCGCTCGACGCGCTGGCGCTGTTCGCCTTCCGATCGATCGTTCTCCAATTCGTCCGTCCGCCGATCGCGAGAGTCGTTCTCGTCGGAAGAACCCGGACGGCGGAGCGATTGATCGACGAGCTTCGCCATGAAACCCGTTCCTTTCGACGGGTCGTGGGAGTTCTTCGCGAGGAAGGGGACACCGGGACCGAACCCTATTTCTCCGGAGTCGAGGTCCTGGGGGGGATCGACGCAGTGCCTCGCCTCGTCTCCGAAGGAAAGATCGACGAAATCCTGCTGACGCCCGAGAGCGACTGGCGCGATCGCCTCCTGGGGGAAATCGCTCAGCTCGAGGGAGCCGGCGTCCGCATCAACGTGGCGCCCTCTCTTTACGAGGTTCTTCTCGGAAAACTCGCGCACATCAATCTTCGGGATCGTCCCCTGCTCGAAGTCGTCCGCGACCCGAGCGACCCGCTCCGCGATTCCATCGAAAGGATTTTCGATTTCGTCTTCGCGATCCTGCTGGGAGTCCTTGCGCTGGCGATTTTCGTCGCGCTCTATCCCCTGGTCCGGTTTTCTTCCAGAGGGCCCGTTCTGTTCCGGCAGAAACGGGTCGGCCGCGCGGGGCGAGTGTTCACACTCCTCAAGTTCCGGACAATGATCGACGAAGCCGAGCGCGACAGCGGCGCCGTGCTCGCGACCGACGACGACCCGAGAGTGACCCGTCTCGGACGATTCCTTCGCAAGAGCCGGCTCGACGAAATCCCGCAGCTCTGGAACGTCCTCGCGGGCGAAATGTCGTTCGTTGGTCCCAGGCCGGAGCGGCCGGAATTCGTCGAAGGCTTCGTCCGCGACATCCCCGGATATTCCCACCGGCATCGCGTTCGGCCCGGGATCACGGGCCTCGCGCAGGTCCGCGGCGTGTACCACACCGACGCGTCCGTCAAACTGATGTACGACCTCATTTACGTTTACAACCGATCGCTCTGGCTCGACGTCCTGATTCTTCTCGAGACCCTCCGAACGGTTCTGCTCGGAAGGGGGGGCGCCTGACAACTCGGCCCGCGTCGATGGATGAACGAAAGTGGCCGGAGGGGATCCGGGAAACTCCGAATCACCGGCGCGATCTCGCGTTCGTCTTTCTGGCCGCACTCGTCTTTCGAGTGGCCGCCTTCCTGGCCCGCCGGGGGGCTCCGCTCTCACTCGATTCTGTCGATTACCTCGCCTGCGCGCGATCGATTCTCGATGGCGCGGCCTGGCCGAACGCCTGGCGCCCCGCCGGATGGCCGCTGGTTCTCGCCTGGACGCTCTTGCTGGGGGGAGATAGCGGAAGCTGGCCCGGGATCGCGACGAACCTCCTGCTGTCCGCAGCGGTGGCGCCGCTCACACTGGCGCTCGCCGCCCAGTTCCTTCCCCGCCGGCGGGCCCTGGCAGCGGCCGCCATCGTGACGCTTCACCCCTCTCTCCTCTACCTGACTCCGGCCCTGCTGACCGAACCCCTCACCTGGTTCCTCACGACACTCCTCGCTCTTCGCATGGTCGTTTCCCGTGAAACTCGAAGCGCTCTCGTCTCAGGAGCCCTGGCGGGAGCCCTCTTTTTCGTTCGCGCGGCCGGAGTTCTGTTTCTTCCGCTGCCCGTCGTCATCCCTTTCAGCCGGA
>Ga0315281_10015273_pt1 | contig 10302 bp, 8 predicted proteins | sample YL17G07_0_MG_FD_204540 | JGI IMG/M metagenome (GOLD analysis project Ga0315281, IMG submission 204540) | Sediment microbial communities from Yellowstone Lake, YNP, Wyoming, USA - YL17G07_0 | ecosystem: Environmental > Aquatic > Freshwater > Lake > Sediment | place: USA: Wyoming | collected...
CCTCAAGAAGATTTACGACACTGCGCTCAAACACAAAGACGTCGTAGGCCTATCCATCGGCACCCGGCCTGACTGCCTGCCTGCTGAAGTGCTTGACCTACTGGGAAGCTATGTAAAAAAAGGCAAGGAAATCTGGCTTGAAATCGGCCAGCAGACAATACATCAAAAAACCCTGGACGCGATAAAACGCAGGCACGGCTTTGCGGAAGCCATAAAAGCGGTTGAAGAAGCGCACAAACGCGGCATCAAAGTCATCTTCTTCATCATACTCGGCCTTCCTGGAGAAACCCACTCCGAAATGGTGGAAACCGCGCGAGTGCTGTCAGCCATGGGCGTAGACGCAGTCAAAATCTATCCCTTGATTGTAATGAAAAAAACACAACTCGCCATAGACTACCAGGAAGGCAGGTACACCCCCATCGGCTTCAGAGAATACGTGAACGTTGTCTGCGACTTCCTCGAACACCTGGACCGAAACATCCTCATCCAAAGACTGTCAAAAGACTGCGGCCTGGAAACCAAGCTCGCGCCAGAATGGAACACCTACCGGCTGATTGTCGGACCTGCAGTAGAAAAAGAACTTAAACGAAGGGGGACTAAACAGGGCAGCAGACTGAAACTAAGCCTGAACGCAGAAGAACTAAAACCGCTGGCTCCGGCGGAAAAAATGACTTTCAGCAAGGGAGGAGAGGAATTGAACTTCTAGAAACCTGTCAACCTAGGTCTTCAAACAGCTTTTGCCTAAATAGTTCTTTAAACAATCCCGGCCCTTTTTCCTTGATTTCTTCTTTAAGTATGAACGCATCAGCTGAGAGCATCCCTGCCTCCTTTGAGTAGTCTGTGTCGGACTCAATGATTACTGGAACTCCAAGTACAATCCTTTTGGCTTCCCCTATCAACCCCAACCCGCAAATTTCTGTGTCGTCGGCCACGCCATGCTTTAGCGGTTCACGGTAGTAGTGTACGTCTGTGACTACCCCGCAGACTCTCCCAGCGTTTTTTCTTAGCAATTCTACGGCAACCGAGTAAGTATCAGTAACCTCCACGTCCACCGCATCTCCGAACGCCTTCCGCAAGGCCGATACTATGTCTTTCTGGTATTCAGTATTGTCTTCGGCGACAACAACCAAAGGCTTCAACGCCCCTAAGGCAGCAGGCCTCCTGACAACCTCTTTATACATTTCGATTAAAGATGAGGCTACAATAAATGGGTTTAAGAAAGGGGTGTATGGTATCTTCGCTCTTTTTCACCAGATGGCCAGTTGACGATATTAACCGTCTGTTCTGGGGGTTTTTGGATGTCCATTTTTTCTAGTTGCGTTATATCACCGCCAAGCCCGGTGAGTATTTTTTGTGGTACTTTCACCACCACTTTAACGACTTCGGAAGGACTGTCAGTTTGCAGTTTCGGCATGTGAGCATCTTGCGGGAAGAAGACGGCAAACATTCCAGCCGTAAGTTTGAGCTGACTCATTCCCGCGTATGGTTCATAAAAAACTACGTCAGCTCCTGGGTCATATGGTTTCTGAACTTTGAGGCCCTCTCTAACGGGCGTATAGCCAATGGTTTCTCCACCACTTACGAGAAACTGGATGTCACAATAGTCCTTATGGGCTTCAAGCACGCCCTCCGCAAGAGGCAGTGTCGTATAACGCTGGACAGAATAGTGGATACCACGCCCGTCCTTGACCTCATAGCGGCCATCTTTCCTGCTGGCCAATTGCGGGTCTTCCAGAATATCAAAGACCCCTGCAATTTTATGTAAAACGGCATAGTCTCTCCAATTTTTAATGTCATCAACAATCATTTTCCATGCACTTCAAGTGACTCAATAATCATAGCTGGGTGCATAACTTTTTAGACTTTTCGAGGTAATATATGCCCTCCGCCAACGTAATTGTGCAATCAAGAAACTCACAGGCAAAACCAATAGACTTACACAGACCCCACACAGAGGAAAACAAGGTTTAATAAAAACCACTACCAAAAGGTATACCCTCACACCAAAGGGGCTGCAGGGCAGCCTTTTTTCTCAGAAAAAACGCTGGCGAAAAAAAGATAACTTTTAACTCCACAATAACCATAATATACCCTCACACCAAAGGGGCTGTGGGGTAACTCGGTACCACTACAGCCTTTAAGAAAGGCTGGCGAAACTACGAGTATTGAGGGGTTCTCGCTCTGCTCAAACCCCTCAGAACGCACCAACGAACTTTTAACTCCTCAAATTTCATAATATACCCTCACACCAACGGGGCTGTGGGGTAACTCGGTATCCTAGTTGGCTCCAGTGAGCCCCTTTCTTTTAAGAAAAGAAAGTGGCTTCACCCCCAAAGAAAAAGGAGGAAGGTGAAGAACCACGAAAGACTTAAAGGAAGGGATTTACAAAATCTGGAGCGCTGATTCCGCGCAAAAGCACGGGAGATGACGAGAAAGTTGGTCAGAGGCATCATATGCCTGGAAAAACAACAGATTCGAAGTGACCAACCGATGGGGGTTCAAATCCCTCCGGCCCCAAACCTTTTTTCTTTCTTTGTCCCCTTCGAGGTTGTGTCCTGTGAAACAGGACATGCCAACAACGGTCGGCACCAGCTTTGCTGGGCAGAAAGAAAGTGTCCCCGTAGGGGACATGTGCCCCTCTCAAGGGGCACAAAAACGTTTACGAAAAAAGAAAGTGTCCCGTTGACGAGACATGCCAGCATGAAATGCTGGCAAAGGGTGCTATCTCTGCCCGAAGGGCATGCGCCTAGTGGAGGCGCACCCATGGCTCGATAGCACATACGCACGTGGTTTTCCCGAGGCTTTTTCTGAGCAATAGCGAAGAAAAAGACTCTTCACAATCCCTCCGGCCCCAACGAACCCTCCCGTGTTACGGGGTGCTTTCATCCCCAAAGAAAGAATGGAGGGGCATGCGCTCTCCCCTTCGGGGATCGCTTAGCCCCTCAAAATTTTTTTATTGTCCTGGTTTTTGCGTGATAGGTCCTGGCTTTTGGACGGCGGTTGCTGAAGTCCGCTGTTTGGCCAGTATTTGCTCCACAGCGTCCAATGAAAGCATTGCTGGAGCTGTCGTAGCGTACTGTTTTTTCAGGTCGTCCAATGCCATAGGCTGGTAGTCGCCGTTGTGTCCTCTGCTGCCGAAGTATTCCATTTCTTTAGCAACCCAATCCCCCATGGCAGATCTCGCAGTCGTGAGGTATTTCCTCTGGTCGAAGTTGGATGGGTCTTCAAACAGGCTCTTCAGTACGGCGAGTGTGTGAGATAGTCTGCCGTCTGTGTCTATGTTGATTTTGCGTATTCCCCCGTTTATCGCATCCTGTATCATTTTGGTTGGCACGCCCATCGCCCGTGCCAGACGGTGATTATTCTCAAGGTCTCTGGTCATCTGCATGGCAACTTCAGGAGTCATCTCGTTTAGGTTGAACTTTTTGTCTTCAAATTTTATTACTGGCTTGCCTTCTTCTACACTGGGGGTGCCCTTTTTGTAGTGAACCCACCTGTCGCTCCGATCGTCTACTGTAACTCGCATGATGGTGTACTCATCTATTGCGTCAACCATCTCCCTTGGCACGCTGGACGAACCATGTTGTACAAGCGTCACGCCGCCGACATTTTCTTTGATTTTAGGCACACGTTCCAAGTCAAGTTTTGGTTCGCCTACAAACTTGTAGGCTCCGTGCGAGGTTCCTATGGATATAGCGAGGCAATCAACCCCGGTTAATTTTACAAACTCGCCGGCCTGAACGGGGTCGGTGTATTCTATCCTTCCCGCCTTCTGCTCGTCCGAGCCGCCTAAAGCCCCCAATTCGCCTTCAACGGTGACGCCAAACCGGTGGGCGTATTCCACAACCTCCCTAGTTTTCCGAACATTCTCCTCATAACTCTGTTGCTTCTTCCCGGTTGCGTCTAAAGAACCGTCGTACATCACTGACGTGAAACCGAGTTCAATAGCCTTCTTGCATGCCTCCAGGGTTCTACCATGGTCTAAATGCAATGCAACCTTGAGATCCTTATATCCATCCTGCTCTAACATGGCTTTCACCATCGCAGGAATCAGGTTTGATCCAGAATAGTTCACCGCGCCTTCACTCAACTGTATAATAAGGGGAGAATTCTGCTTTCTAGCGGCGTCCATTTGGGCTTGAACCTGCTCCATGTTATTAGCATTGAACGCTCCCACTCCGTAACCTCCTTTCTCTGCCTCATCCAAAATCTGTTTCATAGGAACTAATGGCATCTTTAACACCTCACATTGTTACTTATATTGTTGCTGGCCTTAAATCTTGTGTTTATATTGTTTACGCCGCTTGCCGGGTTTCGCCTACGGCTTCTAGGAATCTTCTTCCTAGCTCCTTGAATTTTGATAGACTCTTGAGGTCTGTCGAACCGTCTGTTCTGACGGCGTTTTTATAGTCGTCAAGCACTTCTCTTATCGACTGGTGTTCCCTAGCCCATGGGTCGTTGAGGAATTCCGTGTATGATTGCCGTAACTCATTCTGCCAGGTTTCAAGTTGAGGTCTTTCAGCTTCATCCAAATGGTAAACCTGGGGGTAGCGTAGCATTCGTGTAATCATTTTGTCTACGCCAATCTGGGTTAAGGCCATGTTGTGGAACAATCCTTGGACTGTTGGAGTGTTTTCAGGCCATGTTGGTTCCTCAAGACTCCACCAGTAAGGGCATGAGATGAGAGAGTTGCCGTAGTTTTCCCAGGCAAACTTAAGCTGCAACGGAAGTTGGTCTTCTGTCTTGTCTGGAAACTTTTTGGCTAGCATGTCGGTGACATCAAGGAGGGGTTTTTTGAAGGCAGTAAGCGTTTTCCCCACAAGGTCTCTCAACTGTTGTGTTTTAGGATTTCTCCATTTGTAAAACGGTTCAAATCCAGCCAGCTCGCTCCAGCTTGCATCGTGCGGGCGTTTTCTCGTCTCTAAGACAAGTTCAACATTATCCAACGCTTTTTGAGCTGACGCAACCTCAATGCCAAATTCCCTCATCGCGTCAACTGCCATAAAGAAGGCGTAGGGTTCGCCGCGATTGTGGTAGCCAAGCCACTCGGCGTCTGCTTCAACAACGAGCGCTGAGTTCTTTCCTTCATACAACGGCGTTCTCCAAGTCCGGTTATTGTATTCTGAGCCAAAGATTTCAGATACAACGACTCCAAATATTCTAGCTCCCTCATGGCCTGCCCACGCTATCTCCCGCTCAGGCGTCAAGCCCTCTAAAACGCCTCTCTTCCGCTCGTCTTCGGTCAAGGGATCGCCCCCGTTAACCACGCCGAAGGCTAGATGCTGCGATGCGTTAAAACCCCTGACGAAGGCTTTGAACTCCACCTCAGGGCTTTCGAACTTGAAGTGTGTTGCCGCTGCAAGATTACAGCCGGGATTGTGGTGACGGGAATCAAAGAACGGGATTAACTCAACCTTATGCTTGCGCTGCAGTTTAGTGAGCATGACAAGCAGGTCCTCAGTCTTAGCCTGCTCCGGTATGTGCAGGCTCACCCTGTTGTTTTTAGGCTTGAAATGCTCGAGGTAGTATCTGAGTGAATGCTCGTACTCGCGCTCCAAGTCGTCTGGAGCAAGCAATGGCGCAAGAGAGTGATGAGCGTTAGAAAAACCAACGTCCAAAGCGCCTTTCTCATGGGCTTCTTGAAGTCTTTTGAAAACTTTGGGTTGATACCACCTGACAAGCTTGAAGTAGACTTCAGGCAGGGTTAGTGTTATAGGGCTTTCGACGCCGCGGTCGTGGAGCATCTCCCCCAAGGCGATTATAGGCACGATGTTATGTCGTATCGCATCGCTTACCACCGTCCTATGTCCCGCACGTTCCCTGTTAGATGCTATTATGTCCCTGCTAACTTCCCGAACCCTTTCGATGAACTCGTCTCCCTTTATGGTTGAGTTGACAAAAGAATAGGCTGAGTGAAAGTCAGCCGCAATGCGGTTTATACGCGGCTGGTATGCCTGCATCACTGGAACAAACATCGCCTGGCCCAGTGTGTGACCTAATTTGCCAGGTTGAGAACTTTCTCGCAGAGCAGCGTATTCACCGAGGGCGGCTTGGTCTCCCTTAAGCATCGCATCCGCGTCGTCTTGAGTTATTCTAGTTTTTTGCAGTGCATAGAACGCCAACTGGCCTTTAGTAAAAGAGGGTAAATTACGGCCAAACTCCAACGCTCTTTGGCTTAATCTACGTTCCCCAATTAGTGCTGGCAGTACTTCTTCAGACTGTAGTACAGCACCCTTGAGAGGCGGATGCATGCTCGCAGGATGCGGTACTGTCTCGACCATGTAATTATACAAGCGTTTTTAGGATATATAGTCTCATAAGACTTCTTTATGTCTCTAATTCATTTTAAATATTTTTGCATTACTATATTACTACACATTTCTATTGAAGATGATTTGCGAGATTTGCGGCAGGCATTTTAATAGCGGAGTCCGGATTCAGCTTGAAGGCTCTATCGTCAGCGCGTGCGACAACTGCGCCAGCTACGGCAAGGTCGTCAGTAAAGTAGTGACAGTCAAGGAGAAGCCAAAGACTCCCGAATCAAGTGCGCCCGTCTATGACATGCAGGATGTAGAGCCGAAGGAAACGCTAGTGGAAGACTGGGGCTTAAAAATCAAAAACGCACGCGAGAAAAGGAACCTGAAGCAAAGCGACCTTGCAAGATTGATTAACGAGCCGGAATCCCTTGTGCACCGCCTTGAGTCAGGCAGAATAGAGCCAAACGAGACGCTGGTAAAAAAATTGGAGAAGAAACTCAACATCAAGCTGGTGATGAGGATGGAGGATGCTGAACGGTTTACCGGCACGTCAGGCAAAAGCGAACGGACGCTTGGCGATGTTGTCGTCATTAAAAAAAAGAAAGAGGATGCGTAGATGGAGCCGACTATCTATCTTGCCATACTCTTTACAGTACTAACCCTCTTGCTGTTGAAGACGAAATACGAACGCCATCTCCTCTTCTTCATGATAAGAACGCAGTACGGCATAAGGCTTATTAACGCGCTGGCTAGGATGAAGCCCCGCTTCTGGAAGTTTATCGGCGACCTCGGCGTCGTCGTGTCGTTTTCCGGCATCGGCGGTTTTTATTTATCAAAGAAAAAAGAGTCTCAGGACAATTTGCATGTGATACTTGCGATGATAGGGCTTGCCACGATTGCGCTGGCGCCCATAGACGTCCTCCTGAAGCCGGCCCTCTGCGCACTGCTCGTCTTTGTGATACTCGCAGTCCGTGCCAGCAATAACCCGACAATAAACTTTATCGCAACCTCGCTGCTTGTTTCACTTGCCGTGAGGCCGTTCATACCCAAACTGTATTTCGCCCTCTTGATGGGCGTCTTCGGGATTCCGGCAGTCATCATCATGGCGCTCGTCCAGCAGGCGTACGAGATTTCCCAAGGCTCCATGCTGCCGGGCGTGTCACCGATGCTGCCCAGCACGAGAGAAGGCAACATCGGCGTCGGATTTCCAGGCTACGACATCTTCATCCCCTGGTGGTACGCGCTCATCGCCATTATAGCAACGCTGGTGCCGCACGAAATCGCCCACGGGATTCTGTCGCGCGTGCACCAGATAAGGCTTAAATCCACCGGGCTTTTGACGTTTGGCGCACTGCCCATAGGGGCATTCGTAGAACCGGACGAGCAAGAACTAAATTCAAAAAGCAGCGTCAGCCGGACGCGCGTCTACGCCGTCGGCTCGCTGGCAAACTTCGCAGCCGGCATCCTCGCTACCATCCTTCTCGTGTCCACCGTTATCGGCCTCGACCAAGTCGTCGTCAAACAGGGCGTTGAGGTGGTGGGTTTTGACGCCGGTTATCCGGCAGAGGCGGTGCTGAAAAAAGGGGTGATAGTCCACCAGCTGAACAATAACACCGTCTATGACATAACCTCATTTGAGGAGGCGGCAACAACGCTCAAACCGGGGGATAACGCAACGCTCGCAACCGACCAAGGGACGTTCACCATCACGGCAGCGCAGAGTAAAGAAGACAACGGAAGGGGATACATGGGGGTTTTGCTGAGGGACAGGATTGCCTTCAAATACGGAGTTCTGAACGGCCTCATAACGCCAACGCTGCTGTCATTCTTCATAACGGCGCTAAGCTGGATTGCATTCTTCAACATCAACATCGGGATGGTGAACCTGCTTCCAATACCGCCGTTCGACGGTTATAAGATATTCGACGAGATTGTGAAATCTACCGGCATGAAAAAAGAGGATGTAAAGTGGGTGATTTACGGCGTTATCATAGCGACCGCGCTCGTCTTCTTCCTCAACCTGTTCCCGCTTGTTCGGATGGTGGTTCAGCCTGTCTTGACGTTTTTCGGGTTCTGAAAACCATGGTTTTCGCATTTATATATAAGGTGTGACAGTACCAGTAATGACAATTAACGATTGTTAATAAGATGGCGATTAGCACAACAAAGAACCACCCAAGCGGATAGACGCCGCCACCTGTTGACGGCAGTTAACCTGCCGAAAGGCGCTTGCCCATGTACACGCCAACGCTGGAATACCCTAGCTTCCGGTAGTAGCCGCGCACGCCAACGCCGCTGGTGACCAAAATCTTTCGCATGCTAAATTCTTCCCGCGCTATCCGCTCGGCTTCAGCCAAAAGTTCTTTCCCATAGCCGCGGTGCTGCCATTCAAACTCCGGCTTCTCGCCGAGCTCCACCAGGGGACCGTAGACGTGCAGCTCACGCACGAGCGCAGTATCCGACGTTATTTCAGGCCTGAACGGCTTATGAGGAATCCGCAGTCTTAAAAATCCGATGAGGATGTCCTGTTTTTTGTCTTCAAATGACAGGAATACTTCAGTTCCCTTGCTTGCCTGATAGTCGCGGCGCACCAGCTCGATATCCCGAACATCCGGCTGGATGCCCTGCAGCAAAAACCGTCCGACCTCCCGGCAGCGGATGCAATTACACTTCACGTGCATCTCGTCCATACGCTCGTAGACCAACTGCCCTAAATTGCTCGCCTTAATGCCAGCCTCAACCAGGTTTGAGGGAATGTCGCGCATGATACGCATGGTTCTAACCCAGCGCGGCATGATTTCCTTGACTTTAACAATAACGTCAACCGCCTGCTCGGTTGAAAGCGGCGTGAAATCGCCCTTCTTCCACTGTTCGTAATACTCCGTGCCCTTGAGAATGATGCATGGATATATTTTCACCATGTCGGGCTTGAAACGCTGGTCTGAAAAAATCTTTTTGAACGCGTCCAAGTCCCGCTTATGATTATAGCCCACAATGCCCGGCATCATATGATAGCCGACTTTCAAGCCTGAATCCTTCAACTGCGCTGTGGCTTCTACGACATCCTTTACAGTATGGCCGCGGTCAACCATTTTATAGATTTTGTCGTCTGGATTCTGAACGCCCATTTCCACGCGAGTCACGCCGAAACCCAGCATGAAGTCAATTTGTTCCTGCTTGCACCAGTCCGGCCTGGGCTCAAACGTGATGCCGACACACCTGACAGGAGCGGTCTCATTAGCCGTCTGGACGTCCTCCATGTAGTCAAAACCTTTTTTCTTGGCTTGATAGCGTTCAATAAACCTCTCGCTGCCAAGCTTCTTAATCAGCGCGAAATTCCGGCTGACGTCGTTCATCGCTGAAAAACACTGCTTGACAAACCATTCCTGATAGTCAACCATCTGGGCGGTGAGCGTGCCGCCCATCACAATCAACTCCACCTTGTCAACAGGATGACCGATAGTCTTCAACTGGTGCAGTCTAAAAGTAGTCTGCAGATAAGGGTTAAAATTGTACTGAATCGCCCTTCTGGTGGCAGGCTCCTTGCCGGTATAACTCTGCGGCACGTCAAAGTCCGGCCCGCCGGGACAATACTTACAACGACCGTGAGGACACTTACTGGGCATGGTCATAGCTGCGACGACAGCCACGCCGGAAATCGTCCTAACAGGCTTCTTCTGCAGCAAAACAAGAAGACGCTTCCTTTCAGACGGCCTTGCATGCTTCAAAATCTCGCTGTTACGGATGAAACCGGAAAGACCAAGCTTCTCGCAAATAACCCGCTTGGCGTCGTCCAACTCCTCCTGCGTTGAAATCTCGCCGGACAAAATCTTTCCAATAACACCCCGAAACGCAACACTCCCGTCCATGGCAAGCCCGCTAACTACACAATGAAAAGAAAAGAATAAAAATACAACAACACGCAGAAAACAAAGTTAAAGCAGAAAAAAAGACAGGATGATAGGTGTGTGCCGAATTTTCAATGCCGAAAACGGGCTTGAACTCTAATCGAGCAGCTAACGCGCGACTAAACGTCAATTTCTGC
>Ga0315281_10015274_pt1 | contig 10300 bp, 10 predicted proteins | sample YL17G07_0_MG_FD_204540 | JGI IMG/M metagenome (GOLD analysis project Ga0315281, IMG submission 204540) | Sediment microbial communities from Yellowstone Lake, YNP, Wyoming, USA - YL17G07_0 | ecosystem: Environmental > Aquatic > Freshwater > Lake > Sediment | place: USA: Wyoming | collected...
CTTCATGAAACTTCTCCTTTGCTGATCTTACTGATGTCTCCCTTGATGTCTTCCCTCTCGATCACGCCGTCCCTTATATGAATGACTCGGTTCGCATAGGCTGCGATGTCAGCTTCGTGCGTGACGAGGATGACTGTGATGCCTTTCTCCTTGTTCAGCGAGGCAAAAATGCCCATGATCTCGATGCTGGTCTTGGTGTCCAGGTTGCCGGTGGGCTCGTCAGCCATGATGAGATTCGGATTGGTCACAAGGGCTCGGGCAATGGCGACGCGCTGCATCTCACCGCCAGAAATCTGGTTGGTCTTGCGAAGCTCCCTGTTCTTAAGGCCGACCAGCTCCAGGGACTTGTAAGCTAGCTCTCTTGCTTCCTTGGTTGGTATGTCGGCGTAGAGAAGGGGCAGCTCAACGTTCTCCAGAGCAGTGGTGCGGCTGAGCAGGTTGAAGCTCTGGAAGACAAAGCCGATCCGCTTGTTGCGCGTGATAGCCAGCTGCCTCTTGCTGAACTTGGACACTTCCTCGTTGCTGAGGAAATAGCTTCCGCTCGTCGGCCGGTCCAGGCAGCCGATGATGTTCATCAAGGTTGACTTGCCTGAGCCAGACGGGCCCATGATGGCAAGAAAATCACCCTGAAGAACCTGATACGTGATTCCGCACAGGGCGTGCACATCTACCTCGCCGACGTGATACGTTCTGGTGATGTCCTCTAGACGAATGAGAACAGGTCTCATGGCGAGTTCTCCTTTCCTTGAACGTTTTTTCTTTTCACAGAATTTCTCCTTTTTCCCCTAAAGCATAGATGAGGAATACTTCACTTAAACTTTTTAACTCAATATCAATGCCGCTTTTCTTAAAAAACCGGAGATCATAAATGCCCCTCCCTGTTGTTTTACCTGGCTCATGAGGTGGACTCCACTCTTTGGACAACCGAAAGGCCCGAATAAGGTGTTTTCGGGGCCCGCCGTTCGTGACCATTTTAGCCATTTTGATGCCCAAATGCCATTTTTCGCGGGAACACTGAAAAAACCGCTTCACCATTTGACCCAGGAACGACGATCTCGAGCCGATTCATATCAGACCCATGACCAAAACCTCAGCTTCATCTTATGTAGCGAGCTCTTCATAGACGCTGTTTTCGCCCTAGCCATCCTCTCGCGCTCTGACGATCAAAATCAAGGGCAACTCGGAGAGGGGGAGGAAAGGCGCCGGCGTCTGCATATCGATTTAATGACATGGCTTCAGAACATCCCGGGCAAGTCGTCGAGGAGGGCGTCGGCGGCTGATGATATTTTTATAGACATAGTTTGAGGACACCCAGGGTAAGGAGGAGAGGGGGGAAGCCGTGGGAAGGAAGGGAGAGGGGAAGGGGGAAGTGCACGTGAGAGGGGCTCAGCGTCTGCTTTTTCGTATTTGACTTCATATTTTTGTTGTGCTATAGCTTGAACCGCAATAGATTGAGGAAAATATAGAGTCAGCTAAGTGAAGAAATCGTACTTAATTTTAAAAAGCTGCCTTTTTTCCTAAATCTATAATCAATAAAAAGGAGGGGGTTTTATGAAAACCAAAATCTCATCTTTTATTTCAAGCCGCAGACAGTTTCTATTAAAGACTCTGCCTGCAGGGACTTTGCTCTGCCTTGGATGTAAAAACTTATCGGGGTTTCCAGACATCCTTGACCCACAGAAAATCTCGACCCAAAAACACAAATTCTTAGAAGATTCAGGGATGACCGTCGAACAAGTCTTTAGGTTTTCTTTTGAAAACGGCATTCCCATCCTTCAGGCCCTTGCCAAAGATATTGGAAGGGAGAAATTCCTGGAGATGTTGAAGAAAGCGTCAAATGAAAATAACGTTCAATTTGCCAAGACTGTAACAAAGGATTTTCCTAAGCGAGATTTTGCTGCGTTCGTAGATTGGAACATTAAATCCATGAATGTATCCCCCTACAATAAAGCTGTGACATTTGAAATCGTTGAAAAAACAGATAAGGTCTTCGAGATGAAAGTTACAGAATGCCTCTACGCTAAGATTCTTCGTGAAATGAATGCCGCAGATATTGGATATATTACGATATGCGATCCGGATGGTGCCTTTAACCAGGCCTTCAATCCCAAGATCAAGGGAACTAATCCCAAGAATTTGATGAAGGGGGATGACGTCTGTATTGGGCGTTTTATTTGGGAAGGATAGATCGTCCTTCAAACGAAGCAGACGCTGACCGTAGCCCTTCCGAATTCTGAAGCTTCCAGGAAGCGGCTGGCAAAGCTGAAGTCGACGGAAATTCCCTAAATATCTTCCCGGGAAAAAAAGCGAGTCCAACGATCGCCAACAGGCCCTCCTCTCGTTCTTCGTGTCGATCAACATCCAGGGCAAGTCGGAGAGGGAAAAGATGTGGAAATCGGCGCCGGCGGCTGATTTTCGATTTCTGGATATAATTTCAGAACACCCAGGGCAAGTCGGAGAGGGGGAGGAAAAAAGAAAAAGGTATATAGAATGAGGGAGAGCGAAAACAATGCAGTGGAGAAAGCACGGTCAATCTTTATCGTTGGAACAGTTCCATCCAGACTCCGTGCGTTAAGTCCGGCGGGATCATGATACTCGGGCCGTAGTAACCCTTATACGGTTCCAGTTTGTGCCCGGAGTGGCCTTCTACCCAGGAACGTGCTTTGTTCAGGTCAGAGACTTCGATGCTGACGGCGATAATGGATCCATCGTCGTAATTTGAAAGGAACTTGTTCAAGGCGCTGTTCTTATCGGAGGAGTGCAGTAGGAGCAGACTTCCGTTCCCTGCCTTGGCTTCCCGGCCGCTGGCCCCCAAGAATTTCGCTTCACGTGTCTCGCCGGATTCGAGACCTGCATCATGAAGGTTCCGAAGTTGGGCATCCAGGTCGCGCACGGCGAACCACACCGAATGAATACGCAGGGCGGTATTGGGATGGGCCAGCATGCCCTGCTCGCGCCAGGCGGCGAGCCTCGCGGGCCTCTCAGGGGAAACATACTCGACCAGCCAGATCCACAACATGAAGATTTGCTTGTTCCCAGAAGGCGTGTCAGGAGTCGAAACAGAGTAAAACTGAGCCGGCGGTGGCTTCGTTTTCCCTTCCTTCATGACGCTTGGCGGTTCAGAAAGCTTGACTTCGAAGTTGTGGGCCTTCAGATAATCGGCCGCGTCCTTTGCGGAAGAAGTTTCCAACCCTAGAGACATCGCCCCTTCGTGCTTTTCGACGAAAACCGCAATATAATTGGCTGAAGGATGCTGGGCAACGGAAAGCAGCTCCAGATAGCTGGTGTCGTCGAAAAAAATAACGCTGGTGATAACTCCGTCCGGTTTTGGCGGCCTTTCAATGCACTTGAAACCGAGCACCTGTTCGTAGTCATTTTTGGTTTTTTCAAGGTCTCGAACCCCCACCCCTACGTGATCGACCCCGTGGCCATGCCCAAAGAGAGGGTTGGCCGGTTTCTGCGCTTGAGAGACGGCCGTAAGCCCTATAGCCAGCCCGTCAATTGCTGCAGGGGAGATCGCAATATGGCCGGCATCGTCCTTGGCCAGCAATCGGTGCTCCTTCAGAAACTTCTCTGCTTCGCCGCTGGATCGAACGCTCAAGACAATTCCTTGAATGCCGGGCGATTCAGCGCGAACAAGGCGGATTCGCGGGCCGGTGTTGAAAACAAAGGCATCATCAGAAATCTGCGGAGATGGCTGGAGCAGAGTGCTCCATTTGCTCCGCGCTTCCTTCAAATCCTGGACGCCGACCGTAATTTCGGCGACGGCAACGACTCCTAATGGTCCTCCCATTCTCTTGGCTAGCTCGTCGCTGGCCGCTTTTCGCCCTTGTGCGACAGCCTGGCGATCTTTGTAATCGCAGAAGAAGACGGTTGTATTGGTCGGCGGGAAGTTTGACAGAAACACACTCGACCATTCGGCCAGCACATGCCCGCCAATCTGGAACTTACGGGGTTGGGCGTCCGAATGGGGAATGTTTCTCTTGGTTAGCTCCGCCGCAGTCGCGTCAGCGTCCGCTTTGGGCTCGAAGGCGATTCCTTGGAACTCTGTCTTCAGGGGTTTGTTGTCTTCTTTTGGGAATGACACGAATTCCAATACGGCGTTGCCAAGGGAAAGGCCGCCGCTCGCAAACGTGCCGTGCTCATAGAATGGCCACACTTCGGGCAGTCGGAACTCATCTTTGAAATAGGTGAAGAGCGACTGCGCTCGATCGGACACCACAAAGAAGTGCTCGACTCTCGTCGCCAGAGGCTGTTCCTCTGCCCACGAAACAAGAGCGAAAAAACACAGCGACAACGCTGCATAGAGCAACGCGACTCGTCTCATGGCGTCCTCCAATCCCGTTACTTCTATTTCACTTAATCCTTTCCATATCGGCTTATGCGGCAACCGCGGCGCGACTTTCGATCTCCTTTTCCTGGTGCGTGAGGACAAGGACGGCAAAAAATCCGGCAAAGAAGATTACGGCTCCCAGGCAGCCGGACCACAAAAGCCAGCGGATTTTTCTGGAGTTCATGAAAGCCCTCCGCTCAGAAGGCATGTGGTGCACGGAAGCCGCCCAGGATTTCCTCGCACTTCGCGGCTAAATCAATTGGTGTGGCATCTTCTAAGTACGGCCCGATGATTTGCATACCGACCGGGAGCCCTACTTTCGTCAGCCCGACAGGGACGACCGTGGCGGGAAGTCCGGTATGGGTGGCAAAGGAGATCCAAAAGAGCAAATCCCCGTACGGTCGCGGGCCTTCAGGAGTCTCCAGCACACGGTCATTCCAAGAAGGCCGGTGGTCATGTTTGAACGCCGGCACAAAGGCGGTCGGCAAGAGAAAAGCATCGTGGGTGTGAAAATATTCTTGCCAAGTCGCGCGAGCCGCCATCTGTTTGCTCCGCGCGGCAATGAAGTTCTTATGGGGTCCCGCCTTCGCCAGCGCGGTGAGGGCTTCCCAGCTTCCATCCTGCTTGTCCGCCCTGGCTCGCACTTCGGCGAGCTTCTCGTCGGGCATGTCATCTGCGAAAAAGGAGTCAAGGAGAAAGACGTAGTTCCGATACTCCCCCTCGGGATCCACTCCGGGAGGCCATCCTTCGGTTAGGTTCGCACGGGCTTTGCGCAACGCGGCCACGGCATCGGTCAGCACCGTCCGCACATCGGAGGACACCGGGCAAAGCTTGTCGTCCAGCACGAAGCCGATGCGGTAGTCCTTCAGACGCTGCCGCCGCGGCGGAGGGAGCCTCCAACTGTAGGCTACCGTGTCGTCCGCGTCCGGACCGCCGAGGATTTCCAAGGCAAGCTTCAAATCCTTTGCCCAACGCGCGAGAGATCCGCAGACGGCAAGGTAGTCCGGCACGGCAACATCGCCTGGAGAGAGTTGCACGTGTCCCCGAGACGGGACAAGATTCAACGTTGGTTTATGGCCGCACACACCGCAGAAGTGGGCGGGGACGCGGATAGAACCCCCGATGTCGCTGCCCGACGCGATGTAGCCGATGCCGGCGGCGAGCGCCGCGGCGCCTCCGCCGGTCGAGCCGCCCGGTGTTCGCGCAAGATCCCAGGGATTATTCGTTTGTCCGAAGATGTCGTTGTAACTCTGCCAGTCGCCAAGCATGAACGGCACGTTGGTCATACCGAGCAGGATGGCTCCGGCGCCGCGGAGGCGCTCGACCGCTGCTGAGTCCCGCGTGGGAATGTGGTCCTTGAAGGCAGGGTTGCCGAACGTTGTTCGTACGCCCTTCACGTCAAAGGCATCCTTGATGGTGACCGGCACTCCGTGCAACGGACCGAAGAACGTGCCCTTGGCGCGGGCGGCGTCCGCTTCTTTCGCGCGCGCCAGCGCCTCCTCCCGCATCAGCGTGACCACGGCATTGATGTGTGGATTGATCGAATCGATTCGCTTGAACATCAGCTCCGTCAACTCAAGCGAGGAGATTTCACCGCGACGAATCGCCTTGGCCACGTCGACTGCTGAAGAAAACACAAAATCCTCTACGGGCGCTCCGCGCTTGAGCGCCGTATCGGACTGCTTTCCATATTCCATGAAAGGAAATGCTGCCGCAAGGGCAGCGGTCTTGCTCAGGAATTCACGACGGGAAAAGTGGTTCATAGTTTAGCCTCCTGATTGATTTGGTGGCGCCGCCAGCGCTGACGCTAACCTGTGGGGCCAGTTTGCCTCGGCCTTCGCGGAGCAATACGCGCGACCGCTGAGTGAGGGTCTCCCCATTCTTTGGACACTGGAAGGGCCATCTTAAAGTGCATTGAAGGCCCGCCTTTCATGAACATTTTAGTCCTTTCTATGCCCAAAACAAAAGCCATTTTTTGGAGAATTCCCCAAAAAACGGCCTCACCAGAAGCCCTGGGAACGACGATCTCCAGTCGGTCCATGTTTAGCCACGGCCATCCTCTCGATTTATTTTGGACGATCAACATCCCGGGCAAGTCGGAGTCAACTATAAAGATTGAAAAGCGGGATTGAAGGGGGTCTGATGTCGCAAGAGAGCATGGATGACCCGAAGCAGTTTATGAGCGACCACGAGAACGGCTTGCTTGTATCGTTTCCCCTCGGCTCGTTTTTTCAAGTACACCTCCTTGAAGATCGGATTGACGCGGATGACCGCGACGGCCATCAAGAACAGAACGCGCCGTAAGCTTTTATTTCCCCGTTTTGAGATGTGACCTCGGCCCTTCCATTGGCCGGATTCATAGATAGTGGGATCGAGGCCGGCATAAGCGATTAGCTTTTGGGGTGTGGAGAAAGAATGGCCGTGTGTCTCGGCCAGGAAGTGCGAGACGGTGGTTGTGCTGAGGCCGTCAATCGAGTCGAGGATCATCAGGGGACCGGGGACTTGGTCACGGCAACGCTGGACAAGACGGTCGGTCATCTCTTCGAGTTCCGCTTGGAGGCGTTCCAAGATGCGGATCTTCGAGCGGAGGATGGCTTCCAGGTCCGGAGAGGCGAGGCCGATGGAGGTTCGAGCCGTGTCGATCAAGAGCTGAGAAGAGAGCGTGGACTTGCGGCTCCGGCTGGCACCAGCCAGAATCTGGAGAAGGGCTTGAGGAGAGGCCTGAAGGAAAGCTTCTTTCGATGGGAAGGCGGCCAGAAGGCGAAGCGAGGAGGCCGTAAAAGGATTGAGGAGGCCGAGGATCTCGGGGAAAACGATCCCGAGATAGCGTTTGATCTCGTTTTTGAGGGCGACGATCTGAGCCGAGATGTTCTCTCGCTCACGGGCTAAGGCCCGAAGTTCATCGACGGCTGGATGAGCCTGGGGCAAACTCTGAGCGTTTGTGCGAAGGAACTCGGCGATGGTGACGGCGTCTCGCTTGTCGGTCTTGGTCTTCCTCAGAGAGAGCTTAGCGAAGTTGGAGACAAGCAAGGGATTGATCAGCCGGACGTCGAGGCCTTGGGCCTGAAGGAAAGAGAATAGGTTCAGATAATAGGAGCCGGATGACTCCATTCCGAGCTGAAGAGAGCGGCCCGAAGAGCCCCGCGGACGCAAGGCGCGCCAAAAGTCGCGGAATCCCTCGGAGGACATGGGGAAATATCGAGACCAAAGGGGTTGCCCTTGGTCGTCGATCAGGGCGGCATGAAAGCTGTTTTTGGCGATATCGATGCCGCAGAAACGGATACGCATGGATTCACCTCCAGTGGTATAATAAAATTTGAGGCAGGGGAAGCCTCCCGACCCATCCTCCATTTTGACGAGGGTTCTCGGACCCAATCAACCTATCAGGATAGCGGGAGGCAGGGGACAGACTTGCCCAAGGATTCAACGATCCTGGAGGAGAGAAGTCCTCCTGCCTCATTTCATTTCAATTCATATCACAAATTCATGGTAGGAGGAGGAGAGGGGGGAAAAACAAGAGCTCATACGGGAGGCCGCGGTTTAAGAATTAAAGGAGAGGGGGGAGATTTTCAATGTGCCGACAGGGTCATTTTTCCGCAATCGGGATACGCGCCATATTTTCAGGGCTCATTTCCCCTTTGCCTATGAAGATCGACAGCCGGATCACGCCGGAAAGGCGAAGCCCTTTAGCGAAAGGCCCAGGGCATCCGAGCACAGAACGCCGGATTCTCCTTGGTGATTGTCGGTCTATTATCTGGGTCTCTTTCTTCCCGGATTAGATCCCTATTCGGATTCCAAGACGAAGCGATATTCCATCCAATGAAACTTTGAACTCACGAGCGCTATCAGCCCAAGGCGGTTTGGTTTCCCATGCCTCCATATAATGATAAATACGTCCCGAGATATTCGACGTCTCGTACCACATAATGGCGTTACCTTGCTCGTCGTCGTCGTTTTCATTTCCTCCCGTCCATGTCTGGCTACTCAAGATCGTCAATGGTCCTTGGAAACTGGAAATCTCGACAAGACGATAGAGTCCTTCGATGAATATATTCACCCTGCTCGATAGCGAAACTTCGAAGCCGGCGCCGAACTGGAATCCCAACTTGGCTTTCTGTCCAGAAGCGAAATCAGAGCGAAAGTGCCACTTCCAATTGGGCTGGCTAGCACGGGAAGGCTCGGAGTATTGAGAATCCTCGGTGAAATTGACTCTAGTCAAGTAATACCCGCCCCCTCCGAATATGTTGAAACTAAAGCCGCGAAAGGGGATCGTCACAACAGCGTCCAACGTGAGGGGAATGCTTTGTACGTCGTATTTATTTTGGCTGTCGAACGTCGCAGCACCACCCCAATTGTATTCGATATGGGGCGATTGCTTCCAGATTTTTGAGATATAGCCGGCTCCAAAGCATAAGCCGAAATTGGGCGTGAGTTGGAAGACTGCCTGGATGCCCCCCTCATAGAACCAGGGTGAATAATCCAGGTCGAAGCTGCCACTTAATCCCACATCTTTCCAACGTTGGGCCGTGCTTTCAAAAAGTTCCTTAAAATCCCCGCCTCTGGGAAGGTTCCCTGCACCTCCAAAGAACTTAATAGAGAGGATATTCGGAAGCGCGAAGGGGGCGATCATTAAATAAAGACACACTCCTGCCACAATGAGGTTTCTTTTTCTTCTCATTAGTTCCTCCGATCAAATAGAAAAAGAAAGAATTTCCGTTTCATCTCAATTTCCCTTTCTGTGTTCGAATCCATAATAAATCTTTGGCAAAATAAAATCAAGAACACGAAGATGACCGTAAAGAAAGCCGTCCGGCAGAATCAAAATTCCGGACGGCCAGGAAATCGCCCGAAAGACCATAAACTTCCACTCCGGCCTAAAATGACTTCAGTGTTGCAATCAAAAATATTCCGCGCCGGCCTCGGCCGCCATCAAGGCGACCTTAGAGAAGACGCGCGACGACGAACAACATCAAGAAGGGCAAGTCGGAGAGGGGGGGATGGAAGGGGGCAGGGGGAAGGCAGAGAAATTCTCATTATCAAAATTGGAATGAAACCTCAAGTTGACAAATTAGAAAACAGATTTATATTTAGAATGAATACGAAGGAGGGAGAGTAATGAAATCTAAGTTTTGGGCGACGGCTATCGGCTGTGCTTTCGTATCTTTCATCGTTTTATGGGGTGTGATAGAGAAGATCTTCTACTCGCTTCCTCCTTCACGTGTCCGTGTCTTGGGTTACCAAGCGGCTGGCATCCTCGCTTTCGTAGGAATAGCGGGAATCGCTATAGGGATCAAAATCTTGAAAAAGAGGCAACTGCTTGCCGCAGGGCTGATTGGCTTCTTTTTTGTTCCAGTCGTCTTTGCGATCATAACCTTTATTTTTGGCCCCTAGTTCTATTAATGATAAGGATGCTTTTATAGATTTTCAACTACTCTGCGATCGTTCGCCATCCGTCCTCTCGCGCAATCGAGACGACGATCAACATCTAAGACGTTCGATCCGACGAAGAAACAGCTTTCACCAACCGATATAAAAACTCCTGAGTCTCGAAGAATGATTTCACGCCGATGCGTTCGTCTTTGCCGTGGGCTCGAAAATCGTCGATATCTTCAAAAAGGCCGGATACCCCGTATGTGGGAATTTCCGCATTACGAAGATAGAGCCCATCCGTAGCGCCGGTGCACATCGTTGGAATCACAGGGACGCCGGGTCACATCTGAGTCGTAATTTGTTCGATGGGTCTCATGATTTCAGGCTTGAGCGGCGAGGCGGGACTGGGCGTGGGTTCAGCGATTCGGGTTACAGCGATCTGCTTATCGGCTAAAACTCTGATGAGGGTTTTCTCGACTTCATCCGGAGATTCTCCGGGCAATATCCGGCAATTGACAACCGCTCGAGCCGTTTGAGGCAGGGCATTATCCGCATGGCCGCCGGCAAGACGTGTGGCGACACACGTCGTTCGCATCA
>Ga0315281_10015275_pt1 | contig 10300 bp, 9 predicted proteins | sample YL17G07_0_MG_FD_204540 | JGI IMG/M metagenome (GOLD analysis project Ga0315281, IMG submission 204540) | Sediment microbial communities from Yellowstone Lake, YNP, Wyoming, USA - YL17G07_0 | ecosystem: Environmental > Aquatic > Freshwater > Lake > Sediment | place: USA: Wyoming | collected...
GTGAGTATACGTCAGGTGCGAGATACGTGGGATCGCGCGGCGCCGCGCCTCAGAGGTCCATCTCGCGCAGGGCCGGCGAGCGTTGCAGTTTCGGCTCGGTCTGCGATTGCACGTAGTCGGGGTCGAGGCCCGGCGCGACCTCCGTCAGCGTCAGGCCGCGCGGCCCCGCCTCGATGACGGCCAGGTCGGTGACGATCAGATCCACGACGCCGGGCGCGGTCAGCGGGTATTCGCAGGCGGTGCGATGCGCGGGCGTCCGCCGCGGATATGGATCGGATCATACGCCTCGGCGCGAGGCTGTCAATGCCCGGTGGCGTCACAATTCGCCGGACAGGCCGATCTGGGAGATCGGCGCGGTTGCAGGCGCCACGCCGGCGTGCTGAGATGTGCCGATGCATGACTTGGCGCCGCTGTTGCGACGGGTTCTCCGCTGGCCCGCCGTGCTGATCTGGATGCTCGTGATCTTTGGGCTGTCATCGATCCCGAACTACGAGCCGAGTCCTACGCCCTCGCCGATTCCTGCCGACAAGGTCGCGCACGCATGCATCTACGCGGTGCTGGCGTTCCTGCTGGCGGGCGTGCTGCGCCGCTATGCGCGCCCGCGCCGGATCGCGCCGTGGATCGTGGCGGCGTGCGTCGTGTTCGGCGCGGTGTACGGCGCGAGCGACGAGTACCACCAGCGGTTCACGCCGGGGCGCGACCCGGCGGTGGACGACTGGGTCGCCGACGTGGCGGGCTCCGTCGCGGGCACGTTCGCCATCGCGTGGGTGCTGCGGCGGGTGGATGTGGGGTGACGGTCCGCAGATGGCGCGGATGGGCGCGCCGAGGCGGGTGCGGGGCTCTCGGTAGGGCTGTGCGGGGGCCGGAGCTGAAGCTCCTCCACTACGGCGGGCTACCAGTGCGGGGGCGGAGCTGAAGCTCCTCCACTACGGCGGGTTGCCAGCGCGGGGGCGGAGCTAGAAGGGGGCCGGAGCTGAAGCTCCTCCACTACGGCGGTACGGCGGGTTACCGGCGCGTCAGGCGCGGCGGATCAGGAGCAGGCCGTCGCGGACGGTGAGCAGGACGTTGACGGTGCGCGGGTCGGCCTGGACGTGGGCGTTGAACGCCACGATGGCGCGGCTGTCGTCGTCCTTCGGGTCCAGCACGTTGCCGCTCCAGAGCACGTTGTCGACGGCGATGATGCCGCGGGGCGCGAGCAGCGGTAGGGCGGCCTCGTAGTAGTTCAGGTAGTTGCCCTTGTCGGCGTCGATGAAGACGAAGTCGAAGCCCGGCTCCAGCGTCTTCATGGTGTCGAGCGCCGGCCCCTCGCGGACCTCGATCTTGTGGCCGTGGGGGCTGCGCGCGAAGGAGCGCTTCGCGAACTCGATGGCCTTCGGGTAGACGTCGCAGGTGATGAGGCGGCCGTCATCGGGCAGCGCCGCCGCCATCATCTGCGCGCTGACGCCCGTGAACATGCCGATCTCGAGGACGCGCTTCGCGCCGAGCGCGTAGACCAGCGTCTGCAGCAGCGTGCCCACGACCTGCCCCGACACCATCGAGATCAGGCCGCCGAACTCGCGCCCGGTTTCCGCTACCTGCTCCTGCAGCAGCTCCGGCAGCGGCGTCGTGTGCCGCGCCGCGTAGTCTTCTATCTCTTCCCGCACCATCGGCTCCGCCAAGGCGCACCTCCTTTGTCCGCGCAGCGTACCGGCGGCGCGGGCGAGATCAAAGACGCCCACCGTGCGCGGCGGGCGTCTTGCGTTCACGGAGGGTGCGGGGCGCGGCTCAGACTTGGCGGGCGCTCCAGAGGGTCTGGTAGTGGGTGCCGCGGATCGCCTCGACGGTTGCGCGGCGCTCGCGCTCGACCAGGTCGCGGAGGGCCTCGTCGCAGGTCTCGCGGGCGCCGTTGAAGCCCGAGGCGACGATGCGGTCGCAGATGGCCTCCCAGAGGCCGCTCTCCTGGAGATAGCGCGCGCTGTGCGGCCAGAAGAAGAACTCGAAGGTCTTGGGCATGCCCAACGACGGGCGGTGCTGGCCCAGCCAGAAGAAGCGCTCCTGCACCGTCGCCACCGGGTCGACGATGGCCACCATGGGCATCTCGTCGTCGTTGTGGCGCGTGTCGATGAGCAGCCGCTCCGGGAACAGGCGGAAGCCGGCCGCGAAGACGTCGGCTTCCTGTACGACGGTTTCGATCTCTTTGATGTCCACGAGCAGTCCGGTTTCCCCGTACATCGGCGCCTCTCGGATGATCCCAGCCTACGCGTGCGGCCCGTTACGGGCTATCGTCTCGTGTCAAGCGCACGCGAAATGTGACACTCTTCATTGTGACATATGTAAACAGCGGGGCCGGGGCGTCGCCGCCCGGCCCCGCTGCTTGTTACGCGGTTCGCGGCGGCTAGTACATCGGCGGGGCGCCCATGGGCGCGCCACCGGCCGCGTTCTTGTCGGGCAGGTCGGTGACCAGGCAGTTCGTGGTCAGCACCATGCCGGCGATCGAAATGGCGTTCTCCAGGGCGGCGCGCGTGACCTTGAGCGGGTCGATGATGCCCTTGGCCATCATGTTGCCGAACTCGTCCTTCGCGGCGTCGTAGCCTTCGCCGATCTTCAGCGTCTTGACCTTCTGGACGATCACGGAGCCGTCCTTGCCCGCGTTGATGGCGATGCGGCGGAGCGGCTCCTCGAGCGCGCGGCGCAGGATGGCGGCGCCGGTCTTCTCGTCGCCCTCGAGCGCGAGCTTGTCGAGCACGGGCAGCGCGTTGATCAGCGCCACACCGCCGCCCGAGACGATGCCCTCTTCCACCGCGGCGCGGGTGGCGGAGAGCGCGTCCTCGACGCGGTGCTTCTTCTCCTTCAGCTCCACCTCGGTGGCGGCGCCGACCTTGATGACGGCGACGGAGCCGGCCATCTTGCCGAGGCGCTCCTGCAGCTTCTCGCGGTCCCAGTCGGACGTGGTGGATTCGAGCGCGGCCTTGATCTGCTTCACGCGGCCGTCAACGTCCTTGGACTTGCCGCGGCCCTCGATGATCGTGGTGTTCTCCTTGCCGACGAGGATGCGCCGCGCGCGGCCCAGGTCCTCGACCGCGACGGAGTCCAGCTTCCGGCCCAGCTCTTCGCTGATGACGGTGGCGCCGGTCAGGGCGGCCAGGTCGCCGAGGTTGTCCTTGCGGCGGTCGCCGAAGCCGGGAGCCTTCACGGCGACGACGTTGATCGTGCCGCGCAGCTTGTTCACGGCCAGCGTGGCCAGGGCCTCGCCGTCGATGTCGTCGGCGATGATCAGCAGGTTCTTGCTGACCTGGAGCAGGCGCTCCAGCATCGGCAGGATGTCGGTGACGGCGCTGATCTTCTTGTCGGTGATGAGGATGTACGGCTCGTCGAGCTCCGCTTCCATCTTCTCGGAGTTGGTGACGAAGTACGGGCTGATGTAGCCGCGGTCGAACGCCATACCCTCGACGTACTCGACCTCGGTGGCGATGCCCTTCGACTCCTCGACCGTGACGACGCCGTCCTTGCCGACCTTCTCCATCACTTCGCCGATCAGGGCGCCGATGGTGGCGTCGGCGGCGGAGATGGAGGCGACCTGCGCGCTCTGCTCGCGCGTGGTGACGGGCTTGGCGTTCTTCTTGAGCTGGGCGACGATGGCCTGCCCGGCCGACTCGATGCCGCGCTTGATGGCCATGGGGTTGGCGCCGGCGGCGACGTTCTTCAGGCCCTCGTGCACGATGGCCTGGCCGAGCACGGTGGCCGTCGTCGTGCCGTCGCCGGCGATGTCGTTGGTCTTGGAGGCGATCTCCTTGGCAAGCTGGGCGCCGATGTTGTCGAACGGCTCGTCCAGCTCGATGTCCTTGGCGATCGTGACACCGTCGTTGGTGATGGTGGGAGCGCCGAACTTCTTGTCCAGCACCACGTTCCGGCCCTTGGGGCCCAGCGTGATCTTGACAGCGTCGGCGAGCGCGTCGATGCCCCGCATCAGGGCGTGACGGGCTTCTTCTTCGAAGAGAAGCTGCTTGGCCATATCTACCTCATCCTTTGGTTCGCGTATGGGTATGGTTGGGTCTAGCACTCTCTGGTGGGGAGTGCTAACCGAGTGTACGGCACGGCCATGCACCGGTCAAGGGATTCGGGCGGCGTCGGGCGGAACCGGCGGGCGCTTCGTCTAGTTCTTCGTGGTGCCGGGGATGCCGATGGCCACGTTCACCTTGACGAACACGGCGATGTCCTGGCCCGCGACCCCGAATCCGAGGCCGGAGATGTGGATCACGGCCGTATCGCTGCCCAGGATCTTCGACGGATCGACGCTGACCGTCAGCACGGCCGTGCGGTCGCAGGGCGCCGTCGCGTTGCACTTCAGCTCGCTGCCGACGGCCACTCCGGCGGGAAGCGACAGCTTCACCCACGACTTGTTGGCGCTCACCCGCCACGGCAGGATGCCGGTCCCGGTATTCGAGATCCGCACCTCCACCGGCGTCGCCGACTGGCCCGGCCGCACGTTCACCAGCACCATCGGCCGGTCGACCGCGAGGGTCGGCTTGCCGAGCACCGCAAGCCGCGCGGCGGCATCGGGCTTAGCTGTGGGGTCCTTGTGGTCGGGCTTGGGCGTGGGCAGGTCCATCTTGTCGTAGGGCGCCTGGAAGTTGGCCAGCGCGAGCGGGGCGCGCCAGTACGGGTTGTTGAGATCAGGCAGCGTCGCCGCCAGCGGCGCCCACAGCGGCTTGCTGAGCACCTGCGGCGGGTTGGCCATGCAGCCGTAGACCAGCTCCTGGTACGGGTACATGCTGCGGTTGTGGCCCAGCTTGTCGCTGGCGGGGCCGCAGCTGTACGGCGTGCGCGGCCAGGCGCCGTAGATCGGGTCCATCGGGTGGTTGCTGCGATTCGCGCCGGGGCCCGTGAAGCCGTTGTAGCTCCAGACCGCGTAGTACCAGTTCTCGACCCAGTGCGGGTCGCTGTTCGTGTCGATGCCGACGATCGGCCGGTCCGACGGCGCCGCGTTCCACTTGTCGATGAGAATCGCCGCGCCCCTGCCGATGTTGTAGGCGAAGTGCGTGGCCACCAACGCCTGCTCGTCGCTGGCCTGCCCCGCGTCGCCCAGCGGCGTGGTCATGCCGCTGGTCACCTGCGAGATGCCGTAGCCGCAGTCGAACGACACGAGCGCCGGGCCGATGGCGCCGAACGGCAGCGCCGCCGCGCCCTGCGACACGTCGCTTTCGATCCAGGCGATCGCCTTCAGCAGCGTCGGCGGCACGTAGACCGGCGTCTGCGTGCGGTTGTTGCGCGGCCCCGCCTCGATCCATCCCTGCGAGAAGAACGTGTCCTTGGGGAAGAGCAGGTCGTACCCGGCGAGGTCCATCGCCTGCATGTACAGCTTGCGGTCCTCGGTGGTCTCGTAGGTCGTCGGCGCCGTGTCGAAGGCACAGGCGCTCGCGGCGGGCGTGCGCGCACGGCCCGGCGTCACCACCGCCACCAGCGACAGCAGGGCGGCGGCGATCAGCGCGTTGCGGCGCGACGCAATCGAGCGAAGGAGCGCGGTGAAGCCGCGGGGCGAGAAACGCGTCATGGCAGCCACCCCACGATCAGCACGTCCGCACTGTCGGATACGCGCCTGCGGGTGCCGTCGCTGGCCAGCAGGTCGAGGTGGCTGGCGGTCGCCTGAGCGAGCGCGGGACCCTCGACGGAGCGCACCGCAAGGCTGGCGCCGTCCGGAGACCAGGCCAACGGCAGGTCCACCGCGCCGTCGTTCGAGGCCAGCGTCTTCGCTGTCGCCGCAGCGACAGCCGAGACGGAGCTGCCGCCCTCCGGCCGCGCAGAGGCCATCGTCAGCGTGCCGTCCGCCTCCCACGCCGGGTTGAACTCCAGCCGCTGCGCCGCCGGCGAACGCACGGCCTCGGCCGCGACGCCGCTGGCGAAGTCGAGCGTCATCGTGATCACTTGCGGCTGGGCGCCGCCCGCCGCGACGGAGTACGCCAGCGTGGCGCCGTCGGGAGAGAGCTTCCAGTCGCGGGCGATGTCGTCGCTCAGGTGGGCGATCATCGCTTCGCCGGTGCCGCCCGCCGCAACCGAGTGGAGATCGGTGCCCGCCGGGCTCAGCGTGGCGAAGTACAGCTTCGAGCCGTCGGGGGCGAAGGCGATGGGGAACAGGGACGCGGTGCGCCACGTCGTCAGCGTGGTGCGGGTGCCGTCGCGGCCCAGCAGCAGCAGCTCGTAGGTGCCGCTTCCGTCTGCGGCGGCGGCGCTGCGGCGGACGGCGATCGACCGGCTGTCGGGCGACCAGACGGGCGGGATCAGCAGGTCGGCGTCGTTGGCGAGCAGCGCGACGTTGCCGCGCACGTCGACGACGGCAGCCTGGGCAGGCACGTCGGGCGCGGGCTTCGCCGTGCCCGCGGGCAGGCCGGTGTAGGCGATCGCCTGGCCGTCCGGCGAGAGCACCGGGAAGACGCCGTAGCCGGAGGCGTGGTCGATGGTGGCGACGGTGGTGCGGGCGGCGATGTCATCCGGTTCGACCGCGACGATGGTGTCGGTGGTGTCGCCGAACTCGCTGATCAGCAGCCGCTGGCCGTGCCCCTGGATGCGCTGGAACGCGGAGACATCGCCATGCGGCGCGAAGCGGTCGTACGCGAGGTAGCCGCCACCGGCGGCGGCGGAGATAGCCGCGCCGAGCAGCGCCGGTTTCACGGCCGCGGTGATCACGCGGACGAGCATCATAGGCCGTTCATTCTCCCTGCCTGGAGGCTCTCCGGGCGCGCGCGCCCGGACGATGCGCCAGCCTACTATTCGTTCGCGACGATACCCCGCCAAGGCGCCGCTATGGTTTGGGCTAGTGGCCGCCCTCAGGCTCCGGCCCCCACGCCCTCTTGATGTGCCGGTACACGTACCAGGCCACCGTCACCACGATAACCGCCGCGATCGGATAGTCCAGCGGCCGCATCCACGCGCGGATGTCCTCGTAGTTCTCGCCCAGTCTATACCCGCCGTAGGCAAGCCCGGTAGACCAGATGAACGCCCCGGCGAACGTATATGCGGTGAACTGCCAGAACGGCATCCTGGAGATCCCGGCCGGAACGCTGATGAACGTCCGCACGACAGGCAGCAGCCTGCCGCCGAAGATCGCCCAGTTTCCCCAGCGATTGAAGAAGCGGTCTGCCAGGTCCAGGTCGTGGCGGGAGACGAGGATGTACTTGCCGTACTTCTCGGCTGCGGGGCGCCCGCCGTACATGCCCACCCAGTACGCCAGCCACGAGCCCACCGTATTCCCGATGGCGCCGAAGAACCCGGCAAGCAGCACCCACTCGAAACCGCGGCCCTTCGCTTCGATCAGCTTCCACCCGGCCAGCGGCATGATCAGCTCGCTGGGCAGCGGGATGGCGGCTGATTCGACTGCCATCATGACGATGACACCGGGCCAGCCGATGAGATCGTAGACGTAGGTGATGAAGTCGAGAAGCGAGTTCTCTATGCCGTGTAACAGTGGAGCACCGCCTCCCAACCCGCGCCTGCCGCTCTCCACTTCGGGCGCAGGACGCGGCCCGCAGCGGCTCCAGCGAGTCTATCGGCGGTTCCAAAGAGGTGTCAATAAGGGTTCATTCCACGATCGCCGGGACGCAGATACAGCCGGCGGTTGCCGCCGGCTGTATCTGTAATCCGTCAACTGTGGGATCTGCCGATTAGTCGTTGCTCTGGAACGGCGGCTTGGGCGGGCCAGGAGGGCCCTCGCCGCGGTTCGGGCGCCGGTCCCGCAGGCCGCCATCGGCGCTGCGTGCCGGGCCGCTGCTGGGAGCGCCGCCACCACCACCGCCGCCGCCGCGGTAACCACCGCCGCCGCCGCCACCACCGCCGCGGTAGCCACCACCGCCGCCGCTTCGGCCGCCGCGATCGCCGCCGCCGCGCGGGCCGCCACGGTCGCCGCCTCGGTCGCCGCCGCCCGGCCGGCTCTCGCGCTCGGCCCTCTGGCGCGCCACGACTGCCGCCGGGTCGGTCTCGCCGGCCAGCACGGCGCGGCGGGAGAGGTTGATACGGCCCATGGAGTCGACCTCGGTGACCATCACGGTCACCTCATCGCCGACCGACACGACGTCCTCGACGGACGGCACGCGGAAGTCCGCCAGCTCCGAGATGTGCACCAGGCCGTCCTTGCCCGGGGCGATCTCGACGAAGGCGCCGAAGTTCATGATGCGGGCGACGCGGCCCGTGTAGATCGCGCCGACCTCCACGTCCTTCGTCATGCCCTCAATGATGTCGATGGCCTTGCGCGCCGACTCTTCGTTCGTGGCGCCGATGAACACCGAGCCGTCGTCCTCGATGTCGACCGTGCAGCCGGTCTCCTCGATGATCGAGCGGATGACGCGGCCGCCCGGGCCGATGACCGTGCCGATCTTCTGCGGGTCGATCTGCAGGCGGTACATGCGGGGCGCGTACGGAGACATCTCCGCGCGCGGCTCCGGCAGCACCGCCAGCATCTTCTCCATGATGAACATCCGGCCGACGCGGGCCTGCGCGACGGCGTCGCGCATCACCGCCATGGGGATGCCCTGGATCTTGATGTCCATCTGGAGGGCGGTGATGCCCTCCTCGGTGCCCGCGACCTTGAAGTCCATGTCGCCCATGTTGTCTTCGAGGCCGGCGATGTCGGTCAGCACCTTGTAGTTGCCGTCCTCGCCCATGATCAGGCCCATCGCCACGCCGGCGACCGGCGCCGCGATCGGGACGCCGGCGTCCATCAGCGACAGCGTGCTGCCGCAGACGCTGCCCATCGACGTGCTGCCGTTGCTGGAGAGCACCTCGGAGACGACGCGGATGGTGTACGGGAACTCCTCGACGCCCGGCAGCACCGGCAGGATCGCCCGCTCGGCGAGCGCGCCGTGGCCGATCTCGCGGCGGCCCGCGCCGCCCATGCGGCCGGTCTCACCGACCGAGTACGGGGGGAAGTTGTAGTGGTGCATGTAGCGCTTGCTCTCGATGGGGGAGAGCGTGTCGAGCCGCTGCGCGTCGCCGACGCCGCCGAGCGTCGTGACGCTCAGCACCTGGGTCTGGCCGCGGGTGAAGAGGCCCGTGCCGTGGACGCGCGGCAGGATGCCGGCTTCGCAGGTGATGGTGCGGACTTCCTTGGTGTGGCGGCCGTCGGGGCGACGGTCGTCGTTCAGGATCGAGTCGCGGACGGTCTTCTTCACGAAGGCGTCCAGCGCCTCGCCGACGGGCTTGTCGCCGTACTCCTCGCCGTACTTGGCGACGAGCTTCGCCTTGTGGTCGTCGAGCGCGCCCTGGCGCTCGTCCTTGGCCAGCGCGAGGAACTCCTCGACGTTGCCGGCCAGGTCGGCGAAGACCTTGGCCTTCAGCTCTTCGGGCAGTTTGGCGGGGTTGAACTCCCACTTCACCGGCTTGAGGGCCTCGACCAGCTCATCCTGGAGCTTGATCAGGATCTGGTTCTGCGCCTGTGCGAACTCCATCGCCCCGAGGATGATCTCCTCGGGAGCCTCATTCGCGCCCGCTTCCACCATCATGATGGCGTTACGGGTGCCGGCGACGACGATGTCGATCAGGCTCCCTTCGAGCTGCTGGAACGTCGGGTTCACGACGTACTGGCCGTCGATGTAGCCGACGCGGCAGGAGCTGACGGGACCCGCGAACGGGATGTCGGAGATGCCCAGTGCGGCAGACGCGCCGACCGTGCCGAGCACGTCGGGGTCGTTCTCCTTGTCGACGGAGAGGACGGTGATGACGACCTGCACCTCGTTGCGCATGCCCTTGGGGAAGAGCGGGCGCAGCGGGCGGTCGGTGAGGCGGGCGCTGAGCGTGGCCTCGGTGCTGGGCCGGGCTTCGCGGCGGAAGAAGGCGCCGGGGATCTTGCCCGCGGCGTACATCTTCTCTTCGAAGTCGATCGTCAGCGGGAAGAAGTCCATCCCAGGGCGGGGCGTACGCGCCATGGTGGCGGTGCACAGCACCGTGGTGTCGCCGTAGCGCACCAGCACGGCTCCGCCGGCCAGTCCGGCGACGCGGCCGTGCTCGATAGACAGCGTCTTGCCGCCGAACTCGCACGAGAATGTTCTGATTTCAGGCATGTTTACAGGATCCTCCATCCCTTAATGGGGTCGCAGGTTACGTCTGAACCTGGATGTAGCGTGTTGAACTGCAAAGACAGCGGCCGAAGCTCCACGGCTGCGTCGACGTCTCGAGTAATGGTTGGTATCGCAATCGGGGCGGGGCCATTGTGTTCGTGGCCCGTACCGTACGCCCGTGCTCGAGGGTGACTCTGTTCTCTCTTGTACCGTCACGCGCCCGGTCCCTGACTCGGGCAAATTGAAAGGCCTCCGCGGGTTCCTACCCTTACTTGCGG
>Ga0315281_10015276_pt1 | contig 10299 bp, 7 predicted proteins | sample YL17G07_0_MG_FD_204540 | JGI IMG/M metagenome (GOLD analysis project Ga0315281, IMG submission 204540) | Sediment microbial communities from Yellowstone Lake, YNP, Wyoming, USA - YL17G07_0 | ecosystem: Environmental > Aquatic > Freshwater > Lake > Sediment | place: USA: Wyoming | collected...
GCCGACGGCGCGGATCAGGTCGCCTTCCTCGATGCCCGCCTTGTCCGCCGGTCCGTCGGGCATGACCTGCGCGACGACGCAGCCCCGGTCGTCCTTGCGGAGGTGATACTTGTTGAAGACCTCGTCGGCATTGCGCATCTTGAAAAGGTCCCAGGCGGCCCGGTCGTCAATTTTCGGGGGCTCGATAATGGCGACGCCGAGGTGCCCGCGCACGACGCGGCCGTTCTTGATGAGCGCCTCGACCACCGGCCGGGCCAGACGCTGCGGCACGGCGAAGCCGAGGCCCGCCGAGGAGAACGTGGAGCTGACGATGAGCGTGTTGATGCCGATCACCTTGCCGTCGAGGGAAAGCAGCGGTCCGCCGCTGTTGCCGGGATTGATCGCCGCGTCGGTCTGGATGTAGTCCTCGACCGCGTAGGGATCGCCGGTGTTCGCGCTGAATTCGCCGGGCTGCCCGCTGCCGAAGAACCGGTGCCGCGTGCTCGGCGCGCTGATGATGCCGGCCGTCGCGCTGCCGCCGAATCCCATCGGGCTGCCGACGGCGATCACCCATTGCCCGCGCCGGATTTCCTCCGGCCCCGCCCATTGCAGCGCCACCAGGTGGTCCGCCGGAATCTTGATGACGGCGACGTCCGTGCGGGGGTCCACGAGGACCTTTTCGGCCATCACTTCCCGGCCGTCCTGGAAAGTGAGCTTGATGTGCTCGGTCTTCACGTCGCGCACGACGTGGGCGTTCGTCACGACGAAGCCGTTCACGGCGTCCACCACGAAGCCGGAGCCGAGGCCGGTGACTTCTTCGCCCCGCTCGCGCTGCCGCGGGCGCGGAGACCGGTTCGGCCCACCGGGGTTGTCGAACGGGAACGGCATCGGCCATTCGGGCGGCGGCGTCTCGACCCGGATCGTGCGCGTGGTCGTGATGCTGACCACGGAGGGCAGGGACAGTTCAATCGTCTTGACGAAGAGGTCCGTGAAGGGGCGGGCCTGCTCGCACAGTTGTTCCACCTCTTTCGCCAGCGCCTGGCGCTCTTTCTCCGACGGCGCCGAGGCCGCCTCGGCGCTCCAGCAAACCGGCCCCGACGCCGCCAGCAGCAGCGCGCCCAGGACCCCGGCCAACCTTGTGCTCTTCATCTGCGCGCACCTCCTTATCAAAAGCAAGGATGAAGGAAGCGAGCCTTCATCGTTCCGTCTTCATCCTTCATTCCCCGGTTCCGCGGGCGGTTTCGGCGGCGCGGTCCCCTTCGGCTGAAGCACGCGGAAGGCGGGCCGGCCGTCGGGCGCGGTCATGTCGGTGATTTTGTCCGGCAGCGGATGCGTCATGTCTATGACCGCGTACCCGAAGCTGTTGCCCTGGGCGCTCAGGATGATCTGCAGATCGTGGACGTGCGCGACGACGTTGTTCGCGATGATGTTGAACCCGTAGCGCTCGGCGCGGCTGGCTTTCGGCGAGGTGTGGCCGGAGATCACGAACCTCGCCCCGACGCCGGCCAGGCATTTCTCGATCATCCCGCGTTCGTAGTTGCGGCTCCAGAGCAGGTCCTGCAGCGCCTGGCCGGTGCGGCCTTCGGAGAAGATGTTGATCAGCGCCTGCGCGTCCGGCGCGCGCGGCGTCAGGCAGGCGTGCACGAGCAGCACGCAGCCGTTCGGCGTCTTCACCCTGGCGGCGACCGGCGAGTTCGCCACGAACTCGCAGTAATGCTCGAAGACGGAGGCGCCGAATTTCTCCGAGGCGAACTTCTTGAACATCTTGTCCTGCTGCACCTGGCCGCGGCCGGAGGGCGGCCCGCCGACGTGCGCGTTGTCGTGGTTGCCGATGAGGTAGTGGACGTTGAACGGGTTCTCCGCCTTGAGCGTCATGATCAGGAGCATGACGCAGAACGAATCCTCGTACGCCTCCGGGCGCTCCATCGCGCTCGAGCGCGGGTGCACCGCATCGCCGCAGAAAATCAGGTGCGCCTTGCCGGAGACGACGTCCTGGAGATTGTTCCTGTCCTTGAGGATATATTCGAGGTTGTCGTATCGCCCGTGGAGGTCGCCGACGACGATGGCGCGCTCGCCCTCTTCGATGAGGATCAGCCCGCCGGGTTCGCCGCGGCTGTCGCGCGGCCGGACTTTGTCCGCGTACGGGCGCTGGGCCTTGACGGCCTGCTCGATGACGCTGATCCCGACCTGCGTGCCGATCAGGTAGCGCGGCGGGACCACCGCGCCGCCGACGGTCGAATAAACCAGGCGGCCGTTCGCGTCGAGGCTGGTCTTCACCTGCCACTTGCGGATTTCGTCCACGAGCTGCTCGACCTCGGCCTCATGGTCGCTCTTCGGGAGCAGGTCGCGCCGGACGCGCGACTTGAGCCCTTCCACGTGCAGGCGGCGCTCCTCGCGGCGCTCGGGCTCGCGCGGATAGCAGACGACGTATTCCTCGACCGCGCTGAAGAGTGCGGCCAGCGCGTCGGCGGAGGCCGCGAACTGCGGGCGGGCCTTGAGCGCGCGGACCGACGGCGTCACGAGCTCCTCTTTCATGCGGTAGACGCGTTCCAGCATGTGGTCGCTGTACTCGCCCTCTTCGAGGATCTCGGTGATCCGTTCGAGCAGATCGTTGACGGCGTCGGCGAGTTTCATGTCTTATCCCGAAGACGCTGCGGTCTCAGGCAGGCACGTCGCATCAAGCTTACCCGCACAGGCAAAACATGTCAACTTTGCACTTTCCATTTTCCACTTTGCACTTTTCACTTCTGCCCAACCGCCTGCCGCAGGCGGCGGATATGCTCCGGCGTAGTCCCGCAGCAGCCGCCGACCAGCCGCGCTCCCGCTTTGAGGACGAGTTTCATTCCGTCCGCGAACTCCTTGGGCGCAAGCCGGAATATCGTCTGTCCCGCCTGCAACTCCGGCACGCCGGCGTTCGGCTGAGCCAGGATCGGCTTGTCCGTTGCGCGCTGGAACTCGCGGACTATTTCCGCCATCTGCTCGGGCGTAACCGAGCCGCAGTTCGCGCCGATGATGTCCGCGCCGGCGGCGATCATCGCCTCGGCCGCCTCCGAAGGTGAGACGCCCATGTTCGTCCGGAACCCGCCCTGGCGGCACGGATCGAACGCCATCGAAGCGGCGATGGGAATGTCCCTTGCCGCCATGCGCGCCGCCTCGCGGCAGGCATGGACCGCCAACCTCATCTCCTCCGAGTCAGACATTGTCTCAACAATGAAAAAATCTACGCCACCGGCAGCGAGGAGGCGCGCCGTCTGACGAAACGCATCGAAAAGGGTTGCGTCCGAAAAAGTTCCATAAGGTTCGAGTAACTTACCTGTTGGACCAATGTCGCCGGCTACATATCCATCGTCAGCAGCAGCCTCACGCGCAAATTGGCACGCCTTTTGACAAATGTTTTCAAGGTCTTTTGTGGTCTTGGCGCCTGCGGTCGCCATTTCTGCGCTGACGCCGAACGTGTTGGTTATGAGCACATCCGCCCCGGCCTCGCGGTATGCGCGGTGAACGGCCAGGACGGTCGTTGGATTGGTGACGTTAGCTATTAAGCCGGGTTCGACTCCGCGCGCGGCGAGCTCGGTGCCCATCGCGCCGTCGAAAACGATGATCCGGCCGCTCTCCAGCGCCTTCCGGAACTCGCCGCTCATCGTCGCTCCTGTTTAACAGGTTGAAACCGCCGATGAACGCCGACACGGATTTTTCTTCTCTTGTTCCTCTTATCTGCGTTCATCTGCGTTCATCGGCGGTTCCAAGTTCTCGTCGTTCCGCGATCCATGCGGAGGACGGAGATCGCCTGATCGAGACGGCCGGCGATCTCCTTCCTCATCCGCGCGGGAATCGCGGCGCTGTCGCGCATTTTCTGCAGCGCGGGGCGCGCCCACGGATGGCCGGTGCGCAGCGCGTCGAAGAGCAGCTCGCTCACGCGCTCGCGGAGCCGGCGCGCCTGGGGGCTTCGCGCCGGGATTTCGGGCCGGCACGCCGCGCCGGCCGCGGCTGAGAGGACCGCCTGCAATTCCTCCGGCGTGATCTCCGGCTGGATCCAGTGATCGAGCAGCTTCGCGCCGGTCGGCGCCGCGAGACCGCCCAGTTCGGGCGCGGCGGCTGCGGGGCTGAAGATCGCCTCCAGCGCGCGCACCACCGACAGGCGCTCGATGCCGAGCAACAATCCCTGCGCGATCCGCGCGCGGGTCGGCCCGTCGCTGCGCTCGTCGGCGCCGATGCGCCCGAGCGTCTGCACCAGCGTCTCGGCCGCGCGCGGACCCCAGATCACAGTCCACTTCCCGACGCCTTCCCACGTGCGCAGCAACTGCTCTGCCACCTGCCGCCGCAGCGCGCCGGTAGTCTCCGGGGAGAGCGCGATCGCTTCGAGCCCGCGCACCGCCGCCGGGAGCGTCTCGCTGTCGAACTCGATCCGGCCGGCGATCTCGTAGACTTTGCCGCGCGAGGTCTGCACTTCGCGCAGCCGCGCGTCCTCCCTGGAGGATGGGCGCTCGATGATCCGGCCGAGGAGATGGCTGACCCTGATGCGCTGCTCGGCGCTGATGCCGGCGCCCGCGCCGACGCGCCCGATCGCCTCGACCAGGTCGCCGTGCCAGCGGACGCGGCCGAGCCGGCTCAGGAGCAGTTCGAGCGCCTTCCGCGCCTCCTCGGGACTGACCGCCGGCGACGAAGCGATCAGCCCGAGCGCCGCCGCCGCGCCGCCCTGCGCGGTTGCCGGCGACGCTACCCGGCGCGAGAGGAAGTCATACGCTGACCGCACGAGTTGCTCGAAGCCGTGTGGCACAGGCGCCCTCGCCTGTGCTGGAGCGGCTGAGTCAATCCGCACAGCCGGGGGCGGCTGTGCCACACCGAGAATCCGCCCGAGCGCGCGGATCGCCGTTTCCGCCTCCGGCGCGTTCGGATGTTTGCGCGCGACGTCGAGCAACCCCTCCGCCGCGACCTCGCCGAGCGTCTCCAGCAGCGCCGCCGCGCGGTCCGAACTCTCCGGATGGTCCGCGCTCCGCAGCAGCGGCAGCAGCGCCTGCGCCGCAGCCCTGCGGAACTCCGGCGATAGTTGCGGATGCGCGAGGATGCGCGTGTTCAGAATCTCCGCGCGCAGCCGGAGGTCGGCCAGCTTCAGCGCCTCGAGCAACAGGCCCGCGATCCGGCTGAGCGTTTCCGGCGGCAGCGGCTGGTCCACACTCGCGGCGTCGAGGAATTGGACGAGCGCGGCGCGTTCGGGATTCGAGCCGGCGGCGAACCGGGCCAGCAACGCCTCCGCCGCCGGCGGCCCAAGCTTGACCAGGGCGTGGCCGAGCTTCTGCCGCATCACCTCGTCCTGCTCGCGCCGCACGAGTTCCTCCGCGACGATCCCGCACAGGCGGACGCGCCGCTCCTCATCCTGCTCGGTCTCGATCAACAGCCCCAGCAGCAGCGCGCGCGAGCCCGGCTCGCTGACCGTGCCGATCTCCTCCCACACTTTGCCCAGCACCGCCGCCGGCGCCGCCGCGGCCAGCCGCGCCAGCCGGTCGCGCAGCGTCTCGCCCAATTTCGCCGGCGCCGCGAGCAGATGCTGGATGTAGACGCGCGCCATCTCCGGCACGATCTCGGGCGACTCGGCGAGGATCGCGTCCGCCTCGTCGAGCAACTCGAGCATCGGGTCGTTCGGCCCTTGGATTTGCGACTCGCGGAACGTCTCAAGGAGGACGGCGAGCGCGATTTTCCGTTCGGCGGGATTGAGCCGGCCCATGAGGTCGCCGATGCGCCGGAGCGCGGCGCCGCGCGCGCGCCCGCGGCCCGCGAAGAGCGCCTGGATCGCGTCGGCCATGTCGCGGTTGAAGCCGAGCGACTCGATCGCTTTCATCGCCTCGCTCCGGACCGGGCCGGCCGAATCGAGGAGCGCGCGCAGGTAGATGCCGCCTTTTTCGTGCGCGCTGATCGGCGCGTAGACGAGCTTGCGGAGCGCCGAGACGCGCTCGTCGGCGTCGCGCCCGGCCAGCGCGTCCAGCTTCAGCCGCGCGATCTCCTCCGCATTGAAGAGCCCGCTCGCCTCCTTCCGGTCCAGCACCGGCATCCCGCTGAAGCCCGGCCGCGGGGCCAGCGCCGTCGGCTCCTTCGCGGCCTGCCCGCGCCAGCCCTCCTGGGCGAGCAGTTCCTCCGCCAGCGCCAGGACGCGCCCGCCGCCCGGAGATTCCGCCAGCGCCAGCTCCCCCTCCGACGCGGCGCCGGTCTCGCGCGCCAGCTTGCGGATCGCCTCCACCGTCGGCCGATCCGCCGAGGCCAGCGTCTCCGGATGCAACAGCAGTTTCTCGACGGCGGAGCCGGGCCCCGCGATCTCGAGCAGCGTGCCGCTGACCTCGAACCCTTTCGCCAGGAGCGCGCCGACGCGCACCGCCAGCCGCCGGCTGATGCCGTAAGTGCGGACCAGTTCGTCTTTCCCGAGGCGGACGCCTTCCATGGCGCACTCCGTGCACATTGTAGATTGCAGGTTGCAGACTGCGGATTGAAGAAGGAGGATCGGCCAGGCGATTCACGCCCTTCAATCTTCTATCCCTAATCTGCAATCCGCAGTCTTCAATCTATTCGCTCAACACCAGATGATCGCGATGGATCGCCTCATCGTAAGCATGGTCGCCGAAAAGGCCGTGGATGGCGGCGGTCTTGAGCCCCCTGATCTTGCGCATGTCCTCGGCGGCGTAGTTGGCCAGCCCGCGGGCGAATTCGGCGCCCTTCTCGTCGCAGACCGCGACCAGGCCGCCCGCGTCGAACTCGCCGTCCACGCGGACGATGCCCGAAGGCAGCAGGCTCTTGCCGGCTTCGACGACTGCGCGCCGCGCGCCGGCGTCCACGACGAGCGTTCCCTTCGGGCGCGATCCGAACCGAATCCAGCTCTTGCGGCGCGTCAGCCTCCGCGCTTTCGCGGGCAGGAAGAGCGTGCCGAGTTCCTCGCCGTCGAAGATCCGCTCGAGCGCGCGAGGCTGCAGGGCGCTCGCGATGAGCGCCAGCCCGCCGGCATCGGCCGCCACGCGCGCCGCCTCGATCTTGCTCGCCATGCCGCCGCGTCCGCCGCGGGACCGCGAACCATCGGCCAGAGCGCGAATCTCGTCGGTCACCTTCGGGACGAGCCGGATCATCAGGCGCGCCTCCGGCGGCGCGTCCGGGTTCTCGTAAAGACCGTCCACGACGGTGAGCAGGATCAGCAGGTCCGCCGAGACCAGGTTTGCCACGAGCGCCGCCAGTCCGTCGTTCTCGCCGAAGCCGATCTCCTCGACCGAGATCGTGTCGTTCTCATTAATGATGGGAACCGCGCCGTAGTCGAGGATCGCGTGGATCGTGTTGGAGGCGTTCAGGTAGCGGCTCCGGTCGTTGAAGTCGTCGCGGGTCAGGAGGATTTGTGCGGCGTGATATCCGTGGCGCCGGAAGCACTGGTCATAGACCGCCGTGAGCCGCCCCTGTCCGACCGCGGCGCAGGCCTGGAGTTGCGGAAGATGCGCGGGGCGGCGGCGGATGCCCAGCGCGTTCATCCCCGCGCCGATCGCGCCGGAGCTGACGACCGCGACGAGCAGCCCGCGCTTCCGCAGCAGGTGAATCTGCTCCGCCAGCCGGGCGACCTTCGCCTCGTCCAGCCCGCCGTCGGGACTCGACAGCGCCGCCGTCCCGATCTTGACGACGAGCTTTTTCACGCCTTGAAGAAGTTCCTTGCGATCCACGGCGGCCTCGAGAAAGCAATCAAGAGGAAGCTATTGCTCGAATATCGGCCTCAGTGATTACGGGAATTCCTTGGCCAGAATGTCGGCAACCTGGCGTCGCAGAACCGGCGCGTTTTTTGTGGCGGCGGCCCAAACGATAGACCAGTTCACGGCGAAGTAGGCATGAACGGCGATGTTGCGAAAAGCCACAATTTCTTGCCACGGCACATCAGGATGGGCCGCCTTGAAGTCCTTTCCCAACCGCGCCGCAGCCTCGCCGATAATGGTGAGCTTGTTGAGAACGGCGCTGCGCAGCAGGTCGTTCTCAAGAAATGATTCTCTAGTGACGCCGACGAGAAACTTCTGTATTTCTTCTGTCGCTTGGACGATGTCATCGAGATAGAGTTTCTCACGCCGCATAGATGACTTCCGCGCTGGCCAGCACCTCATCCCTGATGATGGGCTTCAAACCATCTTTGGGTACCAGGTCAACCTTGCGTCCCAGAACGACGGAGAGCCGCCGTTGCAGTGCCGCGAATTCAAGGAAGCCGATTTCAGCGTCGGGCTCGAATTCGACGAGCAGGTCAATGTCGCTGTCCGGCCGGAAGCGCTTCGTGCGCGCCGAGCCGAAGAGGGCCAGTTCGCGCACGTGGTATTCCTCGCAAAGCGCGCGAATCGGTTCTGCCGGAAAATGAAGTTCGGATTGGATCATGTTCTATCGGTTCCGCTCGCCCTGAAAAGGCCCTCCTGGCGCAAAATACCACATCCATCTGTGTGACGCAAGATGCGCTTCGCCCTTACAGTGCCGAGAGAAGAATTCCCGCGCTGACGGCGACGTTGAGCGATTCGCCCGCGCCGCGGCTGGGGATGGTGATTCGCTGGTCGGCCAGGCGGCGGAGTTCTTCGCTGACGCCGCGCGCTTCGCCGCCCAGGATCAGGGCCGAACGCGGGTTTTTCGCCCACCCGGGCCAGTCGGGACTTCCATCCATGGTGGCTGCGGTCACGCGGAACCCCAACCGCTTGAGCCTGGCTGATTCATCCTTTAGTTTGACGTCGCGGCAGATCGGGAGTTGAAAAATCCCGCCCATCGTCGCGCGGACGGTCTTGGGATTCAAGAGGTCGGCGCAGCCTTCGCCGAGAAGGACCGCCGAGACGCCGAACCACGCGGCGGTGCGGATGACCGTTCCGACGTTGCCCGGGTCGGAGACGCCGTCGAGCGCGAGCACGGTCGCCCGTTCGTCAGGGAACCGCAGCGCCTCGGGCGCGAGCTCTTCCCAACGCGCGGCGGCGAGGATGCCCTGGCCGGCGATGGTGTCGCTGATCCGCTCGAAATCGCGCAGCGGCGCCTGGATGATCTGAGCGCCGGCCGAGGCGAGTTGTGCGGCCTGTTCGCCGAGCGCGCCGCTCTTGTCCCGGCCTTCCGCCACGAGCGCGATCTCGATGCGCGCCTTCGCCGGAATCAACTCCGAGCAAAGCCGCACGCCCTCGACGAGGAACAGGCCGGTCTCGTCCCGGCCCTTCCGGGTCCGCAGCGATCGCAGCATCGCAAGCTGTCGGCGCGTGGCGTTCATGCAGGTGTGAATATCAACTCGAACGGCAAAATGCAAACTCGCCGCCGACCCGCATTCTGCGTTCTGCACTCTGCACTCTGCATTCTGCACTCAACGTGGCCGCTTGACAGCGCGGGCTGGGTGAAGTATTTTCGGCGGCGCGCCCGGCTGCACCCCGCAGTATGCGCGAGCTTCACTGCGGGGCTGCGCCTCCGTGGACCGGAATCGAGGGAAAGCCATGTCCCTGATCGTCGTCGGATCGGTCGCGCTCGACACCATCGAAACGCCGCACGGACGGGTTTCCGACGCGCTGGGCGGGTCGGCGGTGCATTTCGCGCTGGCCGCCTCGATGCTCGCGCCGGTGCGGCTGGTCGGCCAGATCGGTCGCGATCTGCCGGAGAGGGCGCTCGAACCGCTCCGCCGCCGCGGCGTGGACCTGCGCGGGCTGCAACGCAAGGACGGGAAAACCTTCCGCTGGTCCGGCCGCTACTCGAGCGACATGAACCAGCGCGAGACGATCTTCGTCGAGCTCAACGTGTTCGGGCAGTACGCGCCGGAAATCCCGCCGGCGTTCCGGAGGAGCCGGTTCGTGTTCCTGGCCAACGGCTCGCCCGAGCACCAGATGCAGGTGCTCGACCAGATGCGCGGCCCGTGCTTCGCGGTGGTGGACACGATGGATCACTGGATCCATTCGAGCCCGCGGGTGCTGGCGGCGCTGTTCAAACGGGTGCAGGCGGTGGTGGTCAACGACAGCGAGGCGCGGCTGCTCTCGGGCGAGGAGTTCTTCCTCCGCGCGGCCGGGAAAATCCTCCGGATGGGGCCGAAGCACGTGATCGTGAAGAAAGGCGAGCACGGCGCGGTGATGGTCGGCAAGGACGGGACGTTCGTGATTCCCGCGTTCCCGACCGGCGAGGTGCGCGACCCGACCGGCGCGGGCGACACGTTCGCCGGCGGCATGATGGGCTACCTGGCGCGGCGCGGCCGGGTGACGAGCGCCACGCTGCGGCGCGGCATCGCGTACGGGACCGTGCTGGCTTCGTTCAACGTGGAGGACTTCGGCGTCCGCCGCGTGGCCGCGCTGACGCTGCCCCAGGTCGAGGCGCGGCTGC
>Ga0315281_10015277_pt1 | contig 10299 bp, 12 predicted proteins | sample YL17G07_0_MG_FD_204540 | JGI IMG/M metagenome (GOLD analysis project Ga0315281, IMG submission 204540) | Sediment microbial communities from Yellowstone Lake, YNP, Wyoming, USA - YL17G07_0 | ecosystem: Environmental > Aquatic > Freshwater > Lake > Sediment | place: USA: Wyoming | collected...
AAAACTGGCCCGCATCGGAATTGCGAAGCGAGGGGGGAAACCAAGCCATCTACCTACCGCAATTCCATTTCAATTCCGGCGGACAGCCTGTAACGATGGATTTGCTGCTTTATCCGCACACGCATGGTGGCAGTTACATAACCCGCTTGTTTTTCAGGGAGCGGCTTTCCCTAGGGCCAAATTGGGCAAACCACTATATCTGCGGCGAGACGTGGTGGGCACCTTCCTGGAAAGACGTACATCCTAACCAGTCATTGGCCAGCATGCTGGCGAATCATTTGCGAGCGGTAGAATGAAAATCAATTTCAAAATCACAACCGATTTGCTGGTCTTAATACGTGCAGATCTCCGCCGTCACCACCCTTTCGCTCATGAGCGAGTGGGCTTCATTTTAGCTGGTCTTGCGAAGTCTGCGGAAGGAGTTCTGGTGCTGGCACATACCTATCATCCTGTCGCAGATCAAGACTATCTGCCTGATACGTCTGTTGGAGCGATGATGGGGCCAGAAGCAATCCGCAAGGCAATGGAGTTGGCGCTGATCAAACGCGTCGCGATTTTCCATGTTCATAGTCATGGTGGTATTGGCATCCCAAATTTCAGCGGAGTCGACATACGCGAAAACGCAAAATTTGTTCCTGACTTTTTGAAGGTCGCACCACAAAATGTTCATGGTGCAGTTGTACTCAGTGATAACGCTGCTGCCGGACAGTTCTGGGTAGCCCGCGACCGCCACTCTCAGCCCATCAGTAAATTTATCGAGGTTGGACGCCCAATCATCAAGTGGGGGGGAATGCAATGAATCGGCTTGCTCGGCAAAGTTTTCTTGGTGTGGATAGCGACCACAATCTTTCGAAAGCGACAATCGGCATTATTGGCTTGGGTGGCGGCGGCTCTCATCTCGTCCAACAATTTGCTCATTTGGGCATTGGCGGCTTCGTGCTGGTTGATCCAGACGTAATTGATCTGACAAATACCAATCGTTTAATCGGTGGCACTCTTGCGGACGCTAAAACAGAAACATCCAAAGTCGAGATCGCGGAGCGGCTGATACGGGGTCTTCAACCCGAAGCACGAATAAAGGCACTCAAATCAGATTGGCGACATGTCTTGGACGAACTAAAAGGCTGTGACGTAATCTTGGGGGCCGTTGACTCCTTCAAAGACAGGGATCAGATTGAGCGATTCGCGCGTCGCTTCTTGATTCCGTACATTGATATCGGCATGGATGTACTCGACATTGTAGAAAAAGGCCCTCTGGTCAACGGACAGGTGATCTTATCAAGTCCGGGCGGCCACCGCCTTCGTTGCTGCAATTTCATTACGGATGATCGTTTGGCGCGCGAAGCAGAAAAATATGGTGCTGCTGGGGACAAGCCACAAGTTGTCTGGGCCAACGGAGTTTTAGCATCTACTGCAGTGGGCCTTGCAGTTGAGCTTTTGACTCCTTGGTATAAAGCGCCCGCAGGTCTCGTCTATCTTGAATATGATGGAAATAAAAATTCGGTTTCGGTAAGCCGTTGGGTTACTGCGCTCGAATCGAAAAGATGCACGCATTACCTTGATAACGAAACTGGCGATCCTGCTTTTGACGTTCGACAGTTAGTGACTGCGGTAACGGCACCACCCGCATCCGTAGTTCCCGAAGCGTGGTGGCAGAAATTATTCTCTCAATGGTTTAAATGAGCGAGATTTGAATGGCAGGGTGGTCTTGTCAACTTAAAAAGGAGCTTCAAAATGTCAGGAAAAAATCAACATGTTGTTCCCCACGACAAAGATTGGGCTGTTAAAGGTGAGGGCAACAGCAAGGCGTCGGTCATCGTCAATACACAACAAGAGGCGATCGACATAGCACGAGGCATTTCTCAGAATCAAAAATCTGAGCTGTTTATTCACAATCGACAAGGCCAGATTCGTGTACGTGATAGTCATGGACATGATCCAAAAAATGTAAAGGGATAACCCGTAAACACGATCTTTTGGCTTGAGGATATATAAATGGCAAGCTTTGTATGCTTATCAATCTCACTGATGGAGAAATCAAATGGGAATTAACTACCAAAACTTAGACGACACAACTCGCAAGTACATGGCGGAAGAAGTGGCACTAGCCGGTCACTACATTAGCCCAAGACTAACACCACAAGGAGAAATTGCGTGGCCTGGTTTAATGGAACAATCTGCGAAGCTCTACAACGATGATTGGCTTGCGCAGCAATTGCTTCGTCAAGGCTTTCTCCGCGACGAAGAGTCCTACACGCGAAAGGGAAAAACGTATTTCCGTCGAATCAATCAAGCCAGTGCGGCGCAACAACTTAGTGAAGGTGAGTTCAATCGCTACTATGTGCGTGGCTTGTGTGTTCGAGCAAAAATGGAAGGAAAGGCAGCACTTGTTGTTTACAGAGGAAAAGAAGTCAGCCAGCCCCGCCCAGAGTCGGAAGCAAAGATTGGAAGCAGTGTAGCAGTTGACCGAATGCTACCAATTTTGAGGCAGAACGATTTTGTCGCCATTGAAGATGCATTGGGTGTTCCAGGTGGCCCGAACTCTGGACTCACATGCAAACTGCCTTGAGAAGCCTGAATGTCAGCAATGTGTCGAACTGATTGTTTGAAAAACTTTGAAGCAGACATTCCCATAGATTGAACAGACAGACTTTTCATAAAATCGCCAGCGTCCGGCCGAATAGCAGCCATGCATGATAAGCGGGGCGACCTTCTCGGTCGCACATCATCGACCGATAACCAATATAAAATTTCACACTATTAATTAATTCCAAAAGTGAAAGTAACAACCTTTTTTCACAGTTGATCAGTCAGCTAGCAATTTTCTGGTTTACCCATGGGTTTACCCATGAGCCACTGAAAAAGAAAATGGGCTAGATCATTTCTGACCTAACCCATTGAAATACTGGTGCGCCCGGAGCGATTCGAACGCCCGACCCCTTGGTTCGTAGCCAAGTACTCTATCCATCTGAGCTACGGGCGCAAACAACTTTTATATACTTCTAATACAACTTCTTGCATTGGCGGAGAGAGAGGGATTCGAACCCTCGGTCAGATTTTGTCCGACGCTCCCTTAGCAGGGGAGTACCTTAGACCACTCGGCCACCTCTCCGAAAGAGCCGCGCATGTTACTGATTTGTGGCCTTTACGTCAAATCTTTTTTATACTGTTTCCTTGTCCAGATCAAAGGCTTTATGCAATACGCGCACTGCCAATTCCAGATATTTTTCGTCTATTACAACCGATATTTTAATTTCAGAGGTAGAGATCATTTGTATGTTTATACCCTCTTCTGCCAGGGTTCTGAACATCTTGCTGGCAATGCCCACATGTGAGCGCATTCCGATACCCACCACCGATACCTTGGCGGTTTTGTTATCACCTATGACATCTTTTGCGCCGATGTGCGGCTGAACCTTGTTTTTCAGGATATCCATCGCCTTGGCAAACTCATTACGATGAACGGTGAATGAAAAATCGGTTGTGCCAGCAGTACCGACGTTCTGGATAATGATGTCCACGTCGATATTGGCTTCGCTAATCGGGCCAAGAATCTGGTATGCGATACCGGGTTTATCCGGCACACCAATGACTGTAATTTTCGCCTCATCGCGGTTGAATGCGATACCTGAAATAATTGCCTGTTCCATTGTATTATCTTCCTCAAACGTAATCAGTGTTCCGTCGCCCTCTTCCTCGAAGCTGGACAGCACGCGCAACTTAACCTTGTATTTTCCGGCAAACTCTACCGAGCGGATTTGCAGCACCTTGGAACCCAGACTGGCCATTTCCAGCATTTCTTCGAAGGTAATACTCTTCAGGCGACGTGCTTCCGGCACCATGCGCGGGTCGGTGGTGTATACGCCATCGACATCGGTGTAAATCTGGCATTCATCGGCATTCAGCGCCGCTGCAATCGCCACACCGGTGGTATCCGAGCCGCCGCGACCCAAAGTCGTAATATTACCAGCCTCATCCATACCCTGAAAACCTGCCACCACCAGCACATAGTCATTGGCGAGGTCTGCGCGAATATTTTCTTCGTCTATGCTGAGTATGCGTGCTTTGGTAAAGGCGCTATCGGTCAGAATTTTTACCTGCGCGCCGGTGTAGCTCTTGGCTTTCAGGCCAGCGTTCATCAACGCCATGGACAACAGGCCGATCGTCACCTGCTCGCCGGTCGATATCACCACATCCATCTCGCGCGAATCAGGCTCAGCCTGTATCTCTTTGGCCAATGCAACCAGTCTGTTAGTCTCTCCACTCATTGCAGAAACAACCACGACCACCTGATGCCCCTGAGCCTTGTATTTAGCCACGCGCTGAGCCACATTCTTGATGCGCTCCGGGCTGCCTACCGAAGTACCGCCATATTTTTGAACAATCAATGCCACGATATTCCTGCCATTATTTTACAAAATGGGCAGCATTCTATCCTATATAGGGCACAAATGAGAACACACCTTGAAGTAAACATTAAAAAACCAAACTTCGACTATCCTAAAACTAGCGCAACCATATAGCCCTGAGTTTTTGGCAGCTTGTACGCCATTCACAATCTGCATTGCACAAATATCGCTTGTCAGTAGAAAAACATGGCTCCTCTTCCCGCTTTTTTTGTATAGCCCGAATCAGCACTTTTTCCGATGTTTTATTACCGTATTCATTCAGGCCATTTTGAATGGCTAATTGTTGAAGAGCCGCTATATTCATTTTGTCATTCCTTATTAAAATATTGATCAAACGACTCAATGTGCCCATTCAACCCGCAACAAATTTTGCTCCGGGTTATAGTGATATTCCAGACTGCCTTGATAAGCATGGTGCAATGCGTCGCCTATGCTGCGAGCCAGGTTTATATCTGTAGTCGTCACCAATACCTCTCCTCCCTGCTCATCAATCGCCATAATGCGTTTCAACGGATGATCAGTCTTCTCGCGCTTTTCAATGTTGTGTACCAGATTGATCACTTCATCATGGTGGTCACGGATAAAATTGCCCTGCATCCTGAGAAACCCGGCCGGAAAATGATCATCGATGCGGTGGCAGGCCGGGCAAGTTGTTGCATGCGCACCTTCGGGCGCTTTCATCCATTGCCAGCGCCCCAGATGATAAACAGCCCCGCACTGCGGGCAAACGCTGGGTTCAGGCAACTTACCCTTCGCCTTGTATGAATCGTGAACCTGCTCCTGCCACATACGATCATGGCGAATCAAATGAAAACCTGCTTGTTGATATTTACCACCCATGATATTTCTCCTCAAATCAATTCGAACAACCCGATCTTCTCAAGTATTGAGAAATATATTCTGCTCAAATATCCTTGCTGATATTTCGCAATACGGTTAATTCGGATCTTCTGACAGGGTCACCGGCTTTTGAACCTCCGGGGGAAATATCAGCTTTGCGAGCTTTGCCAAAAATCTTTTCAAACTCCCTATCCACCTCTTCCAGTATGTTGATATTTCTGGCCGACTCCATTCTTGCAAAAGCAAGATTCCTTTCCCTTTTCTGCTTATCCTGTTTCCAGTCCATGCTTATCCCCTTCCTTCGACAACCTCGCATAAAAAATGCCTCACATGTCCACCGTCAAGCTGACATATGAGAGTTTATGAAACAGTAATCGATTTTTTCTTGCCATTCGCCTTCTTCGGCAACGTCACTTCAAGCACGCCATCGGAATATTTAGCCTGCACTTTGTCGGCATCAACCTCGCCGGAAAGCGTAAAGCTGCGCGAAACCTGGCCGTAATAACGCTCACTGCGTATTATTTTTTCGTCTTTCTTCTCTTCTTTTTCTTTCTTGACTTCCGCACTGATAGAAACCAGATTTCCATCGACAGAAATGTGAATATCATTTTTGTTCACGCCCGGAATTTCTGCCTTGACCAGATAGGATGCGTCTGCTTCAGACACATCCATCTTCATTTTTGGTTCATACTCAAAATCTCGCGTGAGAGAACGCAAGGGAAAGCCCTTGAAAAATTCATTCATATCCATAAATGGATCAAAACGGGCGAGCTCATTGAATGGGTCAAAACGGGTAATGTTTGCCATGATTGCCTCCTGATTAATATTTACGTTTAACAACTGAATAATACGAATGATTGCTTACCGATTTCCAGAACAGGGATAGCTACCCCTGCGATGCTTCAAAACAGTCCTCACGCCATTTGCAATTTGCTTGATCGCATACGCCACTATAGGCAGTGCCATAGCAATCAAAATTGCCTTCCTCTCTTTGCACCCTGTGAATGATGTCGATTTTGGACATACCGACTGAATCGATTTTGTAATTTTTGGCGATAACACGAACTTCTTGCATATTCATGATCTATTTCCCCCAGTGAATGATTAAATGCAGGTAAGAGATCATAGGGCGCAGCCCCAACTTAAGGAATAAGGAAATTGCTTAATTTATACTAAGGAAAATCCTTATTTTGAAAAAAACACTTGGAGTGATACTTGATGCCACCTGGGAAAGTAGCGGATTGGTATTTCAGGGTGATGAAAAATCAGGCTTCAATTACATTACACTGAATAGCCAGACGTACCAGTTGGCTGGCGTTGTGCAAACCAAGTTTTTTCATGATATTAGTGTGGTGAACACCTACCGTTTTTACGCTGATTGAGAGGATATTCGCAATTTCTATGACCGTATGGCCTTCAGCCATCAGTTTAAACAGCTGAAACTCACGCGAGGATAAGATACGTATCGGGTCTACCGCTTGTTCAGTCAATTTATGCTGCGCCATACCGGTGACGTGATTGGCATCGATATAGGTCTTGCCTTGGGCAACCTGTTGCACCGCCTGCACCATTTGCCCCATGCCGCTCTGCTTGGTCAGATAGCCCAACGCGCCTGCCTCAAATGCGCGCTGGATCATGATTTCATTGCTGTGCATGCTGAATACCAGAATGCGCGCCTTGGCGTTAAATGCCATGACGCGTCGTATCGTTTCAAGACCGCCGATACCCGGCATATTGATATCCAGCACCAGTACGTCAGGTGTGAGCTTGCGGTAAAAATCATAACCCTGCTCTCCGCTATCGGCCTCGGCTATTACCTTGATATCAGGCACTTGTTCCAGCAGACGACGATAGCCGTCACGCACCACGGGATGGTCATCCACCAACACTACGGTTATCGTCTGCTCTGTAGTCATTTCCTCCCCCTTTTATTTTCAGTTCCGCCAGCGATAATCGGCAGCTTCGCCTCTATTTTTGTGCCTGTATCTGCCGCACTTTCAATGAAGAACAACCCACCTGCTGCAATCACCCTCTCGCGCATGCCCAACAGACCTGTCCCTCCACGCATTTCCTTTGAGTCAAATCCTGCGCCATCATCCTCTATCTTCAATTCGATATAACTAGCCTCTCCACTTTTAACCTTCCCCCGCTGCACACTCACTGATACCTGTCGCGCATGCGCATGTCTGGCAACATTGTTAAGCGACTCCTGCACCACTCTGTATAAAGTTATATTGAGTTCCTCGCCTAATCCTTCAAGAGCAACATCCAGGTTCAATTCACAAACAAGTTCAGGAAAGGTGATACTCCAGTGCCGCTGCAGTTCCCGCAGGCTGTCTGCCAAACCCAACTCATCCAGCAGGCTGGGGCGCAATTGGCGCACCATACCGCGTATCACCTCATGCGCAGCACTGGCGCTTTTGCTGATGGCCAATACACTTTCACGGATGACAGGGTCATGTTTTTCGATATTGAGAATAATTTGTGTTTCCGTCTGTATCGCCGTGAACCATTGCCCCAGTTCATCATGCAACTCGCGCGCCAGATAGCGGCGCTCCTGCTCCTGTGCTTGCAACAGATTGCGTGTCATTGTGCGATTTTGCACCAGCAATTCGCCGTTGCTGTACAGCATATGCTTGATCGTGGTGATATCTGTGCTTACCCCCACCAGGCCGATGATATCGCCTTTCGAATCACGAAAAGGCGCCAACATCGTGGAGAGATGAACTATATTTCCACCCGCATCCGGCATATTGTTTTCGAAACCATAAAGCGCCATGCCGGTCTGCATCACTGAATAAGCTACATTGTGCAATTCTGCCGCCACCTCATCGGGAAACAGATCGTAAACAGTCATGCCCACAATATCCTCTGCCGACCGCCCGACAAAATCTGCAAATGCATGACTGACAATCAACAAGCGCAGATTGATATCCAGATAATAAATGAGTGCGGGAATGGCGCTTAACAATGCATCCCGGGCTGAACGGCTGATCTGTAACTCAATGTCATTTTTGCGCTGCACTGTAATATCGTTCATCACGATGCGGCATTTTCGAGTTGCCTCATCGCTGACCATACTTACCATACTGACCAGCCTGGTCCCCTCCACTTTAGACCTGATCCGAATTTCAGATTCCCTTTTTCCGGGATTTTCAAACGTATGGCGCAGGTACGTGCTAAAAGTTTGAATGCTTGCAGGGGGAAGAAAATTGATAAAGGATTTGCCTGTCACATTCAAGCGTTCTACACCCAGAATAGCGGCTCCGGTCAGATTGATTTCCAGCACAATTCCAGACTCGTCCAGCGTCATATAACCCACAGGGGCGAAATCATAAAGATCTGCATAGCGATCGCGTGTTTCTTCCAACTCCTGTTGCGCTTCCCTGAGCTGGCGGTTCTGCATCTCCAGCTCGATATGCTGTACTTGCAACTCGTGCAGCAGCGTTGCATTTGTTTTTATCTCATCATGCAGCCAGCGGCATGATTCATGACAAGACTCATCTTTTTTCATGATATTTCACGCTCCGTGATTGCGATCGAAGCGGGCTGCCCTGCCTCGTCAAACAGCAGCGAAGCGGTGAGCAATATCTTGATCTCACGCCCATCCTTGGTACGGCGCCAGCTTTCGCAAGGCAATGTTTTACTACCCTGCATCAGTTGCTGCACCAGCACTCTTATCTCGGGCAAAGACCTTGCCGCAACCAATGCTTCGCTATTAAGCTGCAACGCTTCTTCTTCGCTGTAGCCATAAATTTCTGCCGCACGACGATTCCATGCCAGAATGTGCCCGCTAAAATCCTGCACACTGACTGCATCGCTGGAATCGCGCACCACCGCAGCAAGGCGCCGTTCCTGCTGCAGCGCCTTGCGCAAACGCTCGGCATCCTTGACGCTGTCGATATCGATAAAGGTCATCACCACGCCTTCGATGCGGTTATCCAGCGTCTTGTAGGGGCGCAAGCGCAGTACATACCAATGCCCGTCCTTGTCCTGCACCTCCAGCGACTGCGCTGCCATCGTTGAAGTCACCTGACGCACGCGTGTTTCCAGATCGGGGATGACTACATTGGGACGTATATTGCTGATCGGCCTGCCGACATCGGCATCGATAAGATTGAGCAATTGTTTGGCCGACGGGGTAAAACGCCGTATGCTCATGTCCTCGCGCAAAATGACGATTGCCAGCTCCACACTAGCCAGCAGATTGCTCAGGTCGTTGTTCGCGGTAGTCAGCTCCTGATTGCGAATTTCGTGCTCTTCGTTGATTGTTGCCAGCTCTTCGTTGGTCGACTGCAGTTCTTCCTTGGCGGTTTCCAGCTCCTCGTTGGTGCTTTGCAATTCCTCATTCGCGGACTGGATCTCCTCGTTGGCCGATTGCAGCTCTTCGTTGCTGGCCTCCTGCGATTCGATGACGGACTGCATGTATTCACGGTTGCTCAGCAGCTCGTGCTCCAGCTCTTGAATATGCTGATCGCGCAGATCTGTTTTTTCAACTACCTTTTCACTCTTGGTGCTGCCCTTGCCGGTTTTTTTTACGATTTTTTTTGCTGTCGTTTGCTCAGGCAAAAACAGTTCACCCGCAGCTTCAAACAGCACCAGGTAATATGGCTCAACGGCGTTTGCGCCCGCAATCGGCAGTACCTGCAAATTCACCAGCCGGTATACACCATCCTGCTGCTGGATGCGCACGCCCTCCTTGCGTACCGGATGATGCTGCTTGATTGCCTCATGCACCACGGTGCGCAATTCCATTACCAGATCCTGCCGCGCCATTTTCAACAGATTAAGGCTGGCGCTACCAGCAGCCGGCTCGATATAAGGGCCGGTCTGGCCGCGAAAATTAAGTATCTGCATATCCCGGTTGACGATCACACCCGGCGGGCCATAGTTGGCCAGAATCACATTTTCAGCCTCCTGCTGCAGATTGACAGTGGCTGGCTGACGACCGGCCTCGACCACTTCACCACCTGTTACCTGGGCAACGTAGGGTGAATTGCTGAAATCGTAACTCAGCCGCGTTGCAACAGATTTTTTCAAATAAATTTTA
>Ga0315281_10015278_pt1 | contig 10299 bp, 7 predicted proteins | sample YL17G07_0_MG_FD_204540 | JGI IMG/M metagenome (GOLD analysis project Ga0315281, IMG submission 204540) | Sediment microbial communities from Yellowstone Lake, YNP, Wyoming, USA - YL17G07_0 | ecosystem: Environmental > Aquatic > Freshwater > Lake > Sediment | place: USA: Wyoming | collected...
CGGGAAGATTGCGGGTGATAAGGTTATCGCCTACAGGTACCGGCGGCGCAAAGGCTTTCATAAGAAGATAGGACATCGTCAGAAATACACGCGCGTGATTATCAAGGAAATCGGCGCGGTCTAAACGGACGCGCGCTATTGCTCGAGTTGGGATCCGGCGCAACAGAAGGCCTGGAAAGTGACAACATCATTGCAGGATTAATGTTATGGCTCATAAAAAAGGACAAGGCTCAACAAGAAACGGGCGCGACAGTAATGCGCAGAGGCTCGGCATAAAGGCCTACGGCAGCGAAGTGGTTACCGCGGGTTCTGTAATCGTCAGGCAGCGCGGCTCCAGTTTCAGGCCAGGCCGCAACGTCGGCCTCGGCAGGGACGATACGCTGTTTGCGCTTGTGGCGGGCCGCGTCTATTTCGCGCCCAACCGCAAGGTAAGCGTCATTCCTGAAAAAGCCAACTGAGTCTGTCGCCCTGGGTGTGCTTCGGATTTGCGGGCACCGGGCGTCAGACCCCCGGATAGGTTCAGTCAAGTTGCGACAGGTTTATGCCGATTATATTAACGGCCGGGCGGGATGCCCGAAATATAAACATGCCAAATCGTTGAGGAGTGTTTGCGCGACACTCCTCTTTTTTTGACTGTTAGACTATTGGACTGTTGAACTGTCAGGAAAGATGAATCCAACAGGCCGCATCCTAATAGCCTAGCAGCCTAACTGCCTAACAGCCTAATAGTTTTTTTATTATGGGGCTATTTGTTGACGAGGCGACTCTGGTAGTGCGAGGAGGGCGCGGCGGCGACGGCTGCGTCTCCTTCCGGCGGGAGAAATACGTCCCCAAGGGCGGTCCCGACGGCGGCGACGGCGGCAACGGAGGCAGCGTGATACTGGTGGCCGACCGGAACCTCAACACTCTCGTTGACCTGAGCCACGTCAAGGTGGTAGCCGCGGGCAACGGCCGTCCGGGGACAGGCAAGAAGTTCCACGGGCGCTCCGGCAAGGACGTGATAATCCGCGTCCCCGTCGGCACAATCGTCCGGCACGCGGAGACGGGAGACATCATGCGCGACCTGGTGGGCCACGGGGACCGCCTGGTGGTGGCGCAGGGCGGGAAGGGCGGGCGAGGCAACACGCGCTTCGCCACCTCGACGAATCGCGCGCCGCGTGAGCATGAAGAAGGGACTGCGGGCGAGTCAAGGAAGATAGACCTGGAGTTGAAACTCCTTGCGGACGCGGGACTGGTCGGAATGCCCAACGCGGGGAAATCGACGCTTCTGTCAAGGGTCTCGAACGCGCATCCGAAGATTGCCGCGTACCCGTTCACGACATTGCAGCCATACCTGGGAATAGTGAAGGGGGGCGAGTACGAGAGTTTCGTGATGGCGGACCTTCCGGGCCTTATCGAAGGGGCGCACAAGGGGTCCGGGCTGGGCGACGAGTTTTTGCGGCACATTGAGCGGACGCGGATCATCGTGCACATGATAGACATGGTGCCGCCGGGAGAGCAGGACCCATACAGGAACTACAAGGCGATAAGAAAAGAACTGACGGCATACAGCAAGTTGCTCGGGGAGAAAGCGGAAATAGTCGTCGCCAACAAGATGGACCTTCCGGGCGCCGGAGAAAACCTGGCGCGGCTGGAGGGAAAAGTGGGAAAGGAAGTAATCGGCATCTCCGCGGCGACGGGGCGCGGACTTAAGGAACTGATCCGCAAAATACTGATAATGCTCAAAGAGGCTGATAGGAAAGAGGCGTAATCGCGGAGGCCGGCGGCCCCGCGGCAAACAAGCGTTACCAGTATCGAGGTGCAGAAATGGAACTCAACGACCTGTTGAAGCAGATGGTGGGGGAAAAGGCATCCGACCTTATTATCAAGTCCGGCGGCGTCCCGGCGGTGAGAGTCAACGGCAAGATACGATTCCTCGAGATGCCGGCGCTGACAATCGAAGAGACGCGCCATTATTGCGAATCATTCCTGACAGAGGAAATACGCAAGATATTCGAGGAATACGGCGAGGCGGACGCGGCTTACCACCTTCCCGGCGCGGGGAGATTCCGCATAAACATTTTCCGCAGGCAGGGCGAACTTGGCGTGGTCTTCAGGCACATCAAGGACAACATACCGTCGTTCGCGGAACTGAACCTGCCGTCGATCCCGCTGCAGCGCCTGTCGCTCTTGCCGCGGGGTCTCGTGCTCATCACGGGCGTCACGGGCAGCGGCAAATCCACGACCATCGCCTCGATGATACAGTACATCAACACGCTGACGCGCAAGCACATTATCACGATCGAAGACCCCATCGAGTACCAGTACTATGACAAGCAGAGCGTGATAAGCCAGCGGGAGATAGGGCTTGACACGGAGGACTTCGCCACGGCGCTCAAGTACTGCATGCGGCAATCGCCTGACGTCATCGTCATCGGGGAAATGCGCGACAAGGAGACGATGGAGGCCGCAATCAACGCGGCCGAGACGGGCCACCTTGTGCTGAGCACCTTGCACACGGTTAACGCGGTGCAGACGATAGAGCGCATAATCAACCTTTTCCCGCCAGACCAGTACAACCTCATCCGCATGCAACTGTCCTTGAACCTTGAGGGAGTGGTGGCGCAAAGGCTTCTGACGCGTATCGACGCGGAAGGGCGGATTCCGTCGATAGAACTGATGTTCGGCACGCCTCTGATTCGTGAACTAATCGCGGAAGGCAAAACGAAGGCCCTCGCCAAGGCCATCGACGACGAACACTCGCACTACGGGACGCAGACCTTCAATCAGGCATTGTGCCAACTGTACGCGGAAGGTAAAATAACGATGGAGGAAGCGCGGAGCGCATCGGACAATCCGGAAGACCTGGAACTCCAGATCCGAGGCATCCGCAAGGGCGGCGACATGTCGAAACTGCCGGCCGAAGTCGATACCGACAAGGTGACGAAGAAGAAAGTGGAAACGACATCCGCGCGCATCAAGACAGGTTCGTCGCAATACGATTTGTTCGACTGATGGAGAAGCCCGAAGCGGGCGGTCGCGAGATTATTGCGTATTCTCTTTTCAGTGCATTGACTTGTTGCTCGCAATAAACATCGGCAATACGAACATCCAGTGCGGGATATTCGACAAGAAGTCCCTTGCGCGCTCGGAGCGTTTCCCCTGTGAGAACGGCGAGCGTCTGAGGGACTTTCTTATTTCATGCCCGCCGCTTGAAGCGGCCGTGGCCGGGAGCGTGAACGACGCCGCGTGTGAGCGCGTGGCCGAGGCGGCGTCGCATATCCTCAAGACCGGCCTGCTGGTCGCGGGCAGGGATTTCAAAATCCCCATCGTCAACCGCACTCGTTTTCCGGAGAAGGTCGGCGCGGACCGCCTGCTGAACGGCCTTGCGGCGTATGAGCGCGCGAAGAGGGCCTGCATCGTGATTGACATCGGCACCGCGGTTACGATTGACGTCGTCAACGCGAACGGCCACTTTTTGGGCGGCGTCATAATGCCCGGCCCGGCGACGGCCATCGCGGCGCTGCATTCGCGCACGTCGGCGCTGCCGGAGATTTCGCTTCCGTTCGACATTCCGGTCTTTGGGCGCGACACCGAAGGCGCGATTGCGTCCGGCGTTTTCTGGGGGACGGTGGGGGCCGTGGAGAAGATTGTTGGAATGCTCAAAAAGGAATTTGGAGAAGACTCGGCGACGTTCCTGACCGGCGGGGGAGCGGAACGCTTCGCGAAGGAACTGCCCGGCATCAAGCACATCGTTTCCGAACTCACCCTCGAAGGCCTTCGCCTCGCCTACGTCGCCCATCAACAGGGCGAGTAAATTTCAGCGAACCATTGGAAGTTCAAATCCACTCGCCCCGACCATTGATACCAAAAGGCCGTTTGGCGAAAGTCGAGCGGCTTTTTCTATTGATTATTATAGAGTTATGACGTGCGTTTCAAGAGGTACGGTTCGAACTTGAGAGGGAGGCGATGTAACAAACAAACCGCATCTCACCATTGACGAGCAATGTGGCGAAAACCTGAACGGCTCTGTCTCATTGTTTGACGACTTACATGAGGACAACCGCGAAGGCGGGTACGGCGAGATCAACGCTAATGGTTTTCATTGATGTTACCTTTTGGGAACTTCGACGCACTTGAAGTCTTCGGCAGCTATCTCCAAATAAGCATCATCGCTCTTCCCAAAATCTAAATTGCCTGAGAATACAGCGGCATAAGAGCAAAGGAATCAGAAAGTCGCAGAAAGGCAATAACGGATAGCGGTTCTAAGTTTAAGGGTAGGCAACTAGGTTAAAAACCGCTACGTCACAAAAAGAGAAAGTTTTCCGCCTTGGCCGGTTCCTGACATCCTTTGCCGCATGGCGGGACTTCGATCATGTCTGCTGATACACTGTCGCGGTCACTTGACAGGATGTACAGATAAAAGCGTAAAAGGTTCCATCCGAAAAATCCTCTATCTCCTCGTGGGCAATTTGGGCTAAAAACATCATTGTTTTCGAACATCCAGGGCACTTGGGATAATCAGCATTTTGAATCCACGTCGGGTGGCCACCCATCTGCGAAAAAGAAGTTGGGAGAAATTGATCGGCGGCAAAAAATGGATTGCGGGGCTCCGCCACAAAAAGGCAGTCCTGGGGTAACCGTCCCCAATTTTCAATATCGTTTGGAAGATACTCTGGCTTTAAATTCATTGGAGACCAATGGCCCTCTCCATTTTTGTTAAGGGTGCCAAAAATGGGGCCAAAGTCTGTGCAGACTTCGCAAGTGAGAATCTGGAACCGATCCGGGCTCATCCCAATTTCGTGGAAACCAATGAGGGAAGGTCGAAGGTCGAATAAATTGGTAAGCCTAGAATTACACCAGGGACAGATATCTTCTCGTGGCGTAATAGCCACAAAGCCATCAGGTGATTCTGATTTCCCTTTTTTGAGATGAAAGCACTTCTGAAAATACAAGTTACGTCGCTGCCCATCTGAAGAAATCTCCCATCCCGCCTCACGGGAATAATCCTCGGGGGGAATATAAAGTGAATTACGCCAGTTCGGCGGGTGGTGCCGCCAATGGCCAAAGAGGTCCACGACTCGATGGTCTCCAATCCATGCCAAGGCTAACAGAATGTGATTGCGATTCTTGGAATCTGTTTCAACACGGGCTATCAAGGCATCCCGTATTTCCGATGAAGCCTTATGGAATGGCATACTTGGCCAAAAAATATTATGATCAACCAAAGTCTGAAGGATACCATTGATATTCGCTTTAGTGAAAGCGGCTAGGCAACGAGTGATTTGTTCGCCGTTACGATGCTGATCGGAATCGACCAAACCGCAGGCGTATTGTGTAAGCCGATCGAGTTGTTCCGGTGAAAGTCGAATGTATAACTGATCGATTGGAATCGGGTAGGGAATTGAGTTAATGAATGGGTCATAATTTCGAGGGGCATGATAAATCTTTATGATTTCTACAGGGTCTGTGATTCCGTCATACAGATCAAGGTCCCGGCGGTTCTTTCGGATATATTCTTCCCGTTCTTTCCTCGCTGCCGCTTGCGCACAAGGCATACAGAAGCCTCCTGTTCGCTCCGCAGTTTCGGGCAGGATCGTATTGGGACAAGAAGGGTTTTTGCAAGGAATGCGGTTAACCATTGAAGTTCCCCCTGCATCAGGTCAATGCAAATGGTTGATTGATGACCGAAAAGATATGCCTTTTCTTGGGGACTGTCAAGAGTAATCAATCCACCAAGATGACCCCATAAAAGTGTGACCCCACAAATGACCCTGAAAACCAATGTAATATTACGTGTTTGAAGATAATTTCGACCGCAGTAAAATCCTGATAGTCGGCCATAGGGGCGGTTCAAAGGAATTGAAGAATTCTACAAGAAACGCTTTGACTGTTTCTGACGGTTTGAAGTTCCGCCACTCGCCCCGATTTTTGATTTTCGTGCACGCGAAAATCAAAAATAGAGCAGGAGAGAGGAGAAAGTAGAAAGGAGAGCATTTGCGGAATTACATGGACTCGCCAACATTGTATTGATACCATCCTCCCCTGCGGTCTACTTTCTACTCTCTCGCTGATATGGTATGTTGCTGGCTGAGCCGCGTCGCTGCACACATTGCAGCCACGGCACCGGACTATGTTGGAGGCCGGACTATGAAAGTGATCTACAAGATCACATACCCGAATGGGCGGATATATATCGGCAAGGATCTGACCGACAGTATCAACTATTTTGGGAGTGCGGACAGCAAGCTCATCGAGCGGGACTTTACCAGAGACCAAAGGCGCGATTTCACCATCAAGCGAGAGATTCTGTGGGAATCTGAGGATGCGTCGGATGAAGAGGTCAGCCAGAGAGAAATCGAAATGATCCGTCGGTACAAGTCGAATGATCCAAATATTGGTTACAACCAGTGGCCGAAGTTCAAGGGCTGAGACTCATTCAGTGCTGGCAAGTAGGGGTATGCACCCCGGCATTGCCTAGCCGACGCGTCGATAAACGCATTCGCGATATTTATGAGCGACGGTTTGAAGTTCCGCTGGTCGCCCCGGGCCGGTTGGGACGGGGAGGCGTGGTGAGTACTCAGTCTTTTTTCAGGCTGTCGGTTATTTTTTTGAGCGCTTCGCGGTGCTTCATCTCGGTGAGCCTGTCCTTCCGCACCATGAGGAAAATCACCGCCGCGACGCACATGAGAAGCGCGGCGAAAATAATCACCGCCACGAGGATAAAGCGCACCCACGGGTTCATTGCAGGCTCCGCGGCCCACGTTATCGATTCGGCCTGGTTCGAGGCCATGAGCGGCAGGTAGGCATGCTTGTCGCGCCCGCCCTCCATCTCAGCGGTCTTGATGAACACGCCCCGCAGCATTACGATTTGCATCTCCTGGACCCGCGGCACGTCGGGCGAAAGGTAGGCCGCGGCGTAGCGCGTGAACGGGGTGTTCTTGCCGATGGCCAGGACCACGCGCCTGTATTTCTTGAGCGCCTCCGGGACGTCGGCCTTTTCGATCTTCGACACCTCGCCGGTGATCTTGACAATGCAGCCGTGATATAGTTCGGGGTTGGCGCAGAGGTCGAAGTACGTCAGATCGCTTGTGCCCGTGACGGATTTGAGCGCGTCAATCGCGGAGGCGACGGTCTCTTCATCCTTCGCGCCAATTGGCGTTCGATCCGCGATGTCCGTGAACAATTCCTGCGGGAGTTTCACGAGTTCAGACGAATACTGCCGCGGCTCGGTCCGTTCGACCTGTTTGCCGACGAGCAGGGGCGCGACCACTTCCGCGTTTTTCCCGCCTTCCTTCTGCTCGATTATTTTTCCCTTGTAAAGACTGTAGAAGTATCCGGAGAACCGCACCTTGTCGCCGGGTGAAAGATGGAGCGGGAAGTCGCGCGTGTGCAGGAAGTATTTTTCGATGACGCTTCCATCGCGCAATGTAACTATCTCAATCTGGAATGCTTCCTTTTCCGGGGGTTTCGCGCCGCCGAAGTCGGCCTCGCTCCGGTGATGATTCAGACTTACGTACCTCACATCGATGACCTGGCCGGTGACGCGCAGCAACTTTTCGCGGAATTCCCACGGTTTGCGGGCGACGTCGGCGTAGGAGAAATTGACCAGGGCGTTCTTTCGCAGGTCCTCAAGCGTTTCGTTCCGAGCCTTTTCCAACAGGGTGAAATAGGGCTTGGCCAGGTCGTAGGTGTCGTCGCGGACGTTTTCCCAGCCGGGGGGCTCGGGCGCATTCTCGCGGCCCGTCTCTGGCGTGCTCCAGGCCGCGACCTGAGCGTTGTTTTGCGGCAGGGCGTTGAACGTGAAGACGACGAGCAGCACAACCGCGGCCACGAGCACGACGGCTGGCACAATAAGCAACAACAGCCGCGTCATCGGAGACCTGCCCCGGGAAGCGTTCAGCGGGTGTTTCGGCACGGGGGCCGGCTTGTCTTTTTCGTCGTCAGGCATTTCACACCAACGCAAACTTTGCGAAACAGAATGGGCGCGGACTTCCTACACGGGGTGAGTTCGGGGTCAGACAACGAATCGAAGCGATTCAAGGGGTCAGACCCTATTCTACCTTCTATGTGATTTTTTGAGGAGCGGTAAATGGGTCTGACCCCATGCCTGACCATTTCGGCTATATTTTTTCGACGACATCCACGCAGCGGTCGCAGATTGTGGGGTGCTTTGGATTCGCGCCCACCGTCGGGCGGTAGTTCCAGCATCTTTCGCACTTCTTGTGCGGCGACTTGTAAGTCTTGACGAGCAGATCCGGCATGTCGATGCCCTGGACGAATCCATCTCCGGCGTTCGCAATCACGCGCGCGTCGGACACGATAAATACCGGCGTGAAGAGTTCTTCCTGGCTCTTGAGGAACTGCAGGAGGCTGTCGCTCTTTGAGGACAATTCGACGTGCGCCTCAAGCGCGGAGCCGATGTCCGCGGCGGCGCGCATCTTCTCCAGTTCCCGCGCCACGTCGGACCTGATCGAGAGTATCTTGTCCCACCGTTCGCTGAGCGGCGTGTCGATTTTGGCTTTGTCGGCGAGCGGCATGTGGGCGAGGTGGACGCTGGGGACATTTTCGTCCTTGTTCTGGATGTGCCCCCAGACCTCTTCGCACGTGTGCACAAGGATTGGGGCGAGGAGTTTCGTGAGTGAAACCATGATTTCGTAGAGGGCCGTCTGGGCGCTCCTGCGGGAGAGCGACTTCGCGCCGTCCGCGTATAGTCTGTCCTTCAGGATGTCGAGGTAGAACGCGCTCAGCTCGACGATGCAGAATTTGTGCACGGCCTGGAAGAGTTTGTAGAACTGCGCCTCGCTGTAATACTTCGTGACCTTCTCAATCAGCTGGTGCAACTCGCTCAAGGCCCAGCGGTCGATTTCCCGCATTTCCGCCAGCGGCACGGCGTCCACGCGAGGGTTGAAATCGGCGACGTTCTGGAGGATGAACTTGAAATTGTTTCGTATCTTGCGGTACGCGTCGCCCGATTTGTTGATGATGTCGAGGGAGACGCGGATATGGTCCATGTAGTCGATGGAGGCGATCCAGAGGCGGAAGATGTCCACGCCGACGTTTTTGAGGACGTCGGCGACGGATACGAAGTTGCCGAGGGATTTCGACATCTTCTTGCCTTCGCTGTCGACGACGAAGCCGTGTGTGATGCAGCGCTTGAAGGGCGAGACGCCCTGGGTGGCAACGGAGGGGATAAGCGATAGTTGGAACCAGCCGCGGTGCTGGTCGGTTCCTTCCAAGTAGACATCGCTTGGGAAGGAGAGTTCCGGGTACTCGATGACGACGGAGCGGTGGCTGGAGCCTGACTCGAACCAGACGTCGAAGATGTCGTTTTCTTTTTTGAAATTCGTGGAGCCGCACTTGAGGCATTTGGTCGAGGGAGGCAGAAGTTCCTTCTCTGCCATAGTGTACCAGGTGCCGCTGCCCTTTTCGTGGAATATGTCTTGGATGTGGGAAATCACTTTGGGGTCGAGCAGCGGCTCCCTGCAACCCGCGCAGTAGAAAGCCGGGATGGGCACGCCCCAGGCCCTCTGGCGGGAGATACACCAGTCGGGTCGCGTTTCCACCATGCTCCTGATGCGGTCCTGGCCCCAGTCCGGCAGCCACTGTGAATTGTTGATGGCGTCGATGGTGCGTTTGCGCAAGTCGTTGTGGTCAATGCTGACGAACCACTGCTCGGTGGCGCGGAAAATCACCGGCTCCTTGCAGCGCCAGCAGTGGGGGTAGGAGTGCGTGATTGAACTCCTGTAGAGGAGGACGCCGAGTGTGTCGAGTTTGTCCACGATTAAGGGGTCGGCGTCGTGGACGTTCATGCCGCGGAACTCGCCGGCTTCCTCTGTGAAGAGGCCGCGCCCGTCAACCGGGCTGAGGATGTCGAGTTTGTACCTCTGTCCCGTGAGGAAGTCCTCCTGGCCGTGGCCGGGGGCGGTATGGACGCAGCCGGTGCCGTCCTCCGCGCTGACGTATGAGGCCGTCACGATGGGGGACTCGCGTTCGATAAACGGGTGTTTGTACGTCAACCCCTCCAGTTTGACGCCGCGGACCTTGCCGATGATGTCGAAGCCGTCCACCTTGATGAGCCGCAGGACGTTGTAAGCCAGTTCTTCGGCCATTATGAGGACTTCGTCCTGGGCGGTTTTGGTGTTGCGGTATTTAATGGCGACGTACTCGAAATCGGGATGCACGGCGACGGCGAGGTTCGCGGGCAGCGTCCAGGGCGTGGTCGTCCAGATGACAACGTACACCGGCTCGTTGCCGAGTTTGGGGAAGAGGCTCCTGGTGTCGCTGACCATGTGGCATTTCACGTAAATGGAGGGGCTT
>Ga0315281_10015279_pt1 | contig 10298 bp, 12 predicted proteins | sample YL17G07_0_MG_FD_204540 | JGI IMG/M metagenome (GOLD analysis project Ga0315281, IMG submission 204540) | Sediment microbial communities from Yellowstone Lake, YNP, Wyoming, USA - YL17G07_0 | ecosystem: Environmental > Aquatic > Freshwater > Lake > Sediment | place: USA: Wyoming | collected...
ACCGAGCGGTTCCTTTTCCCGGCCTCTATTGCGCACATGAGGCCCGCAGCCCCTGCTCCTATGATAACTATATCTTTTTTAATCAGAGGCTTTTTATCCTGCGTCACTTCCCGAAAAGCCACCTTTTTTAGGAAAATATTCTATTTTATTTACCGTTTCCACAATGATTCTTTGACCAAATTATAGCATATGGAATCGCTTTCAAATGACGCAATAAACCATTTCCGGTTACACATCAAGGAGCAGCAGGGGCGATCTCATGAAGCCCAATAAAAGGGCGCTGTCCCAATTTTTGTCTTGCAAGAGTGTGAACAGTGGGATGCTTCAACATGGTAAAGTATATCGAGTGTATGAGGATCATTTCTATAAATTATGCTGAAACCTATTATCCGGATACTGCGCGAACGGATGTGCCCGATCGGTATGCAGGCAAGTTCGAGATAGACAGATGGAATACCTTCTAATCATTTTTATTATCATAATAATCGTCGGCCTCCTTGCCAACCGTGAACTCGCCCATGATAAAAAGAGAATTCAACAAATGATGAGGGAATATTCCTTCAGAACGTATAATCCTGAAGATGCAGAGGAAAATCATCCTAAAAAAGAGGCAAAGGAGAAGAAATCGTGAAATGTGTCTACCTGAACCTTAACGTACGTCGTTTCTGACTATGGCACTATTGTGCTGTTGCGCTTTATCGCTGTTTTGCATATGATATTTTAATTTTAAATTTAACACGCCGTGAAATAAAATGTTTTTCAGGATGTTTTAAACGATCGCAACTAATACCGATGAAAATATACTCATTTTAGGGAAAAACAATGTTTGCAGATGTTGATCTGAAAAAAATCGCCGAAATGACGGCACCAGAAAGAACATATTTGAGTGTTTATATTGCCGGCGGGCATTCTTTAGGAGATCTGGAGAAAAAGTTTCATAAAGTTCGCAGCATGCTTAAGGGCGGAGGTATTGAAAAAGACGAAAGGGAATATTTCGATGAAAACGTCAGTTTAGTCATGAAATATCTTAAACAGAACCCCTTGAAGTCCGGATCGCTCTGCATTTTTGCGTGTTGGGCTCTTGACTTCTTTAAGGCCATTCCTCTGACAGTGCCGGTAAAAAACCTCGTATGGATCGATTCCTCACCATACATAAGACCGCTTGCTGAACTTCAGGATGAATATGAGGATGTAGCTGTCGTAGTTGCTGATAATAAAAAAGCTCAAATCTTTCTCATATCCGCAGCAGTCGCAAATTCCGAAGAGGTTATCAAAGGCAATGTAAAAAACCATGTCAAGAAAGGCGGCTGGTCACAAAAACGATATGAGCGTCGTCGTGACAAACAATTACACTTGTACGCCCATGAAATTGTAGAAGCCCTTTCAAGACTTCATATGGAAGAAAATTTCAGGCGTATCCTGCTTGTAGGAGGCAAAGAAATATTGCACCTTGTCCATGAGAGCCTTCCGCATGAATTGCAGAAACAGGTCGTCGAAAAACACTTGTATTTAGGACAAAAAGAAGGAGAAATTCACAAGGATATTATGGACATGTTGTTTGAACAGGAACGTATGTCTGAGCAGGATCTCTGGGAAAAAATACGAGCCGAATATTTTAGGGGTGGACTGGCTGTTGTAGGGCTGGATGAAGTTCTGGAGGCTGCAAAGGAACGGAGAGTGGAAAAAATGATTGTTACCCGCACGTTTCGGCCTGAGGGAAGAAAATGCTACAATTGCAGCAATATTCATAGTGGAGTGGTCGAGGCATGTTCAGCTTGCGGCTCCAAATCACTTTTTAAGGTTGATGTAGTTAACGAGATAGTTGAGATGCTTGAACAAACGGGGGCTGATACAGACTTTATTAATCCTATTCAGGCTCTCATAGATGCGGGTGAGATCGCAGCTCTTCTAAGGTACTAATGGAAATTAAACTATGATAATTCCGAATTACTGAAGGGATTGACTGGCCGTACTTCCTTACTTCCTAACTAGCGTACTTTCGCGCTTTCATTGTCCTGATTTATTTCTTTACCTTTTCCTCGACCTGTTTTTTTTACCGTTGCACTTTTGACTTTTGCACTATCGTGGCTTATGATTATTTTTAAAGCGAGGCTGTTTATTGATGTTTCTTTTGCACTTTTGCACTTTTGCACTATTGGTATGAGAGAGGGGATTGATTTGACAGATAAAAGAGGGACTCGAGAGACAAAAGGCTGTCAAGACCTGGCCCTGAGATTTTTTCTATGGTGAAGAAATACAGAAGACTTTTCATCATAGCTGCAGCGATTGTTTTGATCCTTGCAGCTTTTGCAGCAATCCTTGTCAGGAACACGAACAGGATCCTCAAATACGAACTCGAAAAGTTTCTCGGTAAAGATTTTTCTGTCAAGGAGATACGTCTGACGTGGGGAGAACTCGAAGCTCTGGGTATAAGCTACAGAAATCCCGAAGGCAGACAGATATTCAGCACAGACCGGCTAAGCCTCAGGGCTGATTTCATGGGTCTCTTCAGGAAGGGATATGTTATCTCAAGTCTCTCCCTGAAGAATCCCTACATGCTTTTCGCGAAAGACCTTAATGGCAATATCAGAGATCCTTTCCCGAAGAGGGAAGCAGGAAGAAAGGAGAAGGCGACACCGCCTTTTCTGATAAAACATATCGAGGTGACAGACGGTGCTTTGGATTATCTGGATGAAAAGGTCTCGAAATCTCCGGTTCTGACAAAGATAAGAGATATGGAACTTGAGGCCCGGGGCATTGCCATTCCACTGAATGAAGAATTTACCCCTTACTCTTTGACAGCCGGGATTCCCGGGAATATGAGTACAGGAACCCTCCAGAGCACCGGAAGAATAAAACTGAAGACAAAGGATGCTGATTTCAAGGTAAAACTAAATAATCTTGATATAACCACTTTTAAGCCCTATTTCCAGAAAAAGAGCGACGTGAATATTACAAGGGGATTCCTCGACCTTGACATGACTGTGAAGATATCAGCAAACAAGATATACGCACCAGGCAGCGCAGTTCTCAGGAACCTGCAATTCCAGTCAGGTGCTGGAGCCGGGGAAAAATTTCTGAGCATACCTCTGTACGCAGTCGTCAGCTTTCTGAAGGATCATAATGACCGGATAGTGTTCGATTTCATCCTGGAGGGGGATCTCAGCAATCCAAAATTCAATGTACGGCAAAGCCTAATCGAAAAAATAACATTGGGAATTGCCGAAAAACTCGGTCTTCCTGTGACAAAAATCGGAGATGCCATAATAGTCCTTGGAACCGAGGGTGTGAAGCAGATTGAAAAAGAAATCAAGGGATTGGGAGAAGGTATCCGGCATATGTTTAAATAATAAAAATTCATAAAAGGAGTTTAAAGGGAGAGATATGATATTAACACTTGAAGAATTAAAAAAGGATAGAAAGCTTATAAATGATATCGACTGGGAAATGACACCGGAAATGGCTGTGCGAATGTATTTGGAGTGGGGGAACATCTGGGCACGTGGAGAGGATCGAAGACATGTAGTCCGCTCCAAAAGCGATTATTCAGTTTATTTTGTAGTAAACTGCTGGTCCAGACCTTATTACATTTATCTAATCAAAAGAAATTCTGAAGATGCAGTAGAGCTTGCAAAAATTGAATTGCCGGAACAATTTGAAAAGGCAGGATGTTTGCATAAGGGTATGTATGCACTTGAAGGTGAACTCAAAGAATGGTTGAGAAAAGAATTAAACGCTGCATGATAAGACTTGATCGGTGACTTTTTTCAGAGGCGCAATCTCTCTACCTGTAATTAATAAACTCGATATGAAAATCGAAATCTTTTCCCTTCAGTATCTTTATGACTGACTGGAGATCATCTATCTTCTTTGCCCTCACCCGTATCTGGTCTTTCTGGATTTCAGACTGTACCTTGAGTTTCATATCCTTGATAAGCTTCACAAGATCCTTGGCCTTTTCGGCAGGTATGCCCTGTTGGAGGCCTATAACCTGCCTTACCGTATCGCCTGCTGCCTTTTCGATCTTGCCGAAGTTTAAAGATTTCAGTGAGACATTTCTCTTGACGAGCTTAGCCTTGAGGATCTCCGTCAGACTGTTCAGTTTGTAATCATCGTCCGCGATGAGCGTGATCTCCGCATTATCCTTATCAAGATCAATACTGCTTTTGCTTCCTTTGAAGTCGAACCGCTGGCTTATTTCTTTCACAACCTGCTGCACAGCATTCGATACTTCCTGCATATCGACCCTGCTGACAATATCGAACGAATGTTCATCCGCCATAGGAATCTCTCCTCATAATGAGATCATATTTAGAATTATCACCATTTTATCTTTTCAGGTCAAGTATCGTCGCTTGAAAAGAGAGAAAAACAGTACAGGTCCTATATCTTTCTCTGTGCAGCAAAAGGTGAGTGTGGGCTACCTGTAACTGTCCTTACGTAATTCGGCAACTATCATATAGACGATGCGTTTTTCTCGTCGATTTCGTAAAAGAAGCGGTAATTGCCTGCCCTGTACCCCCAGGTTTCAGGTTTGTAGTTCTTTAGCTTTTTGATGTTTTTTCCAAAATAGGGGTTATTCCTGAGTTGGGGACAGACATATTCTGAAAGTTTCTTTCTAACCCGCTCTCTCTGTGACCCGAAGTCTCTGTCAAGATCTTGAATAAACTGTTCAGTCTCAAATATCCTGAATCTAACCAACCATCCTGCCTTTTTTCTGTACTACGTGGCTATGACCTTTTTCGAGCTTTTTCAGCAGCCGGGTATTTGAAAATATTTCTTCCATTTCAAAGTCATTGGCCAATAATTCCTCTTCGAGCTTTTCCATGGCGAGTGTCTCTATCAGATTCGCTATGCTTCTATTGTCCTCAATAGCTGCACGATTGAATTTTTTATATACCTCATCACGCAGTCGCAATGTTATGGTTTTCGGCATATTCATTCACCTTCCTTCATATTCATTCTTATTAATTTTAATGCAGTCGTTTAAAGTTTTCAAGTCAACCGAACTCCTGCCCGTTGATGTACTTTTGGTTTAATTTTCTGAGACTGCCCCATTTTGTCCTCTTCGTGCCTAACCCCTTTCCTCTACTGTTTTTACCGTTGCACTTTATCGCTTTTCGGCGTATGATTATTTTTAGTTATGACAAGGGAGCGGGGTTGTCAGAAAGATGGGAATTGTAAAATGTGTAGCCCTGACCCTGTATAGACCGTTAAATGTTTGTCACAATCGTTTTAAGAACAGTATGCCAGAACTAAATCTCACCGGCGTATTTTATCCATCATTTACTTCAAATACCGCTTTTTACTCAGAAGCTGACAAGATCTGTATCCAATCCACTGTTGATCGTCTTCTGACAGTCGATACGAGTGCAACGAAGCCAGGAATGTTGCTTGGAAAGATCCAGTCCGGGAAGACGAAGACTTTTCTCGCCATTATGGCACTCGCATTTGATAATGGGTTCGACATAGCTATTATCTTGACCAAAGGTACTAAAGCACTGGCTCGTCAAACATTGGAGCGCGTTCGTCACGAGTTTGCTCCCTTTTATGAAAAGGATTTGTTGCAGATTTACGACATCATGACAGTGCCTTCTGGTCTAACTGGTTATGAACTCAGCCAGAAGCTGATCTTTGTCGCCAAGAAACAAATAGACAACATGGATAAGCTATCAGCTCTTGTTCGGGAAACCTATCCACGACTTACCTCCAAACAGGTTCTTATTATTGATGATGAAGCGGACTACGCTAGTATTGGATTTCGCAGAACCAGCAATGAAGGGATTATTGTAAATACTACAACACGACAAATCGACGAGTTACGACAAATACTTGCTGCATCAGCCTTTCTTCAAGTGACTGCTACGCCGTATTCCCTATATCTTCAACCGGATGACCTTATTATACAAGGAGTTGAATTTAGACCAGTCCGGCCAGCATTTACTGAACTCGTGTCCATCCACCAAGACTACATAGGAAGTGATTACTATTTTGAGCGAAGCACCGAAGAAGAGAGTGTCGCATCATTTATTTATCAGTCAGTATCACGAGACGAGCTTAATATTTTACATCACGAAGATCGTCGGCGGTTCAGGATCGAGGAATGCCTAACAAGCGCCGCAATTCAGTCTTTGCGAAGTGCAATATGTCATTTTATCGTAGGTGGCTGCATTCGCCGCTTACAGGACCAACGAGCCAGCCGTGCACTTAAAAAATTCAGTTTCCTTGTTCATACAGAAACGGCAACAGCTTCCCATGCGTGGCAAGAAAGAATTGTAGCAATGTTGGCGGAAAAATTAGCCGATACCGGTCTGAGCGATCCAATATTACTGCAACAGCTTTCAACTACCGCATACGAGGAGATAGCTGCTTCCATTCGCGTTATGAATCATTACCTGCCGCCATTAGATGAAGTATTGCACGAATGTTTTAATGCATTGGAACAAGGCTGGCTTATGATTACTAAAGTCAATTCAGAGCGACAAGTTGAATCGCTACTGGACATTGAGGGACAGCTTCGATTGCGCACCCCGTTAAACATTTTTATTGGCGGGCAGATTCTGGATCGTGGCGTAACAATCGATGGTCTCATTGGTTTCTTTTATGGCCGCCGCCCGCGGGTTTATCAGCAGGATACAGTGCTCCAGCACTCGCGTATGTTTGGGTTCCGCCCTATTGAAGATTTAACTGTTACACGGTTTTATACGGATCCGGCAATTTATGAAGCGATGCGAAGAATGCACGAAAGCGATGTAGCGCTTCGAGCAGAAGTCGAAAGTAATCCAGAAGGGCCTATTGTGTTCATCCAAAGAGATAATAGTGGTCGGGTTATCCCATGCAGTCCTAATAAGATACTTTTATCAAGGACAACTACATTGCGTCCTTTCAAGCGTATTTTGCCGGTCGGTTTCCAGAGTGATTACGGAATACGAGTAGCTCCAATCATCCGTGAAATAGACAGCTTGCTGAAAGATGCATGTCTGGGTAATGACTTCGAAGAGCCATTCGAAATTCCTTTTGCGATGGCTGCAGACATACTGCGTCGTATCAAGCCAACTCTAATTATGGCAAATGAAGAAGGATATGAGTTCGACTGGGAGGCGGTACTGGCAGCGCTTAGGTTTATGAGTGAATCGGCCATTGATCCGACGAAACGTGGGAAGGTATGGTGCTTGGTTCGAACTGACCGCAACCTGAGGCAAAAGGCCTCAATTGGCAGTCATCATATATATTCAGATTCACCTGACACAACTCGCACCGAAGGTGCAGTAGCACGGAGTGTTGCGATAGACATACCGATGCTTATACTTATCCGTCAGAACGGACGGGAGGATTTAGGTTGGCGAGGGACGCCTTTCTATTGGCCAGTCATTGTAGCTCAACAGAATCTCCGCACTTCGATTTTTGCTCATGAGACAATGGTATAGAATTAACATTTAGGGTCAAACTTTCATTTTTCATTTTCTCAATAATAAAGGGCTGCATCGTTTATATCGGACTCCGTTAAATCATGGAACAGAAAATTGGGTTCAAGTTTTTAAATGTCAGGAGCCAAGATTTGAGGCCAGAATTGATATTTGACTATTTTTATTTAAATGATTAAAAATTGTAATATCATAAAAGGGAAGATTCAATATGCCAGCGAATATAGCCCATCTATTAATCTGTAATAAAGCAGTTAAAGTGCTTCAGGACGGTAGTGAATATGAAAAGTTTATTAATATCCTCGACACTGACCAATATAAGCCTTTTTTAAATCTTGGCTCGATCGGGCCCGATTTATCATATTATGGAAGTCAGTGGGATGGACTAAAGAGCCTTCTGTTTGAACAATCAGACAAACCACTTGGAGTTGATGGATGGTCGTATCTTCTGCATTGAAAAGATCCCAATCAATTTCCTTTAACATTAATTGAGCTTACTTGGAAAGATACACGTTGGGAAGAACAGGAATGGGAGAGTGTTGATAATAGTAAGTTTGCATTTGCATGTGGATTTCTTTCTCATATGGCAGCAGACCAAATAATTCATCCAAAAGTAAATGATATAGCCGGTCCCTATTACCGAAGGGGAGAAAATCGCAAGATTCATAGAGAATGTGAAATCTACCAAGACATTGCTTTATTTCATACCCTATATCCTGAAGAAGATTTTATGGATAAATCATTCAACTTATGGGTTGATATAGAACCAGAAAGCTCTCATAATGCTCCGGACTGGTTTCGATATTTCATACAGCGGGCATTTGTGGAAAGCCATGGACTTTACCCAAAAGAGGATGAGATCGAGGATTGGATAGATGGTCTCCTTTTAATTTTGAGAGGAGTAAAAATGATAGGCCCTTATAAAACGGCTTATGAAGAGTTGATAAACCATGGTATCGACTCGGGAAAATTTGTTGATTACTTTAAAGACTACATGAATTTATTTTTCCAAGCGGTTGAACTTACTGGTATTTATTGGAAGATGGTTTTTGAGCTTTATAATCCCCAGGACAATATCCTCCAGATAACAAACAATATGAGGATAAGGTTCAAAACTGTTATACAAAATGCGGACTTGTCCTCTCCACTTCAGAAAAATATTTTAAAAGTTGCGAAAGAGGCTTTAATGCAAAAGAAACCCCCTAAAAAGTTCGCTATTCTTGTTAAGAAAGCCAAATCTCCACTCAAAAAAGAAACAATTTTAACAGTTAATTCAGCAGACATCGGAAAGTTTTGCTAATGTTTCTTATCTAATCAATAGAATCATAAGAGGGGTCACCTATTAAAAGGCCCTATGTCAAGAGACAAACATCTGTAATCGAAAAAAAGGAAAAAGATATTTTCCATTTTTATTACCCTTACAGTTATGCAGGACACATTATTCGCACCCGTTATTTCTTTCTTTAAGGTTACAGAATAATTATCAAACTATTCCGCACCAGTCACCCATCAGGATCAAGACTCATAAGAATAAATAATCTGTATATGCAACCCGACCCCATACAGTATTCCTTATATTTCTCATGTCATACCCTTTTACTTAGCGAGAAACCCTATCCTCTTTTTAGGTTTCTCTGCTGGTTCTAAGAGTTGTTTTATAGCATCAAACACGACCTTAAACTGATAATCATACTTCTTTTCCATTTCCTCAATCTTTCGCTGTAGATCCTTATGTGTTAAAATCATTTCTCTGAGCTTCGTAAATGTCCTCATTATCTGGATATTAACCAGGATGGCTCTTTTACTATTTAAGACGCTTGAGAGCATAGCTACCCCATTTTCCGTGAAAGCAAAGGGCAATTTACGAGTGCCTCCCCAACTTGATATTCCAAAATGGAATTTCAAGTTAGTAAATTCCTCACACGGGTTAATTGAAACATAAAGTCCTCTGGAAATCGTTCAAGGTTTCCTATAACTGCTTTATTGAGGTTACCAGTTGTTACTCCATATAACATGGCAAGGTCTTTATCAAGCATTCCCTTTTTACCCCGAAGGAACAGTATCTTATTTTCAATTACTTCTTGTGGGACAATATCTTGTCTTTTACTTGGTGTGCTTTTCATTTACTTTTTTAACTCTCCACTTCCTACCAAAAGGATATTACCAACGGTCCTTTTAGTCAAGGTTTAGTCAACGGGGCCGTATGCCTAAGGACTCTCTCCATGGAAGAGTAGAGGTCCCTCTTATTAGCCTACCGACTGGCCTATCCCTGAGTTAAATTTAGGTGTCATAGGTGTAAGGTATTGAAATGTGAAACAAGGAAAACCTAAAAGAGTCGTGAATCAGCAGTAATCAGTGGGGTCTTGTTTCTTGCCTTAATTCCCTTAGGATTTCCTCTAAAAATTAGATTTTCCTCCCCTCAATATTTGCAGACAAAAACGACAGGTTAAGGTTAAATTTAAGATTGAGATAAAAAAAGAAAGCTGTGTGAACCCTTGCGTTCACGTCTTGAAATATCAGTTTGCAGCAGTTCAGAGGAAAAGGGAAGTACGGGATATTTTAAGGATGTGGTGTTATGGCAACAATGGTTATCTGTTTACTCCTGGGGCCATAATACCAGAAGATTCTGTATGCAGCAGGTGTGGATTGTTCAGCATAGGCCTCTAAGATTTTTTCTCCTGCCGGGCCTTTGAGTGAAGTGAATTCATGAGTCTTAAGTCCTGGATGTCTTGGTTTTTGGGATAAGAATTGAATTGTCTTTTTTACTGCTTTGTATCTTTTGGCAAGACCTTTATCTGCCTTAAGCCGGTTTAACTGTTCTTTTGCCTCATCAGTCAGGAATATATCGAACAAGAAAGATTCCTACAGTTCATT
>Ga0315281_10015280_pt1 | contig 10298 bp, 12 predicted proteins | sample YL17G07_0_MG_FD_204540 | JGI IMG/M metagenome (GOLD analysis project Ga0315281, IMG submission 204540) | Sediment microbial communities from Yellowstone Lake, YNP, Wyoming, USA - YL17G07_0 | ecosystem: Environmental > Aquatic > Freshwater > Lake > Sediment | place: USA: Wyoming | collected...
CTACCGGCGGTGGAAATCCGGGTCGCGCTTCTCCCGGAACGACGTTACGGCCTCTTTCCATGCCGGCCGTTGCTGGGCCTTGCCGAACTCCGCGTTCTCACGCTGCATCGCGGCGCTCAGGTCGCCTTCGGTCAGATTCGCCCACGTCAGCTTCTTGATGGCGGCCAGGCTCTCAGCGGGGTTGAAGGCGATCTCTGTCGCTGTCTCGACGGCCCGGTCAAGCAGTTCGTCGTGCGGCACCAGCCGGTTCACCAGCCCGATGCGCGCTGCCTCCACGCCGTCGACGATGCGTCCGCTCAACATCAGCTCGAGCGCGTGGCTCAGCCCCACGATGTTGGGCAGGATGTGCGTGCTCGCGAGCTCGGGGATCACGCCCACGCGCACGAACCGCATCGCCAGCCGTGCGCGCTCCGAGGCGATGCGCACGTCGCACGGCAGCGCCATCGTCAGCCCGACGCCGATGGCCGGCCCGTTGATCGCGCACACAATCGGCTTCGACCGGGCGGCCATCTCGGTCCAGGTCTCCGTGGCGGCGGGACGCTGCTGGCGCGCGGTTGGTTCTCCCGCCTCGCGCTGCTGGATCTCGTTCGCCCAGCCGCCCATGTCGGCGCCCGCGCAGAAGGCACGCCCGGCGCCGGTGAACACGATCGCGCCCACGTCCGGGTCGTTGTTCCACTTCTCGACCTGGTCGCGCCACTCGCCGTGCATCTCGTAGTTGAACGCGTTGAGACGTTCCGGCCGGTTGAGTGTGATGATTCCGACCCGTCCACGGGTCTCGCTGAGGATGTACTGGTAGGCCATGGGTCCTCCCGGCGGTAGCGGGTCCCGCCCCGTCCCGATGTTGGCGACCATCCTAACGGAGCCTCGTTCCGCACGCAGTGGCTGGCGGTATCGCGGCAAGCCCGGGGTCACTTCCCGGCGGCGAAGCTTCCGACGTCTCTCCAGACCAGCACGGCGCCGGAATGCCCTGCGACGGCCATCGTCAGCACCGCAATGGCGCCGCAAAACAGCACGAAGCCGTAGGCCGCGCGATGCGCCCACGGTGGGAGCCCCAGCCGCTCGCCCACGCGGTCCATTGCCAGGAAGCCCAGCGCGACGATGCCGAACAGGATTGCGAACAGCATCGCGCGGTCTCCCTGCTCAGGGTGCTCGCCGAATGCGGCCCGTGTTCCCGCGTCGGACGCCGCTCGCCGCACGAGGCCCTGGAGGGGCTCGCCGCTCTGCTTCGCCAGGAAAGCGAACACGGCCGCCGCCAGCACGAGCAGGCCGACAGGCAGCGCCGTCGCTTTTCGCCAACTGGCGCGCCAGCCTGTGGCGACGCAAGCCGCGACCGCAAGTGGGACGAGGGCGACCGCCCCATGGACGAGAAGCGGGTGCGCGGGCAGCCCGAAGAGAGTCGTGAGCGCCAGAATCAAGTGACATCCTCCCAGAAGCGAGCACAGAGACCAGAACTACGGCGCGCCACTCCTACGATCATGAGAAGACTCACATCGAGCGCACAGGGAGCACGTTCCGGCACGTCAGCCAGCCAGCCGCTTGCGCATGATCGGGCGCTCCTGCTTGCGTCGCAGGACCTCTTCGAACCCGGCTTCCCGGAACGTCGAAACCACCCCGTGGAAGGCGGCCCCGTCATCCAGGTTCCGTCCTGCCGGGTCCACCGGGTAGCCCTCGATGAGCTTCGCGCCATGGGCAGCGGCGTGATCGCACGCAGCCTCCAGCAGCCGCGCTCCGAGCCCGGTTCGCCGGAACCGCCGGTCCGTGAAGAAGCACACCACGGCCCATGCCTCCTCGTCGTCGACGGGCTTCACGACGGGCGACCGTCTCACGCGCGGAAATGCTTCGCGCGGTTGCACGGCGCACCAGCCCGCCGGCGTCCCGTCCACATACGCAATGAGTCCTGGCTCGTCACCGCGCGCAACGATCTCTGCCAACGCGGCGCGGTTGGGGGCACCGCGGCCCTTGCTGTACTCGTCGCTCGTCTGGCGCCACCACATGCACCAGCAGCCGTCCGTCGCGCCCCGTTCGCCGAACAGTGCTGCAAGGTCCGGCCATCGTTCGGGCGTGACAAGTTCGATCGTGACCTCCGCTGTCACGCGACTCCCACCGCTTCGCGGGCCCGCGCCACTTCTTCCGGGACGACATGGACGACTGTCGCGATTTCCTCGGCGGTCGTGTTCTCTCCCAGGCTGAAGCGCACGCTCCCGACAGCCCGGCGGATCGGCACGCCCATCGCCATGAGCACGTGCGACGGCTCCCAGGTCGAGTTTGAGCACGCGCTTCCCGAGCTCGCTGCGATACCCCGGCGGTCGAGCGCTGCTACCAGCACGTCGCTCTCGATGCCAGCGAAAGAGACATTGAGGTTGTTCGGGAGGCACTCCTCCTGGCAACCGTTGACCATCGCGCCCGGCACTCCCGTCAGGAGGCCGTCGCGCAGACTGTCGCGGAGCGCCCGCACGCGCGCAGATCGCTCGCCAACGCCTTGCGATGCGAGCACGAGAGCGGCGGCCGTCCCGGCGATCCCCGCGACGTTCTCGGTGCCCGCGCGCTTCTGCGACTCCTGGCCGCCGCCGTGGAGCAGCGGGTGGAACGGCGTCGCGCGCCGCAGGTAGAGCACGCCTGTCCCCTTGGGCCCGCCGAACTTGTGCGCCGAAAGGCTCAGCGCGTCCACTCCCAGTGCTTCCACGTCCAGGCGCATCCAGCCCGGGGCCTGCACCGCGTCGGTGTGCAGCAGCGGGCGGTGCCCGCGCGCGCGGCTGTAGGCTCGAACCATTTCGCCGATCTCCGCCACCGGTTGCAGCGTTCCCACTTCGTTGTTGGCGAGCATCACGCTCACGAGCGCGGTCTCCGGTCGCAGGGCGGCCTCGCACTCGGCCGGGTCTACTCGCCCGTGAGGGTCGCAGCCCAGGTACGTCACTTCGAAGCCGAGCTCCTCGAGGAACTGGGCGGCGTGCAAGCCCGCATGGTGCTCGATCGCCGACGTGATCACGTGGCTGCCCGCACCTGCGCGGTGCATGGCGTAGGCGATCCCGCTCAGCGCCGTGTTGATGCTCTCCGTACCCCCGCTGGTGAAGAGGATCTCAGGCGGCTGCGCCCCGAGACACTGCGCCACGCGCCTGCGGGACTCGTCGACCGCCGCCTGAGCCTCTCGGCCGGCCGCATACAGGCCGCTCGGGTTCCCGAACACCGGCCCCAGGAACGGCAGCATCGACTCCCGGACCGCCGGGTGCACGGGTGTCGTCGCGGCGTGGTCGAGATAGATCACGTCCAGAGCGTAGCAAACCGCCGGGCTCAACGGCGCATTTGAGGCACGCGCCCGCGCGGCGTACCCTCTGCCCGTGCCCGAAGAATCTCTGATCACGCCCGAGGTGCGGGCCCTTGTCGGGCGTGAGAGCCCGGCTGTCCCTGTCCGCGTCACCCGCCGGGCTGTCGAGCGCACGCTGGAGCTCTACCAGGGCGCCCATCCCGGGACGCTCGAACCCGGCAAGCCCGTCACCAGCTTCGTCCTCGTCGCGCTCGACAACGAAGCCGAGGCCATCGACGTCCCCCAGCTTCTGCCCGACTCGCTCCTGATCTCCAACGAGATGGAGTTCGACCGCCAGATCGTCCTCGGCGACGACCTCATGGCCACGTGGCGCGTGGCCGACATCTCGGAACGGTTCGGAGGCCGCTTCGGCTACAGCGTCTACGTCCGCACCGAGACCGTTTTTCGCGACCCCGTCGGCAATCCGGTCGCCCGCAGCGCCCGCACGATGATGCACTATGACGCCCGCAACGCCGCCGGGGGCGAGGAGCCATGAGCCGCTACGGGGACCTCCACGAAGGCGACGAGATCCCCTCGCTCGAGCTCAAGCCCGGCCTCGGAATGGCCATCCGCTACTGTGCCATCGGCTGGGTGTTCCCGCCGATCTTCTTCGATGTCGAGGCGGCCCATGCCCAGGGCATGCCGGGCATGATGGTCCCCGGCCCCCTCAAGCTCGGCTTCCTCTACCGCGCTGTGGAAGAGTGGCTGGGCGACGGTGGCTTCGTCCGCCACGTGCGCGCCGCCCACCGTCGCCCCGACCTGCAGGGCCGCACGATCACCGTCACCGGCCGCGTCGCCCGCCTCTACGAAGAAGAAGGCTCGCACCGCGCCGACATCGAACTCGCCGTGGTCAACGACGAGGGCCAACAATCCGTCCGCGGCTTCGCCAGCGTCCAGTTCTTCGACTGATTCGCTTTCGAGCGGTCACCCGCCGCCCGACGCCATCTCCAGCGCGGGGATGGGCGGTCGCGCCAGCGGCTCCCCGTGATGCGCGCGTCTCCACAGGAACAGCAATGGCGGCATCGTTACCGCGAAATATCCACCGCAGAACACGAAGGCCATCGTCAGCGAGATGCCGTCGGCGAAGAACCCCAGGGCGGGCTCGAAGAACGCCACCTGCGCGCTGAAGCAGAGTTGCATCACGCTCAGCACGGTCGCACGCCGCTCGCTCGGGATGCGCTCGTTCAGGTGCGCGCTCACCAGCGGGTCGCTGAGCCCCGACACCAGCGCCGGCAGCGCGAACAGCGCGAACGCGCCCTGTATGTCGAAGGTCGCGAGGGCGACGTACGAAATCAGCACCACCGCGCACGACATGACCAGCACCCGCCCGCGGCCCATGCGCGCGGCCACCACAAACGCCGCCATCGCCGCGAGCACCGACACGAGGCGCAGCGGCGCCTGGTAAACGCCGTACAACGCCGTGTCCACGTTGTGGTGGATCAGGAACGGCTGGATCAGCACTACGGGCCCGAACGTGGCGGTCAGCAGGACTGCCCCCAACAGCAGCGTGTACCGCACCTGCGGCGTGGACCATGAAAAGTCCACCGCCCCCCGGAGGTCGGCCCAGTAGTGGCGCTCCTTCCGCTCGGGGCGCGCTTCGACCATCGCCAGCGCGAGTGCTCCCGAGATGAGCGGGAACACAGCGCTGATCTGCACCGCGAACTCGAGGCTGGTCGCCTCCGCGAGGAACCCGCCGAGGACCACACCCACCAGTCCCGCCGTGAGGCTCACCGCGAACGACCGCCCGACGATCTTCTGGAAGCGCGACTCCTGCCCTGCTTGCTTCAGCGAGTCGTAGAGCAGCGCCTGGTCCGGGCCGCTTTGCGTCGCCATCGCGAACGCCCAGAGCACGTAGTCCGCGAACAGCATCCAGTAGTTCGTCGTCAGCCCGAAGCCAAGGATCGTGATCGCGTACAGCAACTGCGAAAGCGCCAGGATTCGCTTGCGCCCGATGTGGTCCGCCAGTGCTCCCGTCGGCGCCTGGAGCAGCGTCACCAGCAGCCAGAACGGCAGGTCCATCGCAAGGATCCACTTGAGCTCCAGCTCGCGGATATCAAGCAGGTACTTGATCCAGATCGCGCCCCAGAGCAGGAAGTTGGCAACGAACCGGAAGGCGAAGTACAGGGCAACGTTGCGGCGGGCGGCGGATTCGGCGGCAGTCATGGCGACTTACAAGCCTACCGGGGGGCGCCCCCCGGTGGAAGTAATCCGACGGGCCTGTCACGCCCGCTCTACGCACGCGACGAGCCGGGACCCGTGCAAGGGCAGCCGCTCAGCTCACGACGGTCGCCGCTCAGTCCAGGTGGTCGTGAGTGTCCGCTCCGCAATTCGCCACTGTCCGTCTGAGCGCACCACGCGGTCGCGGTACGTCCCGCCGAGGACGAAGATGCCGCCACCTTCGGACCTGGGGGTGACATGGGTCGCTTGGAGGCTCACGGACGTGGCCGCAACGTCCCCGGATACCTCCACCGTGTAGTTGCCCAGCAAATGCTGGGTCGCGCGGTACGGACGCAGTGCCTCCTCGCAGAAGCGAGCAACGGCTGTGGGTCCGTGCAGCGGCGCCGCCCCCGGGTAGTGCACTTCCGCGTCCGGCGTGAAGCAGCTTTCGAGCAACGCCCAGTTCCGCGAGTCAATCGCGGTCGCGTAACGCGTCATCAGGTCAGTAATGGCCAGCCGATCTTCGAGAGTCGTCGTCATGCCACGATCAAACGCGAAGCCCCGTCGCCCTGCAACCCCGCTTTGCGCCCTGCGCCGTCCTGGGGTTCAATTCGCCCACCCCCTGCAAAGGACACACCCTTGGACTACACCCAGATCGCCTACGAAGTCGAGGACCGCGTCCTCACCCTCACCCTCGACCGCCCGGAGAAGCTCAACGCCTACACCGGCGTCATGATGAACGAGCTGATCGACGCCTTCGATCGCGCCGACGCTGATGACAACGTGCGCGCGGTCATCGTCACCGGCCGCGGCCGCGCCTTCTGCGCGGGCGCCGACCTCTCGGCCGGGACCGGCACCTTCGACAACCGCGAGCGCGGCGGATCGCTCGACCCGACCCAGCACCGTGACGGCGGCGGCCTGCTGACGCTCCGCATCTTCGAGTCGAAGAAGCCCGTGATAGCCGCCATCAACGGACCAGCCGTTGGCGTTGGCGTCACCATGACGCTCGCCATGGACATCCGCCTCGCCAGCGAAGACGCCCGCTTTGGCTTCGTCTTCGCGCGCCGGGGCCTCGTCCCCGAGGCCGCCAGCACCTGGTTCCTCACGCGTTCAGTGCACATCAGCCAGGCGCTGGAGTGGGTTTACTCCGGGCGCGTCTTCCCCGCCCAGGAAGCGCTCCAGGGCGGGCTCGTACGCAGTTTGCACGCGAAAGACGACCTGCTGCCCGCGGCGCGCGCGATCGCCAGGGAGATCGCCGAGAACACGTCCGCCGTCTCGGTCTCGCTCTCCCGCCAGATGTTCTGGCGCCTGCTTGGCGCAGACCATCCCATGGAGGCGCACAAGATCGACTCGCGCGCGATCCTCGCGCTCGGCCAGGCGCCGGACGTCCGCGAAGGCGTCGCCTCGTTCCTCGAAAAGCGCGCGCCCAACTTCTCGATGAAGGTCTCCACCGACATGCCGGCCTTCTTCCCCTGGTGGGAAGAGCGCACCTTCGGGTAGCTCGCCCTGGTGCGCCCTACGGCGAACCACTGGCATAGACCGGCCGGATGGAGGCGTGGCCCCTGGGCACCGCGCCTCCATCCGGCTCAGCAGACTCGGTCAGTCGCTGCTGAACGGCAACTCCACGCCCTCGACGCGTCGGCCGGCCTTTTCGTGGATGCGCGCTATCTTCTCCGGCTCCGCCTCGTGGACGGTCGTCGTCTTCGTCCCGCGCACCATCGCTATTCGCCCGGTGCGGGAAAGCTCGCGGATGCCGTACGGCTCCAGCATCTTGATGAGCCCATCGACTTTTTCCTCGTCCCCAACCACCTGGAGGATGATCGAGTTCGTCGCGATGTCGACCACGTCAGCCCGGAAGACGGTTGCAATGTCCAGCAGTTCGTGACGGTTGACGTTGTTCGCCCGCACTTTAATCAGCGCGATCTCGCGCGCCACCATCTCCTCGTTGGAGAGGTCGCTCACCTTCACGACGTCGATCAGCTTGTAGAGCTGCTTCTCGACCTGCTCGATGGGCGCGCTTTCGCCGTCGATGAGGATGGTCATGCGGCTGAGGCCGGGCTCTTCGCTGTGGCCCACGGTCAACGACTCGATGTTGAAGCCGCGCCGCCGGAAGAGGCTCGAAACGCGCATCAGCACGCCCGGCTTGTCCTCCACGATAGCCACGACCGTGTGGTGGTTCGGGCGCGGGCGGTTGCCGTTCGTCGTCGTCGTGCTCATCGCGCCATCTCCTCGGCCGGGGCCTCGAGCGTCTCCGAAAGCGCTGCTCCCGCGGGCACCATCGGCCAGACGTTCTCCTCCTGGTCGATCATGAAGTCCACGAGGATCGGCCCCTGGTGGGCGCGCGCCTCGCGGATAGCGCCCTCCACTTCCGACTTGTGTTCCACGCGGATGGCCCGGATGCCGTAAGCGTCTGCCAGCTTGCAGAAGTCGGGCTGGGAGATGCCGCAACTGCTGTAGCCCTTGTCATAAAACAGCTGTTGCCACTGCCGGATCATCCCCAGGTAGCCGTTGTTGAAGATCGCCATCTTCACCGGGAGCTGCTCGTCCACCAGGACCGCCATCTCCTGGAGCGTCATCTGGAAGCTCCCGTCGCCGCAGATCGCCCAGATCTCCTGGTCGGGGAGCGCCACCTGGGCGCCGATGGCTGCCGGCAATTCGAAGCCCATCGTCCCCAGCCCGCCTGACGTGATCAGCTGGCGCGGCCGGTTGTAGAAGTAGTGCTGGCCCGCCCACATCTGGTGCTGGCCCACACCTGTCACGATCGTCGCCTTGCCCTGGGTCTCCTCATACAGCGACCGGACCACGTACTGCGGCAACATGCGCCGCGTCTCACGGATTTCGAGGCTCGGGTGTTCGTCCTTCTGCTGCTCAATCCACCGGATCCAGTCCGGACGTGTCTGCTCCTTCACCTCGGCGGTGATACGTGGGATCACGTTCTTCACGCTCCCGACAATCGGCACGAGCGTCTTGAAGTTCTTCCCGATCTCTGCCGGGTCGATGTCGACGTGGATGATCTTCGCCGTCGGGTTGAATCCCTGGAATCGCCCCATCGCCCGGTCGTCGAAGCGCATGCCCATGCCGATCACCACGTCGGCCTGGTCCGCGGCCATGTTCGCGTAGAACATCCCGTGCATGCCCAGCCAGCCGTAGCTCAAGACGTGCGACTCCGGGAAACCGCCAATCCCGAGGAACGTCGTGATCACCGGGATCTGCGCCTTCTCGGCAAGCGCCACGAGCTCCTGCTGCGCCTCGCCCCAGATCACGCCGTGGCCGGCGATGATGATCGGCCGCTTCGCCTGGTCAATCAGCTCGGCCGCGCGGCGAATCATCCCGGCGTGGCCTTCGGTCGTCGGCTTGTAGCCGCGCAGGCTCACCTGGCCCGGGTAGTCGAATTCCGCTTCTTCCTGGAACACGTCCTTCGGGATGTCGACCAGCACCGGCCCCGGCCGGCCCGTGCGGCAGATGTGCGCTGCCTCCCGGATCGAGAGCGCGATCTCGCTGGCGTTCATCACCAGGTAGTTGTGCTTGGTGATCGAATGCGTGATCCCGGTGATGTCCGCTTCCTGGAAGCCGTCTCGCCCCAGCAGCGTGCGTGCCACGTTCCCGGTGAGCGCGAACACCGGCGTCGAGTCCATCCACGACGTGCAGATGCCCGTCACGAGGTTCGTCGCGCCAGGCCCGCTCGTGCCCAGGCAGACGCCCATGCGTCCGCTCGCCCGCGCGTAGCCGTCGGCCATGTGGGCGGCGCCCTGCTCGTGCCGCACAAGAATGTGCTTGATGCCCGGGAACTGCGGCAGCGTGTCGTAGAGCGGCAGCACGACTCCTCCGGGGTATCCGAAGATCGTGTCGACACCCTCGCGCTGAAGCGTTTCCAGCGTGATCTGTGCGCCTGTCTTGCGCGCCATGGGACAGGGTCCTTCTCTACGGCCTGTGATTTGTACCCGTCCGGTCCCCGGTGAGAGGAGGACGGTGCCCGCCACGCCATACGGTCGTGGCTGCCCGGGCGCGGCCGTGGGCCGCCATCCCGGGCTTCAAGGCAAAGAGAGCGCGGCCGGTAAGCCCCAACCCTCCGACGAAGCCGCAGGACTCTAGTTTAGCCACGTCCCGCGCATTACGGAAAGTCGCGATTCAGGGGTGTCGGTGCTCAGGGGCAAGACTATGGTCTCGACTTGTCGGTAGCGAACGGGTCAGCGATGGTACTCGGCCCTGAGGAGACTCGAATGGCCTACTACCTGTTTCCTGCCGCGCGCCAGGACACCCTCTCGCCCGCGGCTGTCATTCGCCAGCGGCTTGCTGAAGGATTTTGGGGTGTACCCGAGCGCAGCCACCACGTCCGGGCGCTCAAGTCCGGCGACCGTGCTTGTTTCTACGCCTCGGGGGACGGAGTAGTAGCGCATGCGATCATCGGCGACACTGCTGACCGGCCAATTCCAGCCGAACGTCGCACCCTTGGATGGTTAGACCAGGGCCGACTCATGCTGCCGATGAGTAGCGCAACGTTCTTGCCGTCGCGCGTAGTGCTGTCACCAGCCGTGAGGGCGGGTCTGGACGCCTTTCAGGGGAAAGACCCGTTTGCCGTCTGGAGCTGGTTTGTGCAGAACACCAGACGGTTGACAGCCCACGACTTCGAGATGCTGACGCGCTCTCGGTAGCCGCTCCCGCTGCGCCGCGCCGCTGCGAGGGTTTGGGGCCGCCTCTCCCGTTGCAAGTTTGAGGCTACCCGCCCGCCGCCCGCCTGATCTGCTCCGCGTGGTCGAAAGCGTGGCGCGCGTAGATCTCAAGCCACACCTCCGGCGTGTAGCGGCCGACCTCGTTGTGCGTCCCTTCCCGCTCCCACTCG
>Ga0315281_10015281_pt1 | contig 10298 bp, 5 predicted proteins | sample YL17G07_0_MG_FD_204540 | JGI IMG/M metagenome (GOLD analysis project Ga0315281, IMG submission 204540) | Sediment microbial communities from Yellowstone Lake, YNP, Wyoming, USA - YL17G07_0 | ecosystem: Environmental > Aquatic > Freshwater > Lake > Sediment | place: USA: Wyoming | collected...
GCCGATAATCTCGGCGACGGGCTGGTTGATCTGCTGGCAGATGAGGGAACCTGCTTGGCATAGCGTGATGCCCGCCGCGCAGATGCCCTTTTTGCCAGTGTTGCAAGCCACCCCGCCCCCGGGGTTGCCTTCATCCACCTGGCCGTCGCAATCGTCGTCGAGACCGTTGCAGGTTTCGACCTGCGAAGCCGGCGCGATGTTCGCAACACAGACAGTCGTGCCACCCAGGCAGGTGGTCGTGCCGACCGCGCAGACCCCCGGGAATCCGGTGGGACCACACGGTACCCCGATGCCAGCGGGGTTATTGTCGACGACTCCGTTACAATTATTGTCGAGACCGTCGCACTGCTCGACAGTGGGGAGTACCTGCCCGGCGCAGGCACCCCACGTCCCGTTTGCCCCGCAGGTCTGGATACCTCCGTGGCAGACGCCGACACCCGCCGTGTTGGCGGGGCCGCCGTAGCACGGCTGCGTCGTGCCGGTCACGCACGCGCACCCGTCGTCGATCGTGCCGTTGCAGTTGTCGTCGAGGCCGTTGCAGTTCGAGGGGCTTTCGACGACCGAGCCGGGGTTGAGCTGGACGCACGTGAGCGCCCCGGCAATACATGAAGTAAGTCCTGCTGCGCAGACGCCGAGTTTGCCCGTGGAACAACTCACGTTGCCCCCTGGGTTCCCCTCGTCGGTTTGGCCGTTGCAGTTGTCGTCCTTGCCGTTGCAGACCTCCACGCCGGGGTCGACTTCCCCGGCGCAAACTCCCCATTGGCCCAACAGGTTGCAAACCTGCTGACCAGCCTTGCAGATCCCGACCCCCGCCGTGCCCGCGGGTCCGGAATAGCAGGGCTGGATCTGCCCGTTGGTGCACGGGCAGCCCTCGTCGACACTGCCGCTGCAGTTGTCGTCGAGGCCATTGCAGAGTTCCCCTAGGAGCGCGGGGGTGTTCTCGATGCAGCTCAGTGCGCCGGCAATGCACTGAGTTTTCCCGGGGCTGCAAATCCCGGGAAGGCCAGTGGCGCAGAAGAGGTTCCCGCCGGGGTTCCCCTCATCTGTCGCGCCGTTGCAGTTGTTGTCCTGCCCGTCGCAGACCTCGAGCGCCGGCAGGACCTGTCCGGCGCAGATCCCCCAGGCCCCATTCGAGCAGGTCTGGGTTCCGGTCTTGCAGATCCCCACGTTCTGCGTCGCGGGGGGGCCGTCGTAGCACGCCTTTTGCGTGCCGTTCACACACGGACACCCTTCGTCGATGGTGCCGTCGCAATCGTTGTCCTTCCCGTCGCAGACCTCCACAGAGGAAACAACGTTCTGGTTGCAAACGATCGCACCGCCCACGCACTGCGTGGTGCCGGTGGCGCAAACACCGGACTTTCCGGTGCCACAACCCTGGTTGCCGCCGGGGTTGCCGTCGTCGATGCTGCCGTCGCAGTCGTCGTCGAGGCCGTTGCAGTTCTCGACCGTGGGCTGCACCTCGCCCACGCAGATCGACCACGCTCCGTTCAAGTCGCAGGTGGCCAGGCCTGCTCTGCACGTGCCGACTCCCGCCGTGCCGGCGGGGCCGTTGTAACAGGCCTTCGTCTGGCCTGCCACGCACGGACACCCTTCGTCGATGGTGCCGTCGCAGTTGTTGTCGACGCCGTCGCACAACTCCCCCAAGAGGGCGGGAGTTGTTTCGACGCAGATCAGCGCGCCTGCTACGCACTGCGTCTTCCCTGGGCCGCAGATGCCCGGGTTACCCGTGTCGCACGCTTTGTTGGCGTCGAACGGCGTGTTGTCGACGACGCCGTTGCAGTCGTTGTCGAGACCGTCGCAGAATTCGAGCTGCGGCAGCACCTCTCCAACGCAGATCCCCCAGGCGCCGGAAACGCACGTCTGCGTTCCTCCCTGGCAGATGCCAACGCCCAGGGTCAAGGGAGACCCTGAGTAGCACGCCTTCGTGGTTCCGTTCACGCAGGCGCACCCCTCGTCGACGCTGCCGTTGCAGTTGTCGTCGAGGCCGTTGCAGTTCGCCCCAGAATCGAGAGGCGAACCCGGGTTCAGCTCGTTGCACACGAGCTTCCCATTGGTGCATGCGCTGAGGCCAGCAGCGCAGACGCCGAATTTCCCGGTCTGACAGGTCAGTCCGCCGCCTGGATTGCCGTCGTCGATGGCACCATTGCAGTCGTTGTCGAGACCGTCGCACATCTCCGGCACGGGGTCGATCTCACCCGTGCACAGACCCCAGTTGCCTTGCAGGTCGCACGTCTGCGAACCTGCCTTGCATTCGCCAACGTTGGCCGTGCCTGGCGGGCCGCTGTAGCACGCCTTGATCTGCCCAGCGGAACATGGGCAGTTCTCGTCGACTTGGCCGTTGCAGTTGTCGTCTCGACCGTCGCAAGCTTCTCCGAGTGAAGCCTGGACGTTCTGATTGCAGACGACGTTACCGGCAACGCAAGACGTGATGCCCGGGGAGCACACGCCCTGGAGGCCGGTGGTGCAGGCCTTGTTCGACTCCAGCGGCGAGTTGTCAATCACGCCGTTGCAGTCATTGTCGAGCCCGTCGCAGGTCTCGATCGTGGGCAGCACCTCGCCCACGCAGATTCCCCAGGCGCCGGAAACGCAGGTCTGCGTTCCGCCCTGGCAGATGCCAACGCCCAGGGTCAAGGGAGACCCCGAGTAGCACGCCTTCACCTGACCGTTCTGGCATGCGCACCCCTCGTCGACGCTACCGTTGCAGTTGTCGTCGAGGCCGTTGCAGTTCGCCCCAGAATCGAGGGGCGAACCCGGGTTCAGCTCGTTGCACACGAGCTGGCCGTTCGTGCAGGCAGTGACGCCCGCCGAACAGACCCCGAATTTCCCCGTGAGGCACGTGGCGTTGCCCCCCGGGTTGCCATCGTCAACGACGCCGTTGCAGTCGTTGTCCTGGCCGTCGCAGGTTTCTGCTCGCGGGTCGATTTCGCCCACGCACAAGCCCCACGACCCGGCGACGCACGTCTGCGTCCCCGATTTGCACTGCCCGACGTTGGCAGTGCCGAGCGGCCCTGAATAGCACGGCTGGGTGGCGCCATCCGTGCAGCCGCAACCCTCGTCGACTTGGCCGTTGCAGTTGTCGTCGATGGTGTTGCACGTTTCCCCCAGTGCCGGTGGGGTCGTCTCATTGCAAAACACTTGCCCCCCGACGCAGGACGTGGTGCCGGGACCGCAGATCCCGGGGAGGCCTGTGCTGCACGCTTTCTGGCCTTCGAGCGTGCCGTTGTCGACGATGCCGTCGCAGTCGTCGTCCTTGCCATTGCAGTGCTCGATCGAGGGCAACACCTCGCCCACGCACTGGCCCCACTGCCCATTGTTGCACCACGAGATGCCGGACTTGCAGAGTCCGACGTTCGCGGTGCCGGCCGGGCCGTTGTAACAGGGCTTCTGTGCTCCGTCGATGCACAGGCAGCCCTCGTCCACGGAGGCGTTGCAGTTGTTGTCGACGCCGTCGCAAATCTCGACGCCGGGCTGAACGACCTGGATGCACTGCAAGACACCCTGGGAGCACTGCATGACTCCCTGTGAACACTGGCCGGGCAAGCCAGTGTTGCACAACCCGCCCCCACCGGGGTTGCCCTCGTCGATACTCCCGTTGCAGTTGTCGTCGAGACCGTTGCACAGCTCGACGGCCAACGGCTGAGAGTTCTGCACGCACACGAGACCGCCGTTCTTGCAAACGTAAGTCCCGAGCGAACAGATCCCTGGCAGCCCCGTGAAGCAGGTTCCCCCGCCCCCCGGGTTGCCGTTGTCGATGACCCCATCGCAGTCGTTGTCTTTGTTGTCGCAGACTTCGACTGTGGCCATGGCGACGTCCGTCTTGCAGTAGGTCCCCTGACCATTCTGCGTACAGACGAACGTCCCGTTCCTGAGGCACAGACCCAACAAACCGTTGTTACAGGTCTGTCCGAGGAAGTACGGGGCGATGAGATAGTCCTCGTCGATGACGCCGTCGTGGTCGTTGTCGATCCCGTCGCAGAGTTCTGCGGTCGGGAAGTCACAAACGCCACCTTCGTCGATCATGCCGTCGCAGTCGTTGTCGAGGCCGTCGCACACCTCTGCTGTCTCGTTGGAGTAGTCTGCCTGGGCGGAGCAGACTACGAAGGGACCGTTGCAGATCCCAATTCCGGTCCTCTTACAGACGGCGTACCCTTCACTGCACGGGAGCCCGAAGCCGGGCATGCCCGCGCAGCTCTGGTCGCCGCCCTGACCGGTTCCACCCACGGCGTTGCCGCCTTGGGAGTTTCCGGCCTGCCCATTGCCCCCCGTTCCCGTTCCGCCCGATCCGCCGGTGCCGGAGGGCTTGCAGGAGGCGCTGCTGCCCGATTGGACGCACGAGTACCCGGTCGGGCACTGGAAGTTCGCGCAGAGATCCTCTACGCAGACTCCCATATTGCCCTGGACCTGGCACACGTACCCGTTCGGGCAGTTTTTTCCGTCGCACGCGGAGGGGTTTCCCCCACCCGCGCCGACGCCGGTGCCGTTGCAGTTGGGATCTGTCGGCAGACAGATCCCCTCCTGAGTGGCCCCCTTGCAACCCCCCGCCGCGCTGAGCGCGACGAAGTGCGTGATGAGGACGAGACGTCCCCACCACATTCCCAATAACTTCTTCATTTGTCAGCCCCTCCTTGGGGCCGCGCCGCTCCTTACCCTACGCAACCACGCGTTGATGGGCTTGGTGCGGCGCTATTGCTTGTGGGGCTGCCTTTTCAGACAGTCCCGAGTTTGTTGCGCCGACCGGAGTCAGGCGCAGGGTTAAGTGCGCCTTACCTCCTTTCGGCATGCCCCGCGTGAACGAGGCATTGATTATTGGTTTGCAGCGGCGCGCCACGACGTAGACATTTTTGCCTTTTGGAATCTAGGTTTTTGCTTTCGCGAACCTTGTTCCGGTGGGCATTCCGACGCTACTGCGCCGGGGTTGTCTCGTGCGTTGGCGCGCCGTGCGCTCGTGGCGGAGTATTTATTGAACGCCCCCCGCCGGAGCGTTTTACGCCTGCCCTACCGCCCCCCCACCTGCGTGGACGAGGTCGAAGAGCTGCTCCCAGTTACCTCGAACTGACCCCCCAGGGTCAGCATCGAGGCGAAGGACGCGGCGTAGACGTCCTTCTCACCGCCGTTCATGTTGGCCGACAGCATGAACGGGAGGGTGATCGCCTCCCCGAAGATGACGTCGAGGCCCGGCGTCGGGTGGAGGACGATGTCGAAGTCCAGAGCCGCTCCGGGGACGACCCAGGTCTGGGCGGGGTAGACCCACACGTGGCCGTTGGTCGCCTGCCCGATCGTGGACAGGCTGACGTGCTGGACGGCGAGGGCGAAGCCCCCACCAAGCACGAAGTCCACTGCCGTCGCGGCCGGCAGGTTCACACCCACCGTGAGCGACGCATCGAAGCTGTCCTGGGGGACATCTTTGACGGCAAGCGGCACGCCCTGGGCCGTGAGCGCCTTGTTCGGGAGGGTGAGCCGATCCCATCCCATGCGGAGCTTGAACTCGGGCACGATTCGCCCGATCCGCCCGAGGTAATAAGCGATGTCGGCGGCGACGCCGCCCGCGGCCTCGAACTGCCCGGTGCGAAACACTGCCCACGGCCCCGCGTTGATGCGGGAGTAGCCGTTGGCGTAGCTCGAGCCGAGATCAGACTTGTCCACCTTCTTGCCGAGCTCGGTGTCGACGTAGCCCTTGTCGGCCTTGGCGTCGAGCTCCGGACCCGTGACGAGCCGCGGGACGAACCGGAACGTGACGGAATACTTCGTCGCATTACCGTCCGTAAAGACGAACTTTTGCGTCGGCTCGTCTTTTTGGGTCGCGACACCCCTGAAGTTGTGAGTGTCGGGGCCCTTCTCCTGCACCGTGACATTGTCCCCCGCGATGTCGACGGGGTCACTGTTGGTGACGCGCCCGGGCACTACGGGATCGGATATGAGTTGATCCGCCGAGATCAGCAATCCTGCCGTCCCGGACAAGCATTTGAAGGTAACCGTGAATGCGGCCGGGGTAACCACGTCGTACGTGGCGCCGGAGTCACCCCCGCCCCGCTGCTGAACCCCACCCACCTGCACGGTGGGCTGATCGCAGTTGGGGGTGGCCGCGCGGGCCGAAGAAGACGAGAACAGCACGGCCGCCAAAGCAGCCGCGCAAAGCAGTCCGAGAACGATCTTCCAGAGGTAGGTCTTCATGATCCTACGCCCTTTCTCTTGTGGCTTGTTTCGTTTCACTCGCCCACCCCGTTTTCACAGGATGAGCTCTTTTATTGTTACCGTCCACTTTTGAAGGTGGCCGGCGGGTATTTTGAAGTGCAGCCTTGCGGCTTACCACCTCGGGGCAGTGCCCCGTCCGTATGGGAACCGGATGCGAAGCATCGGTACCCGGCGGAAATAGTATGCGCACCGGTTAGGGTGCCTTTTCAGTATCATCGTTTCTCCTTTCCGCTCTTTTATTCATTGGTTCAGGTGAACTTGAGAGCCCGGAACCGCTTTTAGAAAGCAACTCCGAGCTCCCAAGATCACCATTTTTTCAATCTTTTATTTCTCAGTTTTCAAAGATCATCAGAACAGAAAGCCCAACAGGGATGTCCCACCCAATGGAACTATGTTGGGCTTGTACAAAACACTCAAAGATCACCGGACCCGTGGGTTCGGCGCTACAGACTGCGGAGTGTGCACATGCACGCCCGCTCCTGAAAGGAGAGTATCTTGTACAAGCTCAAGTTGTTTGGGTGGGAAAAATTTTAAGGAGGGTAGTATAACCACAAATCCTGATTTCTGTCAATGTGATTGCGGCTTGTTTTTCCCCTTTACCCCAGTGAATCCTTTTTGGCTTTTGGCGTTACAAAACTGCCTTTTGATCTTTGCGGAAAACATGTTGAAATATTTTCTCTGCCTTCTGCGGGGATTTTTCAGGTACAATGCAGGCATGAATCAAGCTCCTCGCATTCTGGTCTGCGGAAATTACGGCGCCACCAACATCGGCGACGAGGCGATTTTGGAAAGTATTTTGCAGTTTTGCAGGAAAGCTTTCCCGTACGCTGGGGCGGGTGCACATGCAGGCGCGGGCGCGCATGTCACTATCGTCAGCGCGGACCCGGTGCGCACGTCCACGCGATACGGACTGGAAAGCGTGGCGAAAATTCCGGCGGGGTTCCGATCTTTTTGGAAGGCGATTTTTGGCGGCGGCTTGAGGAAAACGCTTCGGGCTTACCGGGAAGCGGACGCGGTGATTTTTGGTGGCGGCGGTCTTTTTACGGACGAAAAGCCGCATGCGATTTATATCTGGATGATGCAGATATGGCCGGCGTTCCGTTACAAAAAACCGGTGATGTGTTTTGGCCAGAGCGTCGGGCCGCTCATCAGCGGGTGGAGCCGGAGGGTGGTGAGGAAAATTTTCAGAAAAATGAAGATCGTGACGGTGCGCGATGAGGCTTCACGAAGTTTGCTGGAAAAAATGGGGATCGTTGGGGTGCATGTTTTACCTGACCCGGTTTTTGGGCTGCACGACGCCGGCATTGGTCATCCAAGAAAACCTTACGTCGTGTTTTCTTTACGACCGTGGATTAAAAATGCGGAAAATATCCGCGAAATTCTTGCGGAATTTGTTGACTGGATGTTTGAAACATACCATCTGAAAACGTATTTTGTGCCTTTCCAGAGCGCACGCGACGATGACGAGAATGAATCTCTGCAGGTGGTTTTGAAACTCGGCCACCACGTGGCGTGCGAGGTTCTTCCGCACAATGAAAATATTCCTGACGTGCTGAAACTTATGCGCGAAGCCACGGCGGTTATTGGGATGCGGCTGCATTCTTTGATTTTTTCCGCGATCACGCATACGCCGTTTTTGGCTCTTTCCTACAGCCTTAAAGTTGCGGAGGTCGTGAAACAGCTGGGGATGGAAGATTATTTGAACGAGTACCGGTTTCTGGATCCGACGGTTTTGAAGAAACAGTTCGAAAAACTTTTTACGGAACGCGAGCACGTCGAAAAAGCGCTTGCCGAAAAGCACCGCGAACTTGCGAAGCGGACGGAGGGGTACGAGGTTTTACTGCGGAAACTGGTGGAGTGATGGTTCATTCAATCGTCATCTGCAACAAATTGTGCACCGGCGCGAAACTTTTTCGGTGTACTGCGCAGGCTCCGTTGGTTTTGAGGGCGTGGCTGTGTTCGGCGGTGCCGTAGCCTTTGTGGCTTTCAAAGCCGTATTCGGGGAATTTTTTTGCCAGATCGTCCATGATGCGGTCGCGCACGACTTTGGCCATGATCGAAGCGCACGCGATGATTTTGACTTTTTCATCGCCTTTGATGAGGGTTTTCCATGGGTGCGGGAGGGACATGCGGTCGCGGCCGTCCACGAGAATGAATTGCGGGACGTGGCCTTTGTTTTTGAGTTCTTCCAGTGCGCGAGTGAAGGCCAGATTGTTGGCTTTTAAAAGGCCTAAACTGTCCACTTCGTCAACTTCCGCTTTTCCGATTCCAAATGCCGCTTTGGCTTCAAAAAGTTTGTAAAAATCCTCGCGCTGGGGTTGCTTGAGGTGTTTTGAATCTTTGAGGCCGGGCGTTTTCAGTTCGGCCGTAAACATTAGCGCGCAGGCCACGATCGGGCCGGCCCACGGTCCCCTGCCGACTTCGTCAATGCCACAAACCATGAGCGGGTCGGTGTCGGGGGGAATCAGCTTTTGCAGTGGAATAAACGGCATAAATACAATTTAATGCCGCATTCTTCTTTGTGCGAATTTTCAGCGTTGACAGTTCTGAAGTTTATTCCTTTTTTGGAGCTTCCGGAGCCGGTGGCGGAGTAGCTTCCATTCCAATTTCCATCTGTTGGGCGTTGGAAATAACCGGTTCCTTGGTCGCATCATGGCCCATGCCTTCCAGGAGGGCGGATTTCTTTTTGCTGTACATTTCGTCCTTGGCTGCAAGGCCCACCTGCGAGCGCAGACGGGTGGCTTTACCCGCGAGATTGCGCATGTAAAACAGCTTGGCGCGGCGGACTTTTGGGGTTTTGGTGACCTGGATTTTTGTAATCAACGGGGAATGGAGCGGGAAAGTTTTTTCCACGCCGATGCCTTCCACCATTTTGCGGACTTTGACCATTTTGCTGCCGCCGTGACCGCCGCTCAGGCTGATCACAAGGCCTTCGTAAATCTGAACGCGTTCCTTTTCACCTTCGCGGATTTTTTGGGAAATTCGCACGCTGTAGCCCGGGCGAATGACCGGAAGTTCTTTTTTAAATTTCTTTTCGATTTCCTGAAGGAGGTGATGCGTCATGGCTTTGAGTGGTTTGGGAACTTTAAAAATTGCTTTTGTAGTCTACGGACTGGTGCCTAAAAAATCAAGGCTTTCTCTCCAGATGGTTCACCGCCACGATGTTTTCCATATCGTCCACAAGGTCGGAAAGGAATTTGTCCTTACATTGGCGGCGGTAGAGGTAATCTTCCTTGGTGAGGATGGAGTAGCGGACCGGGCGCTCGGTTTCCAGCTCGTTGTTGAGATAATCTTCCAGAGCCTGACGGTCGATCGATCCCACCAGCAAGAGGTCGAGGGGGCTTTCTTTTTCCACAAAAAGTCCAGAAAGCACCATGACGTCAACGGTTCCCATCTGAGCAATTTTTTTAATGAGAGCGTCTTTATCGCCGATGGCCTTGAGGATAATGCTCTTGAGTTCGTGAAAAATGACAAAATTTTTGTTCACGATGTAGTATTTTTTGCGATTTTTTTCCTTACTTTTGAGCAGACCCATTTTTTTGAGGTTGTCCAGCTCGCGGCGGATGGAATTTATTTGTTCATCCAAACGGCGCGTAAGTTCGCGGATAAAGTACTCTTCGTCGGGGTTGAGAAGGAAGAGCGTAAGGAGTTTTATGCGTGTATTTGAGGTAAAAAGCCTCTTCAGCATGAGACGGTTGTATACATAATTTATACAAGTCGCCTGCACTGTATAAGTTTTTATTTCAGAATGCAAGGAAATTGGTTTCGACCATCGCTGAATCGCACATCGATGTTCGTCATCGTGAGTCGAAAGTTGAAGGTCGAAAGTCGACGCTGTACTATGATTCCGTTTCGTTAGGGTCGTTGCCCTTTTTCTCCTTGATGAGCTCCATGATGAACAGCGTGTAGAAAACGCCGGTGACGGCGCCGAGAAATGTGAGAATTAGCGTCAGGAAAAAAGCCGGAATGCCGTCGGCGGAGGTGAAAAGCAAAAGGAAATACATGGTTTTGGCGCCGAGGTTTTCAAACGCCAGGATCAAAACCAGAAAAATGAAAAATATTGCCGTACTGAGTGAGAAAAATTTCATCGCGTCGAGGAATTCAAT
>Ga0315281_10015283_pt1 | contig 10297 bp, 8 predicted proteins | sample YL17G07_0_MG_FD_204540 | JGI IMG/M metagenome (GOLD analysis project Ga0315281, IMG submission 204540) | Sediment microbial communities from Yellowstone Lake, YNP, Wyoming, USA - YL17G07_0 | ecosystem: Environmental > Aquatic > Freshwater > Lake > Sediment | place: USA: Wyoming | collected...
GATATGCCGAGCATCGTGAGCGAAGCCCTGACGGGGTGGCGCGCTATATTCCGCAACATCATCATCGTTGGTTGCGACGCGACTCTATCAATTGCTACTGACGCTGGCAGGAGACGTCGGAAGCGCTGAGGAGCGGGAGGTCGCATCGAAACGGCTGGTGATAGAGTCACAACATCTTTGAGCGCGTGAACGGCTCCAATTAGCGCGGCGATGGCGCCCAGTGCGGCAGCGATGGCGTAAAGGTCCGTACTCTTGGCAAATACCAAGAAGGGAAAATGAAAATAGTCTCCAAACAATCGCGTTAGGTAGATCCCGAGCCAAGTGCCGGCAGCACTCCCGAAGACAATCCCCACAAGCACGATCAAGAGGACGAATTTGACGTAATGCCAGACGATCTCGGCGTTGCGGTAACCCAATGCCTTGAGCAGGCCGATCTGCTCGCGCTCCAGTGCGACCAGTCGATTCAGTATCAGATTGACCAAAAAGGCCGACACGAGGAGGAAGATCGGCGGAAGCGTGCGGCTCATGTTTTTCAGCATTTCGAGCTCGTGGTCTAGCCAAGCGTTGGACGTTTGGTCTTTCCGCCCATAAGCTGCCTGTCCCCCATAGGGGTCGAGCAAAGTGTCCAGGCGCGTTATGACCTCCCGCTCGGAAGCGCCCCGCAACAACTTGACAGTGACAGAGGAGAAGGCGCCTTTGAGATCGTAGGCGCTGGCGAGCGCTTTTTCTGACATCCAGATAATTGCAAAGCGGCGATCGTCCGGCATGATATCCCCCGGACCAACCGTGAAGATGTATTCCGGCGATAGCGCGGTTCCAACAATTGTCAGCTCACGCTTTCGGCCATTGAGAATTGCGAAGAAGTGATCGCCAAGCGCGAACCCGTGGGCTTTGGCGAAGCCTTCGTTGACCACGACCTCGTCTGATCTGCCCGGTTCCGGAGTGCGCCCCAAGCGCATGTAAAGCCGATTGAGTGCCGGCTCGCCAATTTCCGGCAGCGAAATAACTTGCCCAGTGGCAGGCTCGGCGAAATTTGGGATGTCCAGCAATGCGAATTTGGCAATGCGCGCGTCGACCCCCGCGACACCGGGAATTTCCCTTATTTGCTCCACGAGCGACTTCGGCGCTCGCCTGACCGTCGCAAAAACGTCTGCAAATCGGTAGCGCTCGTAATACGCGATTCGTGTCTCGTCGAGGGATCGCTGCGAACCAACAGCCATGATAAGTGTGGCAATGCCGCCACCAACGACGAGCGCAATGGCCAAGCACTGGGCCCACAGGCGCGTCAGATCGCGAAACAGCTTAATGTCAAGGACTCGCATTGCTCACCATCTGATTTCGCTCGCGGCGCGGCGTTTTTCATTCCTGCGGATCCGCGAAATTTGTCCATCCGCAAAAAAGATCACCCTATGGGCGACCTCTTGGATGGTGGCGTTATGCGTGATGATGAGTGTCGTGGTGCCGAGTTTCGCATTGATGGCGAGTAGCGCCTCAATGACCCGTGTTCCGGTGTGTGAATCTAAGGCACCCGTGGGCTCGTCACAGAGCAGCACGTCGGGTTGCTTCGCGATCGCACGAGCAATGGCAACGCGCTGTTGTTCGCCGCCAGAAAGTTCGGCCGGAAAGTGATGCGTGCGAGACTCCAACCCGACCAACGCTAGCGCTTCCTCGGGTTTCATGGGCCTATCGGCAATCTCGGTGACAAGAGAAACATTTTCGTAAGCCGTCAAACTCGGAACGAGATTGAAGAATTGGAATACAAAGCCGACGTGGCGCCTGCGATAGGCAGTGAGGTCGGCATCATCCAAAGCGGTCAGCTCGGTATCCTTGAAAAAGAGCTGCCCACTCGTCGCGCGGTCTAATCCGCCCATAATGTTAAGAAGAGTCGATTTCCCGCTGCCCGACGGCCCAAGGAGCACGACGACTTCACCGGCTGCTATCTCAAGGTCGATGCCACGCAGGGCTCGGACCTCGGTCTCCCCGGTGCCATAGGTCTTGGTAAGTCCTTGCGCAGTGAACACGGGAGGAGACATCGAGTCACTTTGTGGTTGCGGTGCTCGGCCCATTTGCCCCGTTCAGACTTGCGGCCCCTTAGGCCTCAGCGTTTCGGATCGATGGGATTAGTCTTGGCACCGCCGCAGCAACAACCCGTCTTGGCAGGAGTGGACGGCGCGGGACGCCCGGCAGCATCGGATTTGGCCGACTTCGAGGATTTGCTCGCCGGCTCGACGGCGGAGGCGCCCTCGCAGCAATCATGGCCCGCTGGGTGGGTCGTCGAAGCTTTCGGGTGTGTCTCAATCTTACTCATAACTTCTACTCCTCTTGGTTCATTCAGCACCCACCAAATTGCCGGCCTGGCAAGTCGAGCGCATTTATTCGCTAGTCGCGAGCGCATCCCTTGACGTGCATCAAACATCTCAATGGGCGGTCATTCCGGGGTCTATTCGCAGGCTCCATGACATTGGAGCAGTCATTGACCTTTTCGACGTCCTACTAATGGTTTCTCGTTCATTGGTTGCGGTGGTCGTAGATGAAGTTAACAGCCACAGGCTGTGACCCAGGTCGTTGGACCATTAAGCTGATCGTGTAGAGGTCTGGCGGCAGGTCGAAGTAGGACCCGTAGGTAATCGTATCGGCGATTTTCATCGCCTCGAGTCTCTGCTCGGGCCCGGAGAGGCCGAGCCCAGAGACTTTTGCGGTCACTGTTGCATCCGAGATTCGCGCATTGCTGGCGGCGTCAAAGACTGCCACGACCATGTGATACTCGTGGGCGTTGCTCGATGCGCCACCATGCATTGGCGGTTCAGAGGTGTGGGCGGCAAGACCCTTGACGATCGCAGCAGGCATGACGCCGAAGTAGACGATGAGACCGTTCGCTGTCTTCGACTGCCCATCCCCCGCAGCGGTTGCAGAGAGAGCTGATCCGAGGATGGTCCCTGCCATCAACACAAGTACGGCCCACCCAGCGAGCCGTCGTGCAAGATGTAACCTTGGTCTCTCTTTTTGCTGCGTCACTTCTTGTCCTGAGCCTTCATGCCAGTCGCACGCAAACCTCGACCCCTGAACTCCTCCGCAGCGTACGGACTAAGGGCGGTACACGTTCAGTGAGCCGCACGAAACACCCGACTTGGGCGGGGAAAGAAGCCAGGCACTTGCGCGGCATATTTCGCGTAAGCGTTGCCGAAGGTCGCCAGAGCCTCACGCTCCTCTTGCCGCGCCAGACGCACATACATCCACACCAGCAAGGGGAACATTGCCAAGGTGAGAATTGTCGGCCACTGCAAGAGGAAGCCGAACATGATCAGAATGAAGCCGTCATATTGCGGATGGCGCACATAGCTGTAAGGCCCTGTCGTCGCCAGTGCACGACGTTGTTGGGCGTCGTAAAGCACACGCCAAGCCGAGGCGATCAGGACAAAGCCGCCGCCGATGAATATGAAGCTCAGCACATGGAATGGCCCAAAGTGGGGGTTCGCCTTCCAACCAAACATCATCTCGAGGAGGTGCCCTGCGTCGTGGGAGAACCAATCGACGCCAGGGTACCGGCTCTGCAGCCAGCCAGACAGGAAATAGAGGGTGAGTGGGAAACCGTACATCTCGGTGAAGAGCGCGATGAGAAATGCGCTGAAGGCGCCGAAGGATCGCCAATCGCGCCCCGTCTGCGGTTTGAAAAAGCTGTAGGCGAACAGGATGAAGACAAACGAATTGATGATGACCAAGCTCCAAAGGCCGTAGGCTTGCGGCTCGTCGCTCATGGCCGGTTCTCCTCTTCAGGCTTCGAAGGATCTCCATGGCCGCCATGTCCACCGTGCATGAAGACGTGCATAAGCGGACAAGCTAAGAGCGGAAGCCAAATCAGAAGACCGAGCACATGCGCGCGGTGCTCTGTTAGGAGAAGGGCGCCGGTAATGGCTAGAAAGCCGGTGAGAACGAGACCCGCCCGCCAGCCCATAGGGCTGGCCCGCTGCGGAGTCCGATCATCAGAATGATCGTGATGGGACATGTGAGCCTGCTCTTTGACGACTGCTACCATTGCGATCCTGTGTCCAGAAACTATGGCTCGCGCTAAAATTGAGCACTGCCCGTTCCCATGGAGTTACAATTATCGTTGTCGCCGTCCGCGTCTCTGATTTGGGTCAACTATGCGATTCCCCCATCCGGGCAATGTGTGCATCGCAGCTTGCGATTCCGCTCGTTCGTCACTCGCGCCGCGAGCGCGACGAATGGGTTGAATGGACGCTAATCCTTCCAATGCTTGGAAGGTCAAACTCGAATTTGCGAGGCTCTGACGATGATGCGCATTGGTGACGCGGCTAGGCTTTCCGGTGTCTCGGCAAGGCTATAGCGTCTTAGCCCTTTGTGCCCAACCAACCCCGTATTGGTGGCGCGCACGGCTGGGACGCGCGCCAAATGGCGTTCAGGCTAACAACTCAGCGAGTCGTACTGGAAGTCCGCCGGTGCCTATTCGACAATGAGGCGGCCGCGAAACATGCCCATTGGACAGGCAAAGGTGAATTCGCCGGGCTCCTTGGGCATCAGCTCGACGGCAACGGTCTTACCGGTGGGGAGGTCTGCGCTCTTTTGGAAATCGGCAAAGACCACCTTGTCCGAACAGGTCGCCGTTTCCTCCCGACGGAAGTTCAGCCTGACCGGCCGCCCCGCACGCACGATGATCGTGTCGGGCGTATAGCCGCCTTTCACCAGGATCATGGCTTCCTGATATCCGCCGCTCGTTTCGGCGGCGCGAACGCCCTTCGAACGCTTAAGCCAAAAGAACCAGACAATGAAAGCAATGAGCAGAACACCGGCAATGGTCACGCTCAAACGGTCGGGACTCATCAAGGGATCCTCTTTGGCTCAAATAGGCGCAAGCGATTAGCGTTGGTCACGACCGTCACGGAGCTAAAGGCCATTGCCGCGGCTGCAATCAACGGCGATAGCAGGACGCCCAGGAAAGGATAGAGGACGCCCATAGCAACAGGAATGCCAAGCACGTTGTAGCCAAAGGCGCCGACAAGGTTCTGGCGGACGTTGCGCATCGTGGCGCGGCTGATTTCAATGGCAGTGACGACGCCAAAGAGGCTGCCTTTGATGAGCGTCACATCGCTCGCTTCGATAGCCACATCGGTTCCAGTGCCAATAGCGAAGCCGACATCGGCTTGCGCAAGCGCCGGCGCATCGTTGACTCCATCGCCCACCATCCCAACGGTTTTTCCTTCAAGCTGCAGCTTTTGTACTTCGTGCGCTTTTTGCTCCGGGAGCACCTCCGAGAGCACGCGCTCAATGCCGACTTGGTGCGCAATGGCGCGGCCAGTACGGTCATTGTCACCGGTGAGCATGACAACTTCGATGCCGAGCGCCCTGAGCGCGTCAATCGCCGCCTTGGAATCGAGCTTGACCGTGTCAGCAACCGCCACCAGGCCCGCAGGTTTGCCTCCAACGGCGACATACATTGGCGTCTTGCCTTCATTGGCCAGGCGCTCCCAGTCAGCTTCAAGTGATTGAGTCACGATGCTGCGGTCACGCATCAGCTTTGCGTTCCCCAGCAGCACGTCCTGACCATCAATGCGCCCGGTTACACCATGGCCCGGAACCGCGGCAAAACTTTCAGCCTCAGCCAGCCCAATGTTTCTGGCCTCGGCTCCCTTCACAATCGCCTCGCCGAGTGGATGTTCGGAACCACGTTCTAGGGAAGCTGCGAGACGCAAGACTTCGGCCTCGGTTTGGCCTTTTACGACGACGATGTCCGTCAACGCCGGCTCGCCACGGGTGATGGTGCCCGTCTTATCCAGAATAATGGCGTCGAGATTTTCTGCTGACTGCAGTGCATCACCAGAGCGGATCAGGATTCCATTCTCCGCCCCCTTGCCAATGCCGACGGTGAGCGATGTCGGCGTGGCGAGACCGAGAGCGCAGGGACAGGCGATGATCAGGGTGGTGACGAAGACAATAGTCGAAAAGATCAAACGGGGCTCGGGACCAAAGTCGTACCAGGCGACGAAGGCGAGGACCGCCAGGATCATCACTGATGGGACAAAATAGCCGGAGACTGTGTCGACCACACGCTGGATCGGCGCCTTCGACCCCTGCGCGTCCTTGACCATCCTGATGATGTTGGCAAGCGCGGTATCTTTGCCGACTTTAGTGGCGCGAAAGCGAAAGCTGCCGGTCTTGTTGAGCGTGCCGCCGATAACCTCGTCGCCGACCAACTTCTCAACTGGCATCGACTCACCCGTGATCATTGATTCGTCGACAGCACTCGTACCCGTGATCACCTGCCCATCGACAGGGATCTTCTCGCCTGGCCGCACAATCACAATGTCACCGACCAAGACCTCTTCCACGGACAGATCAACCTCTTTGCCGTCACGCAGGACGCGCGCCGTCTTGGCTTGAAGTCCGATCAGCTTCTTGATCGCCTGCGATGTCCTTCCCCTCGCCTTGATCTCCAAAGCAAGACCGAGGACGACGAGCGCGACGACGACATCGGTGACGTCCCAAAACACCTCGGCGAGCTTCGGATCAGGAAAGACCTGCGGCCAGGCGACGGCTACCACGGAATAAGCGAAGGCTGCGGTGATGCCGGTCGCGATCAGAGTGTGCATGTTGGCAGCCCGATGCTTGAGCGCGTTCCACATGCCGGCGAAGAACTGCGAGCCTGACCAGATCATGACGGGAAGGCTCAGGACGCCAAGCAACGCCCAGACAGCTCGGCGCGTGTCGCTCCCCATTGGCATCCAGTCCCGCAAACCAGGGATCAGGTCCGGATAGCTGAGGGCGATGACCGGAATAGTGATCACGGCAGCAAACCAGAATTTCCGCATCAAGGTACGGTACTCGTCCTCAAGCGCTGCCTCTGCGGGATCAAGCAGGTCGGCTTTATCTTTGAGCTTGGGCTCAGCCACGTGATAGCCGGCTTGCTCGATTGCTTGTCGGATGGCGTCAAAGTTGACTGTCTCAGGATCGTATTCAACGGCGACCGCATTAGTCCCGAGACTCGCCCATGCGTGAATGATGCCGGGCGTCGTCTGTAGCGCGAGCTCAATGCGCAGGCTGCACGAGTTGCAATGCATGTTCTTGATTGGGATGCGGAGGGTAGCCGTGCCTGGCACGTATCCGATGGACCTGATCGCCTGCAGGATGTCGGCGAGTTTCGTGCGCGCAGGCTCGTATCTGATCCTGGCCGTATTAGAAGCCAAATTGACGTGGGCGGAGATTACCCCTGGCACCGCCGCAAGCGCCTTCTCGATCGCAGGCGGGCAGTGGGCGCATGTCATGCCTCCGATGCGCAGCTCAATCTGTTCGGACGGCTTGCCAGAGGATGTTCCAGCCGAGGTCGCGCCAAGTGGGTTGGTATCGTTCATCACGCCTACATCGTCATCAAGTGGGCCTGCAGCCAGGTTCGGTCTAATAGTAGCAGGGACGTAGCGGCCAAAAAGCCTTGGACGCCTTGACACCGATCAAGTTCCGGTTACTCGCTGCGGCGATACAAAGAGAAAGCTAGAACAAGCTCACTCCAGTCGCTGCTGGAGCGGCGCCCAGAGTTCTAACGCATGGGGGCACAAACTGACTCTTACACTCTCCTTCTTAGGCGGGGCCGGCACCGTCACTGGATCGAAATTCCTCGTTGAAAACGATGGACATAGGATTCTTGTCGATTGCGGCCTGTTCCAGGGCTTGAAGGAGCTACGCTTACGGAACTGGGCGCGATTTCCCGTCGATCCCAGCAGCATCGAAGCCGTCGTCCTTACCCACGCCCATCTCGATCACACGGGCTATCTGCCGCTGCTGATCAAGCAGGGATTTGCTGGCCCGGTGCAATGTTCTGAGGCGACGGCGGAACTCTGCGGCATTCTGTTGCCTGACGCAGGCCATCTGCAGGAAAAGGATGCTGAATACGCCAACCGTCACGGCTTCTCCAAGCACAAGCCGGCACTCCCGCTTTATACGGAAGAGGACGCTATCCGAGCGCTCAAGTACTTGACGCCAGTCCCTTTCGGCAGCGGCTGCCCTGTGCCTGGCGGCGCAGAGCTGCGCCTGCGACACGCGGGTCACATCCTTGGCGCAGCCTCCGTTCAACTCGATTGGGGTGGAACAACCTTGATCTTCTCGGGTGATCTTGGCCGATATCAGAGTTCGACGATGCTGGACCCTGCCCCCTGCGACCATGCGGACTATCTCGTGGTGGAGTCGACCTACGGCAATCGGCAGCATGATCGGCGCAGCCCCGAGGAGGCGCTATTGGAAGTCATTGGCCGCACGGTCGCCCGCGGCGGCACTGTTATCATCCCATCCTTCGCGGTTGGCCGGGCGCAGAGCCTTCTGTTCCACCTCTATCACCTGAAGGCCTCGGGCCAGCTTGCTAATGTCCCGGTCTTCCTCGATAGCCCGATGGCTATCGACGCCAGCGATATTTTCTGTCGGCACTTGGACGATCACAAACTCACTTATCCCGAATGCCGGAGCTCATGTGCGGTGGCGCACTATGTGCGGAGCACTGAAGAATCGAAATCTTTGACCGCCAATCCGACGCCGAAGGTGATTATTTCCGCAAGCGGGATGGCAACCGGAGGCCGCGTTTTGCATCACCTCAAACGCTATGCGCCGGATGCCAAAAACACGATCTTGTTCGCAGGATTTCAGGCGGCAGGCACGCGTGGGGCGGCCATGGTGGCGGGCGCGGAAAGCGTCAAGATACACGGTGAGCAAATACCGATACGCGCCGAGGTGCACAATCTCGATATGCTTTCTGCGCATGCTGACGCCGACGAGATCTTGCGGTGGCTCAGAGGCTTCGCAAAGCCTCCTCGCATGACGTTTGTGGTCCATGGCGAGCCAAGCGCGTCGGACGCACTGCGCCACCGCATTGAAGCCGAGCTTGGCTGGAGGTGCCTCGTGCCCGATCACGGACAGCAGGTGGGGCTTACATGACAGGGAAGGTAGTCAATCCGCGCGCGACAAACACAAACCGGCTGAGAGCGCGCCGGCTTGGCGTCGACACGCAGTTCGAAGCCGTCGTGTTCATGCACAAGGACTGTCCGGTGTGTCGGTCGGAAGGTTTCACCGCCCATACCCGGATCGTGCTGAGCGCTGGAAGTCGGCAGATCATCGCGACGCTTTATCAAGTCACAACCGATCTTCTCGGGCATGATGAAGCGGGCCTGTCCGAAGCCGCCTGGGTCAGGCTCGGACTTAATGACGGCGACAGCGTTGTCGCCTCCCATCCTGACCCGCTTGAATCCCTGAGCTATGTGCGCAGCCGGATATACGGGAACGATTTCGACCAGGATGCGGTGAACGCCATTATCAGCGATGTCGTAGATGGGAAGTATTCAGACATTCACCTCTCAGCCTTCCTCACCGCTGGCGCCGCGCGACCATTGGACCAAAAGGAGGTGCTTGCCCTTACTCGGGCAATGGTCGAAGTCGGCGAACGGATGTCCTGGAACAGCGAGATGGTTCTGGACAAGCATTCAGTCGGCGGGTTGCCGGGCAACCGAACCACCCCAATCGTCGTCTCCATCATCGCCTCACTCGGGCTCGTGATGCCGAAGACTTCGTCGCGAGCAATCACTTCGCCTGCCGGCACCGCCGATACCATGGAAACGATGGCGCCTGTTAATCTCGACACGCGGGCCATCCACAAGGTCGTCGAGCAAGAGGGCGGATGCATCGTGTGGGGCGGAGCCGTTAAACTCAGCCCGGCGGACGACATACTGATCCGGGTCGAACGAGCCCTAGACCTCGATAGCGAAGGCCAGATGGTCGCATCGGTGCTATCCAAGAAAATCGCCGCAGGGTCGACACACCTCGTGCTCGATCTACCGGTCGGACCAACGGCTAAGGTCCGCAGCAAGAGCGCTGCTGTGGCCTTATCACGGGCCCTCATTGCAACAGCGGAGAATTTTGGACTGCAGACCAAGGTCGTCCTGGGAGACGGCACACAGCCGATCGGTCGGGGCATCGGACCTGCGCTTGAGGCTCGCGACGTATTGGCTATCCTGCAATGCACGCCCGATGCTCCACAAGACTTGAGAGGGCGAGCCATAGACCTTGCCGGCGCGCTGATCGAGATTGCGGGGCTCGTGCCAGCAGGACTCGGCAAAGCGAAAGCAGCGCAGATACTCGATGACGGACGAGCCTGGGCCAAGTTTCAGCGCATTTGCGAGGCGCAAGGTGGCATGCGGGTTCCTCCTATCTCGCAGCACCAGCGGCAGCTCGTCTGTCATAGGACGGGAAAAATCGGGGCCATCGATAACCGCAGAATTGCAAAGCTTGCGAAGCTTGCAGGCGCCCC
>Ga0315281_10015284_pt1 | contig 10297 bp, 8 predicted proteins | sample YL17G07_0_MG_FD_204540 | JGI IMG/M metagenome (GOLD analysis project Ga0315281, IMG submission 204540) | Sediment microbial communities from Yellowstone Lake, YNP, Wyoming, USA - YL17G07_0 | ecosystem: Environmental > Aquatic > Freshwater > Lake > Sediment | place: USA: Wyoming | collected...
GGGTCACGCAGACATATAATTTGGTCTCTAACTCACTCTTCAAAGGATCAGTAAATTACGTATGGCGAAAGGAACCAGCTCCGTTCGGCCCAAGCAAGGTGGGTGAAATCTATGCGGATGATGAGGTGGAGATCGAATGGGAAATCAGGGTCTCACCTGGGGTTCGCTTGATTGAGAGACCTGAACTTCCATCAAAGATGAGGTATTGGGAGCCCTTGATCGCCCCATTCAAAATCGAGGTCAGCGATAATTCTGTTCAACGCGTTGAAATTTATGCAAATTCCTACCGTGAAGGGAAACTGGTGGGCTTTGCCACGATCTCATTGTTTATCAATCGCGATGGATATACAGAGAGCAGAGAGGAACGAGAAAGGCAGGAAATTAAGCGTAATAAGCATGATTGGGACACGGTGGCCAATCAACATGCCGATTGGCACCAAGCTCCTTTGAGTGAAGGGAAAATCAAGCTGATGAAGCAAGAATTCGAAAATCGACACAGTTTGACGAAGCGATACCTTACTGAAGGTCTCAAGCCGGGAGAGTTTTTAACGGATACGGACGGTCCCAACAAGAGGTAGGTTTGGACCCCCTGATATACCCTGTGCCGTGATCACTTTTTCGGTGATTCCGTTAGCGTCATCTGCCGGTGTTCGGTTGAAGACCCCCCCATTTTTCGGCAGTTTCAAAAAGGGGCTGCGGCCCCTTTTTGTTCTTTCCCCCTGCCGTCTGTCCCGGTCGTGAGCCCCCCACCATCAGGGGGGCTCATGACCGGGCGAGAGCAACGCGCCGAATTCAGACGATCTTTAAACGCCCGGATGACTCTGGCCTTGCACGGACACCCCGCGTTCCGGGATCGTGCCAGACGCATTTCCTGGCGCGATCCCGGAGGGTGGGCCGATCGATGCACTCCCAATGGTTATCTTTTCGGCGGCCACGATGCAGGCCAAAGGGGAAACAAGGATGAGCGCAGCGAATCCGCCAGTTTCACGTTTGGCCGGTGAATGATGCAATATCGCCGGGTGATTTCGAGCCCCAAGACCGCCCCCGATAGGGGGTGGGCGTAGGGTGCTTCTTTCCAAAACGCCTAAAGTTGGTTTTCGGACTGGTCGATAAATCGGCCCAAGGGGATGGTGCCCCAAGGAGTCTGAAATGGCGAAGGTGGAGCAGAAGACCAAGACGAATCGACTGGCGCTAAAAATCCAGGCCAGTTTGGCGGGCAAGGCTTCGTCCCAGGTCACGGTGAAGGTCACCCTGACGGGAACGATGGCGGAAGTCTGGTTGGCGATCCAGAAGGATGCCGAGGGACTGGGAATGGACAACAAGGCCATCCTCGCCGCACTCCTGGATGCGGGAGGGGCGAACCTTCGGAAGGCCCTGAAAGCGATCCCCAGGGGATAGCCCATGGACCTGATGATCCGGTACAACGATGGCCCTGGCATGAGTTCGCCTGCCGGGGTCGTCGTGTATTTCGGGGGTCATCTCCAGGAGACGAAGGAAGCGGGCGGGCTGGAGGTCTGCACGGGCTACCTAAGTCGGGACGGCCAGGTGAAGCCCGTGGTCATCAACGCCGATCTCTGGCGAGAGGTGGGCTGGGATCCAGCCAAGCAGGAACTCCCGCCCTCTGAACTGCTCCGCCAGTTGTCCATGGGGTACGACCTGGAGGGCCACAAGCTCACCCAGGGGCGCGGCCTGTTCCGTCAGCCCAAGGAGGCGTTGATCACCTTGCCTGCCGAGCTGAGCCAGAGCCTGAAGGATCACCCGGAGATCGCTCGGGAGATTTTGCGGGAAGTGGTGGCCGCTCACCTCGGCGAGGTGGAACGGGAAGCGGTCCGCGTTCGGGTGGGTGGAGGCGAGCGGGAATGGCACGCGGCTCGGACGCTTTCGCTGGCCTACTTCCATGCGGAGAACCGAGGGGGTGAGGTCCATTTCCACGCCCACACAATGACCTTCCTCCCGGCCAAGATGCCGGACGGAACTTGGCGCACATGGGACAACGGACGGAACATGATGCGGCTCTCGAAGATGGGTGGTAGCCGGGAAAAGATGACGGATGCGATGTTGGCTACGGTCAGGAAGCACGGACTGGAGATCGAGCTTCGGCGTGGGGTGGCATCCCTGGCCCCAGGTCAGGCCCAAGGGGCGACGGTCAAGGGACTGGACGGGAGGACCATCGAGGCCGGAAGCCTGGACCGGAAACGGCGGATTGAGATCCTGGCCGCCCAGGAGCTGAAGCAGGAACTCGGGGGCATCGCGCCCCTGACGCCTCGGGAACTGGAGATCGTCCGGAAGGTGTCCGGGAAGCTCGCCATTCAGGATCTCTCCGGGGAGCGGCGACGGCTGGCCCTGGCCGAGAAGCTGAACGCCCTGGGGATGCTGGGGGAGGATGGCCGGATCCTGCCCAAGGTGGAGCTGGTCGAGAAGCTGAAGACGTATGAGGAGAAGCTGGCCCTGGCTCAGGTGCAGTTGGAGGCCGGGATCTCGCTGCCGATCGGGGAGAAGTTCCGGGCGGCGGCGGAACGGGTGCAGAAGGTACGGGAGCAGGTGGCCTCGATTGCGGGACCGGAGCTGGACCTTGGCGCGTCCACGAAGGCGGCCCGGATCCGGTGGACGAAGGACTATCAGCGGGTGCTGGAGATGGTCCAGGAGGTGGGCGGACTTTCGACCGAGCACCTGGACAAACGGGATCGGGACCTGCTCTCGAAGCTGAAGAAATCAGGGCTCCTTGAAGCCCAGAAAGTTGGAGGACTGAATGAATACCGGATCACCGAATCGGGCTTGGCCCGCCTGGGAGAATTACGAGTTTCCCGAGGCGAGGTGGTGCGTCCTCCTAATCCAGGTCTACCGGCGGACCTTCGCCTGGAGGCAGGTGCCGTTCCAGCTCTCGGCCTCGGAAGTGGCGGAGGAGATGGGCGAGGAACCACTGCCCCCGCTGATCGACCCGGAACCTCCAATCCAGGGCTCGGAGGCTTGGCTCATTTGGCAGGCCGTGAACGCTCCGAAGCTGGCGGCATGGGAACGGGAGCGCCAAACTTGGAACGATCAGCGGCTCCAGGTCTCCCAGAGCTGGAACCTCACGCCAGTGCCCGAGTGGGAGCCGGTTTCGACCGTGCCGCCGCACCTGCGGGATTACCTGCCGGTGGAGCGGTTCGAGCGGGCGATGCATCGGCAGCAGAGCTTCGTGCCGCAGGTGGAATCGAAGTGGGTCCAGCGGTGGAACCCAAGGAACCAGCGGTTCGAGAACTTCCAGGAACAGTCGAGTCGCCACGTCTCGAAGACCGAGGAGCGCGAGGGGCTGCGAAGCCTGGGAAGCCGGATGGTGAGCGTGCCGGAGACGTTGATCGTGCTGGTGCCAAGCGTCGATCTGCTGGACTTCCTATCCCAGAGCGACCGGGGAGCCCTCGTCCTGGTGCGCGTCCGGCTCGACTTCGACAGCACGAAACCCGAGGGCGAGGAAATCTGTTCCAGGCCGGTCCCCGGCTCGGAGCTGGTGCTGAATTCGCCGGGACTGGACATCGTGGCCTCAAGCCTTGTGAACGATCCCCTCGCCTTTCCCCTGTCGGATCTCGATGGATTGAAGTTGCCCAGGACGCAGGCCGAGTACGAAAAGATCCTTGGGGAGGGCAAGGAGGCCGAGGTTTCCAGGGTGGATGCGGACGGGAAGCTGGATGGAACGTGCGGGATTTCGCTCGTACCCCGCGAATGGCATCGCCTCGCGGCCCTGAACATCGCCTGGGGGGAGGCGCAATCGCGGATGAGCGACGGCCCGTTCTGGCGACCCGTGTTGCAGCCTCGGGAATCGGTGGCGCCAGACCTGGATGGGACTGGAGCCAGCTTGGGGTGATGGCGGCTCAGGCGGCGCTGGAGATCCAGCGGCGGCGGGTGGGCGAGCTGGAAGCCCAGATGAAGGCAGCGGCGCTGGTGAAGCCCCGGATGGAGCTTCCGGGATTGGAGAAGAGCCTGGAAAAGAGCTTGTTGGATAGGGCATTCAGGCCGCGCATAGGCCGATAGGAGGCTAGACATGGAATACAGGGAATTTCTGGCTGCGGAAGACAAGCAGTTCCGTGCCCATCTGGAGGAGCACCAGCGAGTCGTCGGGGGGCTTCTGGATGAGCTGAAGACCCAGGGGGAACGGATCATCCAGGAGGCGACCCAGGTGGTAAAGGCCTCTGGACAGGAGGCCGTGGTTCAGGCCCAGGCTTCCCTGGACCAGGTGGGCCAGGCCGCGCAGAAGGTTGTGGATCTGGCCGAGCGGGCTTCAGAAACGACCCAGAAGGCTGCCCAGCAATCGACAGAACTTTTGGGAAAACTCGACCTTGCTTCCAAGGGAATGGTGACCTCCGAACAAAACGTTGAAGCGGCGTTAGATGCGCTGCTTCCGAAGGTGGTCGGGATTCGGGAGGGGCTGGAGAAGGAATTAGGGGATGTCGTGAGGGTGACCGCCGCCACGGAGGCGGAGATCAAGAAGATGGTCGCCTCTATCCACACCAGCATGACGAAGGAGATCGAAAACGAGATCCGGACAAGGCTCCACAATGCCGCGACTCAGGCGGCGCAAGGGCTGTATGGCATCACGGAGTGGTGGTCATGGTTCAGCCGAATCGGTGTTCACGTGATCCTGATTGTGATGGCGTTGAGTGGAGGTGTTGCGGGCTGGTGGTTTGGTCAGCACCAGATGAGGCTGGAGGCGCGACAGGAGGCAATCCAGGACGTTGGTCGGAATATCACTGTGAGGGCGACGGCCTATAGTGTGGTGACGGCATCCGATGGTGGCGCGAGCATCAAAGCCAAGGGGATTCGGGAGCCATTGGTGGTCATGGAGGATGGGAGCTACCGTCCCATGAAGCGAACGGCGGATGGGAAATGGAGCTGGGGGAAATACACATGGAACTCGGATCAGGTTTCCCCGGCGATGGCTTGGGACGACAAGACGAATACGGTGCTGAAGACAGATACCCCGGAGTGAAGCGGTTGCGCAGGCCACGTATCCCCTTAGGGGGAGTCGCGGCCTGCGTGTTTCTTTATCTTTAGAAAAAAAAGCCCCCCCAACCCCCAAGAGTCTTACGGGGGTACGGGGAACTGCTTTTTTTCTTAGCTGCTAAAGGGAAAACAGTTTAGGAGGGATCATCCTCCGATTTGCTTACGTTCAATGTTTTCGCCGGTTTGCGGGCAGGTGGCAGGGCGTTTTCGCCCGTGACCACGGGTTTCCCGGTGAGGTTTTCCATTTCCTGCCGAGCCTTTCGGGCGAAACCGCCTCCGGTTTTAGCAGCGATTTTGTTTTCAGGCATGCCCGTGGCATTCATGCGTTCCGCGATCTGGCGGGTGGAGAGTTCGGCCAGCGCCGTGAAGATCAGTTCCGCCTCGGTCATGTGGTCCCGCAGGTTCTGGGTGTTCAATCCCTTCAGGCCTTTGTGGGCTTTCACGCTGAGGCCGGTCCATTCCTCGTGGATTAGGTTGGTGAGGATGGCGAATTCCTGGCCTTCTTTTACGTCGTGGTCAGCCCAGTAATCCGTGAGTTTGTTCCGGGTTTCCTGCCCGGTCATGCGTTGCTGGATCCACTTCTCGCTGCGCCCATGTTTCTGCCATAGCTCGCGGGCACGGTTCAGGGCGAGGGCGGGATCGGCCATTTCCTGCATGCGTTCGTGCCCTACCTTGGCGAGCCAGAGTTTGATGGGCTCCGCTTTGGGGCTGGGAACGGATTGGACAAGGCGGAGGAGGGTTTCGGCGGTAGCCGTATCGGTGAGATAGCTTTTACCGTCTGCCGCAGGCAGTTTCAGTCGGTGACAATTTGTCACCGACTCACTGCCCTCTGCATTTAGGCGCGATTTGAGCTTGTTCCAGTATTTTCGGGCGGTCTGGAAATCAGGCTGATCGGTCAGCACCTGGACAATATCCACGACGGAGAACCACCAGGTTTCCGTGGGTTCGTCATAGACCCGGCGAATCTGGTGCTGCTCGAAGAGGGCGGGTTCGGGATGCATGGCGCGGGCTCCTGGGGTGCGTCAGTGGCTCGCCTGGGCGATAACAGCTTCCAGCACTTCCGAGACGAAGCGCTGCTTCGTTCTCGGGAGTTGGCTGATGCGGTCAAATTGTTTTTGGAGCTTGGATGCTGGACCCGGCTTAGCTCGAAGGTTTTCGTTCTGGCCCATTAGCTCGTCCAGAGTGGCGCCCAAATCCTGCGCCAGCGAGGGGAGCATGGACGCCGGGATACGTGTATGCCCGACTTCGTATCCGGCATAGGTTTGCTGTGCGATGCCGAGCCGATCAGCGATCTGCTGCTGTGTGAGATTTTGGGCTTTGCGAGCCTGCGCGATGCGGGCTCCAAGAGCCTTGAAGAACGACTCGTCCTGACTGTTCACGGTTGCACTTCCCGGATTGAAAACAGCCATGAGGATAGGCCCTCCTTTCTGAGGCTCGGTTGACATTACCGAGAAACTCAGTAAACCTCAAGCGGGTCATTTGACCCAAATCCCACTTGACAGGTTTTTTAGGAACCGGAGAAATCCATGGCCAGAATCCCCGATGCCGAGCTGGAGCGCCTGAAGGCCGAAGTATCCGTAGAACGTCTGGTGGAGGCCTCTGGCATAGAGTTGGCGAAGTCCGGAAAGGATCGGACGGGGAAGTGTCCGTTCCACGAGGATTCCGAGGCCTCGCTGATCGTCACGCCCGCCAAGAATCTCTTTCACTGCTTCGGGTGCGGCGCGGCGGGCGGTCCCATCGATTGGGTAATGAGGACCCGTGGGATCAGTTTTCGGCATGCGGTGGAGCTGGTGAAGGCGGATCTTTCCCTGGTGGCCGGACCCGTGGACCCAGTAAAGACGAGCCCCATCCGGCGGCTTCCGCCCCCGGTGGCGTTCGATGCGGATGATCAGACCTTGCTGAACCAGACCATCGCCCACTACCACGAGACGCTGAGGAACGCGCCGGAGGCGTTGGCCTACCTGAAAGCCCGTGGCATCGACCATCCCGAGGCCATTCAGCGGTTCAAGCTGGGTTTCTCGAACCGGACGCTGGGCTACAGCTTTCCAAACAAGCACGCCAAGGCGGGCGCGGAGATCCGGGGGCGGCTGGAGAAGGTGGGGGTTTTCCGTCAGACCGGGCACGAGCATTTCAGCGGAAGCGTGGTGATTCCGGTGCTGGACGAGGCCGGGAACGTGCGCGAAGCCTATGCCCGCAAGATCCGCGACGACCTGCGCACAGGCACCCCAACTCATTTGTACCTGCCGGGACCGCACCGGGGCGTGTGGAACGTGGCGGCGCTGGGGGATTCCAAGGAAATCATTCTCTGCGAGGCGTTGATCGATGCGCTGACGTTCTGGTGCGCTGGATATTGCAATGTGACGGCGGCGTATGGCGTGGAGGGGTTCACCCCGGATCACCTGGAAGCCTTTGAACGCTATGGCACGGAGCGGGTGCTGATCGCGTACGACCGGGACGAGGCGGGCGACCGCGCTGCCGAAAAGCTGGCGCAGAAGCTCGTGGGGAAAGGGATCGCGTGCTATCGCATCCAGTTCCCGAAGGGGATGGACGCGAACGCGTACGCCCTGAAAGTCACGCCCGCCGCAAAGTCGCTGGGGGTGCTGATTCGCACGGCGCAGTGGATGGGGGGCGGTTCCGAACAGCCAAGCGAAGCGGCTAAAGAGGAAAAAGCGCGGGAGGTATTGGCCCAGCTCCCCGTGCCTGTTTCTCCTTTAGCCGCCGTTTCTGAGCCGCCGGAGGCGGTCAAACAACGCGCTGTGGACGCGATGCCGCTGCCAGCGTCCGTGAAACCTCCTGTGCCAGGGGATGAGCTTGCACACGAGATCCAGGGCCAGGATATGTTTCTCGATCTGGAGGACCGCCGGTACCGGGTTCGGGGCTGGCAGAAGGCGCTGAATCCCGAGTTCCTCAAGATCAACCTCATGGTGTCCAGAGGAGCGCATTTCCACGTGGACACGCTGGACCTGTACCAGGCCAAGGCTCGCGCCGCGTTCATCAAGCAGGCGAGTCTGGAACTGAGCGAGTCCGAGGACCGTTTGAAACTGGACCTTGGGAAGGTGCTGCGCAAAGTCGAGGCCATGCAGGCGGAGCAACTGGCCGAGATCCTGGCCGCGAAGGACACCACGCGCCGCCCGGCATTGAGCGAGGCGGAACACGCGGAAGCCCTGACCCTGCTGACGTCGCCGGACCTGATGACGCGGATTCTCCGGGACTTCGAGGCGCTGGGGATTGTGGGCGAGGAGCCCAACAAGCTCACGGGCTACCTCGCGGTGGTGTCGCGGCTGCTGGATCGCCCGCTGGCGCTGCTCATCCAGAGCGCGAGCGCGGCGGGTAAGTCGAGCCTGATGGACGCCGTGCTGGATCTGGTGCCGGAGGAAGACGTGGTGCGGTATTCCGCGATGAGCGGGCAGAGCCTTTTCTACATGGGCGACCGCGCATTGCAGCATAAGATCCTCGCCATTGCCGAAGAGGAGGGCGCGAAGCAGGCGAGCTACGCGCTGAAGCTCCTTCAGTCCGAAGGCCGCGTCACGATGGCCAGCACGGGGAAAGACCCGGCGACGGGCATGCTGATGACGCACGATTACACCGTGGAAGGCCCGGTGATGCTGTTTCTGACGACGACGGCCATCGACCTGGACGAGGAGCTGCTGAACCGCTGTCTGGTGCTCACGGTGAACGAGAGCCGGGAGCAGACGCGGGCGATCCACACCATTCAGCGAAGCCGGGAAACGCTGGAGGGGCTGCTGGCGAAGACGCGCCGGACACAGCTTCTCACGCTGCACCGCAACGCCCAGCGCCTGCTCCAACCCCTCGCCGTGGTGAATCCCTACGCAGATCAGCTCAGCTTCCGAGACGACCAGACGCGATCCAGAAGAGATCATGTGAAGTATCTGACGCTCATCCGGTCCATCGCGCTCCTGCACCAGTACCAGCGTGAAGTCAGAACCCACGGGGACCTGCACTACATCGAGGTGACGCTTTCGGACATCGAGCTGGCGAACGTGCTGGCCCAGGAAGTGCTGGGGCGCACGGTGGACGAGCTGCTGCCGCAGACGCGGAAGCTGCTGACGCTCCTGCATGCCTGGGTGCGCGAGGAATGCGAGCGCGAGGGCATCGAGCAGGTGGATTTCCATTTCACGCGGCGGCAGGCACGGGAGGCCATTGGATGGGGTGACACGCAGATGAAAGTCCATCTGGCGCGTCTTTCCGAGATGGAATTTCTGGTGGCTCACCGGGGCAAGCAGGGGCAGATGTTCGATTACGAGCTGCTTTTCATGGGCGAGGATGCGGAAGGCCGCGCCCACCTGCTGGGTCTCATCGACTGCGCCAGCCTTCACTCGGCACCTATGACGGCGACTTCGCGGGGTGAGGAGGCCCACTTCGCGGGGGCTGGTCGGGGGTCGGTCGGGCATTGGTCGGCGGGTGGTCGGGGGGTGGTCATCGCGTCAGAACGAAGTGCTGATGAGGCTTTGCCCCTGATTTCAATCTCCCACCCTGCAAAACTGCGCAGTACCCCTCTCTCGATTCCGGGTGCGGTCCCGTCATACATTCCTTCTTTAGCCGCTAGAAAAGAGGCTTAAGGATGCGAAACCGACCGGATCCAAAGCTCCCTAAGCTGCTTCCGCCCGCTGGGGATCTGCGCGATCCAGACAGCCTCTATCACCACATGCTTCGCTACCTGGCCTATCTGACCGAACGGAACTACGCGCTGCGCACCGTGGAAATCTGCAACGAGCAACTGCGCTATCTCGTCATGTGGTGCGATGAGCGAGGATTGACGCGGCCTCAGCAACTGGACCGGCCTATCCTGGAGAGCTACCAGCGGCATCTGTTCCATTACCGCAAAAAGAACGGCGAGCCCCTTGCCACTACCAACCAGCATGCGCGGATGAGCACCATCCGCCTGTGGCTGCGCTGGCTGGTCAAGCAAGGGCACCTTCTCTACAACCCGGCAGCCGATCTGGACATGCCCCGCGTGGAAAAGCGCCTGCCGAAAGCCATTCTATCGGCCAAGGAGGCGGAAACCGTGCTCGCCGTGCCCGACGTGCGAACCCCTTTGGGGTTGCGGGATCGCGCCATCCTGGAGACGTTTTACAGCACCGGCATGCGGCGGAAAGAGCTGGCCAATCTCACGGTCCATAACCTCGATACGGAGCGCGGAACGGTGATGATCCGCCAGGGGAAAGGGAACAAAGACCGGATGGTTCCCATTGGAGAACGGGCGCTGGCTTGGATCGCCAACTATCGAGACAACGTAAGACCGGAATTCGTGATCGGGGGGGATGAGGGAATCCTTTTCCTGAACAGCATGGGGGGGCCT